>Ga0070737_10000880_pt1 | contig 51963 bp, 44 predicted proteins | sample Coa_R1_10_FD_66438 | JGI IMG/M metagenome (GOLD analysis project Ga0070737, IMG submission 66438) | Surface soil microbial communities from Centralia Pennsylvania, which are recovering from an underground coalmine fire - Coalmine... | ecosystem: Environmental > Terrestrial > Soil > Unclassified... | reverse complement strand
TCGGCTTAGCGGCACATCGGCGCGCCCATGTGGGCAGAGAGGGTACCAAGCCGCCCCCTGTCATGACTCAGCCTTATGTGGCCGCCTGCGTAATGGAGCCAATCTCGGGCCAGGTCATCTACGATTTGAATATGCATAAACCCTGGCCGCCGGCCTCCATGACCAAGATGATGCTGATGCTGATCGTGGCCGAGAAGCTCCATGACGGCAGCCTCAAGCTGGATGACCAGGTCACCGCTTCCGCACTCGCAACTCGGATGGGCGGCTCGCAGGTATACCTTAAGGAGGGCGAGACTTTTTCTCTGGACGACATGATGAAAGCGGTAGTGGTACATTCGGCCAACGACGCCGCAGTGGCGGTTGCCGAATACGTCGCCGGATCCACCGCCGCTTTCGTGGTGATGATGAATCGGCGGGCCGCGCAATTGGGCATGCACGACACCCACTACTACTCGGTCCACGGCTTGCCGCCCGGGCGCGGCCAGCAACCCGATATCACCAGCGCCTACGACAGCGCCTTACTGGCGCGCCAACTGATAAAGTATCCCGACGTACTACGCTGGTCTGCAATAGATACCGCCGGCTTTCGCCACGGCAGCTTTCAATTGCGCAACACCAATCATCTGATCCGGACCTATGCCGGCTGTGATGGGCTCAAGACTGGCTTTTATGATCGCGCCGGCTTCAATGTCACGGCCACCGCCAAGCGCAACGGTCTGCGCCTGATCGCGGTCGTGCTGGGGTCACCGCGCAAAAGCGAGAACTTCGAGGCCGCCGCGACTCTGCTTTCGCAAGGTTTCCTGAACTATTACAATTACCTTATTGCCAGCCGCGGCCAGCCAATCGCACGCAGCGTGCCGATACGTGGCGGTGCGGTCGCTCAAATTGTACCAGTGTGGGGTGCGGATTTGCGCGTCTTCACCAAACGTGGCGAGGAAAATCACTCTTATACCATAGCCTTCGATCTCCCTGCGCAGCTCAGCGCTCCGGTTGATGCCAATCAGCAAGTGGGCGTCGGCGAAGTGATGGTGGGCGGTCATTTGGCCGCGCGGGCGCCACTACTAGCGCCCGCTGCGGTGGCTCGCGGATCGCTGTGGTCTCGCTTGGCAAGTCGGCTGTAACGAGCATGCCCAAACCAGTTCGTAACTCGGCTAAGGCTCCGGCACTTAGTCTCACCACGAATTTTTCAATCGCCGGGTACGTGAAACGCGGCAACCGGTTATGAGCCATTCCAGCCATCCGTTTTGCGTCCGGCCATGCGCCTGATGCCCTTATGGTTCGCGTCTCTGACACTGGTTTCAACCGGCTTGGGCGGGTTGGCCGCGATCTGGTTGCGCGATCGCCTTCACCTGCTGCTCGGCTTCAGTTCAGGCGCCGTACTGGCGGTGGCGCTCTTCGACATCCTTCCCGAAGTCTTCAGCTTTCATCAGGGCTCGCAGGTCATGATGGCCACGGCGGCCGGCTTCCTGCTGTTTTTTGCCCTGGAGCGGTACACCGCGATGCATCAAGCGCGCGAGCACGTGCACGAACACCATCGCCACAACCCCGAACTGGGAGTAATCGGGGCCGCCGGCTTGGCTCTGCACAGCTTTCTGGACGGAGTCGCCATCGGCATCGGCTTTGCTGCCAGCGTGCAGGTCGGAGTACTGATCGCATTGAGCGTAATCGCCCACGACCTCAGCGACGGATTGAACACCGTTACGGTGGTGCTGGCACATAAGAATTCACTCAAGCGCGCCGCGATCTGGCTATTGATCGATATGAGCACCCCGGTGCTGGGCGCCGCCAGCACCCTGCTCTTTCATCTGGACCCCACCGATTTACCTTGGGTCCTGGCCCTTTTCGCCGGCTCATTCTTATATATTGGCGCATCCGACCTGTTGCCCGAGGCACAACAACACGATTCGCCTCTGGTGGGCGTAGCCACGGTCGTGGGGATGGCGGCGATTTGGGCCGCCAGCGCGCTTTTACGGCTGCGCTGAAACTCAGTGGCCTGGTGGCGGACCGCTCGGGGCAGAACCGCCCATCGGCGCCGCGGTGCTCGGCGGAGCTCCAGGCGGCATCGCCCCTGGGACAGCAGAGGTCGGCGGCGCATTATAAGTGACGTAACCGATCGTGCCGCCGATCACGGCCCCCAGCACCATTCCGAGCGGGCAACCGATGCCGAAGGCAGTGGAGCTGCGGTTGGCGACCAACCCGGCGGCAGTGCAGCCCACGGCGCCACCTGCAAAAAAGCCGATCGCCGCGTCATCGGCAGCCGCCTTTTGGCGGTCGCTCATGCCGCAGCCACACAGCCCGATTACCAGTAACACGCTCAGGATTTGCCACAGCCGATTCCAGCTAGTCATCATGATGGGCCTCTGGATGTAAGCTGTGATCCGATTGTGAGCTACCGTGACGGAAGCAGCCAGCAAAAACCTTTTCGACCTGCGACCGCGGCACCAATTTCAATCTTTCGTGGCTCTCGAAGGCCGCCTCGCTTTTCCGCTGAACCGATGTTATGGTAGGACTAGTGAAAAAGCGTGGCATAGCCTGGGGCGGTGTCGCCCTGGCCGCTTTGATAGGGGTTATCTGGCTGGGCCGTTCCAGTCTGAGACCAGTCTGTACGCAGCTTGAGGGTCACGACCAACTGCGGATTCTTGCCAACGAGGTTGCTCCGGGTACAGCGCGCTTTTTCTGCTACAGCGATGCCGGCGCACAGGTGCGCTTTGTCCTGGCGCGCGATTCCGAGGGCAAGCTCCATTCCATTCTGGATGCCTGCATTCAGTGTTACAAATTCCGCAAGGGTTTCAGCTTCAGCGGCGGCTATTTAGTGTGTCGTTTGTGCGGCAACCGTTACCCGATTAAGACCATGACCAAAGGCAAAGCCTCCTGCGTTCCAGTGCGGCTGGCGACTCGCACCACGGGTGACAGCATCGAGGTCAGAACCGCGGACCTGCGAGCCAAGCGATGGCTGTTCTAGCATCCCGGCGGAAGCATTCGACGGCGCCGGCGCTGTTGCTGGTCGTTGCCATCCTGGCAGCCGGTCTGCCCGAACTGACAGGATTTGCGGTACAAGGTGGCACCCCCTCCCTTTTGACCCTGAATATTTGTACTGCCGGTGGCGGCGTCGGCCGTTTCGCACCCGCGCATGAGCCCGGGCTGTTGCCGGCACTGTTTTCGGTTCCGGTGGTTTTTCCAGTAAGGACCCTTGATCTCATGCCGATTGCGGCGCATTCGCGTGCTGCTCAGGCGCCTCAGCCGCCTCCCCCCAAAGCCAGCGCCTAGCGCGGCTTTTTTCCCAGCCTTCAGCGAAATTCGACTTTGCGCACTGGCCCTGGGCCACTGAGCGCAACGCACAGTTGTGTGCGGAGGGGAATTTATGAGGCGGCTTTGCCTGGTAGTTATGTTTACGGCTTTTGTTTTACCCTGCGCCCGCGCCTGGGCGCATGGAGTAGTCGGCGATTACATTTTTCTAGAACCATTGATCGCGGAAGACCCAACTCCCGCCAACGAGCTGGATATCGTGCAGCCCTCCTGGGTGCGCGGTGCCGACGGGCGCACCTTCACCCTGGCCACATCGATCGAAAAGGTGATCGGAAACGGCAATCAAAGTGACGCTTGGGTACCCCGATGGAGCGTGGGCGCAGGTAGCTCATGGCTTTACCAATCGCCCAAGGAAGGGGCCAACCAGAGCGGCTTCGACGACCTAAACCTTTTCTTGAAATACGCCTTTTTAGTGCTTCCCGAGCACGAATTTTTGCTCGGCGCGATGGTCAATCTGCAACTGCCTACCGGCGATCCAGCGGTGCAGACCCAGAATCACACCAGCCTTGGACCCGAGCTGGTGTGGGAGAAGGCGCTGGGCGACTTGCCTGACTGGGCTGCCCTTGAATATTTGCGGCCGTTGGGCTTTCAGGGCGATTGCGGTTATCTGCCGGCGTTGAGCGGCTCGACCAGCCATCTCCTGTTCGCCGATCAGGTGGTCGAGTACTCGCTGCCCTATCTCAGCAATTCGGTACGCGATATCGGTCTGCCCGAGCCGCTGCGTGACATGTTTCTATTCACCGAGTTCAACTACTCGCAACTCGTGGCAGGGCCGGCCAGACAGACTTTTCCCAACCTGTTGGCCACGCCTGGAATCGCCTACGTGAGCTACTACTTCGAGCTCAGCCTGGGCACGCAGTTCGCGCTCAACCGTGCGAGTGTTCCTGGCACGCATGCCGCTTTCATCGGGCTGTTGGACATCTTCTACGATGCAATTTTCCCTCAAGCCAATTGGGCTCTGTTCGGAGGCAAGTAAGATGGCCATACGTCGGCTTTCGATCACCGTGGCCCTGCTGCTGATTAGCACGCCCGCCTGTTGGGCCCATTCCTTTCCCCGCCACGAAAACCCAAGCGCCGGGCAGCGGTTATCCGCCGCACCTGCCCAGGTATCCATCCTCTACGACGCGCCGGTGGAAAAACTCTTTGCCACCCTCAAGGTGCTCGACGCAAACGGCCACAACTGGGCCAGCGGACCGCCGACGGTAAGCCCGGATGGCTATACCCTGTCGGTGAAGCTGCCGCCGCTCAAGCCCGGCAAGTACACCGTCAAGTGGGCGTGTGTCTGCGTCGATACCCATCATACCGAGGGTTCTTACAACTTTACGGTAGCCGCGACGCGGTGAACGCGATGGAGATGGCCGGCTCAGCCGAGCTGGGACGATTTCTGTGCGATTGGCCGCTGCTGGCCAGTTGGTTGCTGATTTTCGGTATAAGCGGTTTCGCGGTGCGAGCCCCCGTACCTGTGTCCTCCGCGCTGGGCCGGCGCCTTGCGGCACAGATACGATTGTTGACCTTGCTTCAACTGGGACTTTGGCCCCTGCTCCTTATTGAGGTGGCTTCTTCGATGGCGGGGGTGGGAACACGAGCGACCTTGCCGCTGCTTCCCGCAATCGTAAGTCAGACTCGATTCGGTCACCTTTGGCTTTACGCAACGCCGTTGGTCCTGGCCATGGTCGCGCTGTCATGGCGTCGAAGTTTAACGCTTGGACAGGCGCGCCTCCTGGTTCTGCTCAGCACCGTCCAACTCTTGCTGTGGGCAGCCTCCGGCCATGCTATCGACTATGGCCCAGCTGCCATTGGAGCATATCTAATTCACGAGCTGGCCGCCGGTCTATGGCTGGGATCGCTGCTAGGCTTGTGGTTGGCGGCACCGCTACTCCCGGGCGACGCGCTTGGGAAGGTGGCACTCCAGCTGTCTCGCACCGCGGGATGGTGCGTCGCAGCTTTGGTTGTAAGCGGCTCGTATCTCGCCTACCGTAGCCTGGGGCTTGACCTGACCCATTTATTATACTCCAGCTACGGCCGCACTCTGTTGTGGAAGCTGGCTCTGTTCGGAGGCGTAGTGGCGATTGGCGGATATAACCGCTATCGCCTGCTGCCAACGTTGGAGACCGAAAGTAACAAGCTGCTGCGCAACGTAGCCGCGGAATCCCTGCTGCTCATAGTCATAATCGGCGTCGCGGCCCTATTAGCCAACACCCCACCCGCCCACATGGCGCAGTAGCGCACACACGCTCACAAGCCTAAACCAAAACCTGCTTGCAGCTTGCGCTGCGGTTGAGTCCGGCTGTTTTCAGTAAAAGAGCCAGGGACTGAGCAGCGCCATCCCCTGGCGCAGTTTTCCGAGCGCAGGCAGCCAGGTTTCAGGTAAGCCCACGATCTCAGTCAATAGGCCTGCCCAGCCCTGGGCCGCGCCACCCGCAGTCGGCATCAGGGCCGCCTTGAGCCCTCCCAGGCCGACGCTAATGGTGGCCAACTCCAATGCTTGACTGGGTGGCAGGCCGGCTTTTTCACGGGCTATGGCTACCGCTCGATCCAAACCACCTAGCGCGTCGACCAGGCCATTGGCCAAAGCCGCGCTGCCACTCCAGATCCGCCCCTTGGCAACTGCCTCGGTCTGTTCGGGAGTCAAATGGCGGCCTTCGGCCACCTTGGCGGTGAAGTTGCCATACAGCTCCCCCATCACCTGGTCGAGCTGTTGCAACTCCTCGCTATCGAGCGCGCGAGTGAACGACATGGCGTCGCCGTTGGGTGCCATCTTGACCAAGTCAGCCGCCACTCCCAGTTTTTGCAGCAGCGCTCCCAGGCTGAACTTCACATACACGACGCCGATCGAGCCTGTGATGGTGGCCGCTTGCGCGACAATCGCGTCTGCGCCAGCGGCCACATAGTAACCACCCGAGCCGGCCACGTCGCCCATCGAAACCACCACCGGCTTGCCTAGCCGCCGTACTTCCTTTACCGCCCGCCAGACTAGATCGGAACCCACGGCCGCACCGCCGGGTGAGTTGACTCTGAACACCACCGCCTTGACCCGCTCATCCCGTCCGGCGCGCAATAGTTCAGCCGAAGTACGAACGGCGCTGATAAACTCACCGCTTAGCGGCTCGTCGCCGGTGAGCACCGGGCCGACGCCAAAGACCAAGCCAATCCGAGGCAGCTTGCCACGATCTTGGCGCCAGCGCACCCGTCGCAGGTAACGAGTCAGGGTGAGGACCCGCTTATCGTTGGGATCATAGCTGGACAAGAGGTCCTGGCTGTAGCCAATTTGATCGATGAGCTTATTGGCGCATGCCGACTGCGCGCCGATAAAACCGCAGGTGAGCAAGGCGCGCGCTACCGATGGGCTGAGACGGCGGGCGCGAGCAACATATTCGACCATCAGCCGCTCGCTATCGCCGAGCAGCGCCGTGATACTGTCACGTAGCGGCGCCGACATCTCCTGGCGGCTGAAAGTCTCGGCCGCCCCTTTATATTCTTTCCACTGCAGGGCTTGCGCATCGATCCGAAGCCGCTGCAAGGCGTCCTTGAAAAACAAGCCGCCGGCACTGAGCCCCACCATCGCCAGGGTTGCATCGGGGTTGGCTATTACTTGGCCGGCGGCGGCGGCAATCAGGTATTCGCGCGTGGAGAGCGAATCGCCCTCCAATACGGCGATCGTCCGCTTGCCGGCGGCCGTGAGGCCGCCGATCAGATCGTGCAATTCCTGGGCGCTGGCCAAGCCGCAGCGCAGGCTCGCGATCTCGATTAAAACAGCACTCACCCGCGCGTCGCTGGCAACTTCCTGGAAAGCCTCGCGCAGTTGGTGAAGGGTCGGGGATTGAGTACCGCGCAGACGCTCCAACCACGGCACCGGCGCGTGCTCGCGCAGCGCCCCGCTCAGGCGCACGCGCAACAGGCTGTCGGGCGCGATTCGAGCCGGCCGCACCACGATTAGCAGGTAGGCTGCGGCCGCGGCCAGCGCAAACAAGATCAGCAGTCCACCCAGGTCGTGCCAGCCCAAGGCTACAAGCAAAGTGCCGGCGCCGATTAGCACCAGCACCGCCACCACCATCCGCAGCTTACGCGTCACAAGCGCTCCTTTCCGATGGTCCCGATTTTCGTTCTTATCGTTTTAGATTAGCCTTTTCCCGTGATGAAAGCTGTGATCGCGCTGCTGCTGGCGCTTGCCCTGCCGGGGATTGCAGTAAGTTCGCCAGCCCTGGCTCGTGATTCATCCCTGCATCCGGCGTTTTTGTGGTGGCACAAAAAAAAACCTAAGCCGCCGCTGATGATTCCGCGCCTGCCGCTACAGGCCGCTCCTGGAATCAGGGTGATGGCGTCGTTGCCCCTGGGACCGGACTTCAAGCTGCTGGGGGCTGGGCCACCGGTATGGATTACCCCACAGGAATTGGCGCTAGTGGGACAGCTGGGTCAGCGCACGGTAATCGCAGCATTCTCGGGGGAAAACTTCCAACAGACCGGAATTGTGGTAGCCGGACCCAAACCGGCCGACGGCAAGCTGCTTGACGTCGCCCTGAGCGCCGACCATCAGCGTTTCGCGACCGTAGCTAGTCTGGGCGATAGCCTGGCCATCGGCTTAAGTGCGGCGCAGCGCGTGGGCCCCGGGGTGGTCGTCAGCGAAATTCCCGGCCGCTTCACTGCCGCCTCCATCGCCTGGCTGGGACCCAATCTGCTCGCCATCGGCGCTATCGAGCGAGCGGCTGCGTCATCAAGCGCCAGTGCCACGGCCAGCCCGACCCCGAGCCCCAGCGGAACCGCCACCGCGCCGGTACGCGACAGCCCGCTGCCAGCCACTGCCAATGCTACCCCGAGCAGCGCGTTGCAACCTTCACCCACCGCAACACCGATAGCCCTGGTGCCGCACCTGTTCGTGGTCTCCCTGGCGATGGCGTCGGAGCCGATCGAGCCGCAGTTGGATTGCCTGGGCCAGATCGATCCAACGCGCCTGTACTGGAGCCGCAACGGTCGACTAGCAGTGGCTGCCGGCGCGCCGCCGACGGCCGGGCGCTGGTTTCTGATCGATCGTCTGCAAGCCAGCTGTTCGCCGATCATGGTGCGCGGCGGTATGCCGGTGGGTTTTTTGCAATGGGGCCAGAATGACGGTCGCTTTCTATTCACGGCGATTCCCAACGACGGCAGCGGTTTGAGCGCAATCGCTGTGATGGAGTACACCGTGGCTGACCGCGTTGCGCAAACTGTGGTCCAACCAGCGGCCGCCGCGACGTACACAATTGGCACCAACCTGGCCGCGATCGCCAGTCGCAACGTCACGCCTGCGCTCCTGCGCACGGAACCCGACCGGCTCATTCCAGCCGAGTTGGATTGGTTTACTTGGTCGCACGCTCAGGTGCAGATCGTGCCACTGGGCGTACAGGTGCGCGCAGGCGCTCTGCTGGAAGCAGAAGTTGGTTACTGCGCCTCGCGCGGGTTGTTGAGCGCGGAACTGACGGCACCCGGACCGGGCGGCGATTTTCCCGCTCTGATGTGGATCGCAAATTCATTGCGCGCAGGCGGCGTGCTTGCCTTTGGCCAGACCCATGGCTTTCTGAGCGCAAGCTTTTCACCCGGTTGCAACCGAATTGCGCTGCTAGGCGGTCAGCTGGATAGGCCAACTGGCGCGGTCATAGCGATGCCCACACTGCCCTAGCCGCGGGCTGACTGCACCGGGCACCGGACCACCGGGCTAGCGCTCGTTGTACGGCCAAGCCACTACACCCATCCCAAGTTAATTGTTTTACGCGCCGCAACCGCGCGGTGATACCTTCTGACAGGAGGGGGGATGCCGGCTTTCGTAGATGACCAAAACGGAGAGAGACCGATGGCCGAAAAGCAAGAACACAAAGGCAAGATGACAGTCGAAGAGGCTGGACGCAAAGGCGGGGAGACCACCCGCGAGGAGCACGGGCCGAAGTTCTATTCGGAGATCGGACACAAGGGTGGCCAGCGCGTGCGCGAATTGGTCGAAGAAGGTAAGGAAGAAGAGAGCGACAAAAAGTAGATCTCAATCATGGCGGAAAAAGAAGGACCAAAAAGCAGGAAGAGCTGGGACCCGAAGGATAGGCGGAGATTGGCCGTAAAGGTGGCGAGATTGTCAAGGAAGAGCGCGGCCCAAGGTTTTATTCCGAAATCGGAAAGAAAGGCCGGGAGGCGAGCGAGATAGTTAGCGTCTCGCCGCCCGCTTATTCAAGGTGCCTTAATAACGCGGGGAGCGAGTGGGCATCGCCTGCTAACATCCAGAACTTTCTCAAGCCAAGAAACACGATTGGTGGCTAGCGCTAAGCACAACCAGGCCCTTTCCCAAGTGGTTGAAGTGCCCCAGAAACTCGCAAAAGATTCCTTCGAGGGACCGCAAGACGTAATTAAAGCCTTCGGGAAAGTCCCCTAGTAAAGCAGAGCGCGGCGGCCCCTGCCATCCGCAAGCCGCGCCTAATGGCTCAAAGGTGCCCACCGAGCGTAACAAAGACCGCACTGATAACCCCGACCAACGCTTCTCCCGCCACCAAGCCGGCCGCCAACAAGGTTGCGCGCCGGCTTGGTTGGTCGGCCAGCCATCCAGCGAGCGCTCCCAGTGCGATGGTGACGCTTAGGCCCAGCGGCAGATACAGACCGATTGCCAGAGGCATCGCCGCTGTCCGCCAGTGGCTGGCGCGAGCGGCAAGCCGGCTGTCGATATACTCCAGGACTAATGCCAACAGCGCGCCCAGCCCAACCATAGGCCAGGGCAATCCGCCTGCGAAGACACCGCGTACGACTTGAGCGATCAGAAAAGCCTGAGGCGCGGCCAGCGCGCGGTTCGAAGCGTGGGGCATGCCCGCGATGCCGTACACGCTGAGCAATAGCTTGAGCACGGGACCAATTAAGGCGGCCGAGATTAGCGCACCCACGAGAATGGCCAGTTCCAAACTGCGCGGGGTGGCGCCCACGTGGTAGCCGGTGGCCAAATCATGCAGCGAATCGCCCGCCATCGCGGCGGCCGTGGCGACTACGGCGCTGACCAGAATTGTCAGCGTGGGAGCGGCGGTTGCTTCCGAACCGAGCAGTTTCAAAAACAACGCCACGGCCAACACAACGATCAGCGTCACTCCCGAAACAGGGTTGTTTGAAGCGCCCACCAGCCCGGTCAAATACCCGGAGACAGCGCAGGCGAAAAAAGCGATCGCGGCAAGCAGCGGCGCAAGCCCAATGGCCAAGCCCCATTGGCCAACCACCTGCGCATACAGCACAGCCATCACGGGAATACAGGCCAGCACCGCAGTTATCACCCATGCTGCTGGCAAATCACGATCGCTGGCGGCCGCTTTATCCCCGCTGCGATAGGCGGTGACGCGGGTGCGCAGCAGCGCGCGGCCGATCGGCGCGCGCATGCGCCACAAGGTGGCCAGACCGCCGGTGAGCATCGCACCCACGCCGACAAAGCGAACCTGCGCACGCCACAGCGCATCGGCCGCTGCGTTTGCGGCCAAATGGCGCAACTCGGGATGGTATAGGCTGAGCAGCGGCACCAGGATCATCCACGCCAGCAGCGCCCCGGCCAAAACGATAGCGGCAATGGAAGGCCCGACCAGATAGCCCACCCCCAGCAGCGCAGCAGAAAAATCGCAGGAGACGGCGAAGCTCATGTCGTAGAGCCAGCGCGCACCGCCGGCCGCGGCCGGGATCACTCCCGCCAAATCCTGTAAGGCCTTCAGCCCACCTGAAAACACGCCGCCGGTAAGCAGCGGGGCCAGCACTACGCCACCGGCTTCGCCCGCCCGCAAGACTTCGGCACAGGCCACGCCCTCCGGAAACGGCAGCCGCTCTTCCACCACATAAGCGCGGCGCAGGAACACCACCAGCAAGCTGCCCAGGGTAGCGCCGACCGCGCACAGCAGCGTCATTTGCCAATACGACAAATCCTGCGGACGCCAACCCAGGACCACTAGGGCTGGAAAGGTGAAGATAGCGCCGGCGGCCACGGCCTCGCCCGCCGAAGCGATAGCTTGAACGATGTTGTTCTCAAGGATGGTGGCGCGGCCCGCCAGCCTGAGCAGCGCCATCGAGACCACCGCGGCGGGTATACTGGCAGATACGGTCAGTCCGGCGAACAGCCCCAGGTAGGCGTTGGCCGCGCCCAACAGCACCGCCAGGAGCAGCCCCAGGGCCAAGGCGCGCGGGGTCAATTCACGCGGCGAGCTTTCAGGCAACCGCGCCAAGCGCTTGCGCCAGGGTGAAGCGCCCTTCGTACAGCGCGCGACCCACGACGGCCCCGATCACCCCCTCACTCCAGCCCTTGCTCAGCCGGCGCAGGTCTTCGAGTGAGGCCACCCCGCCCGAGGCGATCACCGGCAGTCCGCTAGCCCTTGCCAGGCGCACGTGCGGTTCTAGCTCGGCGCCGGCGTTGGTCCCGTCGCGTGCAATATCGGTATGAATAATCGCAGCTACCCCGGCCTGACGAAACCGAGCGGCGGCCGAGGCCGCGTCAAGCGTGCTGGTCTCCTGCCATCCCCTGATCGCCAGTTGTCCGTCGCGCACGTCCAAGGAGCCGAAAATACGCCCGGGGAAACGGCGGCAGGCGGCCTGGAGCAAGGGAGGATCCAGAAACGCCACCGATCCCAGCGCGACCCGTTGGGCTCCGGCCGCAAGCGAGCTTTCGATCGCCTCCAGCGTGCGTAAGCCTCCGCTCACATCGATCGCAACGGTGGTGGCAGCGCGGATGCTGGCGATTGCCTCTAGATGACAGGGATGACCCGCGACCGCGCCGTCGAGATCAACCACATGGATCATGCGCGCCCCAGCCGCTTGCAGAGCGCGCGCCGTTGCCGCCGGATCGTCGCCAAACACTGTGGCCCGGCTCATGTCGCCCTGGCGCAGACGGACGACTTTGCCCTGCTTCAAATCGATCGCCGGAATTACGGCAAAGCTGTCGCAAATTGCCGCAGCCGCCGCGCCCACTCCATTCGCAACTCGGGATCGCGTCGCGCTCAGGTGAGTGTCCCCTTGGTGGATGGAACGCCGACGTTGCGCGGTTCCGGTGCGGTAGCCTGATCCAGCGCCCGCGCCAGCGCCTTGAAGGCGGCCTCGATAATGTGATGCGGATTGCGTCCCGCATGCATCACCAGGTGCAGATTCATTCGGGCCTGATCGGCGAGCGCATGCATGAAGTCGTGGACCAGTTCGGTTTGGAACTGCCCGACCCGCTCGTGCTTGAACTCCAACCCATACCGCAAGTAGGCCCGGCCCCCGAAATCCACTACCGCCGTAACCAGTGCCTCATCCAGCGGCACGCTGGCATCGCCGAAGCGGCGAATCCCGGCGCGAGCGCCCAAGGCGTCGGCGAACGCCCGTCCCAGCACGATGCCAACGTCCTCCACGGTATGGTGATCGTCGACCGCCAGGTCCCCGCTCGCTTCCAGCGTGAGATCGAAGAAACCGTGACGTGCGAAGGCCTCCAGCATGTGATCGAGAAATGACACGCCGGTGGCCACCTGGGCCTGGCCGCTGCCGTCAACCACCAGCGTGCCGCGAATGGCGGTTTCGCGAGTTTGGCGCTCAATGGTAGCTCGGCGCGGCGCCGGCGGGAGTGGTCGCGCCAGGGTCAAAGGCTGGCTGGGAGCGTTAGTTTTTTGGCGCGCCATCGTTCTCCTTGGGCCCTTTTCTAAACCGTTGCTCGACCGCCCGCGCATGTCCCTCAAAACCTTCCAGGCGTGCCAAGCGTGCCACCGCCGGACCAATGGCGGCGATTGCCGCCGCATTGGCCTGAATTATACTCGTTCGCTTAACGAAATCGTACGCACCCAGAGGCGAGGCAAAACGGGCCCAGCCCCCGGTAGGCAAGACGTGGTTGGGACCGGCCAGATAATCGCCGAAGGGAGCCGGTGACGCACTGCCCACGAAGATCGCCCCGGCCGCCTCCAGATGGTCGACCCAACGTGCGCTCTGGCGCACCTCGAGTTCTAGATGCTCGGGCGCGATCCGGTTGGCCAGGACGCAGGCCGCCGCGACGTCATCGACAACTATAGCGGCGCCGCGCCGGTCCAGCGCGGTGCGTACCGCCGTGGCTCGTGGCAAATCGCTCAAGCCGCGCTCCAGTGCTTCGTCAACGGCCAGCGCCAACTCTTGCGAGGTGGTGATCAGGATAGCCGATTCGTCGCCCGAGCCATGCTCGGCCTGGGCGATAAGGTCGCCGGCGATCCAATCAGGACGGGCGCTATCGTCGGCGATAATCAGCACTTCGCTGGGACCGGCGACCATATCGATTCCCGTGGCGCCGTACACCAACCGTTTGGCGGCTTGCACATAGGCATTGCCGGGGCCGACGATTTTGTTGACCGGGCGAATGCTCTGGGTGCCGTAGGCCAGCGCCGCAATCGCCTGGGCGCCCCCTACTCGATAAACCTCGCTCACGCCCGCCAACGCCGCCGCCGCCAAAACCACCTGGGTGGCGGGCTGGCCCGGTGCCAGCGGCGAGACCATAACGATCTGCTTGACTCCAGCGACCTGGGCCGGAATCGCATTCATCAGCACGGTGGAAGGATAAGCCGCGGCGCCACCGGGAACGTAAATCCCTACGCGCGCCAGTGGCCGCACGATTTGGCCCAACCGCACCCCCAGGCGATCGCGATAGCTGAACGAGCGCTCGACGGTATGGCGATGAAAGGCGCGAATGCGCCTGGCCGCGAGTTCCAGGGCCGCGCGTTCTTCGCGCCCCAGGCCACGCAGCGCGCGGGTCAACTCCTTAGCTTCGATGCGAAGCTGGTCGGGGCGCAGATCGACGTTGTCATAGCGCTGGGTCAGTTCGATCAGGGCCAGATCGCCGCGCTCGCGTACCGCCTCCACGATTGCCGCCGCTGTGCCTTCGATGCCGTCATGGCGGGCACGCCGCTGCGCCAGCAGGTTATCCAGCCAGCATTTGCAGGCGGGAGACTTGGCGTTGAAAATCTGAATGCTCATGGGGCGTCGGGATCGGTCAACCGGCGCACGCGGGCGCCCAACGCGCTCAGCTTGCGATCCAGTCCCTCATAACCGCGGTCCAAGTGGTACACGCGATGCACCTCCGTGGTATTATCCGCCGCCAGCCCGGCCAAAACCAAGCTGCTGCTGGCGCGCAGATCGGTTGCCATCACCGGCGCGCCACTTAACCGCGCCACGCCCCGGATCACCGCCGTTGGCCCTTTCATCGCGATATCAGCCCCCATTCGCAGCAATTCCAAAGCGTGCATGAAGCGGTTTTCGAAGATGGTCTCGGTGATCACCGAAGTGCCGCTAGCCATGCTCAGCAACGCCATCATCTGGGCCTGCAGATCGGTGGGGAAGCCGGGATAAGGCAAGGTGCGCAGCTCCACCGGACGCATCGGCCCCTGACGCGCCACCCGCAGGCTAGAATCATGCACCACAATTTGAGCTCCGCTCTCGGAGAGCTTGGCGATAACCGCGTCCAACGAGTCCACCGGTGCGCGTTCGATTGTTACTTCGCCACCGGTAATCGCCGCCGCCACCATCAAGGTCCCGGCCTCGATCCGATCGCTTATCACTTCGTGCGCGGCGCCGTGCAGACGCGCCACTCCGTCAATTTCGATCACATGCGAGCCGGCCCCGCTGACCTGTGCGCCCATCGCGTTAAGCATGCGCGCCAGATCCTGCACCTCCGGTTCGCGCGCCGCATTTTCGATAGTGGTACGTCCACGCGCCATCACCGCCGCCATCATGACGTTCTCGGTGGCGCCTACAGACGGGTTGTCCAGCCACAGCCGGGCACCCACCAGCCGCTCCCCATGGGCCTCGACATAGCCGTGACGCAGGGCCACGCGTGCACCCAGGGCGCGAATGGCCTGAATATGCAGGTTGACCGGCCGCGCGCCAATCGCGCATCCGCCCGGCGTCGAGACGCGCGCGCGTCCACTGCGCGCCAACAACGGCCCAAGCACGATAAAGGAGGCGCGCATGGTTTTGACCAAATCGTAAGGCGCCTCGTGCGATTGAATTTGGGTTGCTCGCAATTCGATGGTGTGGTCGTCGAGATACCGGCTGTGCGTCCCCAAGCGCGCGAGCAAGGCCAAGGCGGTGCTGACATCGCGCAGCCTGGGAACGTTGCTTACGACCACTGGCTCGTCAGTTAGCAGCGCAGCCATCAGGATTGGCAGCGCAGCATTCTTGCTACCGCTGACGCTGACCACGCCACGCAAAGCGATCCCCCCTTCAACCACAATCTTATCCATGCTCACCCGCCTTCAGTCCCATCGCCCGGTGACTACCCGTTGTTGGCCGGCCAAATCCTGCCAGCATGTGATCGTCCGGGCACCGCCCGCCTGAAATAGCGCCGCGACGGCATCCGCCTGGCCCTCGCCTACCTCCACCATCATCTCGCCTCCCGCCACCAAGTGCGCTTTTGCTCCCTCCGCCAGCAGGCGATAGCAAGCCAACCCATCGTTGCCGCCTACCAGCGCCAGTCGCGGCTCGAAGCAGGCCACCTCTGGAGCCAATTCATCGAGCGCAGCTAGGGGAATATACGGCGGATTAGAAAGGATCAAATCGAACCGTTCATCCCCCAGCGCCTGCCACCAATCGCCCAGGCGGAATTCGACACCGCGGCTTCCCAATCGCTTGGCGTTAATCGCTGCCAATGCCAGGGCGCTTGGGGAGATATCGGTGGCAACCAACTCGAGCTGCGGCCGCTCGTGAGCCAGCGTCAGCGCGATGGTTCCGCAGCCAGTACCCAAATCGGCGATGCGTACCCCTCGCGCGCGCCGATCGACCGCCTCCAATGCGACCTCGACCAGCAGCTCGGTTTCCGGGCGCGGAATTAATACCTCAGATGTTACTTTAAATTCGAGCGAATAAAACTCTCGCTTACCGACCAAGTAGGCGAGCGGTACGCGTCGGGTTCGTTGTTCAAGTATTGCATTAAGTTTGGTCAAGGCTTCAGGCGTGATCACGGGATCGCCAGTGATCAGCGCGACACGTTCGCATCCCAAGACGAAAGCGGCTAAAAGCTCTGCCTCCAGCTCGGGCCCCTCCACGCCGGCCTCACGCAAGCGCACCCCCGCCCACGATAGCCATCGGCGCGCTCGCCTTTCATCCACGATCGGCGTGGACATCGACTTAGGCGCCCAGAGCTTGGCCCTGATCGTGCGTGTTAAGCGCGTCGATTAGCGGATCGAGGCCGCCGTCAAGGACCCGATCGAGCTGATGCAAGGTGAGGTTAATGCGATGGTCGGTGACCCGCGACTGCGGAAAATTGTAGGTTCTGATGCGCTCGGAGCGGTCGCCCGTACCAACCATCGAACGGCGGCTTTGCGCCACCTTGGCTTCCTGCTCTTCACGCGCCTTTTCTAACAAACGGGCCCGCAGAATCTTGAGCGCGCGCGCCTTGTTCTTATGCTGCGATTTCTCGTCGCGACACACGATCACCATGCCGGTGGGCAAATGGGTGATTCGCACCGCAGAATCGGTGGTGTTGACGCTCTGGCCGCCCGGACCCGAGGCGCGCATCACGTCGATGCGCAAGTCCTTTTCTTCATTGATATTGACCTCGACCTCGTCGGCTTCGGGCAGCACCGCCACGGTCACCGCGGAGGTGTGAATTCGGCCCTGCGCCTCTGTGGCTGGCACACGCTGGACCCGATGGACCCCGCCCTCGAATTTGAGGCGGCTATAGGCGCCGTGACCCGAGATCGACGCCACTACTTCTTTGATGCCGCCCAGGCCGGTACTGCTCATGCTCAGCACTTCGACCTTCCAGCCCCGTTCTTCCGCGTAGCGGCTGTACATTCTAAACAGCTCGCTGGCAAACAGTGAAGCTTCCTCGCCGCCGGTGCCGGCGCGAATCTCCAGCAGTACGTCGCGCTCATCATTTTGGTCGCGCGGAGTCAGCAACTCCTTGAGTTGGCTCTCCAGCGCGTTCTGCCGCTCGCGTAGCGCCGGCAGCTCGGCCTTGGCCAATTCGCGCAGGTCCGGATCAGTACCCTCCAGGCTGGCGCGATACTCCGCGATATCTTCGAGTACTCGGCGGTAGGTGCGGATACATTCGACCACGCCGGCGATCTGCGAACGCTCTCGCCCCAGGCGCGCATACTCGCGGCTGTTGGCTATCAACGCCGGGTCACTGAGCTGGCGCTCAAGCTCGGTGTATCGCTCTTCGATCCCTTTTACTTTATCCAGCATCAAACCAGCGCCAGTCGCCTCGGAAAAAGGTGGCAGCCTCGGAACGTCGCCCCAAACCGATCGATGTTGGTTGGACCCGGCCGGCAGCCGGTTGTCTTATTGCAGGCCGTATTTGCGCTTGAAGCGCTCGACTCGGCCGGCGGTGTCGACCAAGCGCTGCTGACCGGTGTAAAACGGATGACACTTCGAGCATACTTCGACGTGCAAGGTAGAGACGGTCGAGCGCGTTTCGAAGGTATTGCCACAGGCACAGGTGACCACGCAGCGTCGATATTGCGGATGAATTCCCGATTTCATTTTTTTAAATGCGTCTCGGACGCCCGTTAAATATAAGCATTTACCAGCCCTCGCGCTACCGCACAACCGGGCGATGGCCGCTGATTGTCCTGGCTCTCCTGTTCCTACTGGCGGCAGCGGGAGGAACGGACGCTGCCCGGCTCCTGCCGGCCGGTTTTGCCCCACCGGGGCAAAACTTGTTCACCCCCCTGTTAGGACTTGGTCCTCCAGGTAATCCCAAGGCCGCGCTGGCGGTGATCGACTCGCTGTTGGTGCTCCAACGCGAGTTGCTGCTCCATCCCGCCATCTCGCCCCGCCTCATGCTGGTGGAAGACAGTTTGCCCGCTCGTCAATCCACGCTCCTGCGAGCCGCCGCGCTCTATGCCGATCCCAAAGTACGCTGGCAGCTAATGGTCCCGGACACCCATTATATCAGCGCTCGGGGATATCCGGAGGGCACCGATTTCCTGTACGACATCGCGCCCAACCCAGGCCCACCACGCCAACCGCGCGAGTACACTGGTACGTTCGCGCTGACCCCCGCCACGCCAGTGATCGATGGAATGCCCGACAGCGTAATCGCTCGCCTCGAGGGTGCACTGTACTTGTCCGATTTCAACCCCACCCAGGCTCTCACCGTGATCGCCGGCGCCTTACGCGAAATCTACGGCAGGCTGACCCCGCCTTGGGATAGCGCGCCAGGCGTTTTCAACGACCACGACCGGGCGGCGATGGCGCGCCTGGGTCGGGATCTGCCGACATTGCGCGGGGAAATCGAGCGCGATTTCGCGATCGGCAATCTGCTTGACGAGTTCGCCGATCGCCAGGGCCCCTATGTGCTGGTCAACCTCGACATCAAGATTCGTGGCACCGCGCTGACCGACTATCCCCACCTGCGCCGCTTTTATCAGCGGCTAACCGCTCGTGTGGAGGGCTATTGCGACGTCACCGACACCGCGGACCGTCGTTGGCTCCATCTGGGCTTCGACCTGGGTCATTTCTATGTTGTTTTCATGCTGCGCGACGGACGCCCGGTGCCCTTCGACGAGCAGATGCACCCGGCGGGACCGCCCCTGGACCTAACAGAGCGCACCTCAGGCCGGTTCCAAACCACAACTTCGCTGTGGGTCAATCGGCTGGGGGTCAAGCTCGGCATTGGTGAGCTGCGCTACGCCAGCAGCTTTGATGCGCACGACGGCCAGCTGTCGATCCGTAGCCGCATGACCGAGGAGCCGGAAATCCTGGCGCCGCCCGGAATTCACGCACTCATAATGCTGATGGCCGGCCGCTTCATGCGCACCCTGGCGCAAGGCAGTCACGGCCGCGGTGCCAGCGCCTACCTCGACGCGACGCCGCAGCCCCAAGGTATGATGTTGTCGGGCGGAATGGCGGGGGAATTCGAATACTCGCCCGCACTGGAGATTATCGCACGGGTGGGAGACGCTATCGTGGCCGCCAACGACGATCAGGTGCGGGCCGATGAACGGGGCCTGTTGGGGCGTCTGCTGGGCGCCGCCGACCGCGATTATCGCCGTGCGCGACCGCGCCTGCTAAGCGACAATTAACTCGAGCGCGTGCTCGAGCCGTGCTACCGACCGATGGGCCCCCAGCACCGCGATCACTTGAAAGATTCCCGGGCTGACCGTGCCGCCGGTCAAGGCTACGCGCACGGGCTGGGCCAATTGCCCAAGCTTGAGCTCGAAACGTTGCAGAACCTGCGTGAAAGCAGCCTCGATCGCGCTTTCGCTAAAGTCGCCGTTAAGCTGGCTCAGCGCCTGCGCCAGGGCCCGCAGCGGCGCGGCTATCTCCGGGCGCAGGAACTTGACGCGAGCCTTGTCGTCGATCGCAATATCGTCAGTCAGGTAGAAGCGCGCGAACTCGACCAATTCCACCAGGGTTTTGGCGCGCTCGCGCAATGTCCCTACCATTCGCTCCAGCCATTGCCGGTCGGACGGCACCGGCAGTCCGGCCCGCTCGATAAAGGGCACCACCTCGCGCGCCAATTGCTCGTTGCTGCGCAGCTTCAAGTAATGAAAATTCAGCCATAGGAGCTTTTCCGGATTGAAAATGCCCGGCGATTTGCCGCACGCCTCGAAACTGAAGTATTCGATTAACTCCTGCTTGGAAAAGATTTCCTGATCGCCGTGTGACCAACCCAGCCGGGCCAGGTAATTAAGCAGGGTTTCGGGAAAATAGCCGGCGTCGCGATAAGCAAAGACTGAGGTCGCGCCATGGCGTTTGGATAACGGCTTGCCGTCGGAACCCATCACCATCGGCAAATGAGCGAAGGCGGGCGGAGTATGCCCCAGCGCCTCGAAAATTTGAATCTGACGTGGTGTGTTGGGCAGATGGTCGTCGCCTCGGATGACGTGGGTCACGCCAAAGTCGCTATCGTCGATCACACTGGCGAAATTGTAGGTCGGCACCCCGTCGGAGCGAAAAATGATCAAATCGTCCAGCTCGCGGTTGTCGAACACCGCCACCCCCTTGACCAGATCCTGGACCACCGTCTCGCCCTCGTCGGGCGAGCGAAAACGGATGGTGTAGTTGCGACCGGCGGCCCGATCCGGCAGCGGCGATTCGGGCGAGAACGGGCGCTTGCGGCAGGTGCCGTCGTAACCCGGCTTGCGCCGCTCACGCTCGGCTTGGCGCCGTTTAATTTCCAATTCCTGGGCAGTGCAGTAGCACGGATAAGCCTTGCCTTCGGCCAGGAGCCGGCGTGCCTCGGCTCGGTAACGCTCGAAACGGCTGGACTGGAAATAAGCCGGATCGGGTGGTCCCGCATCCCATTCGATCCCCAACCAGCGCAGGCTTTCAACGATTTCCTGCAAGGATTCCTTGGTGGAGCGCTCCTGGTCGGTATCGTCGATGCGCAGAATAAATCGGCCGCCCTGATTGCGCGCGAACAGGTAGGCGAACAGGCCGGAGCGGACATTGCCGATATGCAACGAGCCGGTCGGGCTCGGCGCGTAACGCGTACAGACACTCACGATCGCTCTATTCCCACTCGATAGTTGCCGGTGGCTTGGAGGTAATATCGTACACCACCCGGTTGATGCCTCGGACTTCGTTGGTTACCCGACTGGAGATGCGGGCCAGCAAGCCGGCTTCCAAGCGGGCCCAATCGGCCGTCATCCCGTCCTGCGACTCGACCGCGCGCAGTGCCAGTACGCTCTCGTAGCTACGGTCGTCGCCCATCACGCCCACGGTCTTGAGCGGTAGCAACACGCCGAAGGCCTGCCACAACCGCGTGCCCAGGCCAGCCGCCGCAATCTCTTCCATCACAATCAGATCAGCCTGGCGCAGCAAGTCAAGCCGTTCGGCGGTAACCTCGCCCACGATGCGCACCGCAAAGCCCGGACCGGGAAAAGGCTCGCGCTCGATGATTTCAGCGGGTAGGCCCAGCTCAACGCCCAGGGCACGGACTTCGTCCTTGAACAATTCGCGCAAGGGCTCCAGCAGCTCCAGCGCCATTCGCTCGGGCAAACCACCGACATTATGATGGCTCTTGATTTTCGCCGCGGGACCGCGTGCCGCCACCGATTCGATAACGTCGGGATAGAGCGTGCCCTGGCCCAAATAGCGCACATGCCCCAGGGCCCGCGCTTCCTGCTCGAAGAGATCAATAAAGGTATGGCCAATGATCCGTCGCTTCTGCTCGGGGTCAAGCACGCCGGCCAGGCGCTGCAGAAACAGGGCGGCCCCGTCCACGACCCTAAGCTCCATTCCCAACTGGCGCGCGAACGCCTGCTCCATCCGCTCGCGGTCGCCTGCACGCAAAAGGCCGTTGTCCACGAACAGGCAATGCAGGCGCGCGCCGATCGCGCGATGGATCAACGCCGCCGCCACCGACGAATCCACGCCACCCGACAGCGCCATCAGGACCCGCTCCTGGGGCCCCACCTGGGCGCGGATTGCGGCCACTTTGGTATCGGCAAAATTGGCCATGGTCCAGTCGCCCGTTTCGCCACAGATACGATAGACGAAATTGCGCAGAATGTGCGCACCTTGCGGCGTATGAGCAACCTCGGGATGGAACTGAATGCCGCGCAGGCGACCGTCGCGGCTGCGAATCGCAGCGCAGGGGGAATTGTCGGAATGCGCAATCGGACGCAAATCGGCAGGAAGGTGCTCTACTCGATCCCCATGACTCATCCATACTTGCTGACGACTCTCCAGTCCCTCGAACAAGGCATCGGGCTGATCAATAGTCAGAGTGGCGGGACCGTACTCCTTGCGCACCGCCCCGATGCTGCGCGCGCCCAGGCTTAGGGCTATCAGATACATGCCGTAACAGATTCCCAGCACGGGGATATCCAGGCGCAGGACCTCAGGGGCGAGCTTGGGCGCATCCTGCTCGTAGGCACTGGCCGGCCCGCCCGACAAGATCAGGCCGCGCGGGTTCAGGGCACAAATCTTTTCGAGCGGCAGGTCGTAGGGATGAATCTCGCAGTAGACCCCAGCTTCGCGCACCCGGCGGGCGATAAGCTGGGTGTACTGACTGCCAAAATCGAGGATCAGAATCATCGGGTTTGCGCAACCGCGCGCCTAATATAGCGAATCGAATTCGGCGGAGCGACTGCCACGGCTACTTTGTTCGCCCCACGCTGGCCGTGCTCCGCCCGCCACCGCGACGGCGGAACATCAGCCGCAGCGGCGTGCCGCGCAGCTCCAATGCGTCGCGGAAGCGATTTTCCAAAAAGCGCAGGTAATGGACCGGCAGATCACGCTCCAGATTGGAGAAAAACATCAGGCGCGGTGGCGCGCTGGCCACCTGGGTCACATACAACAGATTGAGCCGACGCCCTGCCACTACCGGCGCGTCCATCGCCTGCGTAGCCGCCGCCAAAATCTGATTGAGCCGCGCGGTCTGAAACTGGGCGCGATAGCTTTTACCCACCGCCAACGCGGTGGGTAAAAGCCGGGCTACGCCGTCGCCGGTTAGAGCCGAAGTGAAGAGCAGTGGCGCGCTCTCCAGAAAGCCGAACCGCTCGCGCAGGTCGCGGGTAAAGGCACCCTGACGGCGGCCAGCCGCTGCCGCCAAATCCCATTTGTTGACGACCACGATCAGGGCCCGGTCCTCGCGCTCCACCAAATGGGCCAACCGCGCATCCTGATCGGTTACTCCCTCGCTGGCATCGACCGTCAGCAGTAACACCTCGGCGCGTCGAATAGTCTCGATCGCGCGCCGCACCGCCTCCTGTTCGATTTCGCCCTCGATGCGAGCCGGGCGGCGGATTCCAGCCGTGTCGATCAGGAGAATCTCGCCATCGGGCAGCTTGATGCGGACGTCCAGCGGATCGCGGGTGGTGCCTGGGACTGCATCCACGATCGCGCGCGGCCCGCCGACCAGGCGATTGAGCAGCGAGGATTTCCCCGCGTTGGGCCGTCCCAACAAGGCCACGCGCAGGGCTGGCGCAGGCACCGATACCTGCTCGGCGGCAGGCAGGCACGCCACCACGGCGTCGAGCAACTCGGCGACCCCCGAGCCATGCGCGGCCGAAAGCGGGAAGATATTTTCCACCCCCAAGGCGTGAAATTCGCTAGCTTGCGCCCGCAGGCCGGCGACGTCCAGCTTGTTGACCGCCAGCAGCAGCGGCCGCCCCACTTCGCGGATCAGCCCTAGCGCTTCCTGGTCGGCCGCGTTCAAACCCGCCCGTCCGTCCACCACGAAAATCACCATCTCGGCGGCAGCCGCTGCGCGCAGGGCCTCGGCAACGACCCGCTCGGTCAATCCCTGGCGCTCGTTCAACTCCAAACCGCCGCTGTCAACCAAAGTAAATTTGCGCCCCTCGTGCTCAACCACTGCGGCGTTGAGATCGCGCGTAGTGCCCGGAATGGGACTGACGATGGCGCGCCGGTAATGGGCAATCCGATTGAACAGGGTCGATTTGCCGGCATTAGCCCGGCCCGCCAGCACCACCAGCGGCAACCCCGAGGTAAGTGCACCGACTGCGCCGCTGCTCCCTACGTTATTTGTCACGCATCCATCTTACCGTCCGCGCGCGCGGCCCGCGACCGCTCCCAACCGTTCAGCGGTTTGGTCCTCAGTACGGGTGTCTGCCGTCGCTCGAACAGTCGGAGCCGCGCGCGCCACAGATAAACCAAGCCTGGCTGTTGAGAAGCGAACCGGTCAGCCGAAACGGCGAAAAGCAGGTGCGCCGCAGCGCGAACTCCCGCCCGATGCGCTCGCGCAGGGTGCGCCAGTTAAAGCCCTTGTGGGTGTGAAAGGGGGGTAGCCCGGGCGCGTTGTCGTACAGCGGGCGGGCGATCGCGCCCCGCGCGGTTGCCAAAGTCATCCGAACCAACTCGCCGACGGTGTAGCGTTCGTTGTAGCGATAATCGCCCAGGTTCCGCCACCCGGCGACCCGCCGAATCATCTGCTTGAGGATCAGCGACGGTCCGATCTCGATCGGCACGCTGACCAGCAGGGTTCCGCTTGGTGCCAGCAACCGGCGTAAATCACTCAGCACCTCATTGATTTCACTTGCGCGGCAATGCTCCAGCACCTCCATGCAGGTGATCAGGTCAAAGCAGCTAGCAAGAGCGCGCAGCTCCTGGACAGTGGAAAAGCGCAGCCGAGGATAATCGGCGAAGCGACGGCGGCAATCCGCTACCTGGCCAGGCTCGTAATCGGCGCCGACCGCGTCTGGAAACAGGTCCACCACCTGGGCCATAAAGGTGCCGTCACCACATCCGTAATCCAGCAAGCGCGCACCGGCCCAGGGAGCGATCAGACGACGGGCCAGGAGAAAGCGCCCGCGATGGCTCAAGCGAATCGCAAAGCTGCGTGATCCAAGCTGCTTGTGCTCGTAGTGGCCGTGCTCGCGCATCACCCTGCCCCGTTTTGCATCGATGGCACGGGCGCGTGGTCGTGGCGCAACAGAAGCAACCCGTGACGGTAGTCCATGGTTAGCAGTGGCGTAAATCCCTTGGCGTCTCGATTCCGCACCCAAACTGCTCGTGGGATCAGGACATAGCCGGGTGGCAGCGAAGCCAGCGGTCCTGATTTAAGCGGCACCGTGCGCCGCAGATAAAAGCCCAAAGGTTCGATCGAGGCGTTGAAATCGAAGGCAAACAGCGGCTGGTCAGGCGCAACGACGCGATCAATTTGCAACGCCGCGCGTCGTAACGGATCCGCCGGTACAACCGCTTGTCCACGTAAGCTGGCAATCGGCCAGCGCAAGGCCTGAGCAAAGCTCATCTGGCTGTCGCAGTCGCGCACCTCGCGCCAAGGGATATAAAAGAAATTGCCGACGATCAGGCATCCACACAGGGTCGCGATCGCCGCCGTAGCCCATCGCCAACGTGGAGCTGCGACTCCCAGGGTCCACCACGCCAGCAAAATCGCGCTGGGTGGCCACAAAGGCAGCAGGTAGGATTTGCGCTTATAGGCAGCCAGTTCGAAAAATAATGCAGTAACGAACCAGAACAGCGCGAACAGCCGTACGCATTCCTTTCGGTTCGCCCCGCTTTCGCTGTCGCGCTTCTCAGGCCGGCGTGAGCGGATAAGCGCGGTAATGGCAGCCACCGGAATCAGCAGGCTGAGCGGCCCGGCGTTGAGCAGCAGCGGCTGCAGATAGTAATCGATCGGCATGAAGCCCAGGCTGCCGAAGAAGCGGCCGACGTTCTCGCTGCCAAGTTGGCGATCCAGAAAACTATAGCGGCGCCCAAACAAACAGATCGCATACCACGCGCAGGCCAGCGCCGCGCCTAAAAACAGCGGGCCGGGGCGCAGGAGGGCGAACAGCTCGCGGGCACGCCGCTCCATCAGCAGAAACAGCACTATGGTCGCGCCCGGTAACAGCGCACCCACGGGGCCCTTGGCCAGAACCCCCAAACCCAACGCGGCAGCGAGTAGATAATGGCGCCACAACTCGCTGAAACGTGGACGCGCCTGCTCCCGTGCCTTGATCCACCAGCAAAAGGCAAACAGCGAAAGCGCTTCGAAGAAGGTCAGCGTCATATCGACGCGACCAATCCGTCCCTGGCTGACGAATTGGTAGGACGACACTAGGATGAGGCCTGCCAGCAGCGCGCACGACCCGTCCAGAGCGGTGGCAGTAAAGCCGATCGTCAGCGCGACGGTCGCAATGGCGTAGAGGGCGGCGGGCAGGCGCAGGTTGAAGGCACTGATCCGATGAATTGCGGCCAGGTGGTCGATCGCCACGGCGCTCCAATGGAACAGCGGTGGCTTGTACATCGGCTCGCTGCCATTGTCCAAGGGGAAGAGCAGATGACCATGCTCGACCATCTGTTGCAAGAACACGCCCTCTACCGCCTCGTTGACCCCGCACACGGGAGCGGCGCCCAGCCGATTTAGGGTGAGGATGGCGGCCAGCACGATCAAAGCCGCCGCCCCAAGCCAAGTCGAGGCTGATAACGAGGATTTCATTCGATCCAAAAGACTGGTTTGCGACGATAGTTCGGGGCCAGGGGTCCTTCCAAATGCGATCGAATCACCATAGCTCAACAGGCCAGGCCACGGGGAGATAGGGCCCGCGCCCACCGGCGGGCGCGGGCTAACCAATTGCGGTCGCTCAAGGCCGGGGCAGGATGTCGACCCGCTGCATCATTCCGATGTCCTCGTGCTGAAGGATGTGGCAGTGGATTACCAGTTGTCCCACTGTGATTGGATCGTAGTGTGTAACGAAGGTAATCGAACCGAAGGTGACATTCGGGTCGGTAATCGCCACCGGATTTTTGACCGTGGGCAGCGGGGTCGCGGCCGGTACGATAAAGCTGTCATGCCATTCGGGCACCGGCAGCGGAATCCCGTTGACTGCGGTCACCAGGAAGGGGTTTTGATGGATGTGGAAGACGTGGTCGGAGAATGAGCGATTGGTTACCGTCCATTGCTCGTAATTGCCAACATACATGTCGCTAAACAGGGGGGTATTGGGATCGAATAGGCCGCCTTTCTTGAAACCCACCAGCGGTTCGTTGGGATCAAGCGGCACGCTGGGCACGCCGGCATCGTCGGCATCGCGAATCATGTTGAGACTGTCGAAGGGCAACCCGCCCCAATAGGCCGCGTTGTACTGTTGGAAATAGTAGCCGCACACGGGTAGACGCTGACTGGGCTGGGCTTGATTGCCTCCAGCGTTGGTGCCGCACAGGTCGAAGGTCACGTGGCGTACGGCGTTGGGCGGCGTACTGGTCATCATACTGATACTGGGCAGTCCGGCGGGCGGTGGCAGCGGACCGTTGGGGAGTGCCATGTCCACCGGATAGCCGGTAACGACCACCGACGCCAGCGTGATTGGATAAGTGGGCGAGGGAAAATCACCGTCGATCCGAGCGATACGCTGGGCTGGAGCGATCCCTTGCGGGGTGACAGAAGCCAGGGTGGTTAGCGGATTGAGTGCCTGCAGCAGATAGGTGCCCGGAGCGCCCGCCTTGACCAGCACATCGGCGCGCTGACCGCTGCCCATCACGTAGGGCGTGCCCGCGGGCAGGGTTAGCATGCTGGGAATCGTGATCCCGTCATTAGCAATTACGTTGAGCGCGTGCCCTTGCAGCGCTACCAGCAAATTTTCCCCCGTCCCCGCATTAAGCATCCGCCAACGCTGCACCTCACCCGGATGCATATACAGCACGGGAGCAATCACTCCATTGGTGGTGAAATAGGTGTTGCTGGTAATGTAGGGGCTCCACAATCCATCGGCCTGCTGAGGCGTGGTCGAACCGAACTGGGCCGCGTTGGGATTGACATAGACCACCTGGCCATTGGGCAAAGTATGCAGCCCCTGGAAGACCATCGCGATGTCCTTGGCGGCCTGCACTTGCGGCACGTAATCCAGCGTCCCCGGACCACCCTTGACTATCAGCATCCCAGCCATCCCCGCCATCAGTTGAAAAGTCACCGCGCCATGGTCGTGCGGATGGTACCAAAAGGTTCCGGCGTGATGGTAGGTGGGAAGCGTAATCGTCACCTGATTGGTTGTGCCCGGATCCATCTGGCGATAGACGTTATCGCCGTTGCCCTCGGGCGAAACCTCCAGCCCATGGGTATGCAGATTGGTGGTGTAGGGCGCATGAGGAAAAGCACCTGCCCGCGTTACCGGCGGATTGGGCGGAAAGTCGTTGACCAGCGAAATATTCAGCGTATCACCAGGATTGACCACCAGAGTTGGACCAGGAATGGTGCCCTCGTAGGTCGGCCCCTGAATAAGCGCATCGCCGCCCGAGGTAGCGTTAACCAGCGCATTGGTTGCGATCTCGGCGTGAAGCGTAGTATTAAGCTGGCCCGCGGCTGATTGGCGCACCTGCGGCTGAGGAAAGCTGGGTAGGCTGTTGTTACTGTTGCTGCTGCTACTGCCGCCGCAAGCGATAATCAGACGAGTGACGGCAAGTATCGCCACGATTACCACCAGCCAAGCCAGCCGCCCGCTGCGCCAATTGAGCTTTGGTGCTATCTTGTTCAAATTGAGCTCCATTCAGATAGAACTTACAGCGAGCAACTGCTGTTGGCGCAGAATGGCCTAGAGTTTAAGACATGTCAAAGAAATTGCCTGGTTCGAATCGTGATCGCCCCTTTTTGACCAAGGCTGCCAACCAACTCGACGGTCGTTTTCGCCTTGCCGCCAACCGATTGGAAGCCGCTCAAGGGCGTTGGCTGTTGGCGATGCTGGTCTTGACCGCCCTTTCCGCCTGTCATTGGCGAGCGCCCGCCGGCGCCTATGACGCTTTCAATCGGGCCGACTGTCTACCCGCGCTCAAGATGCAGGATCAAAGCGGGCGCGAGTTAACGCTCGCCTCGCTCAAGGGCAAGCCGGTGCTGGTGGATTTCATTTATACGAGCTGCCCGGGTCCGTGTCTGACTCTGACCCAGAAAATGGCGCGCGTGGCCGCCCAGATGGCGCCGGCGCTGGGTCGGCGCTTTACTATGGTTTCGATCACCATCGACCCCGAGCACGACGGGCCCCATCAGCTCGCCCAATATGCCCGTCAGCAGGGCGCCCTGCAGCAGGGCTGGCTATTCCTGACTGCTTCACCGAAGACCGTGGATCAGCTGCTAGCCGATTTTCAGCTTCGCCGAGTGCGCCAAGCCGACGGTTCGGTGGCCCATCTTGCTGGGGTATTCATTCTAGGACCCGACGGCCGCGAGCGGCGCGAGTACGACGGCGAGGTAGTCACGGTGAGCACGATGGTCGGCGACATGCGCCGCATTCTGGGCGCGCGGAGCTAGGCCAGCTTAACAAGGAAGCCCATGCTACTGACCGGGGATACATTCCGTAGCGCGCGTGATCGCTCGTGCGCACGACGCGCGCGACGGTGACGTGCTGCACGCTCATATGGTAGCGCCAAAGTCACGGAGGTTGGGGCTGGCAGGAGCAGCCCTGTTCGCCCTGACCGCGACCGCGGCCGGATGCAACCGCGGGGGCGAACTGCGCGGTACGATCGTGACTGGCGATTTTGTCATTCCGGCAGGCACGACAATGACCGCGCAAGGCGACGTTACCATCGAAGCCTCGCACGAGATTCAAATCGCGGGCACGCTGTACGAAGATGGCACCGGCAACGTGGTTTTCCGCTCGCCCGTAGTCACGATCAGCGGCCAGGTTCGCAAACTGAGCACGCGCGTGGGATGGTGGCGGCAGGCCCGCTTCAGCGCCAGCACGATGCCCGCGCGTATCCGTCACGCCTTGGCGGTGCGCCTGGGATTGACGCCCAAGTACTGGCCGCGTGGCCAGCTTGATTGCTTCTCGCCGATCTTGGGACCGCCCGCCGACCAGCGTAGTACCCCCCGCTAGTTCTCATTCGGTCCCCTCCCCTGCGGGCCAAGGTCCTTTGCGTATAACTCCTACTGTAGCGGGTTCTGGCATGGGAGACATGCTTCAAAGTTACGTCTGCGGTGGAACAAAGGCGGCAGCGAGCCTCACCCATGGCAAATCACAATTAATGCGCCGCGGCGCTTGAAATCTCGCCCTGATCGGAAGCCGGAGCGCGCCCAGAAATCTCCGCGCCGGCGTGAGGAGAGAGTTTGAGAAAAGAGGGGATCGACACGGCGGCCATCACCACGACGGAAACGAAGCCCCAATCGATATCGCGAGCCGACAGCGCCCCGCCCCCGTGCATAGTCAGCGCCAAGCGCATCGTCAGCGCCGCGCCGGCCACGCCCAGGCTGGTGCAGACCTGCTGCGCCATGCTAGCCAGGGTGCTGGCGGCGCTCATGAGCGGATTGGGAATATCGGCGTAGGCCAGCGCGGTCAGGCCGGTGTATTGCAAAGAGCGAAAGAAGCCGCCGGCAAAGAGAATTATAATGATGGTTAGGTGACTAGTTGAAGCGGTAAACCACAGGCAGGCGGCCACCGAGACTGCGGAGACCAGGCCGTTAACCACCAGCACCGTGCGAAAGCCCCAGCGCCGCACGATCCGATGAGCGGCCATGCGCACCAGCAGCGAGCCCGCGGCGCTGGTAAAGGTCAGCATCCCCGAGGCAAACGGCGTCAGGCCGAAGCCAATTTGTAACAGCAGGGCGAGCACGAAGGGCATCGCCCCCACCCCCATCCGGTACAGGCCACCGCCTAGTGTCGCGATGGAAAAGGTTTTGATCTCGAACAGCCTTAAGTCGACGATTGGCGCCACGCGCCGGCGCGCGTGGTAAAAGTAGAGCACTACGCAGCCCAAGCCGCCGCCCAACACCGCCACCACCAGCGGCACAGGCACGATACCACGCCCCACTGTCTCCAGCCCGAAGACCAGGCCCGCCAGGCCCAAGCCGGTCAGGATAAAGCCCGGGAAGTCGAAGGGCGGGACCTTTTCCTCCAGGATGTGAGGCACGTAGGCGGTAACCAGAATCAAGCCAATGATGCAGACCGGGACGTTGATGAAGAAAATCCAGCGCCAGGAGTAATAGGTCACGATAAAGCCACCCAGCGGCGGCCCGATTACCGGACCAATCATCCAGGGGATGCTAAGGTAAGCCATCGCCTGGACCAGTTCGCTGCGCTCCACGGTCTTGAGCACCACCAGCCGCCCCACCGGTACCAGCATGGCACCGCCAAAGCCCTGTAGCATCCGCGCCATCACCAGTTGAATGAGCGAGTGGGATAGGCCGCACAATACGGAACCGACCGTGAAGATGATGATGGCGAGGCGAAAAACTTTGCGCGCCCCGTAGGTATCGGCGATCCAGCCGCTCAACGGCACGAATACCGCCAAGCTCAGGAGGTAAGAGGTAATCGCCAAGTTGAGCCGAATCGGATCTTCGTGCAGCGATTGCGCCATCACAGGCAGCGCGGTGGTGATAACCGTGGTGTCGAGCGCCTCCAGACACAACGCGCAGCCGATAATCAGGGCGATGAATAGGTTACTCTTGCCCTGGGGCTGCGTCTCGGCCGCGTCTGTGCGCAACGGTTGTTTCACGATCGGCTTGTGTCTAGTCGACTTTCCTTCAGTTCGCCCCAGCCTCGCACGCCGCGGCTGAGCGAAGCGTAAGCTTAGATGCGCGCCACGGCTAATCCGAACTGGCAGGGCAGCCCAGTATCCTAGCATCCGTCCAGCGGTCGAAGCATCGAGCGAGAAAAGTCTCGAAAAAGGCGACGGCCGCCCCTCGGGCCGCATGGTTTGGCGGTTTCGCTTAATCACCGGTCCTTCCCCCTTGCAGTCGTTGCCTATTCGCTGAGACACAGCGCGCGGGTTGGGGACTTTGCCGGGGACTGAAGCTGAGCTAAAGTCTTAGCGAGGCTAAATAAGCCGGCGCGATATCGATATCAGGCCGAGCTAAGATAAAGAGGGCGCGCGCAGCCGATGAGAACCTGGTTTCCCATACTGATAACCTTTTTGTTCGGCGGCTTGGTCGTTGGCGCGATGATCTCGATCAATCGCATTTTGGGGCCCAAACGGCCCGGCCGCATCAAATCCGAGGCCTTTGAATGCGGTAACCCGCCCAGCGGCAGCGCCTGGGGCCGCTTCTCGGTGCGCTTTTACCTGACTGCTATTCTCTTTCTAGTCTTCGACGTGGAAGTGGTCTTTTTCTATCCTTGGGCGGTAGAGCTCCGTTCGCTCGGACTGTTTGGCCTGGCCGAAGTGCTGGTCTTCGTGGCGATTCTGGTGGTCGGCCTGCTCTACGCCTGGGAGCGCGGCGCGCTGGATTGGGATTAGCACACGTGCGCGACCAGCGCGGCGCTACGAACGATTTTCGGACAGGAGTGGAAAGTGTTAGACCAGCTCTTGGATAAGATTAAGGGGCAGATCGGTGGCGAGTTGGCTTGCGAAGTCAGCCACGGCCAGGCGATCGTGACCGTCGAACGGGCCCGTGCGCGCGAGTTGTTCCATCGGCTGCGGACCGAACCCCAATTCGACTTCAACATGCTGATCGATCTGACCGCGGTGGACTGGCTAGGGCGCGAGCCACGCTTTGAGGTCATCTACCAGCTAAAGTCGCTAAGCCACAACCTGCGCTTACGCGTCAAGGTGCCCATCGCGAGCGACGACGCCTGGGTCGACAGCATGATCGATGAATGGAAGTCGGCGGACTGGCTGGAGCGGGAATGCTACGACATGTTCGGCATCCAGTTCAAAGGCCATCCCGACCTGCGCCGCATCCTGCTTTACGACAGTTTTCAAGGCCATCCACTGCGCAAGGATTACCCCTATAACCGCCGCCAACCGATCGTGCCCGAAGTCGATCCCATCGCGACTCCGCTTCCGCCCTCGCGCTAATCAAGGAGACTCCACAAATCATGGCTTTACCCGCACGCTGGAGCCGCCCGCTGGCGGTCAGTGACACGGCCGACGAAGTGATGGAGTTGCAGATGGGTCCCTCCCATCCGGCTTCGCACGGGACCATCAAATTCAACCTCAAGCTGGACGGCGAACGGATCATGGATTGCGACGTCGAGGTCGGCTATCTCCATCGCGGCTTCGAGAAGATGTGCGAACAGGGTACCTGGACCCAGGTCTTTCCCTACACTGATCGCCTCAACTACTCCTCCTCCTGCATCAACAACGTCGGCTTCGCCCTGACCGTGGAGCGGCTGCTCGATATAGAGGCGCCGGCGCGATGTCAGTACGCGCGAATGATAATGAGCGAGGTGGCGCGCATCGCCGACCACCTCACCTGCCTGGGGATGGCGGCGGGCGAAGTCGGGGCCCAAACCGTTATGTTCTACACCCTGGAGGCGCGCGAACTACTCTACGACCTGATTGAAGCGGTAACCGGGGCGCGGCTGACCGTGACCTGGTGCCGAATTGGCGGAATCGCCCACGACCTGCCCGCCGATTTTGCGCAGCGCGTGGCAGTCTGTTTCAAGCATTTGGACGCCGTACTCTCCGATTGCGACAAACTGCTGTCGCGCAATCGAGTGTTCATCGATCGGATGTGTGGGGTGGGCGCGCTACCGCGCGAAGATGTGATTTCCTACGGCCTCACCGGTCCGCTGCTGCGGGCCAGCGGGGTGGCTTACGATGTGCGCAAGGCCGACCCCTATCTGTTTTACGACCGCACCGAGTTCGAGCTGCCGTTGGGCGAGCATGGCGACAACTACGACCGCTTCAACGTACGTTTCCAGGAGATGCTGCAGAGTAAGCGGATTATCGAGCAGGCCTTGCGGCAAATTCCCGAAGGGCCGGTGACGATCACCGACCATCGCTACGTGCTGCCCGCCAAGGATCGGGTTTACAACTCGATCGAGGGGCTGATGAACCATTTCAAGCTGATCATAGAGGGAATCAAAATCCCCGCCGGCGAAGCCTACGGAGCGGTGGAAGGCGCCAACGGCGAGCTAGGCTTCTATGTGGTCAGCGACGGCAGCGGCCGACCCTACCGGGTGCGTGTGCGCCCCCCCTGCTACCTGGCGATGGGCGCGCTGAACAAGATGCTGATCGGGCGGATGATCGCCGACGTCATAACTACTTTCGGTATGATCAACATGATCGGCGGCGAATGCGACCGCTAATCAAGCCGGTGTTAGTGTAACGACGGGAGCCGGGAAACAATTGCCGGGCCTGCCGGATCGATTCAGGAGCCAACCGCGGCCAGCGACAGGTGAGTCTGCGCGGCGATACGCCGCACAAAATCGATAAGCTCCAGAGCGACGCGCTCCCGCTCGGTATCGACCGAGACGACATGGTAGCTCTCGCCCAGCACCACCAGCCGTTTGTTGCGCGTCCCCACGCTGCCCATCACCAGATCCACGTTTTGAGCAAACGGACAAACGTGATCGTTGCGGCTATGGATCAACAGCACCGGCTGCACCAGCCGTGACAGCCGTGGCCGTACCTGAGCGGCAAGCTGGCTCAGGCTGAGAGCTGCCCCCAGCGGCATCAATTCCATACTCGGATGGATCTGGCGCGCGGCGCCGTCATGAATGTCGGCTCCGGCGCTATGCAGGTATATTCGGCTCGCCCATGGTCCGGCTTGACCGATGAAGTAAAGAGCCAACCGCTGCCATCGCGGCAACAAAAACGCAGGCGCAAGCAGCGCCACGGCGCTGACCGCGGCGCGCTGTTCGATGGCCAAGCGGGCGGCCAGTACCGCGCCGGCGGATTGTCCAACTACCACGATCGGGTCGCCAAAACCGCGCAACCGCTCGCATCCTTGGACCACGCTCTGGTACCAGTTGTGATGGTTGGTGGCACCCAGAACTTGGGGCGACTGGCCGTGGCCGGCCAGCCGCACCCCCAGGCAGCGTAACCCGGCGGCGCTTAGCCGCTCTCCCAGATGGCGCATCTCATAGGGGGTGCCCGTCAAGCCGTGAATGAGCAGCACACTTGCTTGAGAGCCGGGGAAAAAGAACTCCGAAGTGTCGGCATTTAAGGGTTCTGGTGGCGGCTCGTTATCGTCCTTGTCTATCGCTGGCATGAATAGCTCTATTTTCCTACAGATAACAATTAGGACTGGCTGGGCGCGTTGCTCAACGCGTTGGGATCAATGGTAATGCGGGCTTGGCTCTTGAGACCGTCGACGTAACTCAGCCATGCCTGATTGCGCATCGTTTCCAGCATCTGCTCCTCGAAATGAGGCTTTGCCTTCTGCCATTCGGCCAAGGTAGGCGCCGTGGCGCTGTCGACCCGCACAAGGTAGCAATTACCGTCATTGGTCAGTACTTGGCGGATAAGCTCGGGCAGCTTAGTCGGGACACCGATAGCCTCGTTGAGGCTGGAAAAATCACCGATCGTAGGCACGTTGGTGCTGGAGCGGTCGAACTGTCCGGTGTGCCGCACGCTCAGATTGTTGGCACGCGCCACGACCTCCAGGTCGGATGGGTTCTTAATCCGTGTCAGTAGCTTGAGGGCTTGTGCGCGCGCCATTTCTTCGGCTTGGCGTTGAACCACCGCGTCGCGCACCTGCTCCGTAATTTTGGCAAGTGGCGGCACATGCGCGGGCACCCGTTTGATTACCTGGAGGAGAAAGTTGCCGTTGTTGTCGGTGCGAGCCGAGCCGATTTCGCCTTGGCTCAGCTTAAAGGCCGCATCGGATAGCTGGTTATCGATCCCTAAATCACCGATCGATTCATTGGCCGCAAAGGGCGTAGTTTGCACCACGGTCAGCCCGCGCTTGGCGGCGATTTGCTTCAGCGTCAAATTCTGGTTGAGCGCAGCCGCCAAGTCGGCATGCATGTCGGCATCGGCTTCATCTCGAGCTTCGTCCTGGCGGATTTGGTCGATTATCTGTTGGCGTACCTTGGCCAAAGGATCGGTGCGGGCAGGTTCAACCTGTTCCACCTCGATGATATGGTAACCGAAGCCAGTGGCGACCACGCCGCTCAATTGCCCAGGTTTGAGCGCGAAGGCAGCGTCTTCAAATGGCTTGACCATCTGGCCGCGTACGAAAAAGCCCAGCTCGCCTCCATGACGGTTGGTGCCGACATCGTCGGAGTCCTTGTTGGCCAGAGTGGCAAAATCGGCACCCGCCTTGAGCTTGGCCAGGATTTTTTCGGCTTTGGCACGAGCCTGGGCGCGCACTGCAGGCGAGGCATTCGGCGCCACCGCGATCAGGATATGGCGGGCGCGCACCCGTTCTGGATAGCTGAACATCGTTTCGCGGTTGTGCTGGTAAAAATCTTGAATCTGTTTGTCGGTGGGAGTGATTCGCTTCGCCAGTTTATCGGGCTGATAGCGAATATAGGCGATGGCAACTTGCTCAGGTTGCCGAAACATCTGGCTGTTCTGCTTATAGAACTGGTTGATCTGCTGATTGGTGGGGTTAATTTTGGAAAGGAAGTCCGCCGCTGGTAACTCCAGGTAGGAGAGCTGGAGTTCCTGATGCTCCTGGTCGTAGGCCTGGCGTGCCTGGGCCTCGCTCACGTTGATGCCCTGGCCAATCATGTTCCGGACCAACTGCTCGGTCAGGTCGGTCCGGGTCATTTCCTCGAATTCCGCCGGCTCCAGATCGCTCTCGCGCAGCACCGCCTCGTAGGTAAGCAGGTCAAAACGGCCGTCGCGCTGGAAATTGCGATTGGTCTCGATAAACGCGCGCAAGTCGGCATCGCTGACTCGCAAGCCCAGGCGTTTGGCTTGGCGCAGTACCAGTTGGCGCTCGATTATCCGCTCCAGGGCCATCTCGTTGATATTAAGTCGGCGTAGGAACTCGGCGGCCTGCGCGCCGTACATGTTGGTCAGCGAGCGGCGCAGCTCCTGCGATTCGCGGTCGAGCTGGTCGGCCAGGATCCGTTGTCCGTCCACCGTAGCCACGGGATGGACCTGGTTGAACAGGCCGGTGCCGATACCCCAAAAAACGAAAACCACGGTGATTACGCCTAGGACGATCCGGATCGTCCACGAGTAGGCGTGCTTGCGCATTAGGTTCAGCATCTCGCTTTGGATCTTAACGAAATCGCCTTGATTTTCGCAATCACCCCACCCTGGGGTGTTTTCGGCCCATTCTTGGGACACCGTGGTGACTCAAGGCCTCGCTCGCGCCTTGCTTCCGACCAATTATCTTTGTTAGCTATTGGCACGGCGAGTCTATGTTGGGCTTGACCTGACCCCAGGTTGGTAACGGTCCACACCGGGCGTTAGCAACAGGCGGGCCAAGCGGCTAGACTCGTACGACCTGAAGACGGTTTTATCATAGCACAGGTCGCGGGAGGCAAGGGCGGAAGGCGGTGGTGTTCAATTCAATCCTGGGCTGGTTTTCGAACGATCTGGCGATCGATCTGGGCACTGCCAACACCCTGATTTATGTTAAGGGCGAGGGCATCGTATGTAACGAACCCTCGGTGGTAGCGGTACAGAAGGACACCCGCAACGCGCGCCGGGTGCTAGCGATCGGGGCCGAGGCCAAGCGGATGTTGGGGCGCACACCCGGCTCGATAATCGCGATCCGGCCGTTGAAAGACGGGGTGATCGCGGATTTCGAAATTACCGAAAACATGCTGCGCTATTTCATCCAGAAGATTCACAACCGCAAAACTTTAGTGCGGCCGCGAATCGTTATCTGTGTCCCCTTCGGCATCACCGCGGTGGAAAAGCGCGCGGTGCGCGAGTCGGCCGAATCCGCCGGCGCGCGCGAGGTCTATCTGATCGAAGAACCGATGGCGGCAGCGATCGGCGCCGGCCTGCCCATCACCGAGCCAGCCGGCAACATGATTGTCGATATTGGCGGCGGAACCACGGAGGTGGCCGTGATCTCGCTCTCGGGAGTGGTCTTTTCGCGCTCGGTGCGGGTGGCAGGCGACAAGATGGACGAGGCTATCATCCAGCACATCAAGCGCAAGTATAACCTTCTCATCGGCGAGCGCACTGCCGAGCTTATCAAAATCACCATCGGGTCAGCCTACCCTGGCAATGAAATCCAGACCATGGAAATCAAGGGGCGTGACTTGGTGGCCGGAGTACCTAAAACCATCGAAATCACCGACGAAGAAATTCGCGAGGCCCTGATGGAACCGGTCCACCAAGTGGTCGAATCAGTGCGGATTGCGCTGGAACGCACCCCACCCGAACTGGCCTCCGACATCGTCGATAAGGGCATCGTCCTGGCCGGCGGTGGCTCGCTTTTACGCAACCTTGACGTCCTGCTGCGCGAGGAAACCGGATTGCCAGTCACCCTAGCCGACGATCCGCTGACCGCAGTGGTGATGGGTGCGGGCAAGGTACTTGATGAACTCACGCTGCTGCGCGATGTTACGGTGGACTAAAGCGACGTGCTGAACTGGCCGGCCGCACGGCCGGTGGTGCGCCGGGCGCAAGCAGCTAAAGCTGGCGGCCAGCTGAATGCAAGATTCAAAGGGCAGCTTTCTGCGCCGTAACCGGGTCGTCCTCGCCGGCGGGATCCTATTGCTGTTGGCTGCCCATCTCGTCTCCAGCGAGGTGCGCCAGGGCGATTTTCTGGCCAGGCCTCAGGCCGCCGCCCTGCAAGCGATGCGCCCGATCGCCGACACCTTCAGCCGCGCCACCTGGAGCGCGCGAGACCTGCTCAACCACTACCTGTGGCTGACCTCAGTGGCGCGCGACAATGAGCGCCTACGGCAAGCCGTGGCCTCGATGCCGGCTTTGCAGACCCGACTGGCCGAATTACAGCGCCAGAACCAGCAACTGGCCGAATTGCTCGACCTCAAAGACGCTTTACAATTGACCACGGTGGGCGCGGCGGTGATCGGCAGCGACGCGACCGGCTTGTCCCGCAGCCTGATCATCAATCAGGGCACCCAGGCCGGGGTGCAGCCTGGGATGGGAGTGATTTCCGTGGCCGGCGCGGTGGGCAAGGTTCTCATCAGCGGCACCTCGGTGGCCCGCGTCCTACTGCTATCCGATCATAATTGCGCCATCGACGTCTTCGACCAGCGCTCGCGCGCGCGCGGAATCGTCTCGGGCCTAGTCGATGACGGGGTGGTGATGCGCTACGTCGAGCGCACGCAGGATATCCAGTTGGGCGATACCCTGGTCACCTCCGGTCTGGACGGGTCTTTTCCCCGCGGCGTGCTGGTGGGGTATGTGCGCGCCCTGGTCCGTAAAGGACCCGGCTTGTTCATCAATGTGGCGGTGCGCCCAGCAGTCGATTTCCGCACCCTGGAACGAGTCTTGGTCATCACTCAAAGCCCGCCCCATTTGGACGACCCTACTCAGGATTAGGTCGGAGCGTGCGCTTGACGCTACTCTACACCGTGGCCACGGTGCTGGCGCTATGGCTGCAAATCGACTTGCTGCGGTGGCTGCCACTGGGGCCTCTGGTACCCGACCTGGCCGTTATCCTGGTGGTCGACCTTGGCCTGCGCCAGCACGACGCTATGGCGCCACTGCTGGCATTTGCGATAGGCTACGCGCTGGACGCCTTCTCGGGCGCCCAATTGGGCCTCAACGCCCTGTCCCTTACCCTGGTTTATCTGCTGATCTATGAGCTAGCGCGCCATGCCTGGATCCTGGGTCCGGTGGTCGAGCCCTTGTTGGTGGGAGTGGCGACGATGCTGCATAGTCTGTGCGTGCTGGCGCTGAGCAACGGACTGGCGTTGCTATGGCCACCACCCGCGCGCTTGCTCCATGCCACCCTCCTGCAAGGGCTTATCGGGATTCTGCTGGCCCCGCTGGCCTTTCGGCTGTTGGGGCGATGTCGCCGGCTACTACGATTGCCTGTTCATGTAGCACAGGAATAAGTTGGGATAGAGACTAGCGCAAATGGCAATCCTTGGCGGTAATGGCACCAGGCTGGCTGTCCCCAAGCTTGAGCCGCGGCTGACCTTTTTAGCGCTCTTCATGATGCTGGTGTTGGGCGGCGTCGCCCTGCGGCTATACAATTTGCAGATCATCCACAGCCAGCAGATGCGCGAGCTGGCCAACCGCAATCGAATCCGCAATCGGCGCATGCCCGCCTCACGCGGCCTAGTGTACGACCGGCGCCATCGCCTGCTGGTCGACACCCGCCCCTCCTTCGACGCCCTGGTCGTGCCGGAGGACGCACAGGATATTTCCACCACCATCGAAAATTTGCAGCGCTACTTGGGCGACACCAGTATCGCCGACACCTTGGGCGCGGCCGAGGATCAGGGCCGGCCGGCCTTCGAGCCGGTGGTGGTCAAAGAGCGGCTTAACTGGGACCAGGTAGTTGCGGTGGAAGCTCATCAACTGCAGCTGCCCGGGGTCAGTATCCAGGTTACCCCGCGCCGCCGCTATCTCTATGGCCCTCTGGCCGCCCATCTTTTGGGCTATGTGGGCGAGGTCAGCTTGCAGGAACTCAAGGGGCTGCCCGGCTATCACATGGGCGACGATATCGGAAAATTTGGCCTGGAGCGCGGGATGGAGGGGCTATTGCGCGGGGTGGCCGGAGACCAAGAGATCGAGGTCGACGCCGTCGGGCGCCGCTTGCGTATCCTCAACGAAAAACCCGAGCAGCCCGGAGCCAGCGTCATCCTAACCCTCGATCTGGACTTGCAGCAGACTGCCGAGGAAGCGCTGGGGAATCGCGTGGGCGCGGTGGTGGCGCTGGATCCCAACAGCGGCGCAGTACTGGCGATGGCCAGCCATCCCAGCTTCGATCCCAATGAGTTCGCGGCCGGGCTGAGCAGCGCGCAATGGCGCAAAATCACGACCGATCCGAGCCATCCGTTGGAAAATCGGGTCATTCAAGGAGTCTATCCGCCCGGCTCGACCTTCAAGCTGGTCGATACCATCGCCGGTTTACAGGACCATCTGCTCAACGCCTCGACCAATTTCTACTGCGCGGGCGGTTTATGGTTCGGCAACCGTGAGTATCGCTGCTGGCGCAAGCAGGGGCATGGCGATATCAGTTTGGTACGCGCCATCGTGGAATCTTGCGACGTGTTCTTCTACCAGGCAGGCCAGCGCCTGGGCGTAGATCGGATCGCGGCCTGGGCCCATCGCTTAGGATTGGGTGAAGACACTGGCATCGCACTAGCTCACGAACGTGCGGGAACCATCCCCTCTAGCCAATGGAAGTATCAACGCTTCCACGAGCGCTGGTACCCAGCCGAGACGCTCTCGGTGGCGATCGGCCAGGGCTATGTCGGCGCCACCCCCCTCCAAATGGCGCAACTGGCCGCGGAAATCGCCGCCAACGGGGTTCGCTATCGCCCCTATTTCGTGCAGGCGGTCGAAGGGCTGGATGGTCGCGTGATTCAGACCACCACCCCGCAGGTCGAAAGCCGCATCCCATTGGACGCGACCCAAAACGCGCTACTGCGCGAAGCTATGTGCGGGGTGGTCAACAACCCCGACGGCACCGGTCATGCCGCGCGCCTGCCCGGTATTGTGGTGTGCGGCAAGACCGGAAGCGCGCAGGTCGTCAAGGAAGCAGCCGGTGCACGCACCGACGCCAAGCATCAACCCGAGCGCTTTCGCGACCACGCCTGGTTTATCGCATTCGCACCGCGCGATAATCCGCAAATCGCCGTCGCCTGTCTAATCGAACATGGCGGCCATGGCGGCAGCGCGGCGGGTCCGGTAGTCAAGGCCGTGCTCCAGAAGTATTTCGAACTCTATCCGCCCGCTCAGACTCCCACGGGCCCTACCCTGTCGCCGGTAAGCGCCCATTCGCAACCGAGCGTGCCGGCCGAACAGAGCGAGTAAGCGATGCGCGTAGGGATCGACCGACGGCTGATTTACCATTTTGACTGGTTAGTCTTCTTCCTCACCTTAGCAATCGCGATGGTGGGTCTAATCAGTGTGGTCAGCGCCTCGCAGAGCGAGCATCACTCCTTTCATGCCCTGATTCTGCGACAGGCTATCTGGATGACGGCCGGCGGCGTCGCAATGTTCGCGGTAGTGATGTTCGACTATCGCGCCTTGGCTAGCTATGCCTACCCGGCCTACCTGCTGGTGGTTGGTCTCCTGGTCGCGGTCAGCGCCATCGGTCAGGCCACCGGCGGTTCGCGGCGCTGGCTTAACCTGGGCTTGTTCACCCTGGAGCCTTCCGAACTGGCCAAGCTGGCCCTCATCCTCGTGCTGGTGCGCTACCTGCGCGAGGAACCGCCGGCGGGAGGGATGCGTCTGCGTCACCTGATCGTGCCTGGCCTGCTCTTCGCTGTTCCCGCTGGCCTGGTACTGAAAGAACCTGACCTGGGCACGATGCTGACCCTGGCCCTGATCTTTGCCACCATTATCTTCGTCGCCGGGCTCAATCTGCGCACGATGGCGATACTGATGCTGGCGATGGGACTGGCGGCACCGCTGGCCTGGCACGTGCTCAAGCCCTACCAGCGCCAGCGGGTGGTCAGCTTTCTTAATCCTCAGTCCGATCCTCTGGGCGCCGGCTACCACGTAATCCAGTCGGAAATCGCAGTGGGTTCGGGCGGCTCGTGGGGCAAGGGGTTTTTAAAAGGAACTCAAGCGCGCTTGAATTTTCTTCCCGAACAGACCACCGATTTTATTTTCTCGGTCTATGCCGAGGAGTTCGGCTTTGCCGGTGCTAGCCTCCTGCTGGCACTGTACGCAGGATTAGTGGGGCGCGGGCTCTGGATCGCGCGCCATGCCCGTGATCGCTTCGGCGCGCTGCTTGCCTTGGGCCTGACCGCCATGATGTTCTGGGAGGCCACCATCAATATCGGGATGGCCACCGGGGTGCTGCCGGTAGTGGGTATTCCGTTGCCGCTGGTCAGCTACGGGGGCTCGTCGTTAATCGTATTGATGGCCGCGATGGGCCTCCTGATCAGCATCAATACCCGCCGCTACCTGTTCTGACTCGCTCCCTGCGTCCGCCGCCCGCGTCCTTCTTTGGCTGCAGCAGTATGAGTGTCACCCTTATTAAAAGCCCTTCCTGCTATGGTCCGGCGGTGGGCGTGGGAAACGGGCAAATAGCCGTGGTTGGGACTACCGAAGGCGTCGGCGTTGGCGCGCTGGGTGTAGGTAGCGGCGAGGCCAACAGGGCGCAGCTTTGGGGCGGCTGGGTGACTGGCGCATTGCAATCGGTCGTGGCAGGCGTGGGCGCGGCCACGCTGATTATTGCGTTTTTGGAGGGCGCATTGACGAAGTCGAACAGATCGGACAGATCACTCATCGCGGCGTCGCGCCGGTTCAGATGCTTGCCACCCAAAAAGCGCTCCTCGATCAGACGCAAGATCGAGGTGTGGTCGCCCACCACATGAGAGACATAGCTGGGCTTGGCGAAGGGCGAAATCGCGATCAGCGGCACCCGGAAACCCAGTTGATTGAAGTCCGCGGGCGCCTGTCCGGCTTGCAGATAGCCGCTTAACTTGACCCGCTGCTGCAGGCTGGCCGAGCAGTTGGCACCGCCGCCGGGAATTTCCGAACCGCCCGCCGGATTGGATTTATCGGCGCACAGGCCTGGCGGAATACCGTCGGGCGAGGGCGCGAACGGCGGGGTCGCATGATCGTAATAGCCGCCGCCTTCGTCGTAAGTCAGAAACAGGACCGAGTCCTTCCAGCATGGCCCGTCGCGCAGGTCGTTGATGATAACCGAGGCGTCATACTGACCCGCGCGTACGTCATCGGTGCCGTGCTCGGTATGGTAGAGGCTGACGTAAGTGACTGGCGGCAGATTACATTGGCCGCCATTGGCACCCGTAACCGCGGCCCATTGGGGATAAAGCTGACCACTGGAGGGTTGGGTGAGGTGCACGTAGTTGGGAAAATTGCCGTAGCGGAACAACTGCGCGTAAGGCACCGGCGGAGTCCCGATGGCGTCGCATTCATAGAATTCGTTCCACCCCTGGTTGGCCTCGTCGAGCAAGTCGAAGATGCTGCCCGTAATCGGCTGGTAGCCCGGCGGTCCGTTGGTGTAGTCATCTGGCGTATTAGTGGTGTCGTGACCGAAGGAGGTCGCCGCCATTGCGTACATTCGATCTGGCAGAGTCGGTCCCACCAGCGAAGCGAATTGGCGATCGCTGATCGCAAAAGTTTGGGCTAACGCATAGTAATAGGGTAGGTCCCGAGCATCGTAATAATCCATCACCTCCGAGGCGTTCTGGTTCCAGGCCACGAAGCCATTTCCCAGGATCGTAGTCGAATTGGGATCGCAGTAATTCGCCTTGAAGTGCATGTCTACCCATTCGTGAGATGGATCGATCCCATTGCCGCATTCGTCGGGCATGTGCTGGGCAGTCACGAGCTGGGCCGAAGAGTTGTAGTTGGAATTGCTGCAGACCAACCCGCTGGCGGTGGTTCCGCTGCAACTTAAACCGTCCACGCATTGGCTGTCGTTGGCGGGACATCCCACTTGCGGGTTGGCCGGAGCGTGGTAGGGGCTACCCTGTACGTAGGGCAAAGTACCCAGATAATTGTCGAAGGAGTGATTCTCCTGCATGAAGATGATGATGTGATTGACGTTGCCCAAACCGGCGGGAGTAGGGGCCGGACTGGGAGTCGGTGAGGGGCTGGTGGTCGCCGTCGGAGTGACAGTGGATGAGCCGCTGCCCGAGCGGCCGCAGCCTTGAATGCTCGGCAATAATAGCCCCAGCACCCCAAGCGCCAGGTAAAGTCGCGCAATGCGCCGACCGCGCCGAGCGAATATTGCCCCACGACGATCAACCTTAGCCACCGAGCTTGACCCTTCCTTCATCTTTGAGCCCGCGAGCGCGCCGGAGGTAGCGGCCCAACCGCACCCCCCGCGGTCGCGGCCGCGCTCATCCACCTGGCGTCTTACTTGACTAGTTGTACAGTTCCCAAAAGACTCGGTAACCCCTGAACCGGCACCGCGCCCCCACTGTTGACTAGTGTCACTGCCGATACCACTTGGGTCGAGCTGGTGAGCACGGTTGGACTATTGCTGCCGCTGCTGGTGCAGGCCACTTGGCTTACTGCCAGTGCCAAAAGCATCAAGGCCAACAGTGCGATACGCCTCCGCAGCGTAGCAGGCATTCCAATTAGCATCAGACCAGGCGTTAGCATTAGCGCGGCCAATAGCATACTCGCGTGATCGCCGGGCGACGTCCCGACGAGCATCAGGCCGGCCATGCGCACCGCGCCACCCCCGAGTGCTACGTTAGAGATCAGGGTACCGCTTAGTGTGAAGAGTGCAGTTGCACCTGCGGGTAGGACAGGCACGGGGGTGAAGCTGAAGTTGGTAACTGTTCCCAAGGTGCCTGACGTTGCGGTTTGCTGCGTGCCACCTATGGTGACGGTCAATTTCAAGGCCGAAAACAGCCCCGGGTTGCTGATTTGCAACTGTATTGCCTGCAGCGACTCCGGAGTGGAAGAGCTGTTGGTGACCCTCAGTGCACCTGCCGCTATGTTTTGCCCGGCCACACCCTGGCTTGTCACCGGTACCGAAGTGGCTTGCGCCCCCGGCGTGGGTGTGGGCGGCGGAGTCGCCGTGGGAATAACGGTAGCGGTGGTTGTGGGTATCGCCGTAGCCGTAGCGGTGGGAACGACGGAGGGGCTGGACGTAGGTGCGGCGGTGGGAGTCGCCGTAGGCGCCGCGGTGGGGGTAGCTGTAGGCGTCGCTCCGGTTACTACTTGCGAGAAATAGGCCACGAAGCTGCCCACGTTGGGAGAGCCCCAGCCGCTGGCCAGATCGAAGCCGGGCTGGGCGTTGTACCCGGTTGCCCCGTTATAGGCGTTACTGCCCTGTGTAATGTCAAAGATCCCGGTGATCGAGGTGCCGCTGCCCGCCGCCCCGTAAAGCAACGGATTGATATTTCCCAGGCGCGGCAGGTTGGCGGCCTGCGCGATAAGGCGCGACATCCCCGCCAGCATCGGCGTGGCAATACTGGTGCCACCAGTTTCATGAAGATGGGCGCCAGTGCCGTCGCCGTAATCCACATAGATGTAAAATCCGGGCGCAATCTCGCTGGCCCCGAAAACCAGATCGGGCAACAACCGCATATTGGAGGTATAACCGAGCTGGTTCTGCACGTTGGTTTGCCAAGGCGGGAGCGCGAAGATCGCGCTGATGCCTCCCCCGCCAGCGCCGTTTTGACCGTCGTTACCCCACACCGATTCCATCGCCGGTCCGGGTCCCTGCACGCTGGTGTTGTTGCCGTTGGAATCGTAAGTCGGGGTGAATTGGCTGCCGCCCACGGCCACTACGTTGGGACTGCCCCCGATCGCGCTGGCGTTATTGCTAGTGCCTACGTCGCACACCAGGTTACCGCTCTCGATCCGCAGCGCTTCGGCCGCCGCTCCCTTGTCTCCCGCTGCCTCGAAGAAGGTCTGGCCCTGGGCGGCCGCCTGCTGAAACACCTCGTCCATGGCGTGGTAGTAGCCACCATCCTGCTGATTGCAGCCCGGACCGATACTGGAGCTGATAACGCCGCAAACATTGTCGTTGACCGGGGCCAGGAAGGCCTGCACCAGATCGACATTGCCGCCGAACTCATAGACCCGTTGCGGCGTTTGCGGCGCTAGCGTGTGCGACCATTCGATATCCAGCGAAACTTCACCCGCTCCACACCCTTGGCTGACCGTCGAATTCTGCACCGGAACTCGAATTGGCAAGGTGTTCGGCAAGCCATAAGAGGTAGCGAATTCGCTAAAGGCATCGTCGCCAAAATCCACCGAGGCAATTATCGCGATGCAGTCGGGAGCTTGGGTCCCCTGGTTATGGTTCAGCACCACATTAGCATTGTAATAGGTGTACAAGTCGGCAGGCTTGAAGTGATAAACGCCGGGGCTGGGCACCGGAGTTGGTGCGGACCCGCTGCAGGTCGGAGTCGGCGAGGGAGTCGCGGTGGTGGTGGGATTGAGAATATTGTCCTGGGCGTATCCGGCCTCATTCGACGACGTCGCCGCAGCGGCAGGCACCCGCACGTTGTCCCCATACACGATGCTTCCGGTCAGATTGTTGGCACTGCCAAGGTTGTCCAGCCCTTCGATAAATGCGATCAAGCCCTGGAATTGTGAAGGCACCGAGGGATCGGCAGTGTTTTCATAAAAACTCACACCGCTGGGATTAAGCCCGATTGCGGTCGATTTGATCAGCGTCACCCCAAAAGCCGCTTCGACCTGCCCCGCCGTGCCCGAAAACGACACCGCCAGCGAATTGGCGATTGGCGGGGTTACGGTAAATCCCTGGCTGCTCAGCCAGGTCGTAAGCGCGCTTATCTGGCTCGTCGTTGGATAATAGGTCGCCTGGAACTGCGAGCTGCTCAACCATTGATGGAATTGAACGCTGCTCGGCGTTTGCAAATTGGTCAACAGGGTCTGCAGTTGCGCTGAGTTTTGCAGGGCCAAAAAGATAGTGAGGTTAAGCGTCCTGGTCGAAGTTATCGGCGCTTGCGGCGAGGGAAGCTGAAAGGCGGGGTGGTTGTTGGGAATCGTAACGGTCTGAGCCTGGACCGAATCCATGCTCAACAGCAGAACCGACCCGAAAATGACCAAAGCTGCGGCAACACGAACTTTCAAGTGAAGCTCCCTTCTCGTCGCTCACGGTCGAACGCAAAATCATGCGCGACAAAAAAAAGTAGAGTATTAAAAAATTTTCGCCAGTCAAGTTAGATTAGATAAGTGTTTATATTTTTTGCTGGCGTCTGGAGGCTTCTGCTGGCTTGGAAATGACTTATCTCGCGAAGACGATTCATGCCCTTCCTCTCGAATCGTCAAGCGACGGTGAGTCGCAGTTCAGCCAAAGAGTAAAGCTAAGGCCGTTATGGCGCTCATTAAATTGCACTAAAACGATACAGCTTGCGACACTTAACTGGTCGTTTTTGACGCAGAGGTTCCTTTCCAGACACTAGTTGTCCAAAGCTGGAACTGCCGTTTCCTGACTAAAGCCCATATAAATTTAGTTTATCCTTTTCTTTCTTTCTTCGCCCCATCTCATCCCACGCCTGTTTTATTGGCATAGAACCTGCGCCAGCCGATCACCGGAGCGATGGCCCCGACGCTTGACCACCGGCTCATCGCATTCATTCTGCCTGCTCCCCGGCCTTGCCCTGGAGCAGAAGGCGCAAAAGTCGGCTTGTTCACCCGGCCGGGAAAGGTCTGGAGCGTGAGCGAGAGGTCGATTTGGCGGCACTTTTCAAGCGTGGTGATCGGGGTAGCGCTGTGCGGGACAATTTCGACCCTGGGGCAAGGGTGTAGCGGCGGCGGCGCAGGTGGCACGACCAGCCCAGGAGCAGCGGGAGGGAACGGACTGGCGATCCTGCCGTCGCCAACCGGTGTGCAGACGCCAACGCCGGCCCAATCGATAGCCACCATCTCACCGGCTGCGCCGTTTACTTCCTCGCGCAGCCCTGTCGCGCCCAGCGCTACGCCCACCCCCACGCCAAATACACCCACCTCCGCCGCGCCCCTGCCAACGGCCACCTCGTTACCCTTAAGCGACGCAAAGGCGGCGGCACTGGTGCAGTACAACCCAAACTTCGAACCGCGCCCGGCCAATGCCGAGGCCAACAACACAATGCCCACCAGCAGCGAGCTGGCAGATTATCAAAGCAGCGGGGCGTTGGATTCGCTGACCGCCGCAGGCAACGCATTGATCCTTCAGGCCGACGGCCAGTTCACCGGCACGACCGACGAGATCTTACAATGGGGCGCTTATAAGTGGGGTTTTGATCCCAACGTGGTGCGAGCGATTGCGGTCAACGAGTCGGATTGGGAACAGGGCGCCGAGGGTGATATCGGCAACGGTACGAGTTGGGGAATTTTGCAAATCAAACAGTCGGACTTTCCGGCTACATATCCGATGAGTAGTGAATCGACGGCTTTCAACGTTGATTTCAAACTGGCCTACCAACGAGCCTGTGTCCAGGGCGACATTCCCTATCTGAGCGAACGCGTTCCCTTGGACGGGCACAACGCTTACCCCTCGGCTGATGCCAGCGAGCAACTGTGGGGATGCGTGGGGAGTTGGTATAGCGGCGGGTGGTACGATCAGGACGCGATCGATTACATCGGCCAGGTTCAGGCCATTCTTGCACAACAACCCTGGTTGGCGCCCGGCTTTTGAAAACGGTTGCCGCCCTGCCCTTTAATCTCCACCATTGCCGGGGTTAGACTCGGCTAGCGACAGGAGGTGAGAAGCAGTGGCAGTCGAATCAGCGGGGGAGCGCTTTCAGACCTTGCACGAATTTATCGCAGTTGCCCATAGCAACTTGACCCGCAACATCTGGGATTACCTGGTTGGTGGCACTGAAACCGAAACCACCCTGGCCCGCAACCGCCAAGCGCTGGACTCGTTGGCTTTGCGCCCGCGTGTGCTCTGCGACGTAGCCGACATCGATTTATCGGTTACCCTGCTGGGCAAGCGCCTGCGCATCCCCGTGCTGTGCGCGCCGGTAGGCTCGCTGGAAGTTTTCGAGGCTAATGGCGCAGCCACGGTGGCGGCGGCCGCCGACAGCTTCGGAATCGGCATGCTTCTTAGTTCGGTTTCGCAACCAGGTCTTGAAGCTACTGCCGCCGCTGGTGGCGATGCGCTCAAAATCTTTCAACTCTACGTGCGCGGCGATAGTGCCTGGGTGGACGATTATTTTCGGCGCGCCATCGACGCCGGCTACGATGCCCTCTGCCTGACCGTGGACTCGGCCTATTACAGCCGGCGCGAGCGGGATCTGGCCAAGCGCTTTTTCCGCTGGCGCGGCGCGATGGAGGGCCGCACCTATCAGCCACGCGTGACCTGGCGCGATGTCGATCGCTACAAGTCCAAGTTCAAGCTACCCTTGGTACTGAAGGGTATCGCCTCCGCCGAAGACGCCGCCCTGGCGATCGAGCACGGCGTCGAAATAGTTTACGTCTCCAATCATGGCGGCCGCCAACTCGATCACGGTCAGGGTACGATGGAAATTCTGCCCGAGGTGGTGGCGGCAGTCGGCGGCCGCGCACGCATCGTGGTGGACGGCGGGATCAGTCGCGGTACCGATATCGTCAAGGCCTTGGCCCTGGGCGCCGACGCAGTCGGCATCGGCCGGCTCTATGTTTACGGCCTAGCCGCCGCCGGTGCCGGCGGCGTAGTGAGGGTACTCGAACTGCTGGAGGAAGAATTGCGCTTGGCGATGGGGCTGCTGGGCGTGACCCGGCCGGCCGCGCTCACTCCGGCCTATCTGCGCGCAGCCTCTCCGACCACTGCCCCCGGTGTGCACAGCGCCTTCCCTCTGCTTACTCTACCCCCCTGGCGCTACTGAGGAGCAGGCTAGTTACGGCAGGCGCGGCGGAGGTAAGACTGCCGCGCCGATGCACCGAAATGAAAGCCGCCGCTAGGCTTGGGCGGCTGCCACCAAGCCCGACTTTTCCTCGCGGAGCGGTACTTGATCGTAACCCCGAGCAGGCCGAACCATCAGGATGATCACAAAGTTGGCCAAAATCGCAATGGTCGCGATCTCGTAAGGCAGCACGTAACTACCCGTAATATCGAATAACTTGCCCGACCACACCGGGCCAGTGGCTAGCGCAACCGCGGTGCTGAAGCCCTTGATACCTACCAGCGTGCCCAAGCGGCGCAGGCCCAGCGTCTCGGCCATCAGAACCGGCAGGAGCGCGAACACCGTTCCGCAAGGCGCGCCCCAACATAGAATATATACGGGCAGCAGATAGGGCTCGGCGACCGTCGAACTGAAACCGACCAAAGCCGCACTACCGATCCCCACCAGCAGGAAAGCCAGCGCCAGCACTCGGCGCACTCCGATCCGATCGGCCAGGATACCGAAAGGTACGGTGCACAGTGCGGTACCCATGGTTTGGGCGCTGTAAATCAACGCGGCGTGGGAGGGTTTAAAGCCCAACCCAATCATGTAAGTGATTGAATGGGTGAGTGAGGCGGAAAAACCGCTGCTCCAGATAAAATCGGCGATCAAGCAAAGCCAGAAGGCCGAGGAGCACAAGGCGGCACCCACCTCCAGGCCCGGCAGCGAGGCGACTTCCTCACTGGTATTGCGGGCCTGCGCGACCTTGGGCCGCGTGCGCATCACCGCTAACACATAAGGTACCGCGATCGCCAATGCCGGCACCGCCATCCAGCGCATCGCCACGCGCCAGCCATGATGGGCAATAAGATAGGTCAGAATCGGCGGTGGTAGCGCCATTCCCACCCCCATTCCAAACATAATCACGCCACCGGCGAAGCCGCGTCGCCCGCCAAACCAGTTAATCGCCACCACCATGATCGGGATCAGTCCCGCCACCGCCGCCCCAATCCCAACCACCCCCCAGGCCAGAGTCATGGCGCCCAGAGACTGGGAGTGACTGGCCACCAGGTAGCTGACGCCCATGATCGCCACACCGGCCGCGATGAGCCAACGTGCGCCGATACGGTCGAGCAACCAGCCCACCAGCGGAGAAACCAGGCCGCCGGCGATTCCGGCGGCAAAGGCGAGATGGCCGACGTCAGCGTGAGACCAATGGAAGTAGCGGATGAGCGGAGTCATGAAAACGCTGACCATGGTCAGGTTGGGGCTCACTACCAAGATCAGGGTGGCGAGCAGGCCCGACATCACCAGCCAGGCCCCTGATTCGTACTTTTTCATGTCAACTCCTTGGCCCCCAACGGGTGACCTCCCGCGAGCCGCTCGGGGCGACCTCCCAGGGCTCCATTCTTGTAGCCCTTTTGGCAAAAAACTCAATGGCCAACCCGGTTGCCAAGTCCAACTTGATCCATCGGCGCATCGTTAAGTCCTTGCCGCCCCAGCCCGCTCGCCACGAACTTCGATTCGGCTCAAGGGTCCTGAGACGTAAAGCCGCCAGCCACGTTGGGGGTGCGAGCGCTCGCCACCTTAAACTAAAAAATATTCCTCGAATTCACCCCAGGCCATTGGTGACACCCTATCTGCAGGTGGCAGACCTAGTGTCGATGTCAACCGTCGCGCTCGTTTACTCAGTTTTTGCAGCATTTTTTTAATGCACAGTCATTGCTGATTCGCCACATTCAGATAGGCAGTCGATGTTTGCGCAAGCTTACGCGCCGAACGTTACTACGATGATCTTGCAAATAAATTATACATTTAATGTCGCCCTTTTCTGGTTGTCCGCTTGCGCTCGCGGTTCTCGTTTTTTACCGGCTCGCATGAAAATACTAGTTCGCCTGAGTTGTTGTGCTCGCCTACTCTGTCTGACTATGATTGCGTTGATCAATGGATGTGGCGTCAGACCGAACATCGAACACTACTGGTTCCCTCGCTGGGACCGATTGGACATCGCTGAAGCAGCCGCATTCGTCGGTCTGTCGGCCGCGGACGCGGGCCTGTCCGCAGCCAAGATGAGTGGGCCCTCAAGCTGTCACGAAGCTGATCCGATCGTACGTTTCGCTGCTTCCACCGATCGGCCCTCCAGCGCCGATTTCGCGATTAGCGCGATGGTCGGAATTGCCCTGGGCCTGGCGGTGGCTGAAATTCTGCCCCAGCCCTGGCGCAAGCTGTGGCTGGCCGGCGCGATCGGGTTGGAAGGTTGGGAGGTGGTGGGATGGGTAACGCTGAGATGCTCACCGCCCACGACCACCCCCCCAATCTCGGC
>Ga0070737_10000879_pt1 | contig 51968 bp, 59 predicted proteins | sample Coa_R1_10_FD_66438 | JGI IMG/M metagenome (GOLD analysis project Ga0070737, IMG submission 66438) | Surface soil microbial communities from Centralia Pennsylvania, which are recovering from an underground coalmine fire - Coalmine... | ecosystem: Environmental > Terrestrial > Soil > Unclassified... | reverse complement strand
CGCTTGCAGCACCGGCCGCCTGTAGCACCGGCCGCCTGTAGCACCGGCCGCCTGTAGCACCGGCCGCCTGTAGCACCGGCCGCCTGTAGCACCGGCCGCCTGTAGCACCGGCCGCTCGCCCCGTTCAGCGTCGTGAACGTTCGATGGTCACGCGAGCCTATTCCGGTGGGGGTCCGCACAGGCCATTAATTCACCCATCGCAAACGGGCAAGGACGACACGTGCAGGCACAAAAGGGCATGAGCCGGCATGGCGGCGGGGTCAGCTTCGTGGCGCTCGACCGCCAGCACGAGCAGATACGAGACCAGCTTGAGGGGGCATTCCAGCGACTGCTGGAGACGAGCGGCTTCACGCTCGGCGAGGAGGTGGAGCGCTTCGAGGCGGAGTTCGCCGACTACTGCGGCGCGGCCCACTGCGTCGGCGTCTCGTCGGGCACCGCGGCGCTCTCGCTGGCGCTGCGTGCCGCGGGCGTGGGGCCGGGCGATGAGGTGATCGTGCCCGCTCACACGTTCATCGCCTCCGCGCTGGGGGTGGTGCATGCCGGCGCCACCGCCGTGCTGTGCGACGTGCAGGACGCGACGGGCCTGATCGACCCGGACGCGGTCCGCGCGGCGATCGGGCCCAGGACCGCCGCGATAGTCGGCGTGCACCTCTACGGGCAGACGTGCGACATGACGGCGCTCGGCGAGCTTGCCAGCGCGCGTGGGCTGATGCTCGTCGAGGACGCCGCGCAGGCCCATGGCGCCCGCCACCGCGGGCGTCGCGCGGGCTCGCTGGGCGACGCGGCCGCCTTCTCCTTTTACCCGAGCAAGAACCTCGGCGCTCTCGGCGACGCCGGTGCTGTCTGCACCGACGACGAGATCCTCGCCGCCAGGCTGCGGCGCCTGCGAAACCTTGGGCAGCGCCGCAAGGGAGAGCACCTTGAGCTCGGCTTCAACGAGCGCCTTGATGGGCTGCAGGCGGCGATGCTTCGAGTCAAGCTGCCCCACCTGGATGCCTGGAATGCGGCGCGCCGGGCCTGCGCTGAGCGCTACAGGGCGCTGCTGGGCGACGAGATCACGCTGTTGCACGAACGCCCGGAGAACGAGTGCGTCTACCACCTGATGCCCGTGCGCGTGCGCGACCGGGACCGCGTCGCCGCTGCGCTCGCCGGCGCGGGTGTCCAGACGGGCGTCCATTACGCCCCGGCGATGCACGAGCATCCGGCGCTCATCGGCGGCGCCGTCTTGCACGGGGACCCGCCGGCCGCAGCAGAGGCCTGGGCGGCCGAGGAGCTGTCGCTGCCCATGCACCCGGACCTGCGCGACGCGGAGATCGAGCGCGTGGCGCAGGCGCTGAACGAGGTCGCCCGCCCGGCCGTGAGGTCCGGCGCACGGTGCTGAGGACCTCGCCGCAGCGGGTGAGCCCCGGCGGCGCCGGCCACGACGAGGTCGAGGTGGCGGTGATCGGCCTGGGCTACTGGGGTCCGAACCTCCTGCGGGTGCTGCAGGACAACCTTGAGGCGCGCGTGCGCTGGATCTGCGACCTTGACCCCGAGCGGCTGGCCAGGTATCGCCGCCGCCATCCCGGTGCGCGGGTGACGACCCGCTCTGCGCGCGTGCTGAGCGATCCCACGGTGGACGCCGTCGTGATCGCCACACCGGTGCACACCCACTACGAGCTTGCATGGGAGGCTCTGGCGGCAGGCAAGCACGTGTTCGTCGAGAAGCCGCTTGCCCCCTCGGGCGAGCTCGCCGACGAGCTGGCGTCCCTGGCGCAGGAGCGGGAGCGCGTCCTCATGTGCGGGCACACGTTCCTCTACAGCCCGCCGGTGCGCATGATCAAGAGCATGATCTCCTCCGGCCAGCTGGGGGACATCTACTTCATCTCCTCAAGCCGGGTGAACCTCGGATTGCACCAGCGGGACGTCAGCGTGGTCTGGGACCTCGGTCCGCACGACTTCTCGATCCTGCTCTACTGGCTTGGCGAGATGCCCACCGCGATCCGTGCCGTGGGCCGTGACTCGATCGTGCGCGGGATACCGGATGTCGCGTTCGTGACGATGCAGTTCGCATCCGGGATCGTCGCCAACGTCGAGCTCAGCTGGCTTGCGCCGAGCAAGCTGCGCCGAACCGTGCTGGTTGGCAGCGAGCGGATGGCGATCTACGACGACGGCGCGCCCGAACCGGTCAGGCTGTTTGACCGGGGCGTCGTCTACCGGGACCCGGAGACCTTCGGCGAGTACCACCTCTCGTATCGCAGCGGGGACGTGATCTCGCCGAAGATCGACACCCGCGAGCCGCTCAGCCTCGAGATCGCCGACTTCGTGCGCGCGATCCGCGAGGACGACAGCATGGAGGAGCACACCGCGCTGGCCCGCGATGTGGTGCGGCTCGTCGACGCGGCCGACCGCTCGCTTCGCCAGGGGGGGCGCGAGATCCGCCTGGGGACCGGCGATGCGGTCGCGATGGTCCGTGCGCCGCGCGCCGCGGCGATCACCAGCTGATCCGCCGCTCGCGCCGCGACGCGCCGAGGGTGCTGCACGCGCGGCGCTGATCAACTGTGCGCCGCTCGCAAGCCAAGCCCACGCGGCGATGATCAGCTGAGCGTCACGCGCGAGCCCGGGGGCAGGTGCAGGTGCAGGCCCCTGGGCAGCTGGAAGCTCCGGGTCACGCTCGCGCGCTCGCCCAGGATGCTGCCCTCGATTCGCATGCCCGGGTGGCGAAGCTCCGCGCCCTCGAGCACCATCGAGTTGTCGACCTCCGACCCGATCACCACCGCATCGGCTCCGATCGCGGTGTAGGGCCCGATGTGCGAGTCTTCGACGCGGGCGCGGGCGCCGATTGCCACCGGACCGCACACGGCGCAGTCGCGCAGCTGGGCGCTGGGGTGGATCGCCACGCGGCCCGCCACCGTGACGCCGTCTCGCTCAGCCCCCTGAGCCCCGGCCTCGCCGGGCAGGGCGTCGAGCAGCATCCGGTTGGCTTCAAGCAGCGCCTCCGTGGACTCGCAGTAGCACCAGGCGCACGGTTGCTCGCAGACGGCCAGCCGAAGCCCGCTTGACAGGATCGCTCGTGCCAGCGAGCGCCGCCCTGCGCCGGCCATCACGGCGCGGCAGCAATCGCCGGCGGCGGGGGCGAGAACCATGGCGGCGTCGCCCAGGCGCCCGGTGTCCTTGAGTTCGCGCTCGGGGCGCGCGGGCAGGACCGCGTCGACGTCGCCCGCGGCAAACCGCTCGCAGATCTGTGCCACGCCCTCTCCGAGCAGGCAGTCGCCGGGATGGATCAGCGCCGGCCCGCGCTGAAGCGCGCGTGACAGCTCCTCCACGACCGCCCGCCCTCCGCCCCGCGCTGCCACGGTCACGACCCGCGGGCCGCCCGGCGGCCGGCTCGCGATCGCGCGCTCAAGGGCCTTCGAAGCGCCCTCGGCGACGACGATGCGGACCTCCTCAAGGCCCGCGCGCGCCAGTTCGTCGAGCACATGGCCGATTAGCGGCGAGTTGGCAAGCGGCGTGGCGAGCCGCGCTGCAACAGCGGGCGCTGCGGCGTCTATGAGGGCGAGCTTCACCTCGTGCATCGATCCGGATGCGGGCGGCCCGCGGCCGCGTGCAGCGGGCAGGATGCCAGCGCCGCCGTCGCGGTGTCTTGGCGGTGGACGTCCGTCGTAGCGTCGCCCGCGCGCCGCGGGCCGCGCGGGGCTGGGGCCGGGGCGATCGAACGCCTGGCGGTAATCACTGGACGGAATGAGTAGGTTTAGGTAGAATCACGTTTTGTAGGCGGATGGACGAGCGATCATCCGTCGACGCGGTGGTCACGGATGCCAACCTGCCCGCCTTGCCAGGATGCGAGCGGGCGCCGAAGGGGGGAAGTCATCGACACAATGCCTTCGCAGAAGCGGCTCAGGGAACCGGGCCGATGCGGGTCGCCGACGCGAGCCGGCATGCTGGCTGCGGGCCGCCTGCCAGGCCGCGCCGAGCGGTCCGAAGCCGAGATCCAGGGCGCCGTGGCGCTCGCGCAGGCGGGCGACATGGAGGCGATCCGCTTCTTGTACGTGCGCTTCCGTGCCACCGTCCAGCGCGCCGTCGAGCGAATCGTGGCAGACCCCCACGAGTCCGAGGACGTCACCCAGCAGGTGTTCGTCAAGCTGATCGTGGCCATCCACCGGTACCGTGCCCAGCGCGCTCCGTTTGCGGGCTGGCTGGTGGCGGTGGCGCGAAACGTCGCGCTGGACCACGTCCGCAGGCGCCGGCCGGTGTCCCATGAGATGCCGCTCGGCGAGCCCTGGCGGGAGTCGCAGCCAGACGGCCGCGAGCAGCGGCCGGGGCTCGAGCAGGCGCTCGAGCAGCGGCTGGGGCTCGAGCAGGCGCTCGGCGCCCTGTCGCCTGACCATCGGGCGGTGCTTGTGCTGCGCCACCTCGTCGGCCTCTCCCCGGTCGAGATCGCGCAGCGCCTCGGGCGATCGGAGTCGGCGATCGACGGCCTGCACCACCGCGCGCGGCGCGCGATCGCCCGCGAGCTCTCCGACGGCGCCTGAGCTCGCAGGGACGAGCCGCTCGGTGGCCGGCCCCGGCGGCGAAGGCCGGCCGGTCTGCTCGCCCGTCGGCCGCGGCGCTCGAGCGCTCCGGGCGCCTGCCGGCCGCGGCGTGGCGGCGCTCCGGGCGCTGGGCCTGCGCGCCGCAAGCGCTCGTTCACGTCAGCGCCAGCTCCACGCCCTCTCCCACGTGCAGGCGGATGGCGCGCGGAAGCGCGAAGTCACGGAAGATGGTCGCGTCGCGTCCGATCGTGCTGGCCTCGATGCGTCCGCCGATGTGCCTGATCCTGGTGCCCTCGGCGACGATCGAGCGCGCGATCTCGGAGTTCTCGATCTCCGCGCCGGCGCCGATCGCCGTGTACGGGCCGATGTAGGAGCTTGAGATGCGAGCGCGCGGCCCGATGATCGACGGCCCCACGATGATGCTCGCGCTGACCTCGGCCGTTCCGTCGATGATCACCCGCCCCTCGATGCGGTTGTCGCCGTGGTCGGCCGGTTCCGTCTGGGCGGCGATCCTGTCCAGTGCCACGCGGTTGAGCTCCAGCAGGTCGCACGGGGAGCCCGTGTACCGTCGCCAGCTTCGCACGAGCGCGGCCTCCACGCCGGCGTTCCGGCCCGCGCAGCCGCATGCGATCTCAGCCAGGTCGGCTCGCACGCCGGCGCAGGCCTCGGACGGACGCTCGCACGTGCGGGCTAGCGCTCCGGGTCCGAACAGGCACACGCCGGTGAGCGCAAGGCGGCTGCGTCCGTGCCCGAGCTCTGTCAGGCCGAGCGCTCGGTGGGTCGAGGGCGCAAGCCACTGGCTGCGCTCGCCGGTTCGATGCAGCAGCAGCAGCAGCTCGGGCGAGCGGGCGCCCAGAGCCTCGCAGAAGGGGTCGAGGTCCTGCCCGACCAGCCCCTCTGCCGGGTGGGCGATGCACGGGTCGTCGGCGACGAACGCGGACGCCGCCCGGAGCGCTCCCCAGAGCCCGTGCCCGCGCGTCTCCAGATACCGGATCGGCACGCCGCCGCGCATCTCGGACTCGATTGCGTCGCGCAGAGCTGGCAGCTGGCGGGCGCCCGCCACCACGGCCAGCGATCCCGCTCCCGCGGCGACGAGCGATTCGGCGACGTGGCAGACGATCGCCCGGTTGGCGATCCGAGCGGCGCCGTGCGGGCCGCATTCGGACTCGGGCCTGTCCTCGGCGAGCACCACTCCCTTCAGCAGCATCGCATTACAACGGGCCGGCGCGCGCGAGGCTTGCGCGCTCCGGCGCCCCGGTCGGACATGTGGGCATCCGGCGCCCGGCAGGATGCCCCCGGCGCGCGTCCATTAGGCTGTGAATCCGGATTCATCGGGCGCAAGCGCACAGGAGCACAGCGTGGATCTCAACGACACCCCCGAGCAGGCGTCCTACCGCGCGCACGCGCGCGCCTGGCTGGAGCGCCACCGCGACCAGGCTCCGCCTCGCTCGGGCTCATACGAGGACAGGGCCTACGTCGATGCGCGCCGGGCGTGGCAGCGCATGCTGGCCGAGGCGGGGCTGGCGGGGGTCACCTGGCCGGTGCAGTACGGGGGCCGGGGCCTGGGACCCGTCGAGCAGGTGATCGTCAACCAGGAGATCGCGCGCGCACAGGTGCCAGGGGTGCTTGACGTGATCGGGATCGGGATGCTCGGGCCGGGCCTGATCGCACACGGAAGCGAGGAGCAGAAGGCCCGCTACCTGGGGCCGATGCTGCACGGCGACGAGGTCTGGTGTCAGCTGTTCTCCGAGCCGGCGGCCGGATCTGACCTGGCGGCGGTCCAGACGCGGGCGCAGGCGGACGGCGATGGGTTTCTCGTCAACGGCCAGAAGGTCTGGACCACGAACGCCCAGTTCGCGTCGTTCGGGCTGATGCTGGCCCGCACGGACCCCGACGTCCCCAAGCACAAGGGGCTGACGATGTTCATCGTGCCGATGGACGCGCCCGGGGTGACGGTGCGGGGGCTTCGCCAGATCTCCGGCGAGGCGGAGTTCAACGAGGTGTTCTTCGACGACGTTCGCCTGGGGCCGGACTCGGTCGTCGGCGGGGTCGGCGGCGGCTGGGGCACCGCGCTGACCGTGCTGATGTTCGAACGGCTGACGATCGGCTTTGGCTCGGAGAACTACGGCTCGCCGGCCAACCTGGCGCGGGCGGTCGCCGCCGACCCGTCAGCGCGCTTGGACGACGACGTGCGCCGGCGCCTTGGCGAGGTGATCACCGAGCTGCTTGCGGTGCGCTTCAACGGCTACCGCGCGCTGACCGCGCTGTCACGCGGGCAGATCCCGGGTCCGGAGGCGGGGTTGGCGAAGGTCACCACCGTCAACGCCGGGGTGGCCGCGATCGACCTGGCGGTGGACGTTCTGGGGCCCGACGCGCTCGCGCCCGACACCGAGTGGTCGTATCTGACGTCGTTTCTGCCGGGGCTTCGGTCGGCCGGCGGCACCGAGCAGATCCTGCGCAACACGATCGGAGAGCGGGTGCTCGGCCTGCCGGCCGAGCCGCGGCTTGACAAGGGCGTGCCGTTCTCGGAGCTGCGCGCGCTTGAGCGCCGCGCGCAGGAGGTGAGGTCGTGAGTCCCCGGGGCGCCGGCGGCGCGGCGTGGGCGAGGCCGCCGGCGGCGCGGCTTGGGCGAGGCCGCCTGCGCCGGGGCGCCGGCGGCGTGGCGCGGGCGAGGCCGTGAACTTCGCGCTCTCAGACGAGCAGGAGCTGCTGCGCGAGGCCGCCCGCCAGGCGCTTTCGCGCGTGTCCACGGTGCAGGCCGCCCGCGCGGCGCTTGAGGATCCGCGGTCGCTGCCGGACCTGTGGACGACCGCCGTCCAGGCCGGCTGGCCCGGCCTTCTGATCTCCGAGGACCGCGGCGGCGCGGCCCTCGGCGCCTTCGATGCCATGCTCGTGGCGGAGGAGTGCGGCCGCGTGCTTGCCGCGGTCCCGCTGCTCGGCCTGTTCCCGGCGACCGCGATCCTCAACGCGGCCGGCGACGCGGCGCTTGAGCAGATCGCCCGGGGCGAGCTTCGCCCCGCCTACCTTCCCGCCCGTCCCCCAAGCGAGCGCGTGGGCTACTGGAGCGTGGATCGCCGTTCACCGGCGGGCCGCGCGGTCGCCCCGCGCGCTCGCCGCCAGGGCGACGCGGTGCTGCTCGACGGCGAGGTCGCCTGGGTCCCGGACGCCCCCGGAGCGGATCTGCTCGTCGCCGTGGCCGTCGACGAAGACGGCGGCGAGCCGATCGCGGCCGTCGTGGGGGCCGGCGCCGAGGGGGTGGCGGTCGAGCCGCAGACCCGCTACGACGCGACGCGATCGCTCGGCCACGTGACGCTGGCCGGCGCGCTGGCGCGGCCGCTCGAGGTGGGCGCCGAGCGGCTGGCGGGCGCCTGGTATCTGGCGCAGGCGCTGCTGGCCGCCGAGTCGATCGGCGCGGCCGAGGCCTGCCTTCAGATGTCGGTCGCCTACGCCCGGGAGCGGCACACGTTCGGCAGGCCGATCGGCTCCTATCAGGCGATCAAGCACGAGCTGACCGAGGTCCTGCGGCGGCTGGAGAACGCCCGCGGCCTGCAGTACTACGCCGGCTGGGCGCACGACGCCCGCCCGCAGGAGCTGGCGCTGGCCGCCAGCGCCGCGCGCAGCGCCGCCGCCTCGGCGCTTGACTTCGCGTCGCGCTCGGCGATCAACGTGCACGGCGGGATCGGCGCAACATGGGAGCATGACGCGCCGCTGTTCTTCCGCCGCGCCCAGCTGTCGCGGCGGCTTCTGGCCGGCGCCCGCGACGCGACCGACCGGGTGGCCGAGCGGGCGATGGCAGGCGCGCTGGACGGCCAGGTCGCAGGCGGTTGAGCGCGCGAGGCGATGAACAGCGTGGTGATCGCGGACCCCGCGCGCGCGGTGCTCAACCAGCCGCCGCCGCTTGAGCCCGCGAACCTGTTCGAGCTTGACCTGGCGCTGAGCGAGGCGCTCGAGCGCGAGGGGGGAGGCTGGGGCTGCGAGCGCGTGCGCGAGGCCGGCGCGCTCGCCGGCGACCCGGGCGCGCGAGAGCACGCGCGCCGCGCCGAGCGCAACCTGCCCGTGCTGCGAACGCACGACCGGTTCGGCAACCGGATCGACGAGGTCGAGCTTGACCCGTCCTGGCACTGGCTGCTGGCCGGTGCGCGCCGGCGAGCGATCCACAGCCTGCCGTGGCGTGACCCCGTGCCCGGCGCGCACGCCCTCCGCGCGGCGATGTTCATGCTCTACAGCTGCTTGAACGCGGGGGTGATGTGCCCCGTGTCGATGACCTTCGCCGCGGTCCCCGCGCTCAGGGAGGCGGCGCCGGCCCTGGCGGACGAATGGGAGGGGCGGCTCACCGACACCGACCCGGAGCGGGGAGCGCTCGCGGGGATGGCGATGACAGAGCGCCAGGGTGGGTCCGACGTGCGCGCCAACATCACCCGCGCCCATCCGGTGGGCGACGGCACCTACGAGCTGTGCGGCCACAAGTGGTTCTGCTCCTACCCGCCCTGCGACATCTTCCTCGTGCTGGCGCAGGCGCCGGGCGGGCTGTCCTGCATGCTGGTCGAGCGCGGGGCCGGCATGGAGCTGCAGCGGCTCAAGGACAAGCTCGGCACCCGCTCGCTGCCCTCGGCGGAGGTCCAGTTTCACGGCGCCGTCGGCCGGCTGGTGGGGGAGGAGGGGCGCGGCGTGGCGGCGATCGTGCGGATGGTCAACCACACGCGCCTGGACTGCGCCCTGGGGTCGGCGGCGTCGATGCGCCGCGGCGTGCTCGAGGCCGTCCACCACGCCCTGCACCGCCGCGCCTTCGGCGCGCCGCTGGCCGACCAGCCGGCGATGCTAAACGTGCTCGCCGACCTGGCGCTCGAGTCCGAGGCGGCGACCGCCGCGGCGATGCGCGTCGCCGGCTCATACGACGCCGGCGCAGCCCAGGCGCCGTTCAGGCGCCTGGCCACCGCCGTGTGCAAGTACTGGACCTGCAAGCGCGCGCCCGCGCACGCGGCCGAGGCGCTGGAGTGCCTGGGTGGAAACGGCTACGTCGAGGAGTCGGGGATGCCGCTGCTCTACCGCGACGCGCCGCTGAACTCCATCTGGGAGGGCTCTGGCAACGTGGCGGCGCTGGACGTGCTGCGGGCGATGGCGCGCGAGCCGGAGAGCCTCGAGGCGTACCTGCGCGAATGCGAGCTGGCTGCCGGCGCCGACCGGCGCCTGGACGGCCACCTCAGGCGCGTAGGTGCCGCCGCGCGGGGTGCCGCGAGCGCCCTCGTCGCCGATCGGGATCTTGCCGGCGAGGCGCAGCTTGGCGCGCGCGCCCTCGCGGAGGACCTGGCGCTGGCTTTGCAGGGCTCGCTGCTGGTGCGCCACGCGCCGGCCGCCGTGGGCGACGCGTTCTGCGCGGCGCGGCTCGAGCGCTCGGGCGGGCGCGCATACGGGACGCTGCCGAGATCCGTCGACATGCGCGCGATAGTGGCGCGGGCGCTGCCCAGGTGAGGCGTTCGGCATCGATGGCCACCGGCGCGCTCAGACGCACCCCATCTCACGCGGAGGCGGCGAGCGTGCCCGCCAATCGCAAGCCGGCGACCGTGCCCGGCACTGGCGGACCGGCGACCGTGCCCGGCACCGGCGGACCGGCGACCGTGCCCGCCACCGGCCGGCCGGCGACCGTGCCCGCCACCGGCCGGCCGGCGACCGTGTCCGGCACTCGCGAGCGGCTGCTGGCGGCCGCGCGGGAGCTGATCGAGGAGGGCGGCTACGCGGCCGCCTCGGTGAGCGCGATCGCGGCTCGCGCGGGCCTTGCCGCCGGGACCCTCTATCGTCACTTCGAGTCCAAGGAGCGGCTGTTCGTGGAGCTGTTCAGGCTCGTCTGCGAGCGTGAGGAGCGGGCGGTGCGCGACGCGGTCGAGCGGCTGGGGCCGGCGGCGAGCGCGGTGGACCGCCTGCAGACGGTGCTGGGCACCTTCGCCAGGCGGGCGCTGCGAAACCGCAGGCTGGCGTGGGCGCTGATCGCAGAGCCGGTCGACCCGCTGGTCGACGCCGAGCGGATCGCCCATCGGGGCCGCTACGCGCAGCTGATCGCCGCCGGGCTGCGTGCGGGCATGGCGTCCGGGGAGCTGCCCGCGCAGGACGCGGAGCTCAGCGCGGCCGCGCTCGTGGGCGGCTGCGGCGAGGCGTTGGTTGGCCCGCTCTCCCCAGCCGCCGCCGAGCTCGACGTCGAGCGGGTGGTGGGCGCGATCGAGAGCTTCGCGTGCCGAGCGGTGGGCGGGCGATGAGCCGCGGCTCCGAGGACGGCGCCGGCGGGCGCGACGGCGACCGGACGAGCAGCGACCGCGGTGCCCGGGTAGGCGCCGGCGGGCGCACCGGCGTCCGGGTGAGCCGCGACCGCGGTGCCGGGGTCGGCCCCGACCGGCGCACCGGCGTTCGGGTGCGCTGCGAGGGGCCGGTGACGATCGTGGAGTTGGACCGGCCTGAGCGGCGCAACGCCGTCGACGGGCCGATGGCTGCGGCGCTGGCCGACGCGTTCAGGGGCTTTGACCGCGACCCGGACGCCTCGGTGGCCGTGCTGCACGGCGCCGGCGGCTGCTTTTGCGCGGGCGCTGATCTGACCGCGGTGGGCAGCGAGACCGCCAACCACCTGGCGGCCCAGCGCGACGGCCCGATGGGCCCGACGCGGATGCGGTTGTCCAAGCCGGTGATCGCGGCGATCTCCGGCTACGCGGTCGGCGGCGGGCTGGAGCTCGCGCTGTGGTGCGACCTGAGGGTCTGCGAGGAGGACGCCGTGCTGGGCGTCTTCAACCGTCGCTGGGGGGTGCCGCTGATCGACGGCGGCACCGTCCGTCTGCCCCGGTTGATCGGCGCCGGGCGCGCGATGGACCTGATTCTGACCGGCCGACCCGTCGGCGCGCGGGAGGCGCTGCGGATCGGCCTCGTGGACCGGGTCGTGCCCCGCGGCCGCTCGCGGGCGGCCGCGGTGAAGCTCGCGCGGACGCTGGCGGGCTTTCCGCAGGAGGGCATGCGCCACGACCGGCTTGCGGCGCTCGAGCAGTGGGGCCTGCCCGAGTCCCAAGCGCTTGAGGTCGAGCTGCGCCACGGGCTTGAGTCGCTCGCCCACGCCGACGCCGGAGTGGCGCGGTTCCGCGCCGGCGAGGGTCGCCACGGCGCATTCGGCCCGCCGCACGGCTGAGCGCCGCGGGCCCGCCGGGCACCGTGGGGTCGCGGGGCGCCCCGTGGGCCGCGGCCGCCGCTGGGCCGCGGCCGCCACCGGGCTGCGGGCGCCGCTGGGCTGCGGGCGCCGCTGGGCCGCGGGGCCGCCGCCCATGCGTCCAGCCGCCGGCCTCCGCGGACGGCGGCGCTCAAGCCGCGCCGCTGGATGCCGACACAGAGCGCTGACCCATGGACGATCGGTCATGACCGCGCTGCTCGGGACCCTGCTCGCGTTCGCGTGCGCGCTGGCGACGAACGTCGCCTTCCTGCTCAAGCACCGGGGCGCTCGCGCGGCGCCGCCGGTCGACGTGCGCCACCCGCTCGCCACCGCGCGCTCCCTGTTTGCCTCGCGAGCGTTCGCGATGGGAATGGCGGTGGCGACGGTCGCATGGCTGCTGCATGTTGCCGCGATGGCGGTCGCCCCGCTCACCGTGGTGCAGTCGGTGCTGGCTGCGGGCGTGGTGCTCCTGGCGCTGATGGCCCAGTGGACCATGCGCCTGTCGGTCTCCCGGCGCCAGTGGTGCGGCGTGGTGCTGATGGCTGTGGGGCTGCTGGCGCTAGCGCTGACGCTTCCGGCCGCCCACGGCGCGCACTCCCGCTTCTCACCGGCGGCGCTGACCGCCTTCGAGGCGTCGCTTTTGACCGCGGGGACGCTGCTGGTGCTCGGCCGCCGCATGGGGGCGGGCGATCACCGCCATGGACCGATGCTGGGCGCGGGCGCCGGGATCATGTTCGGAGTCTCCGACGTGGCGGTCAAGGCGCTGTCGGGGATCGTCGGCGCGCACGGGCTGCTTGGACTTGCCAGCCCGTGGCTGGCGGTAGCGGCCGCCTCATCGGTGGCTGGCTTCTACGCATCTGCAAGGGGCCTGCAGGACGGCGACGCCGTGCCGGTGATCGCGATCTGCGGCACGGCCACCAACGTGACCGGGATCGTCGGCGGGATCCTGGTCTTCGGCGACCCGCTGTCCGCTCGGCCGGCCACGCTGGCGGCCGAGCTCGCGGCGTTCGCGCTCGTGCTCGTCGCTGCCTGGCTGACGCCCGGCGCGGGACTCGCGCCGGCGCCGGCGGCCGCCGTCGGCTAGCGGCCTGGCTCGGTGTAGCCGGCTGGCGGTGGCGTTCGGTGCAGCCGGCCGGCGATCGCGCTCCTGCAGCCGGGAGCTGGTCGCGCTCGGTGCAGCCGGCTGGGCGGTGGCGCTCGGTGCAGCGGGCCGGCGGTCGCGCGCCGGCAGCCGCGACCCTCGCCCTCGTCAAACGCGCTACAACGCCGTTCATGAGCTCGCCGCTGATCGGCGCCCCGCAGCTGCGCCGCGCGCTCGAGCGCCGCCCGCCGCCGACGCTGCTGGACGTCCGCTTCGACGTGGCCGCGGGCCCGCTGCGGGCCGACTACGAGCGAGGGCACATCCCCGGCGCCGCGTTCGTGGACCTGGATGCCGCGCTGGCCGGTCCCCCGGGGCGAGCCGGACGACATCCGCTCCCCGAGCCGGCGGTGTTCGTGGATGCGATGCGACGCGCCGGTGTCGGCGCCCGCCGGCCGGTGGTGGTCTACGACGCCGCGGGCGGGGTGATGGCCGCCCGCGCCTGGTGGCTTCTGCGCCACTACGGGCACCCGCGCGTGGCGCTGCTGGACGGCGGCCTGGACGCCTGGGTGGCGGCGGGCGGCGAGCTTGAGCGCGGCCCGTTCGAGCCCCCGCCGGGGGACTTCGACGGCCACCCCGGCTCGATGCCGGTGATCGACGCCGACGCCGCGGCGTCCCTGCCCGCCCGCGGCGTCCTGATCGACGCTCGCCAGCCCGAGCGCTACAGCGGGGAGGTCGAGCCGCTTGACCCGGTGGGCGGCCACATCCCGGGCGCTCGCAACCGCTCGACCCGGGACAACCTGCGCGCGGACGGGCGCTTCCTTCCGGTCGCCGACCTGCGCGCGCATTTCGAGCGTCTGGGCGCCCTGGACGCCGCCGAGGTCGCGGTCTACTGCGGCTCGGGGATCACCGCCGCACACGAGGTGCTGGCGCTCGAGCTTGTCGGCGTGCGCGCGGCGCTTTACCCGGGGTCGTGGAGCGAGTGGGTGGCCGACGGCTCGCGGCCGGTGGCCACCGGCGCGCAGCCGGGTGTGGCCGGCTAGCGGGTGGCGGCAGCCGCCTCGCGGATCCGCGGACCTGGCTTAGCTCTCCGACCCCCGTTTATACATGTGGTACAGCTGCAGCACCAGGCTGCTACATCTCGGCCATTTGTGTGATCGTCGCCGTAGGGATACGGTTGTACAAACCGGACGACGACCTTCGGAGGAGAAGAGTCATGGCCAGCACCGAGACGGTCGGCACCGAGCGCTCCGCGCTCCAGGACCTCGCGCGCCGCCACCTGTGGATGCACTTCACGCGCATGTCGGTCTACGAGCGGCAGGAGATCCCGATCATCGTGCGCGGCGAGGGGTGCTACGTGTACGACGAGCACGGCAACCGCTACCTGGACGGCCTCTCGGCGCTGTTTTGCGTCAACATCGGCCACGGGCGCGCCGACGTCGTGCAGGCCGGCGCCGAGCAGGCCAAGGAGCTGGGCTTCTTCACCAACTGGTCCTACGCGCACCCGCGCTCGATCGAGCTGGCCGCGCGCGTGGCCGACCTCGCGCCCGGCGACCTCAACCGGGTGTTCTTCACAAGCGGCGGCTCGGAGGCGGTCGAGTCCGCCATCAAGCTCGCGCGCCAGTACCACAAGCTGACCGGCAACCCGCTGAAGACCAAGATCATCGCCCGCGAGATCGCCTACCACGGGACCAGCCTGGGAGCCCTGTCGGCCACCGGCATCACCGGCCTGCGGACCCCGTTTGAGCCGCTCACCCCGGGCGGCCTGCACGTCCCCAACACCAACACCTTCCGCCTGCCGCACGGCATGACCGCAGCCGACCTCGCGGAGGCGGTCGCGGAGAAGATCGAGTTCGAGGGGCCAGAGACGGTCGCCGCGGTGATCATGGAGCCGGTCCAGAACGCCGGCGGCTGCTTCACCCCGCCCGAGGGCTACTGGCAGCGCGTGCGCGAGATCTGCGACCAGTACAACGTGCTGCTGATCTCCGACGAGGTGATCTGCGCCTGGGGCAGGCTCGGCGAGTGGTTCGGCGCGCAGCGCTACGACTACGTGCCGGACCTGATCACCACCGCCAAGGGGATCACCAGCGCCTACGCCCCGATGGGCGCGGTGATCGCCTCAGACCGGGTCGCCGAGCCGTTCATGGAGGGCACCAACAGCTTCATGCACGGCTTCACGTTCGCCGGGCACCCGGTCTGCGCGGCGATCGCGCTCGCCAACCTCGACGTGATGGAGAACGAGGGCGTGATCGAGAACGTGCGCGCCAACGAGGCCGCGTTCCGCGAGGTCCTGGAGTCGCTGCGCGACATCCCGATCGTCGGCGACGTGCGCGGCGCCGGCTACTTCAACGCGATCGAGCTGGTCAAGGACCAGGACAGCGACGAGCAGTGGACCGACGAGGAGTCCGAGACGCTGCTGCGCGGCTTCCTCTCCGGGGAGCTGTACCGGCGCGGGCTGATCTGCCGCGCTGACGACCGCGGCGATCCCGTCATCCAGCTCTCGCCGCCGCTGATCGCCGGGCCCGAGCAGTTCGACGAGATCGAGTCGATCCTGCGCCCGGTGCTCGTCGAGGCCGGGGAGCGGATGCGGAGCCTCGCGCGCTGAGCCCGGCCGGGGGGCGCTTGCACGGCGGCGGTCGCGGCACGGCGGCGATGGCGGGGCTGACCGGACGGCGGTTGCGATGCTGACCGTGCGCGAGCTCGTGCGCGGCCTGGACGTGCGCCTGCTGTGCGGCGAGGAGGCGACCGACGTGCCCGTGCGCTGGGTGCACATCTCCGAGCTGCTGGACCCCACGCCCTGGCTGTCGGGCGGCGAGGTGCTGCTGACCACCGGGATGGCGCTGCGGACCGAGCGCCATCAGCGCGAGTTCGTGGCGCGGCTCGCCGACCACCAGCTCGCCGGCCTGGGCTTCGGCACCGGCTTCAGCCACTCGGTGGTGCCGGCCCCGCTGCTGGCCGTTGCGGCCGAGCGGGAGTTCCCGGTGTTCGAGGTTCCCTACGAGGTGCCGTTCATCGCGGTCACCGAGACGGCGTTCACCCAGCTGGTCAACGAGCAGTACGCGATCCTGCGCCGCGCGCTGGCGGCGCACGAGCGCCTCGAGCGCGTCGTGCTCTCCGAGCGTGGCCTCGACGCGCTCGCCGGGACGCTCGCGACCCTGATCGGCGCCGCCGTGCTGGTGTTCGACGCGCGCGGCGAGCCGCTGGTGCAGCGAGCGTTCCGGCGCACCCTGCAGGATGAGGACGTGCGCGCGCTGCGCGCGGAGCTGTGCGAGCGGCGGCGAAGCGGCCGTGCCTTCCTGCCCTCCCATCCGGGGATCGCCGACCGCTCGCTGGCGCTGCCGGTCGCCTCCGACGGCGGCGGCGCCGAAGCGGCGCCCGGGGCGGTCGAGCGCATCCCCGAGGCGTGGCTGGTGGCGATCAAAGACTCGGGGCCGCTGTCGGACTTCGACCGCCTGACGCTGCACCAGGCGGTCACGATCGTCGCGCTTGAGCTGCTGCGCTCCCGCGTGGCCGGCGACACCGAGCGGCGGCTGGCCGGCGACGTGCTGGCGGCGATCGTCTCAGGCGCGCTGGGTGGCGCCGAGCTGGCCCGGCGGCTTGAGCCCTTCGGCCTGCAGGAGGCGGTCGCCGCGATCGTCGTGGCGCGGCCCGGCGGCCAGCGGCCGCCGAGCGCGCACGCGCTCGAGGACGCGCTGGCACAGGCGCTGCGCGAGGAGGCCACGCGCGGGCTGGTCGCCTCGACCGCGGGGGTGACCGCTGCGCTGATCCCCGCCCAGGACTCCGAGGAGGAGCTGTTTGCGCTCGCCGCGCGCGCGGCGCGGCGGATGGCCGCTTCCCTGGGCAGCGCCGCCACGGTGGGGGTCGGCCGCCCCGTCGCGGGGACCGAGGCGCGGCGCACCTTCCACGAGGCGCGCTGCGCGCTTGAGGCGGTGGCGCTCGGCGCCACCGAGCCGCACGCCCAGCCCAACGGGGCGGGGCGCAACGGGGCGGAGCCGACCGGCTCCGCTCGCCACGGGGCCGCCGGGCCGCGGGTGGCCACCTACCGTGACCTCGGCTCGTTCCAGCTGCTGCTGTCGCTGCAGGGGGACGAGGCTCTGCGGCTGTTCTGTGACTCGATTCTCGGTCCGATAGAGGCTTCCGAGGGACACTACGGAGGTGAGCTGATGCGATCGCTGGAGGCGTTCATAGAGGAGAACGGTCAGTGGGAGCGGGCCGCCAAGCGGCTCTACTGCCACCGGCACACGCTGCGCTACCGGATCCGGCGCGTGGAGGAGCTGACGGGGCGCAACCTCGCCTGCGCGCGCGACCGGATCGAGTTCTGGCTGGCCCTGCGCGGCCGGGAGCTGGTGGCATGAAGGTCGGCGTCCCGACTGAGGTCAAGACCGACGAGTACCGGGTGGCGCTAACGCCGGCGGGCGTGCGCGAGCTGGTCGACGCCGGCCACCGGGTGTATGTGCAGAGCGGAGCCGGCGAGGGGTCGGCGATCCCCGACGAGGCGTACGCGGCCCAGGGCGCGACGATCGTCCCCGACGCCGACGCCGTGTTCGATGAGGCCAACCTGATCGTCAAGGTCAAGGAGCCCCAGCCGGCCGAGGTCGAGCGGCTGCGACCGCATCACACGCTGTTCACCTACCTGCACCTGGCCGCCGATCCCGCGCTGACCAGGGGGCTGATGGCCTCCGGCGCCACCTGCATCGCGTATGAGACCGTCGAGGACTCGCGCGGGCGGCTGCCGCTGCTGGCGCCGATGTCGGAGGTGGCGGGCAAGATCGCCACCCAGGCGGGCGCCTTCATGCTGGAGAAGCCGCTGGGGGGCCGCGGGATCCTGCTCGGCGGCGTCCCCGGCGTCGCCGCCGCCAACGTGATCGTCATCGGCGGCGGGGTCGTCGGCATGAACGCCGCCTTCATCGCGCTGGGCATGGAGGCGACGGTGTACGTGTATGACCGCAACATCGACCGCCTGCGCGAGCTCGACATCGCCTTCGGCGGCCGGGCCGACACGTGCTTTGCCACCACGCTGTCGATCGAGGAGCGCCTCCCCGACGCCGACCTCGTGATCGGCGCGGTGCTCGTCCACGGGGCCAAGGCCCCGCATGTGATCACGCGCGAGCAGCTTGGGCTGATGAAGCGCCACGCCGTGCTGGTGGACGTGTCGATCGACCAGGGCGGCTGCTTTGAGACCTCGCGCCCCACGACGCACTCGGACCCGACCTACGAGGTCGACGGGATCACCCACTACTGCGTGGCCAACATGCCGGGCGCGGTCCCGATCACCTCCACCTACGCGCTGACCAACGCGACGATGCCCTACATCGTGCACCTGGCGACCGCAGGGGTGCATCGCGCCGTGACCGAGAACCCGGGGCTGAAGCTGGGGGTCAACATCGCGGCTGGCGAGTGCACCTACGCGCCGGTGGCCGAGGCGGCCTCCGTCAAGCACGTCAACGTGGATGTGGCTCTCGCCGGGGTTCCCGCGTAGCCTCGCGACCGCCCTCCGGCGACCGCGCGCGGGCGCTGTCCGGTGCGGTGGCCCCGGGGCCCGCGGGCTCGGGCGCCCGCACCGGCCGGCGGTCCGCTTGGTCGGTCGCCCGGACTGGCCTGCGGCCAGCGAGCACGTGCGCCCGCACCGGCCGGCGGCCCGCGGGCTCGGGCGCCCGCACCGGCCGGCGGTCCGCCTGGGCGGTCTCCTTGGCGCCCGGTCGCCCGCGGGCGCCCGTCCGCCGTCAGGGCCCGGTCGCCTGCGGGGCCAGGTCGCCTGCTAACCTCGCGCGCCGATGCCGACCACCAGCCAGCTCGTGCGCAAGGGCCGCCAGGCGCCCAAGAAGAAGCTCGCAACCCCGGGCCTGAAGTCGGGCCGCGGCCGCAAGCGCAAGGTCGCCGCGCCCCAGCGGCGCGGGGTGTGCACGCGCGTGTACACGACGACGCCCAAGAAGCCCAACTCGGCGCTTCGCAAGGTCGCGCGCGTGCGGCTGACCAACGGCATGGAGGTCGGCGCCTACATCCCCGGCGAGGGGCACAACCTGCAGGAGCACTCGGTCGTGCTGGTGCGCGGCGGCCGCGTCAAGGACCTGCCCGGGTTCCGCTACAAGGTGATCCGGGGAACGCTTGACGCAGCCGGCGTGGGCGACCGAAAGAAGGCGCGCTCGCAGTACGGCGTCAAGGCCAAGCGCTGATGCCGCGCCGAGCCGCCGCACCAGTCCGGCCCATCGAGCCGGACCCGGTGTACCGCAACCGCCTGGTGCAGCAGGTCATAAACAAGGTCATGGTCGACGGCAAGAAGTCGCTGGCCGAGCAGATCGTCTACGACGCGCTCGCGATCCTGGCCGAGCGCACCGGCAAGCCCGCCGTCGAGCAGCTGGAGGCAGGCATCAAGGCGCTGACGCCGGTGCTTGAGGTCCGTCCCCGCCGCGTCGGCGGCGCCACCTACCAGGTGCCCGTCGAGGTCCCCGCGCGCCGCGCCCGCACGCTGGCCGTCCGCTGGCTGGTGCAGTACGCGCGCCAGCGCCGCGAGCGCGACATGGCGCATCGGCTCGCGCACGAGCTGCTGGACGCCCAGCAGCAGCAGGGCAACGCCTACAAGCGCAAGGACGACATCTTCCGCATGGCGCAGGCCAACAAGGCCTTCGCCCACTACCGCTGGTAGCGCCCGCACGGCGCCCGGAGAGCGGCGGCGGGGCTTCGCCGCGCGCCCGCCGCTCCGGCCTGCGCAGCGCGCCCGCCAGCCGGCCTGCGCAGCGCGCCCGCCAGCCGGCCTGCGCAGCGCGCCCGCCAGCCGGCCTGCGCCGCGCGCCCGACAGCCCGGCCTGCGCCGCGCGCCCATCGCCTGCGGGCCGGCCCTCGTCGCCCAAGCCCCAAGCCCCACTACCTGCGCTGCGAGGTACGCGAGGGCGCCCCACCGCACGGGACCGGGGGCTGCGGTGGGGCGACCCTTGCGCTGCGATCATCTAAGCGCAGCGACTGTTGAGAGAGTGTTTGCGTCAGGCGAGCGGTCAGCTGCCTAACCGCCAGGGCCACCGGAGCCGGTCGTTTGTGTCGGCTGTCTGACACCAGTTGCGAGCACCGTCGTCGCCGGCCCCTCGCCGGGGCCGCCCCGGCGGGCTCTGCTATATTCGGCACCCGCCTCGGGTCGGGACGCGTCGAACTGTGCTCTCACCCGAGCGCAGAGGATTCGATCGATGGAGACCCCGAACCGCTAGGACACCGCCCGTAGCCGGCAGCTCGAGTCGTGAACGGGCCCCAATGGGGCCTTTTTCATGACCGGCCCCGGTCAGCGGCAACCACCTCCCATCCACCACGCCGCCAAGCCAAGCAATGCCACGCCCGTTCTCGCTCGCCCGCACCCGGAACATCGGGATCATGGCGCACATCGACGCCGGCAAGACCACCACCACCGAGCGGATCCTTTACTACACCGGCCGCACCTACAAGATGGGCGAGGTGCACGAGGGCGCGGCCGTGATGGACTGGATGGAGCAGGAGCAGGAGCGGGGCATCACGATCACCTCCGCTGCCACCACCGCCGAGTGGAAGGGCCACCGGATCAACATCATCGACACGCCCGGGCACGTGGACTTCACCGTCGAGGTGGAGCGCTCGCTCCGGGTCCTGGACGGCGCGATCGCCCTGTTTGACTCGGTGGCGGGCGTCGAGCCCCAGTCCGAGACGGTCTGGCGCCAGGCCGACAAGTACCGCGTCCCGAGGATCGCCTACATCAACAAGATGGACCGCATCGGGGCAGACTTCGAGCGCGCGCTGCAGACGATGGTCGACCGGCTCGGCGCCCGCCCGGTCGCGATCCAGCTGCCGATCGGCTCCGAGTCGGAGTTCGCCGGCGTGATCGACCTCGTCGCAAACCGCGCGATCGTCTACCGCGACGAGCTGGGCAAGGAGCAGGAGGTCGTCGAGATCCCGGCCGATCACGCCGAGCGCGCCGCGCAGGCCCGCGAGCACATGCTCGAGGAGCTCTCGCACTTCGACGACGAGCTTCTGGAGATGATCCTCGAGGAGCGCGAGATCCCGCCGGAGCGGATCAGGCAGGCGATCAGGACCGCCACGCTGCAGATCGCGCTGACCCCGGTGCTGTGCGGGTCGAGCTTCAAGAACAAGGGCGTGCAGCCGCTGCTTGACGCCGTGATCGACTATCTGCCCAGCCCGCTGGACGTCCCGCCGGTGCAGGGGATCGAGCCCGACTCCTCGGCCGAGGATGGCGGCCGTCCCGCCACGCGCGAGGCCTCCGACGACGAGCCGTTCTCTGCGCTGGCGTTCAAGATCATGGCCGACCCCTACGTCGGCAAGCTCACCTACTTCCGCGTCTACTCGGGCACGCTGGCGGCCGGCTCGCGAGTGCTCAACGTCAACACCGGGCGCACCGAGCGGATCGGTCGGATCCTGATGATGCACGCAAACGAGCGCGAGGAGCTGCAGCAGGTCTACGCGGGCGACATCGCCGCCGCCGTCGGGATCAAGCAGGTCTACACCGGCGACACGCTCGCGGACCCCGCGCATCCGATCAAGCTTGAGACGATCACCTTCCCCGAGCCGGTCATCAAGGTCGCGATCGAGCCCAAGACCAAGGCCGACCAGGAGAAGATGGCGATCGCGCTCGGCCGCCTGGCCGAGGAGGACCCGACCTTCCGCGTGCAGACCAACGAGGAGACCGGCCAGACGGAGATCTCCGGGATGGGGGAGCTGCACCTGGAGATCCTCGTCGACCGGCTGATGCGCGAGTTCAAGGTGCAGGCCAACGTCGGCCGCCCGCAGGTCTCCTACCGCGAGACGATCCGCGGCACGGCCGAGCACGTGGAGGGCCGCTTCGTGCGCCAGACCGGCGGCTCGGGTCAGTACGGGATCGTCTACATCGACGTCGAGCCGGCGCCCGGGGAGGGCTTCGACTTCGTCAACAAGATCAAGGGCGGCGCGGTCCCCACCGAGTTCATCCCCGCCGTGGAGAAGGGGATCGAGGACGCGATGGAGAACGGCCCCCGGGCGGGCTATCCGCTGGTCGACGTGCGGGTGACGCTCGTCGACGGCAAGTACCACGAGACCGACTCCTCCGAGCTGGCGTTCCGGATCGCCGGGTCGCTGGCGCTGAAGGCGGCCGTCGCGCGCGCCAAGCCGGTGCTGCTCGAGCCGGTGTTCTCCGTGGAGGTGGTGACGCCCGAGGAGTTCATGGGCGACGTGATCGGCGACCTCAACCGCCGCCGAGGGCACATCAGCGGGATGGAGCAGCGCGGCAACGCGCAGGTCGTCTCCGGCCGGGTGCCGCTTGCCGAGATGTTCGGCTACGCCACCGACCTGCGCTCGATCACCCAGGGCCGCGCCACCTCCACGATGCAGTTCGACAGCTACGAAGAGGTTCCCCCGCACATCGCCGAGAAGCTCGTCGGCGGCGAGCAGCAGGCCGCCTAGCGGCACCGGCGGACGGAAAGCTTATATCCTGGACGGGTTCGTCCCCGCGACGAGCGAAACACTTAGAGCTAAAGGAGCAACACCAAAGTGGCGAAGGCCAAGTTCGAGCGCGACAAGCCCCACGTCAACGTCGGGACCATCGGTCACATCGACCATGGCAAGACGACGCTGACCGCGGCCATCACCAAGGTGCTCCACGACAAGTTCGGCGACGGTACCCAGGTCCGCACGTTCGATTCGATCGACAACGCGCCCGAGGAGAAGGCGCGCGGGATCACGATCGCGACCTCGCACGTGGAGTACGAGACCGACAAGCGTCATTACGCGCACGTCGACTGCCCGGGCCACGCCGACTACGTCAAGAACATGATCACCGGCGCCGCCCAGATGGACGGCGCGATCCTGGTCGTCTCGGCCGCCGACGGGGCCATGCCCCAGACGCGCGAGCACATCCTGCTCGCCCGCCAGGTCGGCGTGCCCTACATCGTCGTGTTCCTCAACAAGGCCGACATGGTCGACGATCCCGAGCTGCTGGAGCTGGTCGAGGTGGAGATCCGCGACCTGCTCTCCGAGTACGACTTCCCCGGCGACGACGTGCCGTTCGTGGTCGGCTCGGCGCTCAAGGCGCTGGAGGGCGACGAGGAGTACGCGCAGAAGATCGTCGAGCTCGCCGAGGCGCTGGACACCTACATCCCGACGCCCCAGCGCGACCTTGACAAGCCGTTCCTGATGCCGATCGAGGACGTCTTCTCGATCACCGGCCGTGGCACGGTCGCCACCGGCAGGATCGAGCAGGGCGTGGTCAAGGTCGGCGACACGGTCGAGATCGTGGGCATCCGCCCGACCCAGACCACCGTGGTCACGGGCGTCGAGATGTTCAAGAAGAACCTCGATCAGGGCCAGGCGGGCGACAACGCCGGCTGCCTGCTGCGAGGGATCAAGCGCGATGAGATCGAGCGCGGCCAGGTGCTCTGCAAGCCCGGCTCGATCACTCCGCACACCAAGTTCAAGGCCGAGGTGTACGTCCTCAAGAAGGAGGAGGGCGGCCGCCACACCCCGTTCTTCTCGGGATACCGGCCCCAGTTCTACTTCCGCACGACCGACGTCACCGGCGTGGCCCATCTGCCCGAGGGCACCGAGATGGTCATGCCCGGCGACAACGTCCAGATGGAGATCGAGCTGATCCAGCCGATCGCCATGGACCAGGGCCTGCGGTTCGCGATCCGGGAGGGCGGCCGCACGGTCGGCTCCGGGGTCGTCACCGAGGTAATCGAGTAGTTGTCAGAGGCGGCGGGCCCGCCGGCCCGCCGCCTCGCTGTTTTTGGATACGACCCTCTGGCGCGGGCGCCGGATCGACGGAGCCCGCGCGCGACGCTGAAGGCGACACGCTTCACCCCACCGTGGCAACCATCGCACAGAACAAGATCCGCATCCGCCTCAAGTCCTACGACCACACGGCGATCGAGGCGGCGGCGAAGGAGATCGTCGAGACCGCGACGCGCACCGGCGCGACCGTCTCGGGCCCCGTGCCGTTGCCCACGGAGAAGAACGTCTACTGCGTGATCCGCTCGCCGTTCAAGGACAAGGACTCGCGCGAGCACTTCGAGATCCGCACCCACAAGCGCCTGATCGACATCCACCAGCCGACCCCCAAGACGGTCGACTCCCTCCAGCGGCTCGACCACCTGCCGGCGGGCGTGGACATCGAGATCCGCCTCGCCTCCTGACGAGATGGCCGGGATTCTCGCGACCAAGCTCGGGATGACGCAGCGGTTCACCGACGACGGCCGCGTCGAGCGCGTGACCGTGCTGCAGGCGGGCCCATGCCCGGTGACCGCGATCCGCACGCTGGAGCGCGACGGCTACGACGCCGTGCAGCTTGCCTTCTCGCCCTGTCGCGAGAAGGCGCTCACCCGGGCGCAGCTCGGTCACCTCAGGAAGGCCGGCACCTCCGCGCACCGGCGGCTGGCGGAGTTCCGCGGCGAGGCCGGGGAGCTGAAGATGGGGGACGTCGTGACCGTCGAGGCGTTCGCCGCGGGCCAGCGCGTGAAGGTCTCCGGCCGGTCCAAGGGCAAGGGGTTCGCAGGCACGGTCAAGCGCCACAACTTCAACCGGGGGCCCAAGTCCCACGGCTCCCACAACGTCCGCGCGCCCGGCTCGATCGGCGCGTCGGCAACGCCCAGCCGCGTCCTGAAGGGACTGCGCGGGGCGGGGCGGATGGGCGGCGGCCGCGTGACCCAGCGAGGGCTGACGATCGTCGATGTGCTGCCCGACCGCAACCTGATGCTCGTCCGCGGTGCCGTCCCCGGCCCGGTCGGCTCGACGGTGGAGGTGCGGACCGATGGCTAGCGCGGCGCCCCGGCTCGGGGGTGGCACGGCTGACCTGGACGAGCGAGCGTTCGGCGCCAACTTCAAGATGGCGCTCGTGCACGAGGCGGTCCGCGCCGAGCTCAACGCCCGCCGACAGGGCACGCACTCGACGCGCACGCGGGGCGAGGTCTCAGGCGGCAACTCCAAGCCCTGGCGTCAGAAGGGCACCGGTCGTGCCCGCGCCGGCTCGACGCGCTCGCCGCTGTGGACCGGCGGGGGCACCGTGTTCGGCCCCAAGCCCCGGCGCTACACGGTCAAGGTCAACCGCCGGGCGCGCCGGGCGGCGCTGCGCAGCGCGCTGTCGCTGCATGCGCGCCGCGGCTCACTCGCAGTCTTCGACGCGGGCGTCTTCGACGAGCCGTCAACCAAGCGCGCGCTGGGGCTGCTGGATGAGTGGCTGTCGGCCGAGCAGACCGGGACGACGCTGGTGGTGCTGCACGAGGACGAGTCAAACGCCGGCCTCTCGTTCCGGAATCTGGCTGGCGTGGAGGTGATGGCGGTCCAGGACGCGGGCGTCGCCGACGTGGTCGGCGCCGCCACCCTGCTGGTGTCCGAGGCGGCGCTTGGGCCGCTGGTCCAGCGGGCGGCCGGCGAGGTGCGCCGCGGGCGCGGCCGCGGGGCGGGCTCGGACGGCGAGGCGGTCGCGGGCTCAGCCGGCGAGGCGAGCGCGGGCTCAGCCGACGAGGCGAGCGCGGGCTCAGACGGCGAGGCGGGCGCGGGCTCAGACGGCGAGGCGGGCGCGGGCTCAGACGGCGAGGCCGGCGCGGGGGCCGCCGGCGAGGGGAGTGCAGACGCCGTGGGCGACGCCGGCGCGCAGGGCGCTGGTGGCCAGGCCGCCGGCGGCTCCGCGCGGCCGAGCGACGAGGAGGAGGCGAGCTGATGGAGCCCAGCCAGGTGATCATCCGCCCGGTCGTCTCGGAGAAGACGTTCGTGCTCGCCGAGACCGGCAAGTACACGTTCCGCGTGCACGACCGGGCTCACAAGACCCAGATCCGCCAGGCGGTCGAGCGGCTGTTCGACGTGCACGTGGTCGACGTCAGGACCGCGTCGGTCAGGCCCAAGCCCAAGCGACGCGGCGGGATCTCGGGTCGGACCCGCCGCTGGAAGAAGGCCGTGGTGCAGGTGCGCGCGGGTGAGACGATCCCGATCTTCCAGACCTTCGAGGCCTCCGAGTAATGCCGATCCGCAAGCCCAAGCCGACCTCGCCTGGTCTGCGCTTCGTCTCCTACCCGGACTTTGCGGAGATCACGCGCTCGACGCCGGAGCGGTCGCTGACCGAGGGGCTGCGCCGCACAGGGGGGCGCAACTCCAACGGCCGCAAGACCTCCCGCCACCGCGGCGGGGGCGCCAAGCGGCTGTATCGCCGGATCGACTTCAAGCGCCGCAAGGACGGCGTCCCGGCGCGCGTGGCGCAGATCGAGTACGACCCCAACCGCTCGGCCTACATCGCGCTGTTGCACTACGCTGACGGCGAGAAGCGCTACATCCTCGCCCCCGCGCGGCTTGAGGTGGGCGCGACCGTCCAGTCGGGACCGCAGGCTGACATCCGGGTCGGCAACGCGCTGCCGCTGGCCAACATCCCGCCGGGCACCGTGGTGCACAACGTAGAGCTGATCCCCGGTCGCGGCGGCCAGCTCGCGCGCTCGGCCGGCGCCGGCGTGCAGCTGCTGGCCCGGGATGGCGACCACGTCACGCTGCGCCTGCCGTCCGGCGAGATGCGGATGGTGCGCGCCGAGTGCCGCGCGACGGTCGGCACGATCGGCAATGCCGATCACCAGAACGTCAAGATCGGCAAGGCGGGCCGCAAGCGCCACATGGGCGTGCGGCCGCAGACGCGGGGCACGGCGATGAACCCGGTGGACCATCCCCACGGCGGCGGCGAGGGCTCCACAACCCCCGGCCGCCACCCCGTTACGCCCTGGGGGGTCCCGACGCTCGGCTACCGGACCCGCAAGCGCCACAAGCCGTCGGACAAGTACATCGTGAGAGGTCGCAGACGAGGTAAGAAGCGATGAGTCGATCCAGCAAGAAGGGGCCGTTCGTCGACGAGCGGCTGATGGCGCGGATCGAGGCGATGAACGCGGCCGGCGAGAAGCGGATGCTCAAGACCTGGTCGCGCGCCTCGACGATCTTCCCGGAGATGGTGGGGCACACGATCGCCGTTCACGACGGGCGCAAGCACGTGCCCGTGTTCGTGTCGGAGTCGATGGTCGGCCACAAGCTGGGGGAGTTTGCGCCCACGCGTCTGTACCGCGGCCACGCCGGGACGGGCAAGAGGCGATGAGCGGCGAGCAGGACCGCGACGCGGAGGAGGGCGACGTGGCGCCGGAGGGCGCCCCACAGGACTCCCAGGCGCAGCCCGAGCCGGCGGTGGACGCCCAGGCCGGTGAGGCGCAGGCCGAGCCTGGCGCGCCGGAGCAGCCCGAGCCGGCGGCAGACGCCCGGGCTGGTGAGGCGCAGGCCGAGCCTGGCGCGCCGGAGCAGCCCGAGCCGGCGGCGGACGCCCGGGCTGGTGAGGCGCAGGCCGAGCCTGGCGCGCCGGAGCAGCCCGAGCCGGCGGCGGACGCCCGGGCCGGTGAGGCGCAGGCTGAGCCTGGCGCGCCGGAGCAGCCCGAGCCGGCGGCCGACGCCGAGCCCGATGACGCCCAGCCGACGGCCAGCGCCGGGTCAGCCGCCACGCGCGGGCCGGCCCGCGCCCGGCGCGGGCGCCGGGGCGACCGCGATCCCGACCTGCCGGCGCCGGTCGTGCGCGCCCAGGCGCGCTACGTGCGGTCCTCCGCGCGCAAGGCGCGGCTGGTGTGCGATCACATCCGGGGCAAGTCGGTCCCGGAGGCGCGAGCTATCCTGGCCACGTCCCCGCGGTCGGTGGCGCGTGCCTGGAGCAAGCTGCTTGAGTCCGCGGTCGCCAACGCCGAGCACAACCACGAGCTCGTCGGCGAGGACCTCTACGTCAAGGCGGTGCACGCCGACGAGGGTCCGACGATCAAGCGCTTCCGCCCCCGCGCGATGGGCCGCGCCACGAAGATCCGCAAACGAACCAGCCACCTGACGATCCTGCTCACGCCAAAGGACTGATCACCGCCACATGGGCCAGAAAGTTCATCCCGAGTCGCTGCGCGTGGGCTACATCCACGACTGGAAGTCCAACTGGTTCAACGAGCGCAGCTTCGCCGACTACCTGCACGAGGACACCGAGATCCGTCGCCACATCGTTGGGCGCCTCTCGCACGCCGGGCTGTCGGACATCACGATCCGCAAGAACGCCACCGAGGTGGAGGTCAACATCCACACCGCGCGCCCCGGCATCGTGATCGGCAAGTCCGGCTCGGAGGTCGACCAGCTGCGCCGCGACCTTCACCGGATCACCGGCAAGCAGGTGAAGGTCAACATCCTGGAGATCAAGCGCCCCGAGCTCGACGCCCGGCTCGTGGCCCAGTCGATCGCAGAGCAGCTGCAGAACCGGGTCGCGTTTCGCCGCGCGATGAAGCGCGCCCTGACCAGCGCCATGCGCTCGGGCGCCAAGGGCGTCAAGGTTCAGGTCTCGGGCCGGCTCGGCGGTGCCGAGATGGCGCGCACCGAGGGCTACTCTGACGGCCGCGTGCCGCTTCACACGCTGCGGGCCGACATCGACTACGGCTTCCATGAGGCCCGCACCACCTTCGGCCGCATCGGCGTCAAGTGCTGGATCAACAAGGGCGAGATCATGCCCGAGGGCTACACCGGCGCCGATCTGACGATCATGGACGAGCCGTCGCCGCAGGGCGCCGGCGCCCCGGGCTCCGGCGGTCGCGACGGCCGCGGACGCGCGCCGCGCGACGGCCGCGAGGGCGCCGGGCGCGGGCGCGGCGGGCGCGGCAACGGCGGCCCGGGACGCGGTGGGCCCGGCGCGGGCCGCGGAGCCGGTGGGCCCTCGCGCGGCGGCGCGGGCGCATCCACGCGCGGCGCCGGCGGCGGTGGCCGCGGGCGCTCGCAGGGTGGCGGCCGGGGCCCGGGCTCGCGTGCGCCGTCGGGCGGCGGGCCGGCGCGCGGCCCGCAGGGCGCCCAGGGCGGTGCGGGCGCCGGACAGAGCGGCCAGGGCGCCGATGGGGGCGCGTCCTGATGCTCTCCCCCAAGCGCGTCAAGCACCGCAAGCAGCATCGCGGGCGCCGCGACGGCATCTCGCGCGGTCAGCTGCAGGTCCAGTTCGGCGAGTACGGGCTCAAGGCGCTTGACAGCGCCTGGCTCACCAACCGCCAGATCGAGGCCGCCCGCATCGCCATGACGCGCAAGATCCGCCGCGGCGGCAAGGTGTGGATCAACGTCTTCCCGGACAAGTCCTACACAAAGAAGCCGGCCGAGACGCGGATGGGCTCGGGCAAGGGCTCACCCGAGGGGTGGGTCGCCGTCGTCAAGCCCGGGCGCGTGATGTTCGAGCTGGCCGGCGTCTCCGAGGAGCTCGCCCGCGAGGCGATGCGCCTGGCGGGGCACAAGCTGCCGGTCCGCACGAGATTCGTGACCCGCGAGGAGGCGTGATGCGCGCATCCGACCTGCGCGACCTGTCAGACGCCGAGCTGGCGGAGCACATCGAGACCGCCAGGCGCGAGCTGTTTGGGCTTCGCTTCCAGCACGCCACCGGAGAGCTTGACAACACCGCGTCGCTGCGCAGGGCCAAGCGCGAGGTCGCGCGCGCGCTCACGGTCCTGCGCGAGCGCGAGCTCCTGGCGGCCGCGGACGATCGGGCGCACAGCAGATGACAGACGACAGCGACATCCAGCAGCAGGCCGCCGACGCGGCCCAGGCGGACGACGCGGCCTCGGCCCAGCCGGCCGCCGCGGCCCAGTCCGGCGCGAGCGAGCAGGCGCCCCCGCAGGAGGCGCTCTCGCCACGCGAGCGCCGCGCCCGCGCCAGGGCCGCGAAGGCCGCGCGCACGCCCGTCGGGCCGGCGCTCACCCCCCAGGAACGCCACGAGCGGCGCCTGGCCGAGCGTGCCGCCAAGGCGGCCGCGCGGCGGCTCGCGCGCTCACGGGCGGCCGCCAAGGCCAGGGAGGGCGCCCACGAGCGCGCCGCCACCCCGCCGCGCGAGCGCGTCGCCGGCCGTCAGAAGGAGCGCCAGGGGATCGTCGTCTCCGATCGCGCCGACAAGACGATCACGGTGCGCATCGACACCACCCGTCGCCACCGGCGCTACGAGAAGGTGGTGCGCACCTCGCGCACGCTGCACGCCCACGACGAGCGAAACGACGCGCACATCGGCGACACCGTCGTGGTGCGCGAGTCGCGGCCGCTGTCGCGGACCAAGCGCTGGCGCCTTGTGCGGATCGTGGAGAGGGCGGGCTAGCGATGATCCAGAATGAGACCAGGCTCAGGGTCGCGGACAACTCGGGCGCGCGCGAGCTGCTCGTGATCCGCGTTCGGGGAGGCTCGCGGCGTCGCTACGCGCACGTGGGCGACACGATCACCGCGACCGTCAAGAGCGCCAGCCCGCAGGGGGCGGTCAAGAAGGGCGAGGTGGTGCGCGCCGTCGTGGTGCGCACCAAGAAGTCCTACGGCCGGGAGGATGGGACCTACATCGCCTTTGACGAGAACGCCGCGGTGCTGATCGACTCGCAGAACAACCCGCGCGGGACGCGGATCTTCGGGCCGGTCGCGCGCGAGCTGCGCGAGCGCAACTTCATGAAGATCGTCTCGCTGGCGCCGGAGGTGCTCTGATGCCCGCGCGCGTCCGCTCCGGCGACGAGGTGATCGTGATCTCCGGCAAGGATCGCGGGAAGCGCGGGCGGGTGCTGCGCGTGGACCCGGGCAGGCAGCGCGTCTACGTCGAAGGGCTCAACATGGTCAAGCGCCACCAGCGCCCGCGGCAGACCGCGGCCGGGCCCCAGGGCGGCGGCGTGATCGAGCGCGAGGGGCCGATCCACATCTCAAACGTGATGCCCGTCGACCCCAAGGACGGCCGTCCGACGCGGGTGGGCATCGAGATCGTCGACGGCCGCCGCGTGCGGATCGCGCGGCGAAGCGGCGCGCGGCTGGACTAGGCGGGCGGGCGATGGCTGTTGCGAGGCTCAAGACCCGGTACCTGCAGGAGATCCGCCCGGCGCTGATCGAACGCTTCGGCTACTCCAGCCCGATGCAGGCGCCCAGGCTGGTCAAGGTCACCGTGAACATGGGCTGCGGCGAGGCCAAGCAGGACTCCAAGGTGCTGGACTCGGCCACCGCGCAGCTTGCGACGATCACCGGCCAGCGCCCGAGCGTGCGGCGCGCGCGCAAGTCGATCGCGCAGTTCAAGGTGCGCGAGGGGATGCCGGTCGGCGTGGCGGTCACCCTGCGCGGCGACCGCGCCTACGAGTTCCTGGATCGGCTGATGTCGATCGCGATCCCTCGCATCCGGGACTTCAGGGGGCTGAACCCGCGCTCGTTCGACGGGCGCGGCAACTACTCGATGGGCGTCCGCGAGCAGATCATCTTCCCCGAGGTCGACTACGACGAGGTCGACCAGGTGCGCGGGCTGGACATCACGATCACCACGACCGCCGCCACCGACGAGGAGTGCTTCGCGTTGCTGGAGGCGCTCGGCATGCCGTTCTCCAAGGAGGGGCGCCCGCAGGCGGCGTCCGCCAACTGAAGCTAGAAGGAGCAGAGTGGCAAAGGTCTCACAGCGTGTCCGCCAGCAGCGGACCCCCAAGTACAGGACTCGGGCGTACAGCCGCTGCCGGCGGTGCGGGCGGGCCCGCGCCGTCTATCGCAAGTTCGGCCTGTGCCGCATCTGCCTGCGCGAGCTGGCGCACAACGGCTACATCCCCGGCATGACCAAGTCCAGCTGGTAGGGGGCGCGCCATGTCGATGACCGACCCGATCGCCGACTTCCTCACGCGCCTGCGAAACGCCGCCGCGGCCCAGCACCACGAGGTCACGATGCCCTCCTCCAAGCTCAAGCGCGAGCTGGCGAGGATCCTCAGCGAGCAGGGCTACATCGAGGGCTACGCCGTGCACGAGCCCGGCGCCGGCCACCCCGGCCAGCGGATCACGGTCACGCTCAAGTACTCCAGCGAGCGGCGCCCGGCGATCTCCGGGATCCAGCGCGTCTCGCGCCCCGGCCGCCGGGTGTACGTCGACCACGCGCACATCCCCCGCGTGCAGGGGGGCATGGGCACCGCGATCATCTCCACGTCCAAGGGCGTCATGACCGGCCACGAGGCCCGGCGCGAGGGCGTCGGCGGCGAGCTGGTCGCGCGGGTGTGGTAAACGAGTCCCCTGAGCGATGTCCAGGATCGGCAGACAGCCAATCTCGGTGCCGGACGGCGTCACGGTCTCGATCGAGCCCGGACTGGTGACCGTGCGCGGCCCGCGGGGCGAGCTCTCAGAGCGCATCAGCCGCGACATCTCTCTCCAGCAGACCGACGGCGAGCTGCGCGTGACGCGGCCCACCGACCGCTCCGAGCACCGCGCCCTGCACGGGCTGACCCGGACGCTCGTGGCCAACATGGTCCAGGGCGTCACGCAGGGCTTTGAGAAGCGCCTGGAGATCCAGGGCGTCGGCTACCGCGCGCAGCTGAAGGGCCGTGACCTGGAGCTGGCGCTCGGCTACTCGCACCCGGTCTCCGTGCCGGCGCCCGAGGGCATCGAGTTCGAGGTGCCGTCGCCCACGAGGATCGTGGTGCGGGGCGCCTCCAAGCAGCAGGTGGGGGAGGTCGCCGCCTACATCCGCAAGCAGCGCAAGCCCGAGCCCTACAAGGGCAAGGGGATCCGCTACGAGGGCGAGCACGTCGCCCGCAAGGTGGGCAAGCGAGCATGACCCCCTCTCGGCCACAGGCGCGCCTTCGCCGCCGGCGCCGAGTGCGCGCGAAGGTCTCCGGCACGCCCCAGCGGCCGCGGATCTCCGTGTTTCGCTCAAACCGCGGGATCTTCGCCCAGCTGATCGACGACCGCGCCGGCCACACGCTGGCGGCCGTCAGCTGGACCGAGGAGGAGCTGCGCCCGCTGCGCGGCAAAAGCCAGGCGCAGCGGGCCGGCGAGCTGCTCGCCGAGCGCGCCCGCGCCGCCGGCATCCAGGCCGCCGTGTTCGACCGGGGCGGCTACCGATACCACGGGCGCGTGCGCGCCCTCGCCGAGGGTGCCCGCGCCGGCGGGCTGACGTTCTAGCCGACCGCCAGCCGCTACATTCACCTGCCGATGCCCGATCGCACCGTCTCACCCGCCGGCCTGGATCTCTCAGAGCGGGTCGTCGAGATCAACCGCGTGGCCAAGGTCGTCAAGGGCGGCCGCCGCTTCTCGTTCACGGCGCTGGTCGTGGTCGGCGACGAGCGCGAGGTCGTGGGCGTCGGGTACGGGAAGGCCAACGAGGTCCCGGTCGCGATCCAGAAGGGCGTCGAGCGCGCCAAGAAGAACCTCTACCGCGTCCCCAAGCACGGCACCACGATCACCCACCAGACGACCGGCGTGTTCGGGTCAGGGCGCGTGCTGCTCAAGCCCGCCGCCCCCGGCACCGGCGTGATCGCCGGCGGCGGCGTGCGTGCCGTGCTGGAGCTGGCCGGAATCCACGACATCCTGTCCAAGAGCCTCGGCTCGCAGAACCCGATCAACCTCGTCAAGGCCACGATGGCGGGCCTTGAGTCGCTGCGCACCCCCGACGAGGTGGCCGCGCTGCGGGGCCTGTCGGTCAACGCGGTGCTCGGGCTCACGCCGCCGGGGTCCGAGAACGGCTCGGCGCCCGCGCACGATGCGCCCGCGGACGATGCGCGCGAGGCTGATGCGCGCGAGGCTGATGCGCCCGCGGACGGCGCGTCTGCGCCCGCGGACGGCGCGCCGGCGGATGCGCTCGGCGCGCCGGCGGGCACCGACGAGGCGTCGGCGTCCGCGCGCGCGGACGAGGCGCCGGTGGCCGCGGATACCGCGGAGGGCGGCGGCTGATGGCGACCGTCAGGGTCACCCAGCGGCGCTCGCGCAACGGAGCCAACCGCCGCCAGCTTGACACGCTGCGCTCGCTGGGTCTGCGGCGCATCGGCCACACGGTCGAGGTCGTCGACAACCCGCAGACTCGCGGCATGATCGCCAGGGTCAGCCACCTGGTCGAGGTCCATGAGCAGGAGGCCGGGCGGCGATGACGGCTCAGCAGAGCGCGGGTGAGCTGAGCGCGCAGGAGCCGCCGGAGGAGCGCATCGGGCTTCACAACCTCAGGCCCGCGCCCGGGTCGCGGCGCCCGCGCAAGCGCGTCGGGCGCGGCGAGGGCTCGGGGACCGGAAAGACAGCCGGACGCGGGCAGAAGGGCTACGGCGCCCGCTCGGGCTCCAAGCGCAGGGCCCGCTTCGAGGGCGGCCAGAACCCGATCCACATGCGCATGCGCAAGCTGCGCGGGCCGCACATGAAGAAGTCGATGCCGTTTGAGCCGTTTCGCACGCACACCCAGCCGGTGAACCTGGCCGACCTTCAGGAGCGCTTTGAGGACGGGGAGACGGTGACCCCTCAGACGCTGCGCGAGCGCGGGCTGGCCACGCGCGCGGGGATCCCCGTCAAGGTGCTCGCCCGCGGCGAGCTCACCAGGCCGCTGACCGTGCGCGCGCACGGCTTCAGCGCCGCCGCCCGCGCCGCGATCGAGGCGGCCGGCGGCAGCTGCGGCCCGGTCGAGGACGGCTAGCGCGGGGGCGGCGGGTGCTCACGACGATCCTCGGAGCGTTCAGGGTCGCCGAGATCCGCCGCAAGGTCCTGTTCACCGCGGCGATGCTGTTCCTCTACAGGGTGGGCACGCACATCCCGGCGCCCGGGATCAACTCAAACGCCGTCAAGGCGATCGAGAGCCAGCTGGGGGGCAACAGCATCCTCGGGCTGCTGAACCTCTTCTCCGGCGGCGGCCTGGGGCGGATCGCCCTGTTCGCGCTGGGGATCATGCCCTACATCACCGCCTCGATCATCCTCCAGCTGCTGCAGGTCGTCGTCCCGTCGCTTGAGAAGCTGGCCAAGGAGGGCGAGGTCGGGCAGGCGCGGATCACCCAGTACACGCGCTATCTGACCGTCGGGCTGGCGTTTGCGCAGTCGATCGGCTACGTGTTCCTGTTCCGCAGCTTCGAGCGGTCCGCCAACGAGACGCTGATCTCGAACTTCACGCTCTTCAAGGTCTTCTTGATCGTCATCTCGCTGACCGCGGGCACGGTGCTGCTCATGTGGATGGGCGAGCTGATCACCCAGCGAGGGATCGGCAACGGGATCTCGCTGCTGATCTTCGCGTCCATCGTCGCGCGCATACCGAGCGGGATCAGCGCCTGGTGGACCAACCCGGACCAGGTCTTCCGGGTCGTGATGCCGTTCATCGCGATCGCGGTCGTGGCCGCGATCGTGTTCGTCGAGCTGGGCCAGCGGCGCATCCCCGTCCAGTACGCCAAGCGCGTGATCGGCCGCCGCATGACCCAGGGCGGCCAGACATACATGCCGCTGAAGGTCAACATGGCGGGCGTGATCCCGGTGATCTTCGCCGTGTCGGTGATGACGATCCCGCCGACCCTCGGCCGGCTGATCGGCCAGAACCGGGCCGGCTTTGGCACCAACCTGTATGAGTTCTTCAACCCGGGCGGGTGGCACTACCTGGTCGGCGACTCGATCCTGATCATCCTGTTCACCTACTTCTACACGGCGGTGACCTTCAACCCCGTCGACCAGGCCGACAACCTGAGGAAGTACGGCGGGTTCATCCCCGGCGTCAGGCCCGGGCGCCCGACGGCCGAGTTCCTGGACCGGATACTCGCGCGCCTGACGTTCCCCGGCTCGCTTTTCCTGGCGGCGATCGCGGCGCTGCCGGTGATCCTGATCAACCAGACCAACGCGAACTTCGCGTTCGGCGGGACCTCGATCCTGATCGTGATCGGAGTGGCGCTTGACACGATGCGCCAGCTCGAGGCCCAGCTGATGATGCGCAACTACGAGGGCTTCCTCAAGTAGCCCACCTGAGGCGCGCCGCGCCCGATACAGTGCAGCGGTCACATGGCCGCCGAGCTGAACCTGATCCTGTTCGGCCCCCCGGGGGCGGGCAAGGGGACGCAGGCCGAGCGGCTGCGGGCCGACTTCCAGCTGCCGTTCATCTCGACCGGCGACATGCTGCGCGCCAATGTCCGCGATCAGACGGAGCTCGGCCTCCAGGCCAAGCGCTACATGGACGCGGGCGAGCTGGTGCCCGACGAGCTGATCGTGGCGATGGCGGCCCGGCGCCTCGGCGAGGATGACGCGCGCGACGGCTTCATCCTCGACGGCTTCCCGCGGACCGTCGCGCAGGCGACCGCGCTCGAGCGCAAGCTCGCGAGCATGGGCCGGAGGGTCACCGCAGCGCTGCTGATCGACGTCCCGGACGAGGAGGTGGTCCGCCGCCTCTCCGGCCGCCGGGTGTGCGTCAAGGCCGGGCACAACTACCACATCGAGTTTGACCCGCCCAAGCACGACTCGGTCTGCGACCAGGATGGCTCGCGGCTGATCCAGCGCGACGACGACCGGCCCGACGTGATCGCCAACCGCCTGCGCGTCTACCACGAGAAGACGCGGCCGCTGGTCGACTACTACGACCGGCTGGGCCTGATGCGGCGAATCGACGGCACGCGCCCGCCGGCCGCCGTCCACGACCACATCCGCGCGGTGATCGCGACCCTGCGCATGGAGGAGAGCGCCTGAGCGAGGGCGCCACCTGCGCGCAGGCGCAACCTCCCCTGCCCACGCTAAGTTGATCTCGGCATGATCATCAAGAAGTCGCCGGAGGAGATCGAGCGGATGGCAGCAGCGGGCGCGATCCTCGTTCGCACCCTGAACCTGCTGGCGGGCAAGATCCGCCCCGGCGTGAGCACCGGCGAGCTTGACCTGGCGGCCGAGCGCTTCATCCGCTCGCAGGGCGCAACGCCGGCGTTCAAGGGCTATCGCGGCTTCCCGGGCTCGATCTGCGCATCCCCCAACTCGATGGTCGTGCACGGGATCCCGGGCCCCTACCGCCTGCGCCGCGGCGACATTCTCTCGATCGACGTCGGCGTGGTGCTCGACGGCTGGGTGGCCGACGCCGCGCGGACGTTCCCGGTCGGCCGCATCGGCCCCGTGGCGCAGAAGCTTCTGCGCGTCACCGAGGAGTCGCTGATGGCCGCCGTGCCGCAGTGCCGGGCCGGCAACCGGCTCGGCGACGTCTCGCACGCGATCCAGTCGCACGTCGAGGCCGAGGGGCTGTCGATCGTGCGCTCGCTGGTCGGCCACGGGATCGGCCGCGAGATGCACGAGGACCCCCAGATCCCCAACTTCGGCACGCCCGGGACGGGGATCGTGCTCGAGGAGGGGATGGTGCTGGCGGTCGAGCCGATGGTCACCGCCGGCCGCCAGGCCGTCCGGGTCGCCGACGACCACTGGTCGATCTTCTCCCAGGACGGCTCGCTGGCGGCCCACTTCGAGTTCACGATCGCGATCACCGCCGACGGGCCGCGCATCCTCACGCCCTGGCACGAGGCCTCGGGCGGCCGCGCGGCGGCCTGACCGGCACCGTCGCCCCTGCCCCGGCCGGGCGGGCGTCGCCTCTGCCCCGCCGGGCGGGCGTCGCCTCTGCCCCGCCGGGCGGGCGTCGCCTCTTCCTCGGCCAGCGCCCCTCGCCCTGACCGGCGCCCTCGCCCCTGCTAACATCCCCGGTCGCGCCCGCAACGCGGCCTGTTCCGCTGCCCGGGTGGCCTCGGCGGGGTAGCGGCGATCGCAGCGGTCGCCAGAGCCGCGCCGAGGTTCAGGTGAGAACTCCTCCGATATCGAGGCCAGTCAGCGTGAAGGTCAGACCGTCGGTGAAGCCGATGTGCGAGAAGTGCAAGGTCATCCGCCGCCACGGCCGGGTGCTCGTGATCTGCTCCAACCCGCGCCACAAGCAGCGGCAGGGCTAGGGGAGGCGGCATGGCGCGCATCGCCGGGGTCAACATCCCCCTCAACAAGCGGGTCGAGATCGGCCTGACCTACATCTACGGGATCGGGCGCGCGACCTCCAACGAGCTGCTCGCCAAGGTCGGGATCGAGCCCGATCGCAAGGTTCGCGACCTCACCGAGGAGGAGGTGGTCGCGCTTCGCGAGCTGATCGACGGCTCGCTGACGGTCGAGGGCGACCTGCGCCGCGAGCGCTCGCAGAACATCAAGCGCCTGCAGGAGATCGGCTGCTACCGGGGGCTGCGCCACCGGCGCGGGCTGCCGGTCCGCGGCCAGAACACCAAGACCAACGCCCGCACCCGCAAGGGGCCCAAGCGGATGCAGGTCGCCGGCAAGAAGAAGGCGGGCAAGAAGTAGCCGATGCCAGCTCCCCGCAGACCTCAGCGCGGACGCCGCCGCGTCCGCAAGAACATCCCAGTTGGCCAGGCGCACATCAAGACCTCGTTCAACAACACGATCGTGTCGCTGACAGATCGTGAGGGCAACGTGATCGCGTGGGAGTCGGCGGGCGGCGCCGGCTTCAAGGGCAGCCGCAAGTCGACCCCGTTCGCGGCACAGGTGACCGCGGACGCGGCCGCGCGCAAGGGCATCGAGCACGGGCTGCAGAAGGTCGAGGTGTTCGTCAAGGGCCCCGGCTCGGGACGCGAGACGGCGATCCGGTCGCTGCAGGCCGCCGGCCTGGAGGTGACGGGTGTGCGCGACGTAACCCCCCAGGCCCACAACGGCTGCCGGCCCCGGAAGCGCAGGCGGGTCTGAGATGGCGCGTGAGATCGGTCCGCAGTGCAAGCAGTGCCGCCGCGAGGGCCAGAAGCTGTTCCTCAAGGGCGAGCGGTGCCTGACCGACAAGTGCGGCTTCGAGCGCCGCTCCTACCCGCCGGGTGAGCACGGCCGCGGCCGCCAGAAGCAGAGCGAGTACCGCGTCCAGCTGCGCGAGAAGCAGAAGGCGCGCCGCTACTACGGCGTGCTGGAGCGGCAGTTTCGGATCTACTACGAGAAGGCCTCGCGCCAGGAGGGGGTGACCGGCGAGAACCTGCTGCGCATGCTCGAGTGCAGGTTCGACAACGTGCTGGTGCGCTTGGGCTTCGCCGCCTCGCGCCGCCAGGCGCGCCAGCTGATCCTGCACGGCCACTGGACCGTCAACGGCCGCCGCGTCAACATCCCCAGCTACCAGCTGCGGGAGAACGACGTGATCGCCATCCACCCGGCTTCGACCGCCGCCCAGGTGATCCGCGACGCGACCGAGTTCAGCGGCCAGGTGCCCGCCTGGCTTCAGGCCGACCACGACTCGCTCACGGCCAAGGTCCTGCGCAGGCCGGAGCGCCGCGAGATCGCGGCGCCCGTGCAGGAGCAGCTGATCGTCGAGCTGTACTCGAAGTAAACGACCGTGTCCGCGCGCGGGCCGGGGGCTCGTGCGCGGCGCGCGGCGCCGACCCCCAGGGCGGCCACAACCCACGATGTAGTTAGGACAAGTGATGCTTGACTTCCAAGTGCCCCGGATCTCCTCAGAGGCGGTCGATGAAACCCGCGGCTCGTTCACGATCGAGCCGCTGGACCGCGGCTTCGGCTACACGTTCGGCAACTCGCTGCGGCGTGTGCTGCTGTCCTCGCTCGCCGGCGCGGCGGTCACGAGCGTCCGGATCGAGGGGGTCGCGCACGAGTTCTCGACCATCCGCGGCGTCAAGGAGGACGTCACCGACATCGTGCTCAACCTGAAGGGGATCGTCTGCCGGATGCACTCCGACGCCACCGAGATCGAGGCGCCGCTGGTGGTCACCGGCCCGGGCGAGATCACCGCCAAGGACATCGACCTGCCCTCCGGCGTTGAGATCCTCAACCCGGACGCGCACATCGCGACGCTTGAGAAGAAGACCAAGCTCGAGGTCTACCTGACCATCGGGCGCGGGCGCGGCTACCGGCCGGCGGAGGAGAACAAGTCCCCGGACCAGCCGATCGGCGTGATCCCGATCGACTCGATCTTCTCGCCGGTGCGCCGCGTCGCCTACAACGTCGAGCAGGCGCGCGTCGGGCAGCGCACGGACTACGACAAGCTCACGCTCGATATCGAGACGGACGGCTCGATCGACCCGCACGCGGCGCTGCGCGAGGCGGCCGAGATCCTGATCTCGCAGCTGGCGATCTTCACCGACGCCGACCGCGTCGTGGAGCTGCGTGAGATCGGCGGCCCCGGCTCGATGGACGCGGGACTGATCGGCGGCCCCGCCGGAGCCGCCGCCCGTCCGGCGAACGCCATGGACGACATCCTGATCGAGGAGCTGGAGCTCGGGGTGCGCTCCTACAACTGCCTCAAGCGGGCCGGCATCCAGACGGTCGGCGACCTGGTGTCCAAGACCGAGTCCGAGCTAAACGCGATCCCCAACTTCGGCAAGAAGTCGATCGACGAGGTGATCGAGACCCTCCACGCGCGCGGCCTGAGCCTGCGCGACGGCTAGCCTCAAGCACGATGCGCCACCAGCGCCAGCGATACCAGCTCAGCCGGTCGGCGTCGCACCGCCGGGCGCTTTTGATGAACCTCTCAAAGGAGGTCATCCAGCACGAGCGCATCCAGACCACCGAGGCCAAGGCCAAGGCCGTCAAGCCGGAGCTCGAGAAGCTGATCACGCTCGCCAAGCGCGGCGATCTGCACGCCCGCCGGCAGGCGCTGTCGGCGCTCGGCCAGGACAAGTTCACCGTCTACAAGCTGTTTGAGGAGATCGCGCCCCGCTACAGCGAGCGTCCGGGCGGCTACACCCGCATTCTCAAGCTCGGTCCACGCCGCTCGGACAGCACCGAGATGGTGCTGCTGGAGCTCGTCTAGCCGCGGCGCCCGTGGCCGCGGCGGCGCGTGGCGCCGGGCCCGCGACCCGGCTTTTGATCGAGTACGACGGGACGGGCTTCCACGGCTGGGCGCGCCAGCCGGGGCTGCGCACGGTGCAGGGCGAGCTCGAGCGGGCGCTCGCCCTGCTGCTGCGCCGTCCGCAGGTCACCCTCTCGGTGGCCGGGCGCACCGACGCCGGGGTGCACGCGTCCGGGCAGGTGGCCAGCTACGCGGGCGAACCGGTGCGAGCGGAGGCGCTGAACGCGCTGCTGCCCCACGACGTGGCGGTGCTCGCCTGCGAGGCGGCGCCGCCGGGGTTTGACGCGCGCCGCGACGCGACCAGCCGCGCCTACGCTTACCGAATCCTCGCGCGCCCGGCGCGCAGCCCGCATCTGCGACACACAGCGCTGCACTGGCCGCATCGCCTGGACGCCGGCGCGCTGTCCGACTGCGCGGCACTGCTTGAGGGCGTGCACGACTTCACCGCGTTCACGCCCACCGACACCGAGCACGTGCGCTTTGAGCGCGAGGTCCTGTCGGCCGAATGGGTGCAAGTCCGGGCGGACCTCCTGGAGCTCCAGATCGAGGCCGATTCGTTTTTGCGCGGGATGATCCGGGCGCTGGTCGGGACGATGCTCCAGGTGGCATCCGGGCGCCGTTCGCTGAGCCAGTTTCACGCGCTGCTCGCCGGCCGGCCGCGCGGCGAGGCCGGGCCGACGGCGCCGCCCCACGGCCTGCACCTGCTGGGGGCGTCGTACGACGGGTCGAGAATCCTTCCCACCAAGCGAACTGAGGCGCCCAACTGGACGAATGTTCGATAGGCGCAAACCGACCAAACTCGTACGATCTCGCACCAAGTCAAGGGGCGCAGGCGTTGGGGGGCGGCCGCGGCGTGGGAGGTGATTGACGTCACCGCTCCCGCCGCGGTTTCCGCGTGCCGAGCGTTCGGTTCCCGCGGTGGTGACCGCCAGCCGTGACCGCACCCTGACCCCAGGCGTACGCGGCGCCGGACCTCCCTGATCCTCGGCGGCTTGGCGACCTGGGTGGGCTGGCCTGCGCTGCTTTGCGGCCCGCGCCGGTTGGCGGCCCGCGCCGGTTGGCGGCCCGCGCCGGTTGGCGGCCCGCGCCGGTTGGCGCCCGCGCCGGTTGGCGGCCTGGGCGTCCGGACGCCGCTTGGAGATCTGGGTGGCTGGCCGGTAGGCGGGCCTGGGCGGGCCCCGGGGCCGGCCCGCGACCGGGGCGCCACCTAGCATTGACCGCGTGCGGGTCCTGCTCACCAACGACGACGGGATCGAGGCCGAGGGCCTGCAGGCCCTGCGACGCGCGCTGCTGCGCGTCCCGTCGGTGGAGCTGGCTGTCATCGCTCCCGACGGCAACCGCTCGGCGATGGCGCGATCGATCACGACCCGCCGGCCCCTGTGGGTCCAGGAGGTGGACTTCGGCGACGGGACGCACGGATATGCGACGGATGGGACGCCGGTCGACTGCGTCCGCCTCGCGAACCTGGGATTGATCGAGGGCTTCCGCGCCGAGCTGGTGATCGCCGGGGTCAACCACGGCTCCAACCTCGGCGACGACATCACCTACTCTGGCACCGTCGCCGCGGCGCTTGAGGCCGTTGTGCTCGGCCTGCCCGGGATCGCGGTCTCCCAGCAGTCGCCCGTCCGTGAGCCGGAACTCGTCGCTCAGGGCGCACGCTTTGAGGTCGCGGCCGAGTTCGGGGCGCAGCTCGTCTCCGAGCTTCGCTCGCTGCCGCTGTCCCCGGGCGTGCTGCTGAACGTGAACCTGCCGGCGCGAAGGCCGTCCGGCGTCCAGCTCACACGGCTCGGCAAGCGCGTCTACCGGGATGAGCTTGCGCTGATCGACCAGCCGGCCGGGGGGCGGCGGCTGTATCGCATCTACGGTGACGCCACGTTCGAGGAGGGAGAGACCGGGACCGACCTGGCCGCGGTGGCGGCGGGGCTGATCGCGGTCACGCCGATCCACTTCGACCTCACCGACCACGCCGGCCTGGACGCGCTTCGCGGCCAGGACCTGGGGCGGCTGCTGGAGACGGCTGTGGAGCGGATCTCGGCGGCGAGCGGCCGATGAGCGACCGGCGCCGGGATGCTGAGCCGCCGGCGCCCGACGCGCCCAGCAGCGCCTCTGGGCTCGCCGACCCTGCCGCGCGCGCTGCGGAGCTGCGGCGGCTGCTGGACTACCACGGCCACCGCTACTACGTGCTCGACGACCCGGAGATCGGCGACGACGCGTACGACGCGCTGCTTGACGAGCTGCGAGCGCTTGAGGCAGCCCACCCCGAGCTTGTCTCCGACGACTCGCCCACCCGGCGCGTTGGCGGCGAGCCGGTGTCCGACCTCGTCAAGGTGCGCCACCCGGAGCCGATGCTCTCGCTCGCCAACGCCCACTCCGCCGACGACGTCCGAGCCTGGGTGCAGCGCATGCGAAACCACCTCGCCCGTGAGGGGATCACGGAGCCACGCTTCGAGTTCGTCGTCGAGCCAAAGATCGACGGCCTGGCGATCTCGCTTCTTTACCGCGACGGCGTGTTCGAGCGCGGCGCCACGCGCGGCAACGGCGAGGTCGGGGAGGACGTCACCCACAACCTGCGCACGATCGCCGCGCTGCCGCTGCGCCTAGCCGCGCGACGGCCGCCGGCGCTGCTTGAGGTTCGCGGCGAGGTGTACATGTCGCTGTCGGACTTCGCGGCGCTCAACGAGCGCCGCGCCGCCGCCGGCCTGTCGACGTTCATGAACCCACGCAACTCGGCCGCCGGGACGATCCGCCAGCTGGACCCGCGACTGGCCGCCGAGCGGCCCCTCTCGCTCTGGTGCTACGGGGTCGGCGTCACCGACGGGCTCTCGTTTGAGACGCAGTGGGAGGTTCTCGGGTGGCTGCGCGAGCACCGCTTCCCGGTCTCCCCAGACGTGCGGCTGATCGCCGACGAGGCCGAGGTGGTGGCCCAGTGCGAAGCCTGGGAGCGGCGGCGGGGCTCGCTTGACTTCGAGATCGACGGCGTCGTCATCAAGGTCAACCAGCTCGAGCTCCAGCGTCGCCTGGGGGTCGTGGGACGCGACCCGCGGTGGGCGATCGCCTGGAAGTTCCCGCCCACCACCGCGGTCACGCGGCTGGTCGCGATCGGCTGGAACCCCGGCAAGTTCGGGGACCTGCACCCCTACGCGATGCTCGAGCCGGTCTCGGTGGCCGGCGTGACGATCAAGCTTGCGACCCTCCACAACGAGGAGGACCTAGCGCGCAAGGACATCCGGCCCGGCGAGGAGGTGATCGTGATGCGCGCCGGCGACGTGATCCCCCAGGTGCTCTCACCGGCGCCCCACGTCGTCGAGCGCCAAGACCGCCCGCCCCCGCCGCGTCCCCCAGAGCGCTGCCCGGTCTGCGACACGCCGACCGTCAAGCCGCCCGGCGCGGTCTTCACGCGCTGCCCCAACCGGGACTGCCCCGGCCGGCGCTGGCAGCTCCTCACCTCGTTTGCGCGCGCGATGGACATCGACGGGCTTGGCGAGAAGCTGATATCGATGCTGATCGACCTGGGCTGGGTGCGCACCCCCGCTGACCTCTACCGGCTCTCGGCCGAGCGCCTGGCGGAGCAGCCCGGCCTCGGCGAGGTCTCGGCGCGCAAGCTGATCGAGTCGATCGAGCGCTCCAGGAGCCGGCCGTTCGCGGTCGTTCTGTTCGCGATCGGGATCGAGGAGGTGGGCCCGGTGATCGCGCGCAACCTCGCGGCCCGGTTTCGGACGATCGACGCGCTGCTGGCCGCCGACGCGGCGGAGATCGCCCAGACGCCGGGGGTGGGGGAGAAGATGGCTGCCGCGATCCGCGACCAGCTCGCCGATCCGGCGATGCGTGCGCTGATCGACGACCTGCGGTCCTTGGGGCTGCGCTTCCGGCAGGAGGGACAGGCACCGTCCCAGGGGCCCCTGGCCGGTCGCACGGTCGTGCTCACCGGCACGCTGCCGAACCTCACCCGCGAGCAGGCCACCGAGCGAATCCAGGCGGCCGGCGGGCGTGTGACCGGATCGGTGTCGCGGCGCACCGACTACGTGATCGCCGGCGAGGGGGCGGGGTCCAAGCTCGAGCGCGCACGCGACCTGGGTGTGGAGGTGCTCGACGAGGCCGGCCTGCTAGCGCTGCTTGACGGCGTCAGCTCGGGTGATCCGCCCGGCGGATCCCCTGAGGCCACGCCCGCGGCTGCGTCTGATGCCACCGCTGAGGCCAAGCCGGCGGCCGCGTCTGAGGCCACGCCCGCGGCCGCGTCTGATGCCACCGCTGAGGCCACGCCCGGCGCGGCGCCTGAGGCCACGCCCACGACCGCGCCTGAGGACACCGCCGGCGCGCACTCCGGCGACGACCTCGCTGGCAGCGGCCCAGTCTAGACTCGGGCTCACCGATGGGGAGGGTCATCGAGCGCCAGCCGCCAGACGGAGGCCGAGCGGCGGCTGGAGCCCGGCCAACCGCGGTGCGGTCCTCCGCCTCGTCGCTGCGCCCCTCCCAGACGGTCGCCCGTTCCCACCGGGCGCGCCGGCGCGCCTCGGCGACCGCGCTCGTGCTCGGCGCCGGCGGATTCACCGGTGGGGCGTACGAGATCGGTGCCCTGCGCGCGCTGCAGCTGCTTGCCGTCGATTGGACGGTCAATGACCTGGACATTTATGTGGGAACCAGCGCCGGGGCGCTGATCGCCGCCGCCGTCGCCAACGGCATCACCCCGGAGGAGATGATGCGCGTCGTGGTCGGCGAGGGGCGGATGCCGTTTCCGCCCGCGGAGCTTGGAACGCTGCTGCGCCCCGACTACGCGCAGCTGCTCGGGCGCGGGCTTCGGCTGCCGCTTGCCCTGTCGGCGGCCATGCGGGAGCTGGTGCGGGACGTGCGGCAGGTATCCGCGCTGGATGTGGTCCTCATGCTCGCCGGCGCGCTGCCCGCCGGCCTGTACTCGGCGGAGGGGATCGAGCGATACGTGCGCCGGATCCTCACCGACCACGGACGCACGGACGGCTTCGCGGACCTTGGGCGCAGGCTGTACCTGGCTGCGACCGATCTGGACAGCGGCGCGCGCGTCGTGTTCGGCTCACCCGGCTGGGACTCGGTCCCGATCTCGCGGGCGGTGAGCGCCTCCTGCGCACTGCCGATGGTCTACCGGCCTGTGCGCATCGGCGGCCGGGACTACGTCGACGGGGGCATCGTCTCGACCGTCAACCTGGACATCGCGATCGAGGCGGGCGCGAGGCTGCTGCTGGTCGTCAATCCTCTGGTCGCCTTCGACGGCGGGCGCTTCGGCGGCTCGTGGCTACCGGCCCGTCGCGTGTCGGAGATGGGCCTCCCGCACGTCGGCTACCAGGCGTTCAAGCTGCTCGCCCAACGGGCCCTGCGCGAGCAGGCCGAAGCCTGGCGAACCCGCCACCCGGACGTCGACATCGTCTTGATCGAGCCCGACGGCGACGACGAGCTCATGTTCGCCACCAACGTGATGAACTTCAGCTCGCGAGCCGAGATCGCGCGCCACGGCTTCCGTTCGGTCGTGCTGCGTCTAGCCGCCGACTACCCGATGCTGCGACAGACGTTCACCCGTCACGGCATAGAGGTGTCGTCCGGCCGTCTGCGCGAGGCGATCGATCGGCTCTCGGAACAGGACCGCGGAGCCGACCCCTGGCGCCGGCGCCTGCAGGCCACTGCGGTGGCACTGCGAAGCCGCGTCGCCCATCGCTGACCCCGCCGGCGCTTCGCCGTCGCGGATGCCACGCAACTCTGTGGCCCGGCACCCGGACGCGCGCGCCGCGCGCCGACAACCAAGCGGCGCTCCAGCGCGCGCCCTGCGTGCTCCGGCGTTGCGCTAGGCCGGCGCGGCCTGTGCCTGATGCTCCCGCGAGCCGGTGGCAGTCTGCTTGAGACTGGTGAGGAACAGCGTCTTGTCGATTCGACCGTTGAAGATTGGGACGCCCAGCTCGCAGCACTTGGCGATCACGTCTCGCCGGTCAAGCCCGGCCTCGCGTGCCAGCTCCGTGGGCGTCAGATGATTGGCCATCGGGTGTGCCTCCCTTCTGCCGGTCGCTGAATCTCCCAAGTATGGCCGCTTCACCGGACGGAGGCAAGCTTTGCTGGACGCACGTTGGGCTGGTCGGTCCTCTGCGCCGCCCACGGCGGCCTGGGGCGCCGGTCTCGCGCAGGGCGCCTCGGGGGGAGTCCATGCCGCCCTGCCCGGGAGTCTGTGCCGCCCCGCGCGGGAGTTTGCGCCGCCACGTGCGGGAGTCTGCGCCGCCCAGGCGACCCTTTGCCCGACGAGGCGCAAGCTGAGCTTACGCTTCCTGCGGCCGCCCGGGCGCTTTGGACCGCCTCACAGGCCGCCATGTGGCAAACTCGCTGCATTCGGGGCGTGGCGCAGCCTGGTAGCGCGCACCGTTCGGGTCGGTGAGGTCCCCGGTTCAAATCCGGGCGCCCCGATTTTTCACCTACGGTTGTTTGCAGTGATCTTCCTTGGCGGAGGGCGAGGGCGGGACTGGGTCATAGACGCCAGGTATTGAGTCGAGCCATCGGAATCCCTTCAATTTCTTAGGCCGCCGTCACCCGCGGGATGCCGCGGTCTCGAAATTGGCGAGACTGAGGGCACAGCCAGCTGACCGCTGCGCGCCCTCTGTTCGCTTCCGCACGGGTGCCACGCCGCGTCGAGCGGCGTCTGCTGCGTGTGCTGACGGCGTCGCGACCGACCGAGTCTGTATGGGCGTCGGCGTGGTGGCTGCTCTGCCGGTCTTGGGGCTGTTCCCGGCCGAGAACGAGATCGATGCCGGCGAGGATCAGGCTCAGATCCGTCTTCGAGACGACACGCCGGCCGAGCCTTCAGCCAGAAGGTCGCGGTTGAAGATCCGGCTTTGCGGAGACGTCGTCGGTCAGCTTCGAGCGAGCGCGTCGGCGCAGGCGGCGAGGTCGGCGCGCAGGCGCTGTCGCTGTTGGGCATCGAACGGCGCGAGCATCCGCTCTTCGACCGTGGCGACGGCCGCGCTCGCGCCGGCGAGGCGTCGGGCGCCGGTGTCGGTGAGGTAGAAGCGTTCGTGGCGGCCGCCGCCGTCGCCCTGGAGGAGGTCGAGCCTCTTTAGGGTGGCGAGCAGTTGGTGCATTGCCTGACGTGAAACGAACGCGCCGCGAGCGAGCTCGGTGTTGGTGAGCCCGGGTTGTTGGGCGAGCTGTTGCAGGCAGGAGTACTGCGGGACGGTCAGGTCGTGCTCGCGCAGCGCGGCGTCCATCGCGGCTCGGAGCGCGACTTGGGCGCGCTTGAGGGCGTAGCCGACCGCGGTGTCGAGATCCACTTGACGCACGTCAACATCTTGACATATGATTCACGTCAAGACATTGACAAGCAAGGGAGCGCTGCCGTGCCGATTGGCCCTTCATTCATCTCTCTTCAGGTCCAGGACCTCGACGCCGCCGCGTCGTTCTACGAGCAGCGAGTCGGTCTGCCTAGCGCGCCGGCATCACCGCCCGGTGCCGTGGTGTTCGCAACCGAGCCGGTCGCGTTCGCCGTCCGCGAGCGGCTGCCGACGACGGACCTCGATGGCGGCCAGCCCGGCCTGGGATCGCAGTCTGGCTCAAGGCCGACGACGCGCAGGCGTTGCACGACCAGCTCGCGGCCGACGGGATCCCGATCGTGACCGCACCGTTTGACGGCCCGTTCGGCTGCACCTTCTCCTTCAGAGACCCCGACGGGTACGTGATCACCGTTCACGACGCGTATAGATGACGATCACCCTCCATCCCCGCGGTCCGTTCTCGCTGAGCGCGTCGGCCACCTTCATCGAGGGCTTCCCCGGCACCGACACCCTGCGGCGATCGGATGCCCTGCGCTACGCGTGGGCGGTCGACGGCGACTGGCGAATCGTGCAGGCCACCCTGCGCCAGGACGAAGAGGGCGTCCACGCCGAGCTTGGCGGGCAACCGGAAGCGCGGCTGGTCCGCCTGGCCGAGCGTGATCTTGAGCAGATGCTCTGTCTGGACGTCGACGGGACCGACTACGCCGCGCTCGGCAAGGATGACCGAGTCCTCGGAGCGCTCCAGCAACGGTTCCCCGGCCTGCGACCGGTCCTGTTCTACACCCCGTATGAGGCTGCGGCATGGACGATCATCGGCAGCGGATCCGCATGACCCAGGCCGCCGCGATCAAACGCCGCCTCGCCAATGAGCTCGGCGAGCACGGCGCGTTCCCCGCCCCTGGCCGCCTCGCCCAGATCACCTCCCCCCAACGCGGACTGACGGACCGAAAGCTCGGGCAGTTGCGAACGCTCGCGGCGGCCGCCATGGACGGCGCGCTGACGCGCCAGCGGCTGCGGGCGATCAGCCATCAGGATGCGCTTGAGCACCTTCAACGGCTTCCGGGGATAGGACCGTTCTCGGCCGAGCTGATCCTCATCCGCGGCGTCGGGCTCCCCGACGCGCTACCGGACCAGGACGCGCGCCTCAACGAGGCGATCCGCGCCGCCCACGGCACCGCCGACGCCGCCGCCGTCCAGTCGATCACCGACAGCTGGCGCCCCTTTCGCGCGTGGGTTGCGTTTCTGCTGCGAGTGTGGCACGAGGCCGAGACCGGCGAAATCGCGCGCGGTCGTCGGGCGAGCAACCGCCTCACGCAAGTCGACAGATGGCCCTCGTGCACAACGGCCCGGCCGGTCCTCTGCAAATCCGTGGCGGGCTGATAACCACGCGCGAGCGTCCGTTCCCACTCCGCCGACAGCGGAACCCGCGCGCAGCATCGTCATCGTGCGAATCCGCGTCACCCACAACAATGTGCACCCGTCCGAGCCCCGGCCGGCACAGCCGCGACTGATCCTCCCCACACCCTCCCTTGAGGCCCCGGCTCTCACTTCGGCACGAGCATCGCGATCGTGCTGGGAACGCCCCTGATTTGCTGATTTGCGGACAGGAGGACCCTCGTTTCCCCACGACCGTGATAGCATTTTGCAAGCATGAACGTGCTCATTCGTAACCTCCCCGACGACGTGCATGCGGCGCTTCAGCGTCGCGCTGAACGGCGCGGCCAGTCGCTTCAGCAGTACCTGGCCGGTGAGCTCCGGCGCCTCGCCGATCAGCCGACGGTTGACGAGGTGCTGGAGCAGATCGCTCAGCGTCGGGGCGGCTCCGTCGGACTCGCGCAAGCGGTTGAGGATCTGCACGAGGAGCGCGCCCGGCGTTGATCGTCGTCGACGCCTCGGTGTTGGCGAACGTGATCGGCGACGACGGGGCAGACGGGCGTCGTGCACGCGGCGAGATTAGCGGCGCCGGAGCGGTATCTGCTCCTGACCTCGTTGACGTCGAGACGGTCGCCGTTCTTCGGAAGCGGTGGCTGGCGGGCACGATTTCTGATCGCCGGTTTGAGACCGCGATCGAGGACCTCGAGCAGCTTGCCATCAGTCGGTACCCGACGCTACCGCTCATGCGGCGCGCGTTCGAGCTGCGCGCAAACGTCACGGCGTATGACGCGAGTTACGTCGCGCTCGCCGAACTACTCGGCTGCGAGCTGCTGACCGGTGACCGCCACCTCGCGAGCGCGCCCGGATCGAGCTGCGCGATCCGGCTCCTCCAGTGACGTACCGGCCACGTGCCGGTGCGCCGGCTTGACTGCACCTCGGGCCTGGGTGGGAGACTTGGGAAGCAACGCGAACTCGCCGCCAAATCCGGAGGAATCCGCCTCTCGCCTCGATATCCGAGGTTCTGGGCGGAGCTGAGCAAACGGAATCAACTCACACGCTGACGCGGGGACCGCGCTCAAGCCCGCTGCGCTCGGCTACGTTCACTGCCGTTCCGCCGGGAACACGAGCGCCTGCTCACGTCCTCGCCAGGACGCACAGAAAGCAACGATGAGAGAAGCGTCCCGCGAATCCGCCCCGCCTGTCGCAGCGGGCCTTCAAGCAGCAGCCCACGGCCGCGTCGGTGCCGGTGGCCGGGGCCGGCATTCTGTGATGTCGCCACAACCACGGGCGCGACGCGCGGCTTGCGAACCGCCGACCACCGCCTCTGCCTCCGCGACTTTGCATTGCGCTTCCAGTACCTCGCGCGTTCCCTCCAACGCGCTCGTTGCAAGGCTCTCGTCAGCTGTCGGGCTCGCAGACAGGTGGCGGGTGGCAGGTGGTAGAATTGGATCCGTGAAGAAGACGAGCATCTACATCGAGCCCGACGTGGACGTCGCTCTCGCGCGACGTGCTGCCGCCGAGGGGACGACCAAAGCCGAGCTGATCCGGCAGGCGCTGCGCGATGCGGCTGGTCGTTCGCTCCGGGTGAAGCCTCGGGCGCGCGGGGCGTTCCGTGGGCCTGCCGATCTCGCGTCGCGTGCCGACGAGCACCTTGCCGAGTCAGGCTTCGGCGAGCAGTGATCGTCGTTGACACGTCGGTCGTCGTCGCCTACATGAACGCTGCCGACGACCATCACGCGATCGTCGCTGGATGGCTCGATGGCGCGGACGACGATCTCATGACGACGCCAATGATCATCGCGGAGGTCGATCATCTCGTCGGTGCTCGCGGCGGTCCGACGGCGCGGCGAGCGCTTCACCGGGACCTCGCCGCTGGCGCCTACCTCGTCGAATGGTGGTCGGGCGCGATCGCCTCCGTGGTGAAGATCGCCGAGCGGTACGCCGACACCGGGCTCGGGCTCGCGGACGCCTCGCTGGTCGCTCTCGCCGAGCGGCTCGGCACGACCGAGATCGCCACGCTCGACGAGCGACACTTCCGCGCTGTGAGACGCCTGGCCGGCGGGAAGGCGTTCCGGCTTCTGCCGGCGGACGCGTGAGGCGATTACGGGACGTCGATGATTGGCCACAGAGCGCGTTTCTGTGCCCAATCCCCGGTAATCCGCCGCAAAATCCGCGGCCTGGGCCGGCTCCCGGTCATCGGCGAAGCGGTTATTTGAGCGCTGACGGGGCACGGGAAGCGACTGTTTGCTGGCGCGGATTGGGCGCAAGCACCGCAGTACGGCGACTGAGCAGGGGCCGAAAGGTGCTTATGAGCAGGGACTTTGAACAGGGGCGCGCACCGGGGGCCGCGGTGCGGTCCACGGTTGGCATACCAGCTGTGTGACCGATGTGTGCCCGATCGCATGGGCGATGGCTGCTGCTCGTGTATCGTCGGCGCGTTGCCGGTTGACCCCGCGGGGGTCACGACTGCGGCGCTGCTGCTCGTCGCCTAAGTGGCCGGCGTTAGCCCCAATCGAGCAAGCACCGGGCCCTCCTCCGCCGGCATAGGAGGGCGCTGGTCGTGGTGATGCTGACGTCGCTTCTGCTCTGCTTTCCGCGCGGACTAGGGCAGGCCTCGGCAGAGCGCAGATACTCGTGCTACAAGCAGAGCGGGTCTCTCGTCGGCGGCAACAGGCAAGCCTCTTCAGAGGAAGAAAGGACGTGGTATTCTTCCTATAAGATGGCTCTGAACATCAAGGACGAGACGGCAGATCGGCTGGCTCGCGAACTCGCAGCAGAGACGGGCGAAAGCATCACGATGGCTGTCACTGCCGCGGTCCGAGAGCGGCTCGAGCGTCTGCGGGGTGCGGTTCCGCGCGAGCAGCGCCGTCAGGCGCTGACAGAGATTGCCGGTCGTAGCGCGAGGCGCCACGTCCGAGACCGGCGCCCCGCCGATGAGATCATCGGCTACGACCCCCACGGCCTGCCTCGCTGAAAATCGGGGCATGGTCGTCGACACATCTGCGCTTGTGGCAGTGCTCCTCGGCGAGCCGGAACG
>Ga0070737_10000872_pt1 | contig 52492 bp, 49 predicted proteins | sample Coa_R1_10_FD_66438 | JGI IMG/M metagenome (GOLD analysis project Ga0070737, IMG submission 66438) | Surface soil microbial communities from Centralia Pennsylvania, which are recovering from an underground coalmine fire - Coalmine... | ecosystem: Environmental > Terrestrial > Soil > Unclassified... | reverse complement strand
CCCAGGCGCCACCGCCATTGTTCATCACCAGCGCCATCAGGATGCCACCAATCGTGCCGACGATTAAGAAACCGGCGGCGGCCTCGGGGCCAAGCACAGCGCCGACGATGATCGGCATAGCGACGACCAGCGACCCCGGCACAATCATCTGGCGCAGGGCCGCGCGCGTGCTGATGTCTACGCAGGTGCGATAGTCAGGCGCTTCCTCGCCCTTCATGATCTTCGGGTTGGCTTTGAACTGACGGCGCACCTCCTGAATCATCGCCTGCGCTGCCGTGCTGACCGCCCGAATGGCAAACGAACTGAAGAGGAAGATCAACATCGCGCCGAGCAACGCCGCGATGAAGATCGGCGGGTTCGCCAGGTCGACATTATATGCGGCGAGATTGAGCTTGGCCGAGCTATTGTTTCCGCGCGCCACCGTATCAAGATAGGCGCTGAAGAGCAGGAACGCCGCCAGCGCCGCCGTGCCAATGCCATAGCCCTTCGTAAGCGCCTTTGTGGTGTTGCCGACGCCGTCGAGCGCATCGGTGATGTTGCGCACCGAATCCGGCGCATTGCTCATCTCCACAATGCCGCCTGCGTTGTCGGTGATTGGCCCAAAGGTATCCATCGCCAGGACAAAGCCCGCGCTCATCAACATGCCCATCGTCGCGACCGCTGTGGCGTAGATGCCGCCGACGCTGACGATACCGTGGCTGCCGAGGCCGGTCAGCGTGCCCAGGTAATACGAGATACCCAGCGCGAGCACAATTGAGAGCACAGGTAAGGCAGTGTTCTCAAAGGCAACCGCCAGCCCAGAGATGATCGTCGTACCAGCGCCCGTCTTCGACGCCTCGGCGATCTCGCGTACAGGGCGATACGTGCCAGAGGTGTAATACACCGTAATGAACACAAAAGCCAGGCTGTTGAGGATGCCGATCAGTCCGGCAATGCCAAACAGCCACCAATCTTTGCTTTCACCGCCCAGCAGGAAATATGCGGCGCCGAAGATGCAGATCGCCCCAAGCAACGAGGTGAGGTAAAAGCCCCCATTCAGACGGTTCTGCACCACATCGCTTGGCTTTTGATCGCCAGTGACGGTCATCCCTGAGGTGCGCACAGACAACAAGCCAATCATCGAGCAGATAATGCCCAGGCCGACGACCACCAGCGGGAAAATCACCCAGGATGGATTGGCGTGTGTTGCGCCCGCAGCCCCCGCCAGCGTGATGGCGACCGAGGCGCCCAGGATCATCGCGCCAATGTTCTCGGCGGCGGTGGATTCGAAGAGGTCGGCGCCTCGGCCTGCGCAGTCGCCAACGTTATCGCCCACCAGGTCGGCGATGACAGCGGGGTTGCGTGGGTCGTCTTCGGGGATGCCCGCTTCAACCTTGCCCACCAAGTCGGCGCCCACATCAGCCGCCTTGGTGTAGATGCCGCCGCCAAGCTGCGCGAAGAGCGCAACGAAGCTGGCGCCAAAGCCATAGCCGACAATCGCGAACGGCGCGTTCAACGGGTTCGCCAATCCGCCAACGGCGACATAGACAATCGTTACGCCAAGCAGACTCAGCGTGATCACGAGGAAGCCGGAGACGGCGCCGCCCCACAGCGAGATACGCAGCGCATCACCCAATCCACGACGCGCCGCGCTGGCCGTGCGAATATTCGAGCGCACAGCCACCTGCATGCCGATGTAGCCCGACAACCCTGAGCAAAACGCGCCGAACAGGAACGCCAGCGCCGTGCGGATACCAACGATCCAGGCGGGATCAGTGCTGGTATGCGCGATGTTCGTCAGAATGGCGAGCAGGAAGCCGATAACGACGGAAGTTCCCAGCGCCAGCAACGCAATCGTTTGATATTGCCGTCGTAGGAACGCCTGCGCGCCCTCGAAGATGGCTCCCGACACTTTGCGCATTGCCGCCGTCCCGTCGTCTTGCGAGAATACCCAGCGCGCAAGATAGGCGGCGAAACCAATGCCGATGAAGCTGGCGCCGATTGGCGCCGCTAGCCACCACATAACCGGGTTGATGTTGTTCACGAGCCTATGCCCCTCCTTCTAAACCTGGCCAACCAGAGGCCGAGTAGACAACGCTGCGTTGCGTTGAGGCAGGGCCACGCGAACACGCGACAGGCCAGCGCGCCCCGTTGCCACTCGCTAGAGAACTGGCGATACCTGTCGTTCGCGACAATTTCTGAGGAAAGGGGGCACATGCTGGCGCGCCTGCGGATGCGGGCTCCTGGGGAGACCGAGCGACGCGGAAACAGCCCACGCGCTTGCAGCTTGTCTCAGGCGCGCGTTGTTTGCCTCCGCCGGTTTGGGTCTGCCGCCAGTGAGTGAGATCACGCCGAGCGTACCGCATACGGAGCAACAACGCATAACACAACGAGTGTAGCATAGGCGCGATACTCTTTGCAAGCGATATATCGCCTGCTTCGGCGCCAATTCAAGTCAAATCAATATATCGTTATGTCAAATGTTAGGAGCAGCGCCGAGATCGTTCAGGTCGCGCGCATACGCCTGAGCGGCAGGCAGCGCGACAAACGCGCCCACCAGCAGCGCGGGCAGACAGACGATCAACAGGGCAATGGCCTCGCGCTCGTGCAGCGCGGTGGAGATTGCGCCCACCACTCCAGGCGCCCACACATCGCCCAGCAGGTGTGCGAGGAGGTTAGCCACCGCGACCGCTGTCCCGCGCATGGCGGCTGGCGTGGTATCTTGCAGCATGGCAGCTAGCGGGCCTGATTGCAGATTCAGCGCGAAGACGGCGATGATTCCAGTGAGCAGGAAGACCGACAGGGAATGGGTGATCAGCAGGAGCAGCAGAAACGGCGCGGCTAGCGCGAAGCTGACGCCAACTGCCAGCACACGCCCGCCCGTATAGCGCGCGCCCAGGCGATCCGCCAGCGTGCCGCCAAGCGCCGCGCCGGTCGCCCCGCCGACGACGATCAGCCCAGAAGTGATAGCCGCGCCGCTGGCCCCCAGATGAAACGGGCCACGTGGCGACCGCAGATAGATGGTGAGAAATGCGATGCAGGGCGTGATGACGATGAACGCAAGCGCCTGCAAGATGACGACCGCCCAGACCGTGCGGATACGCAGGACACGCGCGAGATGATTCCGCAGGTTCGCAAGCCCGCCGCTGCTCCATTCGCTTGCAGGCGCCTCGTCTATGGATGGCCGCGCGGCGCGCGGCGGCTTATCTACAGGCGTTGCTGGCCCCTCGGCGACGAACCACATGGCGATGGCGAGTCCCAGCCCCGGCAGCCCTGCCACCAAAAAGGCGACGCGCCAGGCCAGGTGACTGGGCAGCCAGACGAAGAGGGCGGCGCTCAGCGCGTAGGCCAGCGCCACGCCCAGCAGTTGTCCCACCTGCCAGCGGCCCAGGATGCGCGCCCGCTTTTCCAGCCCGTAGTAGGCGCTGAGGAGCGCCGTGCCTGCCGGAAAGTAGCTGGCCTCGCCCACGCCCACCAGCGCCCGCGTGATGAACAACGAGGCGAAGTTCCCGGCGAAGGCGCTGGCTCCGCTGATCACGCTCCAAAAGGCGACGCCAACCGCGACGATCTTCGCGCGGGGGAAGCTCCAGTCGGCCAGCATGCCCAACGGCAGCGCGGAGAGCGTATAGACCAGCAGAAACGCGCTGCTGAGCAGACCGATCTGGCTGTCCTTCAAGTGAAACTCACTTTTGAGCGTTGGCCCCACCGCAACGATGATCAGCCGGTCGAGGTAGTTGAGCGCATTGATTAGGAACATCAGCCAGAAAACACGCCGCGAGGTGTTGATGAGCGGTTGCCTCCAACCTCCACCATGCGCCCTGTTTTCTCTGCTCATTGTACTCACCGCGCCGCCACGCTTTTTGCTCGCCATACGCTTCCTATCGTTCTCGCCTGTTGTGCCCTGTCGTTTCGCTTCCAAAGATATTCTGGCAGACCGCGCGCCAGCGCGCAAGCATTTCCCCTATTCCACGTCAGCATACCAGATAGCGACGCGAGACATCCCCTACCGCCGCCGTCTCTGGCGGCGTGTTTGGCCGAATCTACACCTTGCACGCCGGGCAACGAATACCCACCCGTAGCGCCGCACTCCTGGGCGGCGTGGATCTACGCAGCTACATCCCAGCCTACCGACGTTTCATTCCCCCTCGGCCAGCGTCTTCAGCATCTCCTCCATATGCTTGCTGAGATCGTGTCCCTCGTTGGGATAACATGTCGCATGACAATTGGGGATGGCGCGGGCGAGATAGTGCCCTATCGAGAGCGGCGCCATGTTATCCTCTTCTCCATGCCAGAGGTAGACGTCTGCCGTGATGTCCCCAACGCGAAAGCCCCACGGTCGCGTTGCCAGCCAGCTTTCCCATGCCAGCCCCTGGCCGCCCTGGCGCGCTGGCTCTGTGACCCCTCAGTCGCCGCTGTTGGTAAAGCGCGTGGGTCAGTAGCCTTGATTTGATAACTCCATTAAACGCTGACCAATTAGGCGAAGAACAACACGAGTATTTTCTTCGGAACCAAGAGCCTTTTGAAGGTCTTCTGTACGGCTTCGTAGTTCCTCAATCTGACTTCCATGCGCAGTTATAGCGCTATCATATCTACCTGACTGAGCTACTATACGCTGCTCGGTCGCGTCTATCTCCTGCTTTGCTCCTACAAGTTCTTCCAAAATTCGCTGCCCTTCCATCTGCATAGCATATTTTGTCCTTTCGGCTTCTTCCACAATATGCTGCTCGATTGCTGCTATCTTTTGTTGGGCATCCTGTATATCCCTGAGAAGGGCGTCGAGAGAAGCCTGCTTTGTCGCTATTTCGTGCCATAAATGTAAGGCGCTCTCGTTGGTTGGGATTTGTAACAGGCGCTCAATCTCTGTAAGGCGAGGGTCAACATCTTGCTTGATTTCTGCTCTCATTCTTGATCGGAAACTGCTTAAGCGGTTATTGATAATCATCCTAAGCCGCTTTTCAAGCGATGTTCCTGAATCACCTTCAGGTGATTCCAAAGCTCTTTCGAGACCTACTTCCATGAGTTGCGTTTGTCTTCGCTGATATATCATTGAACCAAGAGCCGTGAGAGAACCGAAGATACCGAGGCCGATGCCAATACCAGTTGCAACATCAAGCATACAGAAGATCCCTCTTTCCGATCTCCAGAGATGAGCGGAGGCTAAACCATGCTCATACTTATCTCTTGCTCAGTATACACGAAGTTGGCGCCAAATGTAAGTCGAAGAGGAAATAAATCTATGATGTCAAATGGCCTTCAAGGTCAAGATCAGGTGTAGATAGGTGAGCAACAGAGTATTTGGAGGCATACCTGCCAGGCGATGCAGTAGATGGCTGGGAGATGCTGGCCTCGAAGGTTGCTTTTCAGCAGCGCGTCACGGTCATGCGCGATAGGCTGCGCACGCCACGCGGCGCCGAGATGGACTACGTGTGGGTCGCCAGCGAGCTACAACCGCTTGGGAGGTTCTATCCTGCTCCTGGCATGATGTCCCATTGCGTGCATGTGTTTGTGGCCCAAGCGCCACAACCGGGCGAACCGGCCCACGACGAACAAGAGATCGTCGAGGTCGTCATGCTGCCGTGGGATGAGCTAGTGGAGCGTGTCATCCACGGCGACGAGGCATTGGATGTGACGTTGGCGTTTGCAGTATTGCGCTATGCTGCTCAGACTCAGGCGAACACTCAGGCGAAGTCGTAGTCGAGCGTGAACTCCGCTGGTGGTTCGTGCCCTGCCACGCTGCGACCACTGCCTATCAGTCCGCTCAGCTCGCCCGTCGCCGAGCCAGGGACGACTGTGACGGTTGCCTGTGCCACGCCATCCTCGAATGTGCCAACGTGCTGAAGGACGAAGCTCCCTGTGCGTTCGCCCAGCCGCCCGGTCACACGCTCCTGACCGGTATAGTAGGCAATGCCGTTGCTGGAATAGCACATCAGATAGATGACGTGTCCCTCGGCTTCGAGGTTGCCGTGATAGGTGAAGACCACCTCGGCGCGAGTCAGCTTTGGCTGACCCTCCGGCTCGTCGTAAGGTTTCTCATCCCAGCTTTTCACGGTGAAGCTGCTGGCTGCGTGTGTGGGCATGTGGTGTTTCTCCTCTATGTGTCTGTGTTGGCGCTACTGGCGCGCATCCAACTTCGGCGCCGTTCGTCAGGTTGTCAGCGCAGTATAGCACGTTGTCATGAACGTATGTACCAATTGGCTGGCATAGCCATTGAGAAAATGGATCGCGCAACCGGCGCTCCAGCCTGCCTATAAGTTCCCCTCTCCCGTTGCGGCGGGAGAGGGGCCAGGGGTGGGGGCTATGGCCCGCTGCCCGACGCAAACTTGGTTATTTGCCCGCTGATCATCCACTGCCCATGAACCAGCGTCAACGTGAAGGTAAAATCCATCAGATTGTGAGGCGACGCCTTCTCAACGCTTCCATTGCTTTGTGTCTCGGTGAACGAAAGCCATATGATACCTTGCGCCGCCACACTGGCGGTTGCGCCAGAGACGTTGATCTGCGAAAATGTAAGCGTTCCGGCGCCTGCGTCCAGCACATGAAACGCGCCGCTCCGTTCGCTGGAGATGGCCTGTTGCGCCTGAGCCATCTCCGCAGTAAGCTGAGGGTTGGTATACCACTTGCCAAGCGTCTGTTGCGCGTTGGCGAGCATCTGCCGCTGGATGGCGTCACGCATAGGGCCGCCGTGATAGCTGGCTGGGGGTATCTGCGCCTGCCGCTCGGCGATCACCGCCTGCTGGCAGACCGTGCGAATACGTGGCGCCTCGCGGGCGTAGACCAGTTGCGCCTGGGCGGTTTGTACGACGACGAACACACCCACCGCCAGCGCGATGACTATGGCAAGCGCCACGCCGCCCCACAGCAGCCGCCGCCTGGGCGCGCGACCGGGCGTTGTAGTGATACTGCTGCCGCGTTCCTGCGACATCCCTGACCTCTCTTCCGTTTTGCGCTCAACTGGATGGAATAGTACGCCATGAACAAGAAGCCAACCAACCAATCACTCCCGTCCGCACCCCGTCCAGTATACCATACAGAGCAAGCGGAAACATCAATGCCAGAGAACGTACACACCATCACGCGGATGGAGCCGCAAGCGCGCCATCCCGACCGCTATAACATCTGGCTGGATGGCCGCTTTGCTTTTGGGATGGCGGGTTCGCTGGCGCTGGCCAAGAACTTGAGCGTTGGAAGCATGCTGAGCGACGCCGAGATCGCGCGGTTGCGTGTGGCAGAGCAAGAGCAAACGCTGTTTGATGCGGCGCTGCGCTTCCTGGGCGCGCGTCCACGCAGCCGCGCCGAGGTGCGCCAGCGGCTCTTGCGCGCGAAGCCTTCACATTCCAGGCGCGCCACGACGCATGCTCCATCACGGCGTCAATTCATGCGCCAACGGACGCGACAAAAGAACGACGTGGAGCACAGTGCAGATGATGAACTAGCGGGCGCCGAGGCAAACAGTGGGAATGATCTTATTGAGACTGGTGAGGAAATAGAAGGGATGGGCGAGGCGGACGCAAGGGAGGCGCGGCTGGCGCTGATCGAGCGTGTGCTCGACCGATTGGAGCAGCTTGGCCTGGTGAATGACGCAGCCTTTGCCAGCTTCTGGGCCGAGCAACGTGAACGGTTCAGTCCGCGCGCCGCCCGCGCCATCACCCAGGAGCTGCGCCAGCACGGCGTAGACCGCGCGATTGCCGCCGAGGCAAGCGATCCCGACCGCGACGAAGAGCAGGCGTTGCTTGCCGCGCGCCAGCGTCTACGTAGTCTACATACCGATGACTACACGACTTTTCGCACGCGGCTCGGAGGCTTCTTGCAGCGGCGCGGCTTTGGCTACGAGGTCGCCGGGCGTGTCATCCGCCAGCTCTGGGCAGAAACACATGAAAGCATGCCCGACGATGAATGGTAGAGAGGGGCGTCGGCTGACAGACCGCGCCCGTCTTCGCTTTCCCTCCTCTGCCGCAGCGAGGAAAGGGTCAGGGGTGGGGGCTATCGCCTATCCCGTGTGCGCCGCTCAGCAAAGGAACTATACGTGCGGCCTGCGCCTTTGCGTCCAGGCGCGCCGGTGGAACGCCGCCCACCAAATGAGCCGCGTGGGCTGCTGTGGCGATCCTCCTCATCCTCGGATCGCTCCCACGGGCGTCCTCGCTTTGCCGGACGGTCGCGGTCACGATCACCACGTCCGTCGCGCGCGTCCTGCTGCCATTGCTCGTCGGGCCGGGCCAGGCTGGCACGCGGGTCACGCCCACGGATGGTGGTGCGGTTGAGCGCCGAGATGATGGCGCCTGCCTGCGCTTCGGGCGCCTCCACAAACGCAAATGTATCGTAGAGATCAATATCGCCGATCTCATCTCCAGGCACACCCGCCTCGTTCGCGATGGCGCCCACAATATCAGCAGGGCGCACGCCGTCGCGTCGGCCCACACGCAAGAAGAGCCGCGCCATCGGTTGCCCGGCCCCACGGCGTTCGCCACGTTCACGGCGTCCGCGCGGCGCTTCGAAGCCTTCTGTGCGCCTGCCCGATGGCGCGGAGCTTGCCTCCTGGATGTCATCCCAGCGGCGGCGTTCGCGCCCCTCTCGTCCATCGCGGCTTTCACGGGTTTCCAGTTCCGGCGGAGCTGGCGGCTCCGGCTGCGCCTCATACCACGAGGTTCCATGTCCAGGACGACGCGCCTCTCGCGCCTGCGCCGCCATCTTAAAGGCCGCCGCCGCCAACTCGGCCGGCTCGCGGGTGTCGGCCAGGTCTTCTACCAGCGCCAGGAACGGATCGAGCTGCCCCTCGTCGAGGATTTCAAGCACGTCCTGCCGGAAGGTTGCCCGGCGACGCGCCGCTACATCGGCTGGCGTTGGCAGCCGCAGCCGTTCGAGTCGGCGGTGGATGGCGTGTTCGATGAACTGCAACTGGCGGCGTTCGCGCGGCGTGATCAACGTCAGCGCCTCGCCGCTCTGTCCGGCTCGGCCCGTCCGCCCAATGCGATGTACATACGACTCAGCGTCAACAGGCAGGTCATAGTTGATGACATGGCTCACATCGGGGATGTCGAGTCCGCGCGCCGCCACATCGGTCGCCACCAGCAATTGCGTATGCCCGGCGCGGAAGCGTTCGAGCACACGCTCACGCTGCGACTGGTTGATCTCGCCGTGGATGGCCTGCGCCAGATAGCCCATGCTATTGAGTTGTTCAGCCACCGTGTCGGCGTCGCGGCGTGTGCGGACAAAGATGATCGCTGACTCCGGCTCCTCCAGGTCGAGGATGCGCGCCAGCGCCTCAGGCTTGGCGTAGGCTGCCGTCTCGTAGTAGACCTGGCGTACCAGCGGCGCAACCGCCTCGCGTGCGTCAACGCTCAGTCGGACGGGGTCGTGTAAATACTGCTCGGCAAGCCGCGCAATGCGAGGCGGAATCGTCGCGGAGAAGAGCGCGCTCTGCCGCTCGCTGGGCAGCGCCGTCAGGATCGCCTCGATGTCTTCGATGAAGCCCATATTGAGCATCTCGTCGGCCTCATCGAGGATGACGGTACGCACGCTGCTCAGGTCGAGCGTCTTGCGTTCCAGATGATCGAGCAACCGCCCTGGTGTGCCCACCACTACCTGCACGCCCCTCGCCAGCGCGCGAAACTGCCGCTCGTAGGGTTGGCCGCCGTAGATCGGGATCGTCACCACCTCGCGATACTTGCCAAAGGCATGGATCGCCTCCGCCACCTGAATCGCCAGTTCGCGGGTGGGCGTGACGATCAACGCCTGAGGCTTGAGGTCGCTCTCGTTCAGCCGCTCGATGATCGGCAAGCCATACGCCGCCGTCTTGCCCGTGCCGGTGGGCGCCTGGGCGATCACATCGCGCCCGGCGAGCATCGGCTCAATCGTCTGCAATTGAATGGGTGTCGGCGCGCCAAAGCCTAGATCGGCGATGGCTCTGAGCGTCAACTCTCCAAGCCCAAGCGCCGCAAACGCTTTGGCGCTCTCGTCCATCTCGGCGCTTACAGTATCGTTCGTTGTGGCACTCTCGGTCGCCGTCGTCGTTGTCGTCTCTTCGGCGGTCGCGCTGGCCGCCTGGCTGTCGCCTGCGTCGGGCGTGTTGATTTGTTCCGTTTGATTGAGTGAATGTCCCAAATGTCCCATAAACTCCCCATCACACCCACTGCGATCCGTTCTTCCTGTCGCGTAAGGCGATGGGGTCACGATGGGTGTTTCTTCAATAGTGTTGTCGTCTGCCGCACTCTCTCCGAATATATTCTATCCCATCGCGCTGGCAAACCGCCAGCGGATAGGCCGCCTGGCGTCGCATAGCTTCCTCTTGCAAAGTTATCATAGCGCCTTTCTGGCTAATAGCGAATCTGGAAGCCGACGAACGTTCCCTGCGCCTCTTCCCAGGCCACCTTCACCTCGCTGACGCCCGTTTTATTCGGCCCGGCCCATAGCGCATCAAGGAAGCGTTCGAGCGCGGCGTGTGTTCCCTCGGCCACCACCTCCACCGAGCCATCCGGCAGGTTGCGCACATAGCCGCGCACCCCCAGCACACTGGCATGGCGTTGGGCGAAAAAACGATAGCCAACGCCCTGCACACGACCCATCACGCGCGCGTTCAGACGAACAAATTGATTCGCTTGATCGTCATCAGGGCTGTCTGGCATGTGGTTTCTTCGCTTTCCCAGGGGTGGCTGTAGATGTAGCAGCCATCAACGGCTCCAATTCGCGGCGAATCTGCCGGTAGGTGTTCTGTAGGAAATCGGGCATCACCTTGACATCGGCCAGCACCGGCATGAAGTTAGTGTCGCCATTCCAGCGCGGCACGATATGCAGGTGCATGTGATCGGCGATGCCAGCGCCCGCCACCGTGCCCTGATTGATGCCCATATTGTAGCCCTGCGGCCCCATCGCCGCGCCAAGCGCCGTCAGGCATTTCTGCGCCGTCGCCATGATGTCGGCGAGTGTCGCCGCGTCGAGCTGCTGGATGCCCGGCTCATGGACGTAGGGGGCGATCATCAGGTGGCCGTTGTTATAGGGATACAGATTCATGATGACAAAGCAGCGTTCGGCCCGCGCCAGAATCAGGTTCTCTTCGTCGCGGTCTTCCGCTGCTTTATCACAAAAGATGCACCCGCTGCCCTTCTGCTTTTCTGCGTTGTCGCTATCGCCTGTGATATAGGTCATGCGCCAGGGCGCCCAGAGTTGCCGCATGCGTCGTCGTCGCTTTCCGTGTCTCTTCGTCTTGAGGTTCGTAACTTTTCATATGGTACTATAGAGGCAATGGCGATCAGCAAGGGGAAGGGTCAGATGAACGAAAAGAACGAGCAGCCAGCCAATCATGTGAGTGAGCCATCGTCTGGAAGCCAACCGAATTTCTCTGAACAATATGGCTTGCAGGCGCGCGAGGCGTTGGTGGAGGTGGTCAACGCCGATCTGGCGACGGGGGCCGATGCGCTGGCCCAGGCCCGCGCTTACGCTGCACGCGGCAAGCCCGATTTTGTGCTGGCCTATCTGCTCTCGTCCGCACTCGACACGACGCTGAGCGAGGCCGACAAGCGCACACTCTATGCGCTTGCCCACGAGCGCCGCGCCGACTACATCGAGCGGAAAGCGCGTGAGTTCGAACAGACATATCACCGCGACTTCCCGTTGCTCTACATCGAGGCGAAACATGACCGCGCGCTGGCCCGGCAGATTCGCGCAGGCTAATTGTCTCTCTTCTCGCAGTATCGTTTCCACCATGTGGCTACGTCAGCCCAAGCGCCAGGAGGTATCTCTCGTGCCCACCATTCGAGAGCTCAGCGAGCAGGAGACACATCTTGCCTATCCGGCGCTGCTTGAGCTACGTCCCCACCTTGACGCTCGCGAGCACATGGTCGAGATCATCAACACACGCCAGCGACCCGAAGGCTATCGCCTGATTGGCTCGTTTGTGGAGGGCCGCGAAGAAGCAGTGGCGGTTGCGGGTTTTCGCTTGCTGCATAGCCTCGCTTGGGGACGTTTTCTCTATGTTGATGATCTGAGCACGTGCGCTGAGTATCGCCGCCAGGGACACGGTGAGCGGCTAATGCAATGGCTGGATGAGGAGGCGCGGCGGCTAGGCTGCGACCAGCTTCACCTTGATTCAGGCGTGCAGCGCCACGACGCGCACCGCCTGTATCTGAACCAGCGCATGCAGATTACCGCGCACCACTTTGGGCGCGTGCTCTCAACAGAGGAATAAGGACAAAATGGGGAGCCGCTATGGCGAATCAGCAACAACCTACTGAGCATGTGGCTACCGAGGCGCCGCCGATTCCTTTACAGGCACTGGCAGATAAGGCCGAGCTACGTGCACGCCTCTGTGAGATATTGCGTCAGCCTGCGTATGGTGTTATTCATGCCAGCTTATTTGGTTCGTTTGCGCGTGGCGAAGATCGCCCTCTCGCCGATCCTGATCCCAGTGATATTGATCTCCTCGTGGAACTCAAGCCAGGCGTCACGCTGTTCGGCTTGATTCGCTTGCAGCAAGCCCTGGAAGATACAACAGGCAGAAGTGTTGATAGTATTACGGATCGCCAGCTCGCGCGAGCACACCCGCTCATGCGCGAACACATTTTACCAGATTGTGAGCCTTTGCTATGACTTCCCCTCGCCAAGCGCCAAAGGCTGCGGAAATCTCTCTGGATGAGATGATCCAGGCGATTGACCTGATCATTCGTTACACACAAGGACAAAGCCTCGATCAATTTCAAGCAGTGGGTAACGAAGAAAAGCAAGATACGGTTATCCGTCCCATAGTGAGGCGTAATGTAATTACTGAGCAATGCCGATATGAGGCGCTAGACGAGACGTGGAGGGCAACATATGGCGGACGATGATCGAACGGTCTGGAAGCGCGCGGCGGCTGAATCTGCGGCGGCCAGCGTTCCCGATGGTGTGGTAGTGGGCCTGGGCAGCGGCTCTACCGCTGAATTGATGCTGGCGGCGCTTGCCGAGCGGGTACGTGGTGGCTTGCGTATCACTGGCGTCGCCACCTCCGCGCGCACCGCCGCGCTGGCGAACGACCTGGGCATCCCCTTGCTGGCGATTGACGACCTGCAAGGGACGCTCGATATGAGCCTCGACGGCGCCGACGAGGTGGTATTGCCCACGCTCGATCTTGTCAAGGGACGTGGCGGCGCGCTGCTCCATGAGAAGCAGGTGGCGCTGGTGAGCCGCTTCCGCGTGATCATGATTGACGAGAGCAAGCTGGTTCAGGCGCTCGGGACGACGGTTGCCGTTCCGGTGGAGGTGGTGGCCTTTGGCTGGCGTCAGACCGCGTTGAGACTCACCACGCTGGGCTGCCAGCCGACGTTGCGCCGCCAGGACAGCGTCTCAAACCTCCCATTTGTTACTGAGAGCGGCGCCTATATCCTCGATTGCGCGTTTGGAGCCATCACGCAGCCTGCTGCGTTGGCCAGCCAGATCAAAGCCATCACAGGCGTGGTGGATCACGGCCTCTTCGTGGGAATGACCGAGCGTGTGTATGTTGGCGGAGCAAATGGCGTCGCCACGTATGATGTCGCGCCAGTCGGCGCACAGGCGCCTGTGCAGCCAACGCACGAGTAAAAGGGAGACATCCAATGGCAGGCTATGTGATTGTCAATGTGCTGGTCACTGATCCCGAACAATACGAGAAGTATAAGCCGCTGGCTGCCGCTGCGGTCGCTCAGTATGGCGGACGCTATCTCGTGCGCGGCGGCGCGATGGAGTGCGTTGAGGGGAACTGGCCACAGCGGCGCATCGCCGTGTTGGAGTTTCCCACTGTAGAGGACGCGCGCCGCTGGTATTTCTCACCCGAATATGAGGCGGCCAAGCGTGTGCGCGCGGGCGCGGCGACCGGCGACTTTATCATTGTCGAGGGCGCATAAATCGTTCAGCGTTCTCTGTTCGCCCGAAATCTGAAAAGCTAAAGGAAACATCTTATGCGCTTTGGCCGCCATATGCCTACCGAGTCGCGCCCAGTGCAGGCATTGCGCCAGTTGGTGGCGATGGGTGGCGACGCGATGCAGCTCTTCGTCACCAATCCCCGTAGCTGGCAGGCGCCCGCGTATAATCTCGCCGAGGAGCAGGCGATGCGCGCCGCACGCGCGGAGCTTGGCGATCCGGCGCTCGTCGCCCATGCGGCCTATCTGATCAACCTTGCCTCCCCGCGCGACGACTATTTCCCTCAATCCGTGGCGCTGCTCCGCGCGACGCTGGATCGCACAGCCAGGATCGGTGGCGAGTCGGTGGTGTTTCATATTGGCAGCCACACCGGCTCTGGCGTCGAGGCTGGCCTCGCCCGTTTGATTGACGGCATTGCGCAGACATTGGCGCCAGCAGAGAATGCGAACGATACTGACGGCGCGCCCGGAGTGGATGGAGCCTCTTACAGCCAGCCGCTCTTATTGCTTGAAAACGATACCGGCGGAGGCGGCAAGCTGGGCGCCAGCTTCGAGCATCTTGCGCGTGCGCTCGATGCGCTGCCACACTACGCCGACCGCCTGGGCGTCTGTCTGGATACGGCGCATCTCTGGGGCGCGGGCTTCGATATTGGGACACCTGAGGGAGCCTGCGCCACGCTCGATGAGGTTGACCGCGTGATTGGCCTGGCGCGGGTGCGGGCGCTGCACGTCAACGATTCACGTGAGCCGCTGGCAAGCCATCGCGATGTGCATGCGCGGCTGGGCGAGGGAACGATCCCTCTGGTTGGCATGCAAGCCTTTCTGTGCGATCCCCGCCTGACTCATACGACGGCGCTGCTCGAAACGCCGCTCCCCACGCTCCCTAACAAACAGGTGGACTGGCAGACCGAACGCGAAATATTCCAGCGCGCCCGTGCGCTTGCCGGGCTGCCCACGCCAGAGGGTGATGTGGTACCATGACCTCACAAGATCAATCCTCTCATGGAACATACAAAGGAGCAGAAGCAGTGGCAAATTTACGGATAGCGGTGTTGGGTGTCGGAAATATCGGCGGATCGCTTGGCAAACGCTGGATCGCGGCGGGTCATCAGGTGGCGTTTGGCGTCGCGAACCCTGAGACGAGCGCGAAGGCGCAGGCGCTCACAGCGGATGTTGGCGAGAAAGCGACCATCACATCGGTCGCCCAGGCCATCACAGACGCCGATGTCGTCGTCTTCGCCATCCCTGGCAAAGCAATGGACGAGACCATCGCCGTGAACGCTGACGCGCTGACTGGTAAACTGGTCATTGATGTCGCCAATCGCGTTGGCGAACCGGTCTTCAACAGCTATGCCACGTTCCAGCGCCTCGCTCCAACGGCGCAGTATGCGCGGGCGTTCAATACACTTGGCTGGGAAAACTTTGTAGATTCCACATTCTCAGGTGGCCCCGCCGATATGTTCTATGTGAGCGCAGATGGTAGTCAGCCAACTGTCGAGACGCTGATAAGCGATGTCGGCTATCGCCCCGTTCGGCTGGGCGCGGGCGATCAGGCCGATCTGGTGGATGCGCTGTTGCGGCTGTGGTTCACACTGTCACGCACATATGGCCGCCGCCTCGCCTTCAAGATCGTGACGCCATAGGAATTGTGATCTACTCAGGCGCGGGCTGTAGCAATTGCAGGTAGTTCCCGTCAGGGTCGAGGAAGGTTGCTACCCATCCGCCCCAATGTTCGCGTTCTGGCTCGCGCACGAAGACGACGCCACGCGCTTTGAGCCTCGCCGCAGCCGCATGAATATCCGTCGTATCAAACGTCAGCATGGCCCGATATGGCTCCGTGGGCGCCTCTTTGACTTCGCTATGATATGCAGGATGGATAATCAGTCCACCGCTGACCAGCCTGCCCTGCGCGTTGACGGGTATGCCCACCACCTCGTGATAAAACGCCTTTAGCCGTGCCGGATCAGCCGTTGCGATAATGATACTCCCTAGCGTCAGTGGTGTATCGTCGGATTGCTGCTCTTGCATCTTATACCACCCCTTAACAGGAAAGGATACATCTATGAATCAGGAAATCGAAGTACGAGACAATCCAGCCGCCAGCCGCTACGAGGCGCATGCTGACGGCAAAATCGCTGAGATTGCCTACGAGCGCGACAGCGACCTCATGATCTACCTGCATACTGAAGTGCCGAAGGAGCTTGAGGGACGCGGCATCGCCAGCCAGATGGCAAAGTACGCCCTCGATGAGGCAGCCGCGCACCACTTGAAAGTCGTCCCGCTCTGCTCCTATATGGCGAGCTACATCAAACGTCACCAGGAATATCTGCCCCTGGTGGTTCCCGAAGAGCGCGACCGCGTGCTCAACGGCTGATACTGTCGCTTAGCGCGCATCATCGTTGTCTTCGCTGTCCTCATCATCGCCGATCACCTCCTCGACCTCAGCCACCACATCCTCCTCGCGTTCGCGCTGGAGTTCGATAGGGTCGCTATCCTCGGCGGCGATGATCGGCGGCGCGTCGGGCGGCTCTGGCGGCAATACGCCAGTGTCTAGTATCGCCTCTGCCTCTGTGGAAGACTCTGCTGAGACGGCAGCCTCTGGCTCGCCAGTCAACGGCGTCACTGTCATCGAGGGGAGCGCGCGACTCATTGCTACGCTGCCACGCAGCATCAGCCGCCACGCCTGCGTCAGCCGTGGCCGCAACGCTTCGAGCCGTTGGCGCATCGCCTCCTGCTGAGCGGTACGGCGCTCATCTGCATTGGCTCTTTTGCCAGATCGCGTGGGCGATGTGTCCCGCCAGAGGTCGCGCGCATCGAGCGCCTGGCTCACCGCGCTCTGCGCCTGTTGCAGCAGGTCTATCGTCTGGTTCAGCGAGACCAACAGATCGCCCTCCGCCAGATCGATCCGCTTGAGTAGCGTGGCGAGCGTGAAGCCGCGCGCCCAGTTGAGCGCCACGCTATGGAAGCCGTCAACGATGCCGGGCGTCATCGCCAGCCCCTCGCTATCCTCGAACTCCTGCACATCGCGCAGCACGCGGTAGACGATCCGCCGCACCTGGCGCAAGCTATCGGGCAGCGTCGCCAGATTGCGCAATGAACGGTCATTATCGAAGGTGAACCAGCTAAACACCTCGGCAAGCTCGGAAGGATCGAGCGTATCGAGCGCGCCGCCCAGGATAAGTTCGCAGAGCAGGATACCCGCCGGATGGAAGATCGCGCGCAACAGGCGGCCACGCAGCGTGAGCTCGTCGTCGCGCCCGATGTAGCCAAAGGCGCGCATCACATAGATTGTCGCGTTGAGTTCGGCGGTGGCAGCGTTGCTCAGCGCGCCCGGCCCCTGGCGTTCGCGTCGTCGCTCATGCTTGCCGCCTTTGCCTGCTTTCTGTTTCTGTGATGGATGGCCTGGCTCATAGTACGCCCGCAGGTCGTCCTCATCATCCTCCGCATAATAATTCCTTCCCCCACGCCGCAGGCTCACGGCGCCATATGCGGCGACGCGGTGACGCTGGTACTCCCGCAGGCTTGCCGCGACAGCATGGCGCAGCCGATCCAGGTCACCAGCGCGCCAGAGGTTCAGCACGGTGTTGTAGCGCACGTTGAAGGCGCTGGTCACAGGCTCCAGCGGGCCGGTCAACGCCGCGAACGATGGCTCGAACGCCTCCCACGGCGAATAAGGGATCACTGCGGCTCCCTTCTCATCCATGCCACGGCGACCGGCGCGCCCGGTGAGCTGCTGATACTCATTGGGGGTCATCAGGCGCATCTGTATACCGTCGAACTTGCTCAGGCTGCCTACTACCACGCTCCGCGCAGGCATATTGATCCCTAGCGCTAGCGTATCGGTGGAAAATACCACCCTCAACTCGCCGCGTGCGAACAGTGTCTCGACCATCACCTTCAGCGCAGGTAACAGCCCGGCATGATGAAAGCCAATGCCGCGCGGCAAGAGCAACAGCAGCCGTTGCGCCTGTTCGAGCCGCTGCTCTTCGGGTGGCAGCGTGCGAATCCATGCCTGGGTCTCGGTGGCCAGCCGGGCACGCTGTTCCAGGCTCACCAACAGATGCGTGGCCGCTCCATCCGCCGCAGCCTCCACAGCGCGCCTGCCTGGCAAGAAGTAGAGGCATGGCAGCAGATTCGCGTTGCGCAGCGCCGTGATGACCTCGGCGGGGCGTGGTGTCATATGCTCAGGCGGCAACTCGTCCTCTTCGTCTGGCCCTGCGTTCCCTACGTTCCGTGTGGCCCCTGCTTCGCCTGCTTTCCCTGCGTCGTTTACTTCGTCTGATGGCGCGCCAACTGCATTTGGGCCATAGCGCCCATAGCTGCCGGTAATGAAACGCCGCCCACGCCCGAACATACGCGCCAGTTTCGCCTCGCCACCGATCTTCGGGAAGCGTTCCACCCGTTGGCCTGCCGCGTTCTGCACAAGGTGTAGCGTGTCGTCGAGGAAGTAGTAGTGTTCGAGTGGGATGGCGCGCTCGGCGTGGTAGACTAGCGCCATTGGCCCGTGAACCTCCTCGATCCAGTGGCGGAGTTCGTCGGCGTTGCTCACTGTGGCGGAAAGCCCCACGAAGGTAACATGCGGCGGCGAGTGGATGATCGCCTCCTCCCAGACAGGGCCACGTTCGGGATCGTTGAGGTAGTGCAGTTCGTCGAAGATGACGCAGCCCACGCTCGAAAGTTCCTCATCCAGACGAGCGCGACGTGCAAGCTCGGCCACATCCGCAGCAGAGGGGAGCGCCGCTGCCTGTGGGCGCAGTCCGCCGCCAGGGGCGCTTGCGCGCTGGGTGATGGCGCTGAGCAAGGCGTCAGCCTCTTCCGCTATGGATGGTTCCTCATGTGAGGCGCTGGTGTGGGCGGCGCGTAATCCTTCGAGCAGCATATTGCGATAAATCTCGGTCGTCATCACGACGATGGGCGCCGAGGGATTCTCTACGATGTCGCCGGTCATCAGGCCAACCTGTGTTGGGCCATAGAGCGCCCGCAAGTCGCGGAACTTCTGGTTGGAGAGCGCTTTGACAGGCGCGGTGTAGATCGCCCGCTCTCCAGCCCGTTGCGCCAGCCAGATGGCCGCCTCTGCCACCACTGTCTTGCCAGTTCCAGTAGGAGCTGCCACCAACACCGAGCGCCCACTGGCCAGGTGCGCCGTCGCCTCGCGCTGGAACGGATCGAGCGCGTAGGGCTGCGTCGCGGCAAATTCCTCCACCAGCGCCACCGCCTCGATGGTCGGCGTATACGATGTATATGATGGTGTGCGTTTCGTACTGCTCGTCCGGCGCTCCACACGGCCAGGCGCCTTCCCTGCTTGTAGAGCTCGCGAGCCGTCGTCAACCGATGGCGCGGTGTGCATTCCAGGCGATCCAGGCGTAGGCAGCTTCGCGGTGGGCATCCCTTCGGCGGCATGTGTATCTTGCTCTCGTTCGCCTTTGCGCACGCGCCTCACCCTGGGCAGTGGAGATGCGTTTTCACTTTGCTCGTTATGCTGTTTATGCTGTTTATGCTGTTTATGTTGTTTCACCTGTAGAGAACCAGTCTATTGTCTTCGTTGGCTGCGCGCCCGCGCGAAGGCGCCAATCAACGATTACGATCAAAATCTAACGTCAGATCAAGAAGATACGTATGATGAGACGAAGAGCGGAAAGCATTGGCCCCGCTCTATGCGTTTTTGACCGTTTCCTGCGCTATACACTCTACTCATGGGCGGCTGTCGCCTCTGTCGCCCCTGGCGTATCCGGGGTACTGGCTGTATCTGGCGTGTCCGGCGCGAAGATATGCAATGGGGCAGACGCCACCCGTGTGAAGACGGGAGTATGCGCGCATACTTCGCCATCGAGCGTCACATCCAGCGGCGTCGGTTCATCGGGTGTCTCGATGACCACCGCGTGGGCGCGGAACCGGGAAATCCCCGGCGCGATCAACTCGCCATGCGCATCGGCCAGCTCCGCAAAGGCCGCCCGCTCAGCCTCTTCTTCATGCAGGGCTCCCTTGCCACCCTGGCGCCCAACGAGGGGCAGTCTCCCCGCCCATCGGCCCAACCTCGTCAGCAGGTGATCAAGCGTCGCGCGCAGGCTGCCCGGATCCGGCGCCTCGACCAACAGGAAATCAAGCAGGCCATCCGAACCATCAGCGCCGGGGACATTGAATCGAAGCGCGCCTCCAAAAACCGGCTGGTTGATGATGGCTAGTTGCAACGCATGGCAATCGATCACATGCGTCTTGCCACGCCCCGGCGGCGCCCACTGCTTGCCCACGCTATAGCCCTGGTATCCCTGCAAGCGGAGGATCAGGCGGATCGAACGGGCATGCTGCAACGCCTCCATTGCCGAAGCGGCGTAGGTCAGCGCGCCCCACTGGCGTCGGCGTTCGGCGCTGGTGGCCAGCCGCGCAAACTCGACGTTCAGACCCAGCGTCAGCGCATGCAGAAAATATTTTTGATCGCTCGGCGGCGCGTTCACCTCCCCACCTTTTGTCGTTCCCTCAGCGACAACAGCGCCATGCTTGTTGGTATGCTTGAGCCAATTGCGCAAGGCGTGGCGTTCACGCCGCTCGAAGTGAACAATCCGTTGGCGTAGCTTGCTCCAGAATAGCCGCCGTCTCACATCGGTCTGTTCATTCGCCAGTTCGTCGCCTTCGCCCAACCGGAGTTGTTCATTGAGCGCCAATGCGCCAGTGGGAATGACCTGTCCCACATCGCTGGGAACTGCCTTGCCCCTGGCAATGATCTGCGCCGCCAGCGCCACATCCATTGGAATACCCAGTGAGCGCGCGACATCATTCGATGTCCCCAGCGGCAGGATGCCCAGCGGCAACCCGGCCTGCATGGCGAGTGTCGCTGCTGCGCCCACTGTGCCATCGCCGCCTGCCGCCACCACCGCGACACACCTCCGTTCGCGCCAGAGCGCAATCTGGCGAGCGGCGAACCCTGGCTGCCCTACCTCAATCGTCAGCGCGCTGCATGCCGCCTCAATGCCGGCCTGCGCAAGCGCCTGGTGTGTTGTCTCCTTTGCAGCAGTTATCTCGGCCTCGCTATGAGCCGTGTGATGAACCGGTTCGCCGCTGATCTCGCCCCGCGCGAACCGCCCCGCGTGTGGACTGATGAGCAGAGCGACCGGCCCACATGGTTGAGCGACTGTGAGAGGCGCATGACGTGGCGAGCGGTCATATTCCCTTGAAGGCGTGGCGTCTGCGTTGCGCATATGCGGTATCCTAGTCTGTTGTTTCTACCGTTGTCCTGTCGTTCTGCCGGTTTGTGTGGGAATACTTTTCTCATCACTGTATCACATGTATCACACAAAAATGGGAAACCATCAATAATCTTGTCAAAACGTAGCGAAACGCTTGACGATCTGACGCCACTGTGTTATGGTATGCGCGACAAACGAGAGACCAATGCGCCCCTGTGGGGGAAGGAGCGATAAGTAGCATATGGCGCAGCCGGTAACTGATAAGGAGCTGTTGCGGCTCCAGATACAAGCCTATGAGTTTTACGCCGGTTTGATTGGCCGTGCGGTGGTCAGTGGCGCGCATGATGCAAAGATGCCACGCTGGGATGAGCAACGCGCCATAGAATATCGCGAGCTGGCCGAGCAACTTCGCCGACAATTGGCTGAACTTGAGGCAACGTCGCCTGCTGAGACCACGTCTGGTCAATCATAAATCATTTCAATAGCTTTTAGCCATGTCTCGTCTCACGTTTATATCGCGTAGCGCGTGACGATGTGATCATGATCAGCCCTGCGTGTTCGAGTGGGGCAGGGAGCGTGGGGATGGCAGCGCGTTTCGTCCTGACGAGCAGACTCAGTAACATCATACAAATGATCACGCTCTCACGCCAGAGCGGCATCCTCCGCGTGATACGTGGTCAAGGCGCCTTGCGCGAGATGGGGCAGATACGCTTCGTGCGTGGCGAGCCAGTCTCGGCGTTGCTTGGCGAAACGACCGGCGGCGGCGCCTTGAACGTCCTGGCTAACTGGGGTGAGTGCGCCTATGCGTTCGATGAAACCTTCGGCGCCGACGACACAAGCGATCCATCCATGGATGCGCCCGGTGGCATGGGATCGTTTGGCGCCGACTCCCCTCCACCGGCTTATCCCCCTTCATCGTTACCAAACGGCGCCTCATCCTCATCATGGCCTTCGTCCTATGGCTACATTCAGGTACCGCCCGGCGCTCATTCTGGTATGCCGCCCGCAGCGACTCCATCCTATCCCTATCCGGATGATAACGCCCGTGGATCGCCTGGCTATGGCGGAGGATATGGCGGAGGATATGGCCCATACGAGGGTGGCTACACACCCAGACCAACCGAGACGGGGCAGAATGGTTATGGCGCCCCTCCCGGTTATCACCCATCGAGCATGCCGACTCCGGATCGCTATGGGGGAGTGGGGGCCGAACGACAAGAACGCGCCCGGCAGAATCCTAACTATTCGCGCCCGTTGCCCAACCTACCGAATCTGCAAAATCTGCCGAACCTGCCAAATCTTGGCCCGCTAGGTGGGCCATCGTATCCGGGTGAGACAGGGTCGCCTACGCCCGCAACGCCGTCTCCTCTTCCATCTATGCCATCGGTCTCATCTTATGGGCCGCCATCCCTACCAGGATCGGGCCAGGCGTCAGCGCACCCGACCCATACCCTACAGCCGGAGATGCTGGCGGCTGTTCCCGTGCGAACGGAGATCGCGACGAATATCGAACAGTTACCGCTCGACCGCCGTGAGCGCATGGTGTTGTTGTTGGTGGACGGGCAGCGAAGCATCTCCGATTTGATTCGCCTGACACGCCGCAGTGAGCAAGAGTTCTACGCGGTCTTGAACCATCTGCGGATGCTTGGCCTGGTGCGAATGTAAGACGATAGAGGCGACAGAGGCGATACTTGTACCGGTTCTCTATACACAATCGCCGATGAACGGTACAATAGTCGTACCATTGTCTACGGCTGGCGTTTGTTTGCGCCGAATACGTCGGTTCATTCGTTCTTTTTGTGAGAGCAGAAAGGGCTATACGGCGTCAGGCGGTCATGTCATAGAGAAAGCAGCGCTGGTAGCGCAGTGCAGCCAGGGGGCAGTGCAGCCAACCCAGGCATGCAAGAGAGGAAGATGGGTATGGGTCGAAGAGGGTTGCGACTGGGTATTCGCGCGCAACTGACCCTTGTCGTGTTGCTAGGCGCGATTCTAAGCACCGCCGCGACACTGTTTATCGCCAATAGCGCCATCCAAACGTATGCGCTTCAACAGGCGCAGGCGCAGGAGCAAGGCAACGCCAAGATCGCGTTGTTGGTTCTGCGCACGGAGTATGGGCAAAATATTTCCATAAGCCCTGACGATCACTTGGTGGTTGACTCCCCTGCGGTGGGGCAAGACCTTTCCAATGCGACAGCGCAAAACGACTACGGCAAGGTGGTGCTCAATGATAACAACGACTATGTGGATCAGGTACAGCAATTGATCGGCGGCGAGGTCAGCATTTATCAATGCGCCAGCCCCGATGGCACGCCGACCCCATGTGACCGCATCGCCACCACGTTCCGTGCGCCCAACTCAGGGTTCACAGGCGCACGCGAAACCGGTTCGCAGTTTCTTCTCGAAACCGCCATCGCTCAGCATATGGGGCTTGGCCCCAACCAGACGCCGCACGAATGGTCAGGGGTTGATACGCTCGACGGCAAGCAATATTACACCGATTATCAGCCACTCTTCGATCCACAGAGCAACGTGATTGGTGTCCTCTCTGTTGGGGTGCCGCTCGATACGGTGACAAACTTCCAGCAGACGACGACGATTGAGTTGTTGCTGTTGGGTCTGATCATCATGATCGCCGGTATCATCTTTGCCGTCCTCTTCGCTTCGGCCATCGTCAACACGCTTCAGCAGGCCGCACGCCAGGTGAGCGCCGCCTCAGCCCGCTTGAACGCCATCGCCGGACAGCAGGCTGGTGGCGCGCAACAGCAGGTCTGGGCGGTCAACTCGATCAACAAGGCGCTGCAAAACTTCGCCGAGATGACGCGCGATGTCTCGCGGCGCACCGACCAGCTCTCGCAGATGGGCAACCAGGTCATTCAACGGCGCGTCGAGATTTCCCCCGTGCAGATTGATTCGATCCTGGCCTATATGACCCGCTCGGTGCGCGACATTAGCGTGGCCAGCCAGCAAGAGGCCGCGCAATATGAGCGCATGACCAGCGCTATGCAGGCGGTTATCGAGATTGCCGAGCAGGTGGCGGGCAACTCCGATCAGGTGACTGAGAGTGTGGAGCGCCTGGATCTGGTTATCGCCCAGTTGCAGCAGCTCGTCGGCGTGAGCCGCTCCAAGCAAGTGGTGGATGACGCCGAGGCGGCAAACGCCGAACTGGAAGCGCAGATGAACCTGAACGATATGCGTGGCGCACTCAGCGACCAGCCACGGCTGATGGGCGCGCGCGCCGCCGCATCTTCGGCCAGCATGCGCAACGGCATGACCGGCTCCATGAATATGGGCCAAATGGGCAATATGGGCGCAGCGCAGATGCGCGGTTTGCCCCCTGGTCAAATAGGGCAGATGGGGCAAATGCAACTTGGCCAGTTTGGCGGCGTAGGGCAGGGATCGCAAGGAAACATGGGCCAGATGGAGACGGCGCAGTCCACCGGGAGGCTCAATATGCGTGGCGGCTATGGCGTGCCGCAGAACCAGCGTTACCCAATGAATGGCCAGCAAATGGGCGGCCAGGCGGGCGGGATGGGCCTTCCGCCGCTTGGCGCGAACCAGGGCGGCCAGGGCATGCGTGTCGGCGCGGGCATGGGCGTCGGCAGCAGCGGCAGCATGAATGGGCAGATGGGGCGTATGGGCCCATCTGGGCCGATAGGGCCGATGGGCGGCCAGGAACCCGGCCCAATGGGACGTATGCCATTTGACGACGATGGCGCCTACGGCCACTATGATCGCCCTGACCCCTACGACCGCTCCGGGTATCTCGGTTCGGGTGGCCCTGGCGGCGGGCAGGGGATGTCTGGCCCGTCGGCTCCCGGTGGGCCGGGCGCGCCACGCCGCCGCATGCGCCGGTAAACCAAATCACCAGGGCGCCATCGCTAGATGCCCTGCCCGCTCGGTGATTTCACTACGAACTCGTCGGCGCCCGCTGGCGAGTTCGTGCTATACTGTGTGTATTCTTTTCCGTCCTTTTTGCGTCTTGACTCTTGAGTCATGTGCTCACAGCGACATCCCAGTGGTGAAAGGTGGATAGCGTAGGTGTTCGAAGACGTCATTTCACAGGTGCCACTCTTCCAAAGCCTCACAAAGCGTGAGCTACAAGTGTTGGCCAATAACTGCCGCGAGCGCGAGTATCCCGCCGGGTCAGTGCTTCTGCGGCAGGGGGAGACCGGCGTTGGCCTGTTTATCATTACCAGCGGGCATGTGAATGTCACCCAGACCACGCCTGATGGCGAGACGCGCGAGCTTGGTTCTTTTGGGCGCGGCGACGTGCTGGGGGAGATGTCGTTGCTCGATGATCAACCCCGCACGGCGACCGTTGTTGCCAGCGAACCGACAACTGCTCTTGTCATTCCCGTCTGGGATTTCCGGGCGGCGCTACGTGAGTCGCCGGATATTGGCATCAAGCTGCTGACGGTGCTGAGCCGTCGTCTGCGTCGCGCTGAGGCGCAAACGCACGAGCAAGCGCACAGCTAATTTTCGAATGCGCTTCAATCGCCAGCATATGTTGGCGTTGGTCTACAACAGCCTACAACCCCTGCTTCCAGGCGCAACTGATCCAGAACGCGCGTGGAGCGGGGGTTGCGCGCGTTCCAAAGCATCTCACCCGATTCCCGGAATCGAACGGGGACGCGGGCAAGTGAGGAGTCAAATGTATGGCAAAGTCAGCGGTCAAGGAGCCAAAAACTCTCTCCACATCGCAACCAAAGCGACCGGAAGGCGATGTGATCGCCGCACTCGAGGCGCGTGGATTGATCAGCCAGATAACCGAGAGCAGCCTGCGCGAGGCTGCGCTGAATACACGCCTGACGGTCTACTGCGGGTTTGATCCGACGAAACCGAGCTTGCAGATCGGCAATCTCGTGCCGGTGATCGTGCTGGCGCACTTCCAGCGTATGGGCCATCAGCCTATCCTGGTGGTGGGCGGCGGCACCGGTATGATCGGCGATCCCAGTGGCAAAGACAGCGAACGTGTGCTCCAGACGACCGAGCAAATACTGGCGAACGCCGAGCGTGTGCGCCAGCAGTTGTCGGGCTATCTCTCGTTCGAAGGGCCTAACGCGGCGATCATGGTGAATAATTACGATTGGCTGAACGCAATCTCATTGATCGAGTATCTGCGCGATGTGGGCAAGCATTTCAGTGTCAACGCGATGGTGGCGAAGGAGTCGGTCAGGGAGCGGTTCGAGAACCGAGAGCAGGGCATCTCCTACACAGAGTTTAGCTACATGATCCTGCAAGCGATTGACTACCGCCATTTGTTTGACGTGTATGGATGCACGGTGCAGGTGGGGGGGAACGATCAATGGGGCAATCTCCTGTCGGGCGTTGATCTCATCCGCCGCACACGCGACGCACACGTACACGCGCTGACTGCGCCGCTGATCACCTCGGCCACCGGCGCAAAGCTGGGCAAGAGCGAGAAAGGCGCGCTCTTCCTCGATCCGGAGATGACCACGCCGTACGAGCTCTACCAATACTGGATCAACACCGACGACCGCGACGTGGGGCGTTACCTGCGCGTCTTCACGTTCCTGCCACTGGAAGAGATCGCCAACCTGGAACGTGAACAGGCTGAGAACCCATCCAGCCGTGTGGCGCAGCGGCGGTTGGCGTTTGAGATTACACGGCTTGTGCATGGTGAGGCGGTGGCGCGCGGGGTGGCTGGCGTCTCACATGTGTTGTTTGGCGGTGGGATCGCCGACCTGACGCCCGATACGCTGCCTTACCTGGCGAGCGTTGTGCCCACCACGCCAATTGCGGCGCAAGCCCTAGCCGCCGGTCTGCCACTGGTAGAGGCGTTGGTCACGGTGGGCGCGCAGCCATCACGCGGCGCGGCGCGGCGGCTGATCCAGCAGGGAGGACTCTACATCAATGAGCAACGCTGCGCCGACCCCGAACGCATATTGACGGCTGATGACGCGCTGTTTGGGCGCGCCATCCTCATCCGCATGGGCAAGAATAAGTATCATCTGCTGCTGGCGGAGGAGTGATGGCGCGTGTTCGCCAGGAGGCTATTGCCGCCGGAGGGCGATAGCCTCCACCTCCACCAGCGCGCCTTTGGGCAACTCGGCCACAGCGACAGTTGAGCGGGCTGGCGGATCGCCTGTGAAGAACTCGGCGTAGACGCCGTTCATCGCTGCGAAGTTTCCCATGTTAGTGAGAAACACCGTCGTCTTGACAACATCCGCCAGTGAGCTACCGCCAGCCTGCAAGACCGCGCTGAGGTTTTCGAGCGCACGGCGTGTTTGTGTCTGCACATCGTCGCCCTGCAACTCTCCGCTGGCAGGGTCAAGCGCCACCTGGCCTGAAGCGAACAGCAGGTTCCCTGCCGCTATCGCCTGGCTATAGGGGCCGATGGCCGCTGGGGCCTCTGTCGTCGAGACTCGTTCACGATCCGCCATGATCGCCGCTCCCTTCATTAGTAATACGAATGATTCGGAAGACAGACCAAAAAAGAAGCCGCTGTGCAGCGGCGGAACGCTCGATGTTTACATCTGTTCGGAACGAATAAGAAAGCTGCCGACGCTCGATGACTCCGCCATGCGATTGAGCATGCGGACGGCGCGCGCATGCTGGGGGTGTCGCCCGAAGCGGTGCAGCGCCGCCTCGTCGGCCAGCTCAATCACCAGCATGGCATGGCGATAGTCGGGTGTGTTGTTGACTCCATAACGAATGCGCTGCACACCGGGAATCTCGAAGAGCAGAGCGCGCACGTCGGTCAGAGAGCGATCAATCGTTGCGCGCGAGATGTCCGGCTTGAATCGTATGATGACTTCGTGTCTGATCATACAGGGTGGTATGTCACTTTCTCTGCTGCCTCCACTGACGCCATCTGCCAGGGGATACCTAGCAACAATCGTAGCGTGTAGCCCACCGTTCAGGCAAGAGTACCGGCGGCGCCAAAAGCCGCATGAACTATGTCAATTGTACCTCGTCCCGGCAGACGGCCAGCGCCCGCGCTGCCAATGATGGAATGCCGCGATCCAGTGTCGCGAAGAAGGGATCGTCGGTCGTGCCCGCCAGATGGCGCTTGTAGCTGCCTTCCAGCAAGATCGCCAGCTTCCAGATCGCCAGGGCCACATAGAACGCCACATGCTCCATGCGCCGCCCCGTGCGTTCGGCGTAGCGTTGGGTGAGTTGCGCGCGCGTCAGGAAGCCCGGCTGCTCCGTCACGCGCCAGGCGTCGTCGCCAAGCGCGCCAAAATCGGGATCGCCCGGTTCGCGCCAGAACGAGAGTAGATAGCCAACGTCGGCCAGCGGATCGCCAAGCGTCGCCATCTCCCAATCTACCACCGCCAGGATGCGCGCGGGTGGCTCAGGCGCGAACATCGCGTTATCGAGCCGGTAGTCGCCATGCACGATGGTGGCCGGGCCGGATTCCGGCATATTGGCTTGCAGCCAGGCCGTCACGGCGTCGAGGTCGGGCAGGGGGCGTGTGCGCGAGGCGTCGAGCTGGCCTATCCAGCGGCGCAACTGGCGTTCGATATAGCCCTGCGGCTTGCCGAAGTCGCCCAGACCAATCGCCTGCCAATCCACAGCATGCAGATCGGCCAGTCGGTCGATCAGCTCTTCGCTCAGTCCGCCGCACGCTTCGGGCGTATCAAAGGCAGACGGCAGCTTTGCGCGGATCACAATGCCTGGCACGCGCTCCATCAGATAAAATGGCGCGCCAATCACACTCTCGTCCGCGCAATAGAGCACAGGACGAGGTACGGGAAAACTCGTTTGGGCAAGCGCGCTGATGGCCCGGTACTCGCGTCCGACATCGTGCGCGGTTGGCAACAGCGGCCCGCGCGGCGGACGCCGCAAGACATACTGCTCATCGCCGCGCATGACGTAAAACGTCTCGTTGGAGTGGCCGCCGCGAATGCGTTCGACTGTGATGGGTATATCGCCGCCGGATAGTTCCCTCGCGAGATAGGTTTGCAACGCCTGTGGGTCTACCAGGGGTGGGAGCGACTGCTGCGCTGGTTGTGTCGTCGGTTGTTCGCTCATGCCTCGCCTCCTTCTGCGCTGTGGACATGCCGTTCAGCTGAAGCGATAGCAGCCGCCTTCAGGACGTTGCGCGCGATGACTATGCGATGCACCTCCGAAGGGCCGTCGTAGATGCGGAAGGGGCGCGCATTGCGATAGAGCGCGGCCAGCGGCAGTTCATCCGAGACGCCATGTGAGCCGGTCAGTTGCAATGCGCGGTCAATCACCCGGTTGACCGTCTCGGCGACGAAGACCTTCGCCATCGAGGTCTCGTGCCGGGCGTCGGCGCCGGTATCGAGCATCCACGCGGCATGCCAGATGAGCAGCCGCGCCGCCTGAATCTCAATTGCGGAGTCTGCCAGCATCGCCTGCGCCATCTGGTGGCGACCCAACGGCTGACCAAAGCTCTCGCGGGTGTTGGCGTAGTCGGCGGCCACATCCAGCGCGCGCCGTGCAGCGCCCAGCCAGCGCATACAGTGCGTGAGCCGCGCAGGCGCCAGCCGCAACTGCGCATAGGCGAACCCCTCGCCCACTGCGCCTAACACAGCCTCGTCGCCCACCTCGCAGTCACGAAACTCTACTGCGCAGTGGCCGCCGGGCGCACCGCTATCCAGCGAGGGGATACGTCGCACAACGCGATAGCCGGGCGTCCCGGCATCCACCAAGAACATCGTTGCATGGCGGGCGCGTCCGCCGGATTGGCCCGCGCTCTTGGGATCGCCGGTCAGCGCCATGCAGATAGTGAAGGCGGCTCCATCCGCGCCAGTGATATACCATTTGTCGCCATTGATTACCCAGCGGTCACCGCGTCGTTCGGCGCGTGTGCGCAGCATGCTGGCGTCGGCTCCCGCGCCCGGTGGCGGTTCGGTCATCGAGAAGCACGAGCGAATCGTCCCCGCCACCAGCGGACGCAGATACTTCTCTTTCTGCGCCTCGGTGGCGACAAGCTCCAGCAAGTGCATATTGCCCTCATCCGGCGCGGAGCAGTTGAGCGCCAGTGGGCCAAGCAGGCTATATCCGGCCTCCTCGAAGACGATACTGATGGCGCGCATATCCAGCCCCAGGCCACCCCATTCCTTCTGCACATGCGGCGCATACAGCCCGGCCTCACGCGCCTGTGCGCGCAACGCGGCCAGCGTCTCGGCAGGAAGTTCACCATGCGCGTCAACTTCGCGCTCATGAGGGATGACCCCATCACGGACGAACGCGGCGGTGCGGTCGCGCAGGTCGGCCAGTTCGGAGGAGAGGCTAAAGTCAATCATCGGCGACGCCTTTCTTGGGTATAGTGTGTGAATGGGGCAGGCGCCTCAAGCCGCGCCTAGAGGCTTGCGCTTCAGCCACGAAGGCCGCCTGCGCGGCCTGTAGTAGGGCAACGCATCTGCCGCTGGCTGTATTCGACAGCATGGGAGGGCGTTCGTCAAGGGAGTGTCTTACAGCCGTGGATCAACCGGCTCGCTTTCCAGCGCCAGCACACCAAACACCGCCTGATGCGTGCGCCAGAGTGGTTCGCCGCGTGTGAAGCGTTCCAGCGCCTCCACACCCAGCGCGAACTCACGGAGGGCCAGCGTGCGTTTGGCGCTCAGCCCCCGTCGCTTCAATCGCACGAGGTTGGCCGGTTCAGTGTAGTCTGGCCCGTAGATGATGCGCAGGTACTCACGCCCACGACACTTCACCGCAGGCTGCGCCCAACCCTTTGGCCCGCGTAACAGAAACGACGACGGCTTGACCACCATTCCCTCGCCGCCGTTCGCTGTTAGCTCCTCCCACCAGGCTATCGCCTCGGCGCACTCAGCCTCGTCGGCGAGCGTCGCCAGCCGGTAGCGCGTCGCCATAAACAATGTATCCGCCTCGGCCAGCCGTGCCAGTTCGCGCATATGCCATTCGTGGTCGCGGTCGAGATACGTTTTTCCTTCGGTCGCCAGCAGATGAAACGGCGCAATGCGTAGCCCATCAAGCCCTTCGGTGGGCCAACAGTAGCGTCCATACGCTTCGGCATAGCGCGCAAGGTTTTCCGCGCGGGTTGTCAGCCTCTCCGCTAGCGCCGCCAGTTGCTCACGCTCCGTAGTGGGCGTCTGCCCATCATTGGCTGGCAAGCGATCAATCGCCTGCTGTGTCACCTCGCTTGCCATCTCCAGCGCCGCCTGCCCTGCCGCAGCGACGGGCGCATACTGCGTGCGCAGCAAGCCCTGCGCCTTGGCGCTCCACGGCAGGATCTCGGCGTCCAGGCAGACCCAATCGGTGGCGAAGCGATCCCACCAGCCAGCGGCGGTGAGCGCGTCGCTCAGGCGAGTAATCAAGGCGTGGTCGAGTGTGTCGTCATCGAAGAAACGCCTGCCGGTGCGCGTATAGCATGCCCCCGGCGCCGTGCCTGCGTCCGCGCCAAAACGACGATGCGCGGTAGCTTCATCGCGACAAAGCACCAACACGGCACGGCTGCCCATGTGCTTTTCTTCGCAGATCACCTGCGTGGCGCCCTGCTGGCGATAATAGCCCAACGCCTCCTCCGGGCGTTCCAGCCAGCCATCGCGCGGTGAGGTCTCGCTGGGCGACATGGTGGGCGGCAGGTAGATCAGCCAGCGCGGATCGAGCGCAAAGCGGCTCATGGCTTCGAGCGCAGCCGCCGCGCGATCCTCCTCGATGATCACCTTGCCCATGAGCCGCGTCGGGATGATCTGCTTGCCCAGCACGTCTTCGATGCGCAGCAGCGTATCAACCGCGCCTGCGGATATACCTGTGGATGCGCCTGTCTCATCTTCCACCGGCCCGGTGCCCATCGCCGCCGGCTGCCCAGGCGTGGCCCCCATCGCGGTTCCAAGCGGGCGCTTTGGCTCGGCGTACATGCGGCGCGCAGGCACGCTGACCGTCTCGCGTTCGGGCCAGCGTAGTGCGGTGAGTTTGCCGCTGTACACACAGCCTGTATCAATGTTAATCGTGTTGTTGAACCAGACGGCTTCTGGCACGGGCGTGTGACCATAGACGACAGAGGCGCTGCCGCGATAGTCAGCCGCCCAGTTGGCGCGCACCGGCAGGCCAAATTCATCGGTCTCGCCGGTTGTCTCGCCATAGAGCGCAAACTCGCGCACACGGCCCGATGCGCGCATCTGATACGCCTCTTTCATTCCGGCATGGGCCACCACCAGCGCGCCGTCATCCAGCACAAGATGCGAGACCAGGCTCTCGATAAACGCAATGTAGGTGCGTTTCCAGGCGTCACGTTCGCTCTTTGGCAGCGCATTGATTTGATCAAGACTATCCTGTAGTCCGTGGCTGATCTTCACCTGGCGCCCGCTGAGCGCGCGTTGCAGCTTCACATCATGGTTCCCCGGCACGCAAAACGCCCGCCCCGCCGCCACCATTCGCCGTGCCAACGTGACCACCTCCACCACACCCGGCCCACGATCCACCAGATCGCCGACGAAGATCAGCCGCCGTCCATCGGGATGGCGCAGGCCACGCTCAGGCTGCTCAGCGTCGTCCTGGTAGCCAAGCATGCCAAGCAACTCGCGCAGTTCTTCGTAGCAGCCATGCACATCACCGATGATGTCGAACGGGCCATGTTCGTCGCGCTTATCGCTGTAGAGCGGAACACGCTCGATGCGCACTGCGTCTACCTCGGCGGGCGAGCGTAGAAGGTACACCTGCCGGAAGCCTTCGCGCGCCAGGCCATGTAGCCCACGGCGGAGCGCCTGGATATGGTTGCGCACGACATGCGCGCCAAACTGGCGGTCGGGTCGGCTGGCGTTACGTTCCTGACTGATGCGCTCGTCAATATCGAAGACAATGGCTATGGGCAGCACGTCATGTGCGCGGGCGATGTGAACGAGCGGGGCGCGATCCTGTGGCTTGACGTTTGTGGCATCCACGACGACGAGCCGCCCCAACGCCAGCCGCAAGCCGGCGATATGGTGAAGCGCATCGAACGCCGCGTGCGTGACGGTTTGGTCGTTGGGATCATCCCCCACCACGCCGCGATAGGCGTCGGAACTCAACACCTCAGTGGGCAGGAAGTGGCGCGCGGCAAAGGTACTTTTGCCGGAGCCAGAGGCGCCGATCAGCGCGACCAGGCACAGCTTGGGGATGGTGATGAGCCGCTCTCTGCTTCCGCTCTGCGTCTCCCTCGTGTCTGCCATGCCCACTCTCCGCCGCTGCTCTTCCGCCCTGCTCGCATCTTCCTGGCTGTCATAGTATAGCATAAAAACCCCTCGCTCAGTGTAGATTGAGCGAGGGGTCAGAGCGAAGCGGCGATGCTATTCCACTTCCGCCTTGGCCAGCGCCTCGCGTGCCTCGTCGAGTGACATATCGGCGGCGGGGATGATCAGATCGGAAGTGACCACCTCATCATTCGCCACAGGTGTGCCCTCGCGCTGGATGAACGCGACAACCTCTTGCAAGGTGGACGTGAAAGCGTCGGTATCGTTCTGTTGTATGGCCTGCGTTAGACGCTCGTCGAGGTGTTCCACCTCAGCGCCGTGCTGGTCATCGAGGCGATACTGGTTATCTTCCTGGATGCGTACAATCATGTGCGTTGCCCCTCCGTATCTACATCTATGAGAATGGTGACAAACAACAAGCGGCGCGGGTACAACGTATTGTACAACACATCAACGCTCAATGGAATGCACAACCTATCCCTGTTCCGCACATCACATTCCCCCTTCCCATCTATGGGAAGGGGGCAGGGGGATAGGTCAGTCGTTCCCGTGTGCGCCGCTTGTCTCGCTGGCCGGTGGCAGTTGCGCCTGTGAGCCAGACTCACCAGAGGGAAGCTGCATCTGTGCTTTGAGCGCGGCAAGCTGGTTGTCCACATCAGACTTATTGCTCAAAGCGGCAAGCTGCCGGTCAATGTCGTCTCCGGCTGGCGCGCCAATTTCGGGCAACGCGCCGGAAGATGTGAGTTCATCGAGCGCATTGGCGCGCGCCTGCATCTGCAAGACACGATCCTGCGCCCGCTGCACGGCCAGGTTGACATCCGTCATCTCCTCGGAGATACCCGACGCCGCCTCTTGAATCTTCACCTGCGCCTGCGCCGCGCCATATTGCGCCTTCACCATCTCTTTCTGAGAGCGGAAGGCTTCAACACGCTGCTGGAGGCGTGACTGCATATCAATGAACTTCTGCTGCTGCGCCTTCAATTGCTCGATCTGCTGCTCGAAGGCGTCGATCTGGGACTGCAAGCCCTGCTTGCGTTCGAGCGCCCGCCGCGCCAGGTCTTCCCTGTTTTGCTCAAGCGCCCGGCGCGCCTGATCGTCGTACTTCTGCATCTGCGCCTGAATCTGCGCCTCTTGCTGTTCGAGCCGCTTCTCGTTCATCGTCACGTCAACGATGCTGCGCCGCAGGTTCTGCAACTGTTCGAGCTGCTTCTCATACGAATAATCGAGCGCCTGCCCTGGGTCTTCGGCGCGATCCAGGAAGGAACTCATCACTGTCTTGATATAGTTCGTAAACCGGGAGAACACACCCATTGCCTGATCTCCTCTTACCCTTATCTTCTGTTCGTCTTACGACATCCAACGACCCATATCTTAATGATACGCGATGTGGATGATGTTTGTCTTAGAAACCGGCGTGCGCGGAGAAACCCGCATTACTGGCGAATCAGCGCCAATACCTCGTCGCGGTGGCGCTCCATCTCCTCCAGCGTATCGGCCTCCAGGTTCAACCGCAACAGCGGTTCTGTATTGGATGGCCGCACATTGAACCACCACGTTGGGAAGGAGACCGTCACGCCATCAAGGTGATCGATCTGGCCGCCCTCGGCAGCGTACTTCTGCTCAATAGCTGCCATGCGCCCCTGCTGATCGCGTACTTCGCTGTTGACCTCGCCGCTGCGGTAGCGCGTGTCAATCGCCGAGACCAGTTGCGAGAGCGTCTGGCCACTCTGGCTGACGAGCTCTAGCGCCGTCAGGAAGGCGATCAGCCCTGAGTCGGCGTACCAGTTGTCGCGGAAGTAGAAATGGCCGGAATGCTCGCCGCCAAAGATGGCGTTTTCCTCGCGCATCTGCGCCTTGATGAACGAATGGCCGACGCGCGTGCGAATGGCGCGTCCACCCTCTCGCTCGATCAATTCTGGTACGGAGCGAGAGCAGATCAGGTTGTAGAGGATCGTCGCGCCAGGGTGGCGTTGCAGCATACTCTGCGCCACCAGCGCCGTCACCATGTCGCCGCCCAAAAGCTGACCGTTCTCGTCAACCAGGAACATACGGTCGGCGTCGCCGTCAAACGCCACGCCCATCGCGCAGCCCTCCGCTGGAACCACACGCCGCAGTTCCTCGGTGTTTTCCGGCTCGATGGGGCTGGCGGGATGATTGGGGAACGAGCCGTCAAGCTCGAAGTAGAGCGGAACCAGCTCACAGGGCAGCTTCTCGAAGACGCGCGGGATGATCAGCCCGGCCATGCCGTTGCCCGCGTCCACCGCGATCTTATAGGGCTTGACAGTGGCCACATCAATGAACGAGAGCGCGTGCGCCACGAAATCATCAAGCACGTCGCGCTTGATCACCTGGCCCTGGCGCGTGGGTGTGGCGAACTGGCCCGATAGCGCAATATCACGGATCGCGAAGCCACCTGTCTCCGAGCTAATGGCGATGGCGTTCTCGCGGCACATCTTGATGCCGTTGTATCTGCCGGGATTGTGCGAGGCAGTGATCATGATACCGGCGGGATAGCCAAACTTGCCGACCGCAAAATACAGTTCGTCGGTCGAGGTCATCCCCAGGTCAATCGCGTCAGCGCCTTGCTCGGTGACGCCGCGAATGATCGCCGCCGCCAGCGCGGGCGACGAGACACGCATATCGCGCCCAATGGCGACGCGATCCACGCCGAGGTATTGCACAAACGCGCGCGCCACTAGATAGGCCGCCTGGTCGGTGAGGTCGGTTGGATACACCCCCCGCACATCGTAGGCGCCAAATATCTTCGGGTCTATGTCGGGTTTTGCCGGAGTGGACATCTAGGGATCGCTCCTTTCGCTGACGCGGGCTTGTCGTCGCCTGGGTCGTTGTCTGGGTCATTGTTTATCGCCAGCATACGACACCCATTAGAAAATGGGAAGGAGCAAGAGCGCGCGCCCGATGATCTCGCCGATGAAGACAAATGAGACACACAGATACAACATGCCCGTGGCCGACTGGAACGAGCGCCCGCGTGTGAGATAGAGCGCGACCGCGCCCAGCGCCAGCGATGACACAAACCCAAGCAAGTATTGCAGGATCGCCAGCACGCCAACGCTCAGCGGCGCCTGACGGAGGGGAACGGCCTGGTGTGGCGTTGTGGATGGCGAACCAGCGCCGGGCGTTGTCGCGGGTGTGGGAGTCGCAGGCTTCATGCCGCCAATCGATCCCTTTCCGGTGGTTGATCCAGCCCCGGCGGTGGGGGTCGTCACAACGATCTGGCCGTTCGCCCCCGTCTGGATGGTTGTTCCTGGGGTGACGGTGGTTGTGCGCAGCGAGGGATGCGCCGTGCTGGGGCCGATCAGCAGCGAGAAGACCAGTTCCAGGACGAGCGCGCCAAGCATCAGCGTCGTCACAAACTCCAGTGGCTTGCCTGAGGCAGTTGGCGTGTTGAGATACCAGTGGCCCAGCAGCATCGCCGTCATCACGCCGCCAAGCGCCAGCGCCCCCAGCAGAAACGCGCCCACCAGGAACGCGCCATCCAGTCGGCTATCTGCCAGCGTGCGATAGGCCATGCCCACTACGAAGACGGCGGCCAGCCCTAGCGCAGCGGTCAGCCCACCAAGCGCAAAACGTATCTCACGGATGGTGATTATTCCCACGCCAGGCAGCCGGAACAATGGTTTGAGCGTCATATCCGCCGGTTTGGGCGGGCGTGGCTTCTTGGGTGTGGCTGGCCCGTCCTCGGCGGCGATGTCGCTGAGCGGCGTCAATTCCTCCTCGTGCTCGCTTGCGGCAGGGCGTTGGCGTCTGCGCGGCTTCTGGCCTTTGCGCGGCTGGCGATCCAGCCAGAGCAACACATTCCAGGGCAGCAGCAGCGCAGAGAAGAGCAGCACAAGCGTCCCCTGCGCGTCGAGCCAAGGGGTATCCAGCCCTAGGCCGCGCATGACGGCGGGCGAGGCGAAGGCGTTCATGGCGCCGATGGTGAGGGCGGCGAAGATGACATAGAGCACGCCCTGAAAGATAACGAAGCTGCGGCTGGAATCGCCCCGCAGGTCGAGCGCATACAGGCACACAAACGAGCCGACGGTGAGTTCGAGCAGCACGATAAAGAGCGCGGGTGGCAGCGTCTGCATAAGTCCTCTATCTTGTATCCTGGAGTGCGGTGAAGTTGTGAAGATGGGTAGGCCAGTGGTGGCGTACCCCTTGCTACACACTGATTATAACGCGACATGCGCCAGCGACGTTCCGTTCCCTCTATCTTGAGCGGCATATAATATGGGCCAGGAGATGATTTCGCAGCGGGAGGGGTAACGCTATGTCGGCGCCCGTCGTCGGCCCACCATCCGCGCCACCGGAAGATGAGGCGCATACGCAGCCGCCAGCGCCGGGCGGATTGTTGCGCATTCGTCGCATAATGGCCGCTCTGATGGGCGCATGGCCGGTTGCATGGCGCACGCGCTGGCCAGCGCTGCGTGGCTATGTGGCGGCGATAGGCGGTGTGGCGCTGGCCAGCCTGGCGATTGTGATGAGCCAGCTTGTGGCGCATATCGAAAACATCTCGCTGCTCTATCTGCTGGTGGTGTTGGGGCTGGCTGCCTTCTTTGGGCGCGGCCCAGCGATCTTTGCTTCGGTGCTGGCCTTTCTGGCATATGACTTCTTCTTCATTCCCCCGCTCTATCGCCTGACGGTCAGCGATCCCACCGAGTGGCTCTCGCTGCTGGCGCTGCTGGCGGCCTCGCTGGTGGCCGGGCAACTGGCTACCGTCATGCGGGCGAGGGCGCGCGAGGCTCGCGAGAGTGAGCAACGCACGGCCACGCTCTATGCGCTCGCGCAGTTGATCAGCAAGACGACGGACGAGGAGGCGTTGTATGTTGCTCTGACGGAGCGTGTCGTCGAGGTTTTTAGGCCGTTTGGCGTCGAAGCCTGCGCGATCCTCCTGCCGGAGGGGGAAGACGTCGCAGAAGATCAGTGGGCGCCCATAGGGCAGATGCGCGCCTACGGAACTGGAACGAAGCTCACCGTGCGTGCCCTGGCCCCGACGGATACTCCCTTCGCCAACGTATTGCGTCTGACCGAGCGGCGAAATGTGACACGCGCGACCTGGGCGTACGAGCATGGCCTTTCCACAGGAGGCGCCATCCATCCCGACGCCAACAATCACAATCACAATCACGTATCCCTGCCGAGCAAGAAAAACAGCGCCTCATCTGACGCCACGCCAACCATCTTCTTTGCGCCGTTGCAGATCGGCTCGAAAACACTTGGTATACTGGCGGTCGCCGGGTATGGGGCGCTCTGGCGCTTGATGCTGGGCAGCCGTGCGGATATTGCCAGGTGGGTGAGAATGCCGATGGGGGTGAAGCTCTCAATTCAGCGGACACCGCGCCGATTGCTTCGCTTCATGGGTGGCTCCCGACGTTGGCGCGTAGCGCCAGATGCGCAGCTTGCTCCGGCGCGTGCGCTCTTCGCGGGCTTTCGTGATCAGATTGCGCTGGCGGTGGAGCGACAGCAGCTTGCGCGCGAGGCTGTGCATGTGGCGGCGCTGCGCGAGAGCGACCGCATGAAGAACGCCCTGCTTGGCACGGTGACGCACGATCTGCGCACGCCGCTTGCTTCGATTCGTGCGGCGACCGAGAGCCTGTTGGAGGCTAGCGCCGCCTGGGATGAGGAGCAACGTCGCTACTTTCTCGAGACCATCCATTCCAGCGAGATGCGCCTGAGCCATATGGTCGCAAACCTGCTCGATCTCTCACGACTGGAAGCTGGCGCGGCTATCCCACAGAAACAGTGGTATCCCATCGGCGATGTGATCTCCGCCACGCTCGACCGGCTCGATCTCATCGGCGTGACGGCAGGTAGGCCAATCGAGCTGGATGTTCCCACAGACCTGCCGCTGGTTCCGCTGGATCACGAGCAGATCGAAGAGGTGGTGACGAATCTGATCGAAAACGCCGTCAAGTATTCGCCCGCCGGTAAGCCAATCGGCGTGAGCGCCCGCCTTGTGAAGTCGGCCCATGCCAATGAAACGGGTGAAATCGAGGTTCACATTAGCGATCAGGGTGAGGGAATCCCCGCAAGTGAGTTGACGGCGATCTTCGATAAGTTCTATCGTGTGCAACGGGGGAAACGTGGCGGCAAGCAACCTGGTGGCGCTGGCCTGGGGTTGGCTATCTGCGCGGCAATTATTGCGGCCCACGGTGGGCGCATCTGGGCGGAAAGCCAGCCTGGGCTTGGTTCGACGTTTATCTTCCGGCTGCCGATCCCTCGCGATGATGCGCGCCCGCTCCCGACGGAGGGTATCTCCAATGCCAACGAGTGAGCGCGATCCACAAGACGCACAACCACAAGCCATACCATCCAGCGACACAGGCCAACCTATCTCAAACGCAGGCGCGCCCAGGAAGGTTGAAAAAGGCGCGCGCGTGCTGGTGGTTGACGATGAGCCGGAGCTACGCCGCGCCGTCAGTTTGCGGTTGCAGGGTGAGGGCTTCGTTGTTGCAGGGGCCGAGACAGGCGCCGAAGGGCTTGAGATGCTGGCGCGCTGGCGGCCTGATGTGATCATCCTCGATCTCTCGCTGCCTGATATGGACGGACTCGAGGTGTGCCGACAGGCGCGGGCACGGTCAGCGACGCCAATCATTGTGCTCTCCGTGCGGGAAAGCGACGACGACAAGGTGACGGCGCTTGAATCTGGGGCCGACGACTATCTGACCAAACCCTTTAGCAGCCGCGAACTGGTAGCGCGCGTGCGTCTGGCCTTGCGCCATGCCGCGCAGGTTGCTGGCGGATCAGGCGCCGCAACAGAGGCGCGCTTCCAGACGGGCGGTCTGATGATTGACTACACACGCCGCCTTGTCACCGTGGATGGCAAGGATGTCCATCTGACACCTACTGAATACGACATGCTCAAATATCTCGCGCGCCACGCAGGCAAGGTGATCACCCGTCGCACGCTGCTTATTGGCGTGTGGGGGCCACAGTACGCCGAAGAGGATCACTATCTACATGTGTTTGTCGGCCAGCTTCGCCGCAAGATCGAGCCAAACCCCAGCCGCCCGATCTACCTGCTGACCGAGCCGGGAGTCGGCTATCGCCTGCGCAGCCCCGAAGAGTGACCCAAATAGTGACCCGAATAAGGCAGTGTGCCCCACCCCTTTCTCTATCTGCCACATCCTGAGAAAACCTTGAGCGATTCAGTGCGCCATCTTGAGAACGCCTTGAGCGGTTCGGCGCTATGTTCTGTTGCGGAAACGCTACGGGAATGCCGCCGCAGGAGTGAAAGGCAAAAAGCTATGCCGCGTGTGCTGTTGATCGAAGACGAAACACCGCTCAGGCGCATCATCATGCTGAATCTTGTACGGCATGGCTACACCGTGGCCGAGGCTGATAGCGCAGCCAGCGCCGAAGAAGAACTTCTGGCGGCCCAGGCGCTCGATATGCCTTTCGACGTGATCCTGCTGGATGTCAATCTGCCGGATCAGACCGGCTGGGAGGTGCTGCGGCATGCTGCGCTTGCCGGTGTGCGTCGCCCCAGGGTGATTGTGGTCTCCGCGCTCAGGCCACCTGCCGCGCGCATCGAGGAGTTCCGCCCAGAGGGCGCGCTCGTCAAGCCGTTTCCGATTGACGCGCTGCTCCGCCTGTTGGAGCGCACCCTCGCGCAGCCTGCGTCTGAGGAAAGCGCCTCCTCGGAGGTAGCTGGCGCATAATCGCTTTCGAGAAAGGAAGCCGAGACCTATGGCCGATGCGTTATTCGCGCTGGTGACGGTCGCCACCTTTGGCGTGTTCATCGCGTATGCCGCCTGGTGCGAGAGGCAATGACCTCTCCCCCGGCCCCTCCCCATCGATGGGGAGGGGGGCTGTCCCTGCCCGCCTGGGAAGAGAATGTGTTGGTGGCTTTAGCCACCTCAGCAGCGATCCTGCCTCCTTCCCGTGTGGGGAAGGGGGGTGAGGGAGAGGTTAGCATACCCATGATCGAGTACATCATCACCGGGCTGATTGCCCTGGGCGTCAGCGTCTACCTCATGGTGGCGCTGTTGCGGCCCGACAAGTTTTAGTATCGAGGCGGTGAGAACCCCGTGACCTTCACATTTAACGGTGTGGCGCAGATTCTTGTGTTCTTCGCCCTGTTGCTCCTGCTGACGAAGCCGCTGGGCCTCTACTTGGTGGCCGTCTTCGAGAAGAAGAACACCTGGTTTGAGCCGGTCTTTCGTCCGGTCGAGCGGGCGATTTACTGGGCATGTGGCGTGGATGAGCGCCGTGAACAGGGCTGGAAAGCCTACACCATTGGCATGCTGCTCTTCGAGGGCGCCGGATTGCTGCTCCTCTATCTGATAGAGCGCATCCAAAGCGCGCTGCCGCTCAATCCGGCAGGTCAGACGAACGTTGATCCACTGCTCTCCTGGAATACGGCGGCCAGCTTTACCACCAACACCAACTGGCAGAACTACAGCGGCGAGACCACCATGAGCTATCTCACGCAGATGGTGGGGCTGGCCTCGCATAACTTCACCTCCGCTGCCGTGGGCATCGTGCTGGCGGTCGCCGTCGTGCGCGGCCTGACCCGAAGGAGCGTCCAGCATTTGGGCAACTTCTGGGTAGACCTGACGCGCTGCACGCTCTATCTATTGATTCCCATCTGCCTGGTCTACGCGCTCTTCCTGGTATGGCAGGGCGTGCCCGACAACTTCAGCGGCTATATCCAGGTGACATCGCTCGAAGGGTTCAAGCAGCTTATTCCCCAGGGGCCGGTCGCCTCGCAGGAGGCGATCAAGATGCTTGGCACGAACGGCGGCGGTTTCTTCAACGCCAACTCCGCCTACCCCTACGAGAACCCCACCCCATTCAGCAACCTGATCGAGATGCTCTCGATCTTCGCGATTCCCGCTGGGCTGGTCTACTTCTTTGGCAAGCTGACGGGCGATACGAAGCAGGGCTGGGCGATCTTCAGCGCGATGGCGATCCTCTTCCTGGTTGGCGCATTTATCGCACTTGGCGCGGAGCAGGCGGGCAATCCACAGTTGACCGCGCTGGGGGTGAACCAGAGCGCGAACGAGTGGGCGCTGGCGCAGCCAGGCGGCAACATGGAAGGGAAGGAGATGCGCTTTGGCATCGGCTCTTCCACCCTCTTTGCCACCGTCACCACCGACGCCTCGTGCGGCGCGATCAATAGCTGGCTCGATAGCTATACGCCTCTTGGCGGCATGATCCCCCTGGTCAACATGGAACTTGGCGAGATCGTCTATGGCGGCGTCGGCTCAGGGCTGTACGGCATGCTGGTCTTCGCCATCCTTGCTGTGTTCATCGCCGGGCTGATGGTTGGGCGCACGCCGGAATATCTGGGTAAGAAGATCGAGCAGTATGAGATGAAGATGGCCTCGCTGGCGATCCTGATCCTGCCTGCCTTCGCCCTGAGTTTCACGGCGCTTGGCCTTGTCACGCAGCCAGGGCTGGCTGCGATTGCCAACGGAGGGCCGCACGGGCTGACCGAAGTGCTCTACGCCTATAGCTCGATGGTGGAAAACAACGGCTCGGCCTTCGCTGGGTTAGGCACGACAACGATAGGCAATCCCTCGTTTGTCTTCTACAACTGGACGGGCGCGTTTGTCATGCTGATTGGACGCTTCGCCTTTGTGATTCCCATCATGGCGCTGGCAGGCTCGCTTGGGAAGAAAAACGTCGTGCCAGCCGGGGCAGGCACCTTTCCCACGAATGGCGCGCTCTTCACAGGCTTGCTGATCGGCGTGATCATCATCGTTGGCGCGCTGACATTCTTCCCGGCGTATGCGCTTGGCCCGATTGTCGAGCATTTGCAGATGATCAACGGTATTTCGCATTGATTGCGGTGGGCGGACAGGCGGGTGGTTAAAACCGCGCCTAGGGGCTGCGCCACAAAGTCCGCCTGCGCGGACTCAGGATTTCGGAAAGCTGGTTTTTCCTATGATAGAAGCTGATCAGACGTCGCAGACGCCAACGACTGCGGGCGCGCCAACTCCGCGACGCGGGCGGATCGGCAGTCGGGTGGCTAAATCGCGCATGCCGCGACGCGCCGCCTCGCTCTTCGACCCGACGATCACACGACGGGCGATTGGCGACTCATTCAAGAAGCTTGATCCACGCATCCAGGCGCGCAACCCGGTGATGTTCGTCGTCGAGATCGGCAGCGTTGTGACCACCGTCGAGTGGATACACACCCTCATCGATCCGACGCTGGCGGGTGATCGCGGGTTTGTGTTTGCTGTAACGGTCTGGCTGTGGTTTACTGTGCTGTTCGCGAACTTCGCCGAGGCAATGGCCGAGGGACGCGGCAAAGCTCAGGCTGACACCCTGCGCCGCGCGCGCAGCGATACCCCCGCCAGGCGGTTGATCCTCAAGGCGGGCGCGCACCCCACCCGTGAGACGGCCACCGAGCAAGTTGGCGCGCCACAACTCCGTAAGGGCGATATTGTGCTGGTGGAGGCAGGCGATACGATCCCCGGCGACGGCGAGGTAATCGAGGGGGTCGCCTCAGTAGACGAGTCGGCGATCACTGGCGAGTCGGCGCCCGTCATTCGCGAGAGCGGCGGCGACCGGTCGGCGGTAACGGGCGGCACGCGCGTCCTCTCCGACTGGATACTCGTGCGCATCACCTCCAACCCTGGCGAGACGTTCCTCGACCGCATGATCTCCCTGGTGGAGGGCGCCAATCGCCAGAAGACGCCGAACGAGATCGCACTCAATATCTTGCTGGCCGTGCTGACAATCATCTTCCTGCTGGCCGTCGTCACCTTGGAGCCGTTCGCCATCTATTCGGGCAATCCTGTCAGCATCACGGCGCTGATCGCGCTGCTGGTCTGCCTGATCCCTACGACTATCGGCGGGCTGCTCTCGGCGATTGGCATCGCGGGGATGGATCGCCTGGTGCAGCGCAACGTACTGGCGGTCAGTGGGCGCGCGGTGGAGGCGGCGGGCGATGTGGATGTGTTGCTGCTGGATAAGACAGGCACCATCACCCTGGGCAACCGCATGGCCAGCGAGTTCATTCCCGTCAAAGGGGTGGATGAGGAGGCGCTTGCGGAGGCGGCGCTGCTTTCGTCGCTGCCCGATGAGACGCCTGAAGGCCGCTCGATTGTGGTGCTAGCCAGCGATCACTATGGCATGAAGGCTGATCAAGAGGCTGTCAACCATCTGAGGCTCATTCCCTTTAGCGCCACCACCCGTATGAGCGGCGTGGATATGAACGACACATCGGCAGCCGATAGCGCGCAGGCCAACGGACTACGGCAGATTCGTAAGGGCGCGGCGGACGCTGTGTTGCAGTGGGTCAACGAGCGCGGCGGCCCGCTGCCCGCCGACCTGACGCCCGCCGTTGAGCGCATTGCCCGCTCAGGTGGCACGCCGCTGGTAGTGGCCCAACAGGTCGGCGCAGAACCGGCGCAGGTGTTGGGGGTGATCTACCTCAAGGATGTCGTCAAAGCGGGGATGGCCGAACGCTTCGAGGAGCTGCGCAAGATGGGTATCCGCACGGTGATGATCACCGGAGACAATCCATTGACGGCGGCGGCGATTGCCAGAGAGGCGGGGGTGGATGACTTTCTGGCGCAGGCGACGCCCGAAACGAAGCTCAAACTGATTCGCGAACAACAAACCGGCGGACGACTTGTGGCAATGACGGGCGACGGCACAAACGACGCGCCCGCGCTGGCCCAGGCCGATGTGGGCGTCGCGATGAATACGGGCACGCAGGCGGCAAAAGAAGCGGGCAACATGGTTGACCTCGACTCAAATCCGACCAAGCTGATCGAGATCGTCGAGGTAGGCAAGCAGCTCTTGATTACCCGGGGCGCACTGACCACCTTCAGCATCGCCAATGACGTAGCCAAATACTTCGCCATCATCCCGGCTGTCTTCGTTGCCACTTACCCACAATTACAAACGCTCAACATCATGCGGCTTTCCACACCACATAGCGCGATCCTCGCGGCGGTAATCTTCAACGCGCTGATCATCATCGCGCTCATTCCGCTGGCGTTGCGCGGTGTGAAGTTCCGGCCCATCGGCGCGGGCAAACTGCTCCAGCGCAATCTACTGATCTACGGCCTCGGTGGGATTATCCTGCCGTTCATCGGCATCAAGATTATTGACTTGTTGTTGGTCGCGCTACATCTGGCTTGACCTATCCTCCTGGCCCCCTTCCCCATGCGGGAAGGGGGTGATGGAACGAAGAGACGGATTGCGAAGCGTGATCCAGAAAGCGATAGAGAGACTATGAGCGCATCGAGACCCGCTCGCAGGGCGTCCACCAGCCGATCACGCGAAACAGCGGCCACATCAAAAGCCGTGACATCGCCGGAGACGGCGGACAAAACAGCAGCGGAGACTACAACAGACACATCACAGCAACCCGACCTGCAGGAGCGTGAGCCGTTCTGGCGTATGTCATTGCGACTGCTACGGCCTGCCATTGTGGCGACGCTTGCGCTGACCCTTATCACTGGGATTATCTATCCGCTGGTGGTGATGGGCCTGGCGCAGGCCATCTTCCCGTCGCAGGCCAACGGCTCGATTATCTACGTGAACGGCAAGCCTGTCGCATCGAGCCTGATTGGCGAATACTGGACACAGGCGAGATACTTCCACGGACGCCCTTCGGCCACGTTGCCGGGGCCGTACAACGCGGCTAACTCAGGTGGCTCAAACCTGGGGCCAACCAACTCGGCGCTGAAGATGACTGTGAAGCAGCGTATCGCCGCGCTCCGCAAGGAGAATCCCGATGTGCCGCCGGGAACGCCGATTCCGGTCGATCTGGTGACGGCCTCAGCCTCAGGCGTTGACCCTGATATTTCGGTGGCGGGAGCGTACTATCAGATTCCGCGTGTGGCAAAGGCGCGCCATCTCTCGCAGGCGGTCGTCACCCAGATCGTCAATGCCCACATCCAGGGGCGCTTCCTGGGCGTGTTTGGCGAACCACGCGTCAATGTCGTCGAACTCAATATGGCGCTCGACGCTTATTCACAGCAGCATGCGCAAAGTAGCCACACTTCCCTTGCGGCGGAGCAAGACGCTCCACAGGCAATGAAATTTCCTCAATCAGCAGCGGAGGAATAGAAAGGGGCGATCAGCATGACAGGTGACGACTCCGCGCATGAGCAACGGCCTGACCCCGACGAACTGCTGGATCGCTATGGCCTGCGTGAATCGCCGGTTTCCTCTACTGAGGACAGCGAAGATGATGAGGATGACGTCCCAGCGCCACAGGCCAGCAATGGGCATCGCCCGGCACGTGGGCGGCTGCGTATCTATTTGGGGATGGCGGCGGGTGTCGGCAAAACCTACGCCATGCTCAACGAGGGACGCCGCCGCAAGGAGCGCGGTACCGATGTGGTCATTGGCTACGTGGAGACGCACAGCCGCCCACGCACCGCCGAACAGATAGGGGATCTGCCAATCATTCCACGCAAGCGCATCACCTATCGTGGCGTCACGCTTGAAGAGATGGATGTGGACGCTATCCTGAAGCGCCATCCCACCGTCGCGCTGGTGGATGAGCTGGCGCACACCAACGCGCCTGGCTCCCGCAACGCCAAGCGCTACCAGGATGTGCAGGAGTTGCTCGCCGCCGGAATTACAGTCGTGACAACGCTCAATATCCAGCATCTCGAAGGCCTCAACGATCTCATCGAATCCATTACCGGCGTGCGGCAGCGCGAAACTCTGCCTGATCACATCCTCGATGAGGCCGATGAGGTAGAACTTGTTGACATCGCGCCCGACGCGCTTCGTGCGCGCCTGCGGCATGGCAACGTCTATCCGGCGGAACGGGCGCAGCGCGCGCTCGATAACTATTTCAGCGCCAGTAACCTGACGGCGTTGCGTGAGCTGGCGTTGCGGCGCACGGCGGAGAAGACCGAGGCGCAGCTTGAAGGGATGATGCGTGGCGGAGAGCAAGTGGACGCCAACGCCTGGAAGACGACAGCCACCGAGCGGGTGATGGTCGCCTTCGACGCGCGCCCCCATTCTCAGCAGCTTCTGCGCGATGGCTGGCGGCTGGCGCGTGGCCTGAAGGCGCCGCTGCTGGCTGTCACCGTTAGCCGCTCGCTCTGGCAGGGCGCCCAGGCGCATCAGGCACATAGTGATCACATGGGCGCCGATGACGCCCTGCGGGCAAATGAGCGGCTAGCCGAAGACCTGGGCGCGGAGGTTGTGCATCTGCAAGGGATGGATGTCGCGGCGACGCTGGCGCGCATTGCTCGTGAGCGGCATGTCACGCAGATTGTGATCGGTCAGCCGACGAAAGGCCGCTGGCAAGAGATGATTTTTGGTTCGGTCGTCAATCGCCTGCTGCGCATGAATATCGGCGCTGATATTCATGTGGTTCCTCTGCGGGGCGCGGGCGGCAAGGCTTCTGGCTGAAAGAGCAGGAAGCGCAGGCGAGGTTCGCGCTACAATTTCCAGAGCGAGCGTTAACGACAAGCCACCCAACGGACTGGCATCTGGAGATTGGAAAGACGAAAGACCCTATTATGCCTGCCGAGCAGCCACTTGTTCTCCAACCTGGTGCGCGTATCCTGGTAATCAAGTTAGCGACGGCTGGCGATTTGCTGCTGACGACGCCTGCCCTGCGCGCGTTGCGGCGGCGTTACCCAAACGCTCGGCTCGACATTTTGACGACGCCCCAAGCCGCGCCGCTGCTTAGCGCGTCGCCGCTGGTGGATCATCTCTACACGCTTTCGACCAGCACGCCTGGCGTAAAAGCTCTAGCCGCCAGCAATACATTAGCGCGCCTGCGCCTGAACGCTTACGACGCCACACTGCTGTTTCATCATCTGACGCTTCCGGCCGGGCGGCTAAAGCATCGTGCGTTGCTCAGGGCGATTGGCGCGCCGCTGACGATTGGCCTCGACAACGGGCATGGCGGCTTCCTGGCGAGGCGCGTCCCCGACGCTGGCTTTGGCGCGCGGCATGAGGCGGAGTATTTCCTGGCGGTGGCCGAGGCGCTCGACGCGCGGCTTCCCGCTGGCGAACAAGGCTTGCGGCTGGCCGATCTGGGCTGGGACGATCTTCAGAGAGCCGAGCGCCAGCCCAATCATCCTCCGCTCATCGCGCTACACCCCGGCGCGGGGAGCTATAGCCTCGCGCGCCGCTGGCCGATAGAGAACTTTGCGCGGCTGGCGCTTGCGTTGCATGAGGCGCACAAGACGCGCTTCGTTGTTGTCGGCGGGCCGGAGGAGCAGGCGCTACGCGAACAACTGCTTGAAGCGGTAAGGAATCCTACATGGATGGAATTACAGGATCACAGGACGCCCGCTCTTCAATCTCCTTCCAGGCATGGACAAGGCGTTACCTTCAGGCGCCGCTCTAGTGGCTATCGGGCATTGGCGGAGACGCTGAGCCAGTGCGATCTCTTTATCGGCAATGATTCGTTTCCGATGCACCTGGCGACCGCTGTGGGGCTTCCGGTTGTCGCCATTTTCGGGCCATCAAATCATCGCGCGTGGGGGCCATATGCGCCCGATACGCCAGAGCGCGTGGCTGTCGTGCGGCGCGACGACCTGGCGTGCAGCCCGTGTTTCTATCGCGGGCATGCGCTAGGCCAACGTGAAGGATGCCCGGCGCGCCCTTGCCTGACCAGGCTCGCGGTGGAGGCGGTATCCGACACGGCGCAACGGCTGCTCACCTGAAGATCTATCTTATGAGCAGAGGATGTATAAGCGTTTCCGCATGCTACGCTGTGCTACACTATGAAACGTGTGGATGATGTGCGACAAGCGGGAGGATGAAACGCCGATGTGCGCACGGATCGTCGAGCGCGGAGAAGACGCCGAACGCGCTGAGTCGCCAGAAACGTCGGAGCTATTCGCCACAGCGTCCCAGAGCGAACAGAGCGAACGGGCGCCCGGAGCGGTACGCCATCGCCCTTTGCGGAGGAGCCGAGTTGGCGAGGCGTTGGTCGTGGCGGTCACACTGGCGCTGGCGCTGGCGCTGCGGCTGGCGCTGGCGGCGCGCGGCTGGCCCACCGTCAATAGTGATCAGGCGACGTTTGGCCTGATGGTAAACGACATCCTGCACGGGCGAGCGTTCCCTATATTTTTCTATGGCCAGCACTATCTTGGCGCGTTGCAGGCGTATCTCGATGCGCCACTCTTTGCGCTGATGGGGCCAAACAGCTTCACCCTGCATTTCGCGCTGACGCTGCAAACGCTGCTGGCCTTCCTCGTACTGTATGCCTTCACACGCATGGTCTATTCGCCGCTGGTCGCCTGGGGAACGCTTGCGCTGCTGGCGCTGGGGCCAACGCAATCGCTTGACTACGAGCTATATCCCGGCACCCATACGCAAGACATTTTGCTCTATGGCGCGCTGCTGCTCTGGCTGACCATGCTGCGCCTGCGCCAGCCATTGGGAGCCACCTGCCAGCGCACGAAGATCGCTCTCCTGTTTTGCATTGGCGTGGCGGCTGGACTGGGCTTCTGGGGCACCTTCCTGGTGACACCGTTTATCGTTGTGGCGCTAGCCGCGCTGGTGGGCTATCGCGCGCTCAGTCTACGCAGACGTTGGTTGGCCGACAGGGACGCCGCCGCGCTACGGCGCAACCTGTGGGGGGCGGCGCGCGAGGCGGGAATGTTTATTGCGGGCGCGTGGCTTGCGCTGATCCCGTTTCTGGAGGCGTCGTTCGCCAGCCATTGGGTGGTGGTTCACGAGGTGTTTTCGGCGGCGGGTGGCGGTGTCAAAGAGACCGGCTCACCCAGCCTCATAGAGCGGCTGATCGCTTATGCGCATCAGGCGGCTGGTGTCTTTTTCGTTGGACTGCCCAGCATGTTCTACCGCTCGGCGCTCTGCCCGGCGTGTGTGCCCTGGCCCGCGCCCAGCGCCCATGCGACGCCACAACAGGCCTGGCAGGCCGCGCTGATCTGCGCGCCGATCTCACTGCTGGCGATTGGTTTCTGGTTGCTTGCCGCGCTTCCGCTCGCACGCGATAGCCTCGCCGCAGGCAGACGTATTATCACTCACTGGCGACAACGGCGCGCCGAGCCTGCCGGTGTGGCCTCTGTTGCGACCATCGCCACGGTGCAACCGTCTACGGGGGAAGACCTCACAACCGATGCGCAACCATTTGAGCCGCGCTGGTGGGGACGCTGGATGCTTGTGACAGCGGCGGCGCTGAGCGTGCTGATCTATCTGACCTCTAACGCGGCGTATCTCTATCCCGGCACATCGGATCGCTATCTGTTGGGGCTGTATCTTTGTTGGCCGTTGCTGGCCGCGCCACTCTGGCAGGGCGCCGCCACGCTGGTAGGTATGCTTCGGCGGCGCTGGCAAACGATGCGCGCACAGATTCAGGGTTTCCGTCGTCTCGCAACGTTCAGCGCGGCGCATGCGCGATCCCTTGCGCTGCCAACATTGGCGACCATCACATTGATTGCCGTCTGCTGGCTCAACATCATTGGCATTCAGCAGAGCATCCAGGTAAGCGCCAATCGTCAGGTGTACGGCGTGCCCGCAGGAATACGCGACACCCAGGTGATCGCGTTTCTGGAAGCCCATCACGCGGATCGCTTCTATACGACGTATTGGACGTGCTATCGGCTGATGTTCGAGTCTGGCGAGCGATTGACCTGCTCGGTAGTGAACAACGCCAACCCCTTTGCGCCTGGCTTCAACCGTATTCCAGCGTACATGGCGCTGGTCGGGCGGTCAGCGCATCCGGCGTATGTCTTCGACACGACAACGCATGAGGTCACATCGCAAGTCATAGATCTGGTGGCGATGCGTATTGCAGCGGACGATCCCCCATTCAGTGGCTACCGGCGTGCGATGCTAAACGCTTATGTCATCTATTACTTTGCGGGCGGGTAATATTCTTGCAGGCGCTTTCGCGCCTCTGTCTTGATAAGCCACATGAAATGCTCAATCGCCTCGGATTTCCCCTTCCTAATACTGCCTATGACGGCGGCCACACCTTTCCGAATTTGCCCCTTGACACACATGCTACTCTGTGTTACTATGTACCAGTAGTAAGTATTACTGATATGTAGTAACGCAGATATGCGGCAGCACAGAGTAGTAGGGGGTGATGATACTGGATAACCTGACGGAGATGCTGAAAGGCGTCTTAGAGGGCTGTGTCCTTGAGATTATCAGCCGTAAGCAAACCTACGGCTACGAGATCACGCGGCAGCTTCATGCCCTTGGATTCACCGACGTGGTAGACGGAACGGTGTACACCATTTTGGTACGGCTTGAAAAAAACAAGCTCGTGGACATTGAGACCAGGCCGTCCGAGATGGGGCCGCCGAGAAAGTTTTTCACGCTCAACGACGCGGGGCGCGAGGAGTTACGCCGATTCTGGGCAAAATGGGAGTTCGTCGCGTCAAAGATCAACGAATTGCGGGAGGGCAACGATGAGCGGACTGCTTGAGTTTCTTGACGAGTATTTCAATTTCCGGCGCATTTCGCGAGAAAAGCGCGAGTACCGGCAAAAGATGGAACGGGTGAACGCCCTACCGGAAGACTACCGCTACGTCTACCACAAAATCCAGCACTATATGTGGGGTCACGCGGGAGGATCGGGGATGGATATGCTGCCGATACTCTCCGATCTGATCGAACTGTTCGAAACGGGCGCGGCGGAGGGCAAGCCCGTGTTGGATGTGACGGGCGAGGACGTGGCTGGGTTTTGCGACGAACTGCTGCGCAACGCCAGAACGTGGACGGGAGGCCGTCGCGAGGCGCTGAACAACGACATCATGCGCAAATTTGGAAAGGGGAAGGGTGAGTAAAATGGCGCCCAACGCAATTCAAGTGAACGGTGTGCGGAAATCTTTCAAGGCGACACAAGTCCTGAAAGGCATTGATTTCGAGGTGCGACGCGGCGAGATTTTCGCCTTGCTTGGCTCGAACGGCGCAGGCAAAACAACGACGATCAACATCCTCTCAACGCTACTGAAGCCCGACGGTGGGAACGCAAGCGTCTGCGGCTATGATGTGACGCGCCAGCCCGAAAAGGTGCGTGAGAGTATCAGCCTGACCGGGCAATTCGCCGCCGTGGACGGCATCCTCACAGGGCGTGAAAATCTCATGCTGATCGCCAACCTGCGCGGAGTTCCCAACGCGCGAAAAACCGCAGATACGCTGCTTTCTCGCTTTGGGCTACGCGACGCGGCGAACCGTCGGGCGGCCTCGTATTCCGGCGGCATGACACGCAGGCTCGACATCGCGATGAGCCTGGTCGGGACGCCCTCAGTCATCTTCCTTGACGAGCCGACGACCGGACTTGACCCAGAGGGGCGGCTTGAAGTCTGGAAAACCGTCAAGGCGCTGGCAGATGGCGGGACAACGATTCTGCTGACGACACAATACCTGGATGAAGCGGAACAGCTCGCCGACCGCATCGCCATCCTGCACG
>Ga0070737_10000871_pt1 | contig 52504 bp, 45 predicted proteins | sample Coa_R1_10_FD_66438 | JGI IMG/M metagenome (GOLD analysis project Ga0070737, IMG submission 66438) | Surface soil microbial communities from Centralia Pennsylvania, which are recovering from an underground coalmine fire - Coalmine... | ecosystem: Environmental > Terrestrial > Soil > Unclassified... | reverse complement strand
CATGACCAACACGATCGAGGTGTTCGTCTCGAACCTACGCAGAAAGCTGGAGGCCGGTGGCGAGCCCAGGCTCCTACATACGATCCGCGGCGCGGGCTACGTCCTGCGCGTATAGGCGCGTTCCGATCCGCTGGCGGCTGGCCGGGGGCTCGGCGGCGCTGACGTTCGTGATCCTGGCGAGCTTTGCGATCGTGGTCGGGGTCCTCACCGCGCGCCAGTTCCGCAGCGAGTTCTACGACCAGCAGAGCTCCGCGTTTGACCATCTCTACGCCGAGCTCAACGGCAGGCTGACCTGGAGCAGCTCTGACCCCTACAGCCTGGACCTCAGCCACGTGGAGGTGTCGCTCAACGGCGCGGCGCTCGGCGAGCACGCGCAGATCAGGATCTTCGACGCGGGCACCGGCTCGCTGCTTGAGACCCAGGGCGACATCCCGATCCGCGGGCGCCGCGCCCCGGTCTCGGTGGGGCTGTTCGGCACGATGCCGACCAGGACGTCGGGCGCCTTTGACCAGGACGGCTACCGGGCGCAGGTGCGCGAGCTGGGCGTGCGCCCGCTGGGCCAGGTGCTGCTGCTCTACGCCGTGCCCCTGTCGGATCTTGACCACACGCTGGCGCGGGTGGAGGTGTTCCTGCTGCTGGGCGTGCTGGGCGGCACGATCCTGGCGCTCGCCGCCGGGCTGTTCGTCTCCGCCCGCGCTATGCGCCCGATCGTGGAGCTGACCGAGGCCGCGCGTGAGATCGAGCGCACGCGCGACCCGAGCCTGCGCGTCCCCCACCCGGAGGCCGAAGACGAGGTGGCGGAGCTCGCGGGCACGCTGGAGGGGATGCTCGCGGCGCTGGACGCAGCGCGCGCCGAGACCCAGGCGATGCTCGAGCGCCAGCGCGAGTTCGTCGCCGACGCCTCGCACGAGCTGCGCACCCCGCTGACCAGCGTGCTGGCGAACCTTGAGCTGCTCGGCGAGGAGCTTGAGGGCGAGCAGGCCGAGACCGCCGAGGCGGCGCTTCGCTCCACGCGGCGGATGCGCAGGCTGGTGGGCGACCTGCTGCTGCTGGCGCGTGCGGACGCGCGGCGCGTGCAGCCGCACCGGCCCACCGACCTCGGTCAGGTTCTGCTGGAGGCCGCCGCGGAGCTGGGCCCGATGGCCGACCACCACGAGCTGTCGATCAGCGCCGAGCCGGTCGTGGTCGACGGGGTCAGCGACGAGCTTCACCGCCTGGTGCTCAACCTGCTGGAGAACGCGGTGCGCCACACGCCGCCGGGCACCGCGGTGCAGGCGCTCACGCGCGAGCGCGACGGGATGGCCGAGATCATCGTCGCCGACAACGGCCCGGGGATCCCCCCGGAGCTCGAGGGCCGCGTCTTCGAGCGCTTCGTGCGCGGCGGCGGCGACCGTGGGCGGGGGTCGGGCCTGGGGCTTGCGATCGTGCGCTCGGTGGCGCAGTCGCACGGCGGCGATGTGCGGCTCGCCACGCCGGACGAGGGCACGGGGACGCGGTTTGAGATCACGATCCCGCTGGGCGCGCGGCGCGGCGCGGCGGCCGGCGAGGTCGCCGGGGCTGCTCAGACCTCGACGACGACCGGCAGCACCATCGGCCGCCGGCGCAGCCGCTCGTAGACGAACGCCTGCAGGTCGTCGTGCAGCGCCTGCTGGAGCAGGTCGATCTCGCGCACCCCCTCGCGCGCTGACCGCTCAAGGGAGCGGTCGACCTGCGCGCGGATCTCGCTGATCAGCTCGCCCGCCTGCTCGACGAACGGCACGCCCCGGAAGATCACCTCCGGGGGCACCACCGACTCGCCGCTCTGCTCGGAGATCGTCGCCACGACGATGAAGATCCCGTCGGCCGACAGCATCCGCCGGTCGCGCAGCGCCACGTCCGCGGGGTCGCCGATGTCCACCCCGTCGACGAAGATCATGCCGGCCGGCTCCGGGTCCCCCAGCCGCGCGCCGCGCGCGTCGATCTCAAGCGGCACCCCGTTCTCGCAGCGGAACACGCGCTCGGGGTCGATCCCGACCGCGTCGGCCAGCTGCGCGTGCAGCTGGATGCGCTTGTGGTCGCCGTGGACGGGCATCACGTAGCGGGGCGAGACGAGGTTGAGCATCAGCTTCAGCTCCTCCGCGTAGCCGTGCCCGGAGGCGTGCACCGGCGCCTCGCGCGTGGTGATCACCTCACAGCCGATGTGGTAGAGACGGTCGACCGTCTCGTTGACCGCGCGCTCGTTGCCGGGGATCGGCGTCGCCGAGAAGACGACCGTGTCGCCCCGTCGCAGCGTGATCTGGCGATGGTCGTCGTAGGCCATCCTGCGCAGCGCCGACAGCGGCTCGCCCTGGGAGCCGGTCGAGACGATCACGATCTTCTCGTCCGGCCAGTCCTCCACCTCCCGGGCGCCGATCAGAAGCCCCTCCGGCACGTCGATGTGCCCCAGCGAGCGGCCGATGTTGACGTTCTTGCGCATCGAGCGGCCCACCAGCGCGACCTTGCGGCCAAGCTGCGCGGCCGCGTCGATCACCTGCTGGACGCGATGGATGTTGGACGCGAAGCTTGTGACGATGATCCGCCCGCGCGCCCGGCCGAACACCTCCCGCAGATGGGGGCCCACCTCCCGCTCGGAGGGGGAGAACCCGGCGCGGTCGGCGTTGGTGGAGTCGCCGCAGAGCAGCAGCACGCCCTCGGCGCCGAGCCGCGCCAGCCGCGAGACGTCCGCCGGCGGGCCGTCGACCGGGGTCTGGTCGAACTTGTAGTCGCCGGTCAATAGCACCGTCCCAAGCTCGGTGCCCAGGGCGACCGCGCACGAGTCGGGGATCGAATGGGTCATGTGCACCAGCTCAAGCGAGAACGGTCCAAGCGACAGCCGCTCGCCGGTGCCCAGATCCTCAAGCAGCGCGTCGCGGAGGTTGTGCTCGTCGAGCTTGGAGCGCGCCATCGCGATCGTCAGCGGACCCCCGTAGACGGGGATCGGCGGGCGCCCGAGCTCCCGCAGCACCCACGGCAGCGCGCCGAGGTGGTCCTCGTGGCCGTGGGTGATGACGATCGCCTCGATGTCCTGCACCCGCTCGCGCAGGTAGCCGAAGTCCGGCAGCACGAGGTCGATGCCGAGCATGTCCGCGGTCGGGAAGCGCAGCCCGCAGTCGACCACGACGATCCGCTCGTCGTACTGCACGACGGTCATGTTCTTGCCGATCTCGCCGAGCCCGCCCAGCGGCAGGACGCGCAGGCGCCCGGCCACTACGCGGCCGCGGCGAGCATCCCGTGGCGCTCGAGCAGGGCGCGCACGATCGACAGCTCCTGCTCGTCGAGCTCCACGTAGGGCAGGCGGGGGCGTCCGGCGCGGATGCCGAGCAGGTTCAGCGCCGCCTTGATCGTGCACGCGGCGGGCGCGATCGCCATGTCCCGGTAGACGTCGGCAAGCGACGCGTCGATCTCGTGGCGGTGCTCGGGCTCGTCGACCATCCGGCGCATCTCCTCGCCGAAGATATGGCTGGAGGTGAGGATCCCCCCCGGCTCGCCCATGTCCAGCACGCGGGCCAGCAGGTCGTCGTTGCCCGCGTAGATCGCGAGCCCGTCGATCGGCGCCAGGTTGGCGGCGTTGGCCTGCTTGACGGCCACGATCCCGTCGATCTGCGCAAGCTCGGCCAGCAGCTCGTTGTCCATGTCGGCCGCGGTCCGCTGCGGGATGTTGTAGAGGATGATCGGCAGGTTGGTGGCCCGCGCGACCTCGCGGAAGTGGGCGACGATCCCGCGGCGGCTGGGACGGTTGTAGTACGGGTTGACCGACAGCAGGGCGTCGGCGCCGAGCTGCGTCGCGCGCTCGGTGAGCATCACCGCGTGACGGGTGTCGTTGGACCCCACCCCAGCGATCACCGGGCAGACGCCCCGCATCTCCCCCACGGCCAGCTCGATCACGCGCAGATGCTCCTCGTCGGTGAGCGTCGCCGCCTCGCCGGTGGTGCCGCACACGACCAGCCCATCCGAGCCGTGCTCCACGAGGTGGTGCATCAGCGCAACCGCCGCATCCTCGTCGACCCGCCCGTCCTCATCGAACGGGGTGACCATGGCGGTCAGGATCGCGCCGAAGTTGGCTGGCATGGCGCCATTATCGCAGGGGCGGCGGTCGGCGGTGCGGGGCTCGCGCGCCGATCAGGCGGGACGGGGCGCGCGCCGATCAGGCGGCCCGGGCGCTCGGCGCCGAGGCCGGGTCGCTGTCGGCCGGGGCCTGCTCGCGGACGGCCGGCGGCGCGGAGCGCTCGGCGCCGGCCTCCAGCAGCCGTTCGTACACCCGCCAGCGCTTCACAAGCCGCCCCCCCATCGCCTCCAGGCCGCGGTTCATCGACGTGTTGACCTCCAGGATGAAGCTCGCCTCGCCCCTCTTCTGGCGGCTTCGAGCGGCGGTCTCGAAGTGCTCCAGGTACAGGGCGGCGGCCACGCCGGTGTGCTCGTAGGCGGGCATCACGCCCAGAAAGCCGACCCTGAGCCGGTCGATGATCCGGCCGCGGTTGAGGTAGTGCCACCACCCCAGCGGCAGAAGCCGGCCGCGCATCAGCTTGTAGATCTGGTGCACGTCGGGGATCGTGATCGCCATGCCGACGGTCTCCCCGTCGATCTCGGCGATCATGAACCAGTCACGCGAGTACACAAGGTGCATGTCGATCGTGTACGCGTCCAGGTCGCTCTTGGAGTACGGGACGAAGCCCCAGTTGTGCGACCAGGCGGCGTTGTAGACCTTCGCGAACTCGTCCATCTCCCGCCGAAGGTGGCGCCGCTGCATCCGCCGGATGCGCACCCCGTACTTGGTGCGCGCGCGCTCGGCCACCTTCTCCAAGACCGGGTTCATCCGCCGGCGGTCGTCGATCGACAGGTCCCAGCCGAACAGGTCCATCGCCTTGAGCATCCCGGGCGCCCCCTGCACGCGCGCCTGGTAGTAGGGCGGGTTCCAGGGCTCGCGGATCAGCGGCTCGCGCTCGAACCCCTCGATCATCACCCCGGCCTCGTCGTTGATCTGGAAGTTCATCGGCCCGACCATCCGGTCGCAGCCGTGCTCCCGGCACCACTGCGCGGCGGCGTCAAGCAGCGCGTCGGCTACCTCCTGGTCGTCCTCCAGCTCCAAGAAGCCGAACATCCCCCAGCGGCTGTGGTGGTACTGGTTGAAGGCGAAGTCGATCTGCGCCGTGATCCGGCCGACCACTCGGTCGCCGCGGCGCGCCAGGAAGTAGGACGCCTCGCCGTGCTTGAAGAACGCGTTGAAGCTGCGGTTCAGGAACGCGTAGCGCTCGAGCTTGAGCGGCGGGATCCACGGCGTGCCGGCGTGCAGGCGAAACGGCAGCGCCACGAACTCGCGCAGGTCCGACATCCCCCGCACCGGCGTGATCTGGACCGCCATCGGAGCGGTACCGTACCGGAGGCGGGCGTGCGGCGCGCTCCGGGTAACGCGCTCACCCCGAGTGTCGCGGCTCAGCTCCGCGCCGCCGCTCGCTGCGCGCCGGCGCCGCGGCTCACGCCAGCAGGTGCTCGAGGCCGATCACCGGCGAGCGCTCAAGCGACCCCACACGGCGGACGGCGAGCAGCACGCCGGGCATGAACGACTCGCGGTCGATCGAGTCGTGGCGGATCGTGAGCGTCTGGCCGACGTCCCCGAGGATCACCTCCTGGTGGGCGACCAGCCCGGGGAGTCGGACCGAGTGGATCGGGATCTCCGGCGCCCGTGGCCCGCGAGCATCGGCCATCAGCGCCGCCGTGCGCGCGGCCGTCCCGCTGGGGCGGTCCAGCTTGGCCTCGTGGTGCAGCTCGATGATCTCGGCGGCGCGCATGTGGCGGGCCGCCTCGGCGGCGAAGCGCATCATCAGCACCGCCCCGATCGCGAAGTTGGGGGCGGCGAACACGTTCGCCGGGCCTCCCGCGAGCTGCTCGAGCGCCGAGGCGTCAAAGCCGGTGGTGCCGATCACCACGTGCACGCCGGCCGCGACCGCCGCGCGCGCGTTGTCAAGCGCCGTGGACGGCACGGTGAAGTCGACCAGCACGTCCGGCGAGCGGGCGAGCGCCTGCGCGACCGTGGTGCCCAGAGCGGGATCGGCGCGGGCCACAAGCTCCATGTCCTGCGCGCCCTCGACGGCGCGGCAGACGGTGCTCCCCATCCTCCCCGCGGCGCCCGCGACCGCGACGGCGATCACGCCCCTGCCCCCGCCGCCGCGCCCGGTCGAGCCTGCGCCTGCGCCGCCGCGCCGTGTCGACCGTCGACTCCAGCAGGCCCGGTCAAGCGGGCGCCCCCGCCGTCCTCGCGCCGGCGAATGCGGCCGTGGCAGCCTCGAAGCGCTCGGCGTCCGGGCCGATCCCGGCGACCGACAGCCGCTCGGGCGCCCAAAGCCCGCCCGCCAGCTCGCGCAGGTCGTCCAGCGAGACGGCGTCGATGCGGGCGACCAGCTCGTCGAGCTCAAGCAGCGGCATACCGGCCAGGATCTCGGCTCCGAGCCGGTTCATGCGCGCCCCGGTGGACTCCAGAGACAGCACCACGCGCCCCTTCAGGTTCTCACGGGCGCGCCGGAGCTCGTCCTCGGTCGCCGGCTCCCGGCGCAGGCGCTCGAGCTCGGCGCAGACAACCTCCATCGCCTGCGCGAGGTTCTCGCCGCGCGTGCCGACGTACAGGCCCACCTGCCCGGTGCCCTCGTAGGCGCTGGTGAAGCTGTAGACCGAGTAGGCGAGGCCGCGCCGCTCGCGCACCTCCTGAAACAGCCTCGACGAGGACGTGCCCCCGAAGATCGTGTCGAGCACGCGCAGCGCGAACCGCCGCTCGTCGTCGCGCGCCAGCCCCGGAGCGCCGATGCAGACGTGGTACTGCTCGGTGTCCTTGCGCTCAAAGCGCCGTCGCGGCTCGCCGGCGTCTGCCTCGTGGGCGCCGGCCGGGGTAGCCGTTTGACCCCCGGTGGCGGTGGGGCGGCCGGCGGCCGCCTGCGCGGCGCCGGGCTCGTGAGGTGTCCCCGCCCGGCGCGGCGCGCTGGGCGCCCGCTCGGCCGCCAGCGCCACGAGCGCCTCGTGGTCCACCGCCCCGGCGGCCGCGATCACCACGTTGGCCGGACGGTAGCGCTCGCGGTGAAAGGCGCGGATGACCTCCGGCGTGGCGCCGGCGATCACCTCCTGGCGGCCGATCACCGCCCGCCCCAGCGGATGGGGCCCGAACACCGCCTCGCCCAGCAGGTCGAAGACCTTCTCCTGCGGGTCGTCCTCGTACATCGCGATCTCCTCGAGGATCACCTCCCGCTCTGACTCGATGTCCGACAGCGTGGGCCTGAAGACCATCTCGGCCATCACGTCGAAGGCTTCGGCCAGGTGCGAGTCGATCACCCGCGCGTAGACCGAGGTGGACTCCTTGCCGGTGCCAGCGTTGAGCTCGGCGCCCATCGCGTCGAAGATCTGGTCAATCTCAAGCGACCCGTAGCTGTCGGTGCCCTTGAAGAGCAGATGCTCGAGCAGGTGCGAGAGGCCGGCCTGCTCGTCTGACTCGTGGCGGGAGCCCGCGCCGATCCAGAAGCCCAGCGACACGGATCGCACCGAGGGCATCGCCTCGGTTGCGATCCGCACGCCTGAGGGCAGCGTGCTCAGCCGGTGGGGCCGGGTCACGCTCGCGCTCAGGCGCGCGGGCGGTCCGGGTCGCGGTCGCGCACCCGGCCGCGGTCGCGGTCACGGTCGCGCCCGCCCCGGTCGCGGCCGCCGCGCTCACGGTCGCGGCCGCCGCCGCGGTGACGCTGCCCGCCGTTCTCGGCCGCCGCGATCGCCGCCAGCTCCTCGTTGGTCTTGCCCTGGATCTCAGGGTCGGAGATCAGGCGCAGGCCGATGCGGCCGCGCTCGCGGTCGACCTCGACCACCTTGACGGTCACCTCGTCGCCGCGGTTTAGGACCTCCTCGACCGCCTCGATCCGCCGGCCCGGCGCGATGTTTGAGATGTGCAGCAGCCCGTCGGTCCCCTTGGAGAGCTCCACGAAGGCGCCGAACGTGGTGGTCTTGACGACCTTGCCGGTGTACTCGTCGCCGACCTCGACCTCCTTGGTCATCGCCCGGATGCGCTCGACCAGCTGGTCGCCGCGCTGGCGGTCGGAGGCGTAGACGAGCACCATCCCCTCGTCGTTGACGTCGATCTGCGCGTCGTACTCGTCCTGCAGCGCGCGGATCGTCTCGCCGCCCTTGCCGATCAGCAGCCCGATCTTCTCCGGGTCGATCTGCACCGAGGCGATCCCCGGCGCGTAGCGGGAGAGCTCGCGGCGCGGCTCGGCGATCACCTTGGCCATCTCGTCCAAGATGAACTCTCGCGCCACGCGTGCCTGCGCCAGCGCGTCGCGCATGATCTCGAACGTCACGCCGGTGATCTTGATGTCCATCTGCAGGGCGGTGATGCCCCGGCGCGTGCCGGCGACCTTGAAGTCCATGTCGCCGAGATGGTCCTCGACCCCCGCGATGTCGGTCAGGATGATGTGGTCGTCCCCCTCCTTGATGAGCCCCATCGCGATCCCGGCGACGGGCGCCTTGATCGGCACGCCCGCGCTCATCAGCGAGAGCGTCGAGCCGCACACGCTGGCCATCGAGCTTGAGCCGTTTGACTCCAGGATGTCGGACACCACCCGGATCGTGTACGGGAACTCCTCCTGGCTTGGGATCATCGGCACGAGCGCCCGCTCCGCGAGCGCGCCGTGGCCGATGTCCCGGCGCTTGGGGCCGCGCATGAAGCCGGCCTCGCCGACCGAGAACGGCGGGAAGTTGTAGTGGTGGAAGTAGCGCTTGGTCGTCTCAAGGCCGAGCGTGTCAAGGCGCATCTCCTCGCGGGTGGTGCCCAGCGAGACGACGCTCAGCGCCTGCGTCTGCCCGCGCGTGAACAGCGCCGAGCCGTGCGTGCGCGGGGCGACGTCGACCTCGATCGAGATCGGCCGGATCTCGTCGGCGGCGCGTCCGTCGGGGCGGCGCTTCTGGACGGCGATCCGCTCGCGGATCAGCGTCTTCTCAAGCTTGTCGAACGCCCGCTGCGCGTTGGCCCGGTACTCGGCGTAGGTCTCGGAGTCCGGGTCGCCGGAGTAGCGCTCCAGCACCTGCTCCTGCACCAGGCGGGTCGCCTCCTGGCGGGCCAGCTTGTCCTCGATCTGCGTGGCCGCGTCAAGCGCCGCGCCGTGCGAGGCCTTGATCTGCTCGTAGAGCTCGGGATGCACCTGCGGGGACTCGAACTCCAGCTTGGGCTTGCCGGCCCGCTCGGCGAGCTCCCGCTGGGCCGCGCACAGGCGTCGGATGCTCTCGTGCGCGATGTCCAGCGCGTCGAGGATCTCCGCCTCGGGGATCTCGTTGGCGCCCGCCTCGACCATCAGGATGGCCTCCTCGGTGCCCGCCACCACCAGGTCAAGGTCGGTGGCGTCAAGCAGCAGGTCCTCGTCGGGGTTGACGACGAAGTTGCCGTCGACCTTCCCTATGCGCACGGCGCCCACGGGCCCCGGGAACGGGATGTCGGAGATCATGAGCGCGGCCGAGGCGCCGTTCATCGCCAGCACGTCGTAGGGGTGGATGTGGTCGACCGAGATCGGCAGCGCCACCAGCTGGGTCTCATAGCGCCAGCCCTTGGGGAAAAGCGGCCGGATCGGCCGGTCGATGAGGCGGGAGGTCAGCGTCGCCTTCTCGCCCGCACGGCCCTCGCGCTTGAAGAAGGAGCCGGGGATCTTCCCGGCCGCGTACATGCGCTCCTCGACGTCGACCGTGAGGGGCAGGAAGTCGGCCTCGCGCAGGTTGCCCCTGGTCGCGGTGCAAAGCACCATCGTCTCGCCCGCCTGGACGACGACGGCGCCGGAGGCCTGCTTGGCGAGCCTCCCCGTCTCAAACGTGATCCGCCTGCCCTCGATCTCGACGGACACGCGCGTGACGGCGTCAGACATATTCAGTTTCCTTCCCGCTCCGCCCTTCGGTCGGCGGAGTTCTTCGTATCTCTCATTCGTTCCGAACGCTGCGTGATGCTAGCGGCTCGGGCCGACCCGCTCCGCAGCAGCTTCCCTGCGCCGCTCGCGGCAGCGTCCATCGACCGCTCCGGGGCAGCGCCCGTCGACCGCTCCGGGGCAGCGCCCGTCGACCGCTCCGGGGCAGCGCCCGTCGACGTCGTCGCGGCGGCTTCCCATCTAAGCGGACCAATAGGTCCAGTTTGTGCTACGGTAAGCGGACCACCCGGTCCAGTTCGGCGTCGGCGTTGCCGTTGACGACCGGCGGTCCAGTCCACGATCGCATAGGAGTCAAGCCCCGTTGAGCACATCGACGATCCCCGAGACGACCGGCATCCCGACCGCGGCGCGAACGGTCAGCCCCTGGCTGGTGCTTGTGATCGCCTGCCTGGCGCAGTTCATGGTGGTCCTCGACGCGACCGTAGTGAACATCGCGCTCCCCTCCGTGCAGCGCGGCCTGCACTTCTCGATCGCCAACCTCCAGTGGGTCGTCAACGGCTACTCGCTGATCTTCGGCGGCTTTCTGCTGCTCGGCGGCCGCGCGGCGGACCTGCTGGGGCGCAGGCGCCTGTTCGTGACGGGGGTGATCCTCTTCTCGGCCGCCTCGCTGCTCAACGGCCTGGCCCAGACATCCGGGATGCTGATCGCCGGCCGCGGGCTGCAGGGTCTCGGCGGCGCGCTCGTCTCCCCCGCCGCGCTTGCGATCATCACCACCACCTTCACCGACACCGAGCAGCGGACCAGGGCGCTCGGCGTGTGGGCGGCGATCGCCGCCGGCGGCTCGGCCGTGGGGCTTTTGCTCGGCGGCGTGCTCACCGACCTGGCTTCCTGGCGCTGGGTGTTCTTCGTCAACGTCCCGGTCGGCGTGCTCACGGTCGCGATGGCGCTCGCCTGGGTGCGCGAGTCCAGGCTGGTGGGCGCACGGAGCTCGTTTGACCTGCTCGGGGCGGTCTCGGTCACGGCCGGGCTCGTCGTGCTGGTCTACGCGATCGTCAAGGCGCAGGCGTGGGGCTGGGGGTCGGCACGGACGCTCGGGCTCGGCGCCGTGGCGGGCGCGCTACTGGCCGCGTTCATCGCAATCGAGCGGCGCAGCGCCGCGCCGCTCGTGCGACTTGGGATCTTCCGCGTGAGGGCGCTGGCGATCGCCGACACGGCGCTGCTGCTGGTCGCCTCCGGGATGTTCGGCATGTTCTTCTTCGCCTCGCTGTACGTGCAGGAGATCCTCGGCTACAGCCCGCTGCGAGCCGGGCTGGCGTTCCTGCCGGTGACGATCGGGATCATGGCCGGCGCCGGCGCCGCGCAGCAACTGATCCGGCGGCTGGGGGTTCGCAACGTGGGCGCCGCCGGGATCTCGATCGCCGCCGCGGGAATGCTCTACCTCACCCGGCTGCCCGTGCACGGAAGCTACGTCGGGGACCTGCTCGTCGGACTCGTTCCAATGAGCATCGGCATGGGCCTGGCGTTTGTGCCGATCACGCTGCTTGGCACCGGCGGCGTCTCCGACGACGACGCGGGGCTGGCGAGCGGGCTGTTCAACACGGCCCAGCAGGTCGGCGGCTCGCTCGGGCTGGCGGTCCTGGCGACGCTCGCCGCGAGCCGCACCGCCGGCGTCCTGCGCGGGAGCTCGCCGGCGGCCGTGATGTCGGCCAAGGTGGCCGGGTACCACGTCGCGTTCCTGGGCGCGGCGATCATGCTCGCCGCCGGCGCGATGCTCCTGGTCGCGGCTCTGCGTCGCCGCCACATGCGTGGCGTCGAGCTGGCGGTGGCGGCCGGCGCGGTCGCCTCGCCGCCGGCCTGAGGAGGGCTCCGGAGGCGCGCGGTCGCGGCGGATGACGGCGGAGAGTGGCCAAACGGTGCGAAACTCACACACGACGTGGGCGAGACCGCGCACAGGACCCTCCGTGCCGATGCCGAGCGCAACCGCCGGCGGCTGCTGCACGCCGCCACCGAGGTCTTCTGCGAGCGGGGGATCGACGCCGGCGTGGGCGAGATCGCCCGGCGCGCCGGCGTCGGCCGCGGCACCCTGTTTCGCAACTTCCCCACCAAGGAGCACCTGATCGCGGCGATCGTGGTCGAGCGCCTGCGGGAGTCGTGCGCCCGGGGCCGGAAGGCGCTCGAGGCTCCCGACCCGGGGGAAGCGCTGTTTGAGCTGATCGAAGCATCGATCTGCCGGTCGGCCACCGACCGGGCGCTGTTCGACGCGCTCGCCGACACGTGGCTTGCCAAAGATGAGATCCGGGACGCGCACTCGGCGCTGTTGGAGACGCTCGACGCGCTCCTGCGCAGGGCCCAGCGGGCGGGCGCGGTTCGGCCGGACGTCAGCGCGGTCGACCTCATGATGCTCGTCAAGGGCGTGTGCGAGGCCGCCTTCGCCTTCCGCCACGTAAACCCGGAGGTCGCGATGCGCCAGATCGACCTTGTGCGCGCGGCACTGCGCCCGGCCGCCGGCGCCCCGCCGCTGCGCGGCCATCCGCCGACGCTCGCCGACCTTCAGCAGCCAGCAGCAGGCGACGACGCGAAGGCGCGGCCGGCCGCGTGACAGGCGCCGCCCGGGACCGGCCGCCGGCCCCCTGGAGCCGCGAAGCTCAGGGAACGCCGTAACCTGGCTATCCCAGGTTACTCACTAGCACCGCAGGGGATTACCCAGCAGGGCGACCCGGAGCCGTTCACCGAGCCTCGATGAACTCACCCCCGCGAAGGGGGTGAGGGTTCAAAAACTCCGACACGCTGATGTACGGGAACCGGCGGCCTCGATGAACTCACCCCCGCGAAGGGGGTGAGGGGCGGTCCCCGGCCCGCTGCCGCCGCTGGTAGAGATCGTGCCTCGATGAACTCACCCCCGCGAAGGGGGTGAGGGGTTGCGCGACCCGGCGCGGCCGCGTAGTGCGGTCGCCTCGATGAACTCACCCCCGCGAAGGGGGTGAGGGGTTGCGCGACCCGGCGCGGCCGCGTAGTGCGGTCGCCTCGATGAACTCACCCCCGCGAAGGGGGTGAGGGTGCGGCGCTGCTCGAACGCGCCGAGCGACTGACAGCCTCGATGAACTCACCCCCGCGAAGGGGGTGAGGGCCCGAGCTCGTCCGCCGGGATCACCCGGTTGTCCCGGCCTCGATGAACTCACCCCCGCGAAGGGGGTGAGGGAGGGGCCTGACATGCCATACCCCTGCGCCAACTTCCCGCCTCGATGAACTCACCCCCGCGAAGGGGGTGAGGGCCGCGGCCGACCCCGCACCGCCGGCCGCTTGCTGGCCTCGATGAACTCACCCCCGCGAAGGGGGTGAGGGTCCAAGGCGTGCAAGCCGTCCGCTGGCGGCAGCTCCCGCCTCGATGAACTCACCCCCGCGAAGGGGGTGAGGGAGCCTACCGGACCCCGCCGAACGGGAGTACTTCAGGCCTCGATGAACTCACCCCCGCGAAGGGGGTGAGGGGCCGCGAGCGCGCGCGGCAAGGACCAGTTCGCTAGCCAGCCTCGATGAACTCACCCCCGCGAAGGGGGTGAGGGTTCGCCGATGTGATCGCCGGCCGCGCCCGCCAGGAGCCTCGATGAACTCACCCCCGCGAAGGGGGTGAGGGGTGGTGGTGTTCGGCACCAAGCCGCGGGATGTCGAGCTGCCTCGATGAACTCACCCCCGCGAAGGGGGTGAGGGACGCCGCGCCGATCATCACTTGAGCAGCGCCGCGCCTCGATGAACTCACCCCCGCGAAGGGGGTGAGGGACGAGGTAGGCGAGCAGACTGTCGAGGAACTGTTCCACGGGGCCTCGATGAACTCACCCCCGCGAAGGGGGTGAGGGGCGCCACTCGCCCGCGAACTCGCGCTGGCTGCGAATCTCGCCTCGATGAACTCACCCCCGCGAAGGGGGTGAGGGTTCGGCCAGCGCCTTGCGGTAGGCGCGCTCGGCCTCGGCGCCTCGATGAACTCACCCCCGCGAAGGGGGTGAGGGGCCGAAGCGATCCAGAACAGTGACTGGGCCGGCTCACAGCCTCGATGAACTCACCCCCGCGAAGGGGGTGAGGGTTTGCTTGGCTGTCATGCGTGCTGGGAATCCAATGGGGCCTCGATGAACTCACCCCCGCGAAGGGGGTGAGGGGTTCAATCAGGATCATCACGGAGCCGTACTCCGAAAAGCCTCGATGAACTCACCCCCGCGAAGGGGGTGAGGGGCCGTGTTCGGCGACGCCGAAAGACTGGTCCTGGGCGCGCCTCGATGAACTCACCCCCGCGAAGGGGGTGAGGGTCCAGCCGCCCGCCCAAGCCTACCAGGACACGCAACAGCCTCGATGAACTCACCCCCGCGAAGGGGGTGAGGGGGTGTGATCGTCGAGCGCCGCTGCCGGCGCTGCGACGCCTCGATGAACTCACCCCCGCGAAGGGGGTGAGGGGCCCCCCCCGGGCGGCGCGCCGCTGTCCCGGCTGATGCAGCCTCGATGAACTCACCCCCGCGAAGGGGGTGAGGGTTATCGCCTTGGTCGTGGCTGCTAACTGAGCGTCTGCCTCGATGAACTCACCCCCGCGAAGGGGGTGAGGGGACTGGCTCGCTCCCGCGCTTGATACGTTCGGCAGGCCTCGATGAACTCACCCCCGCGAAGGGGGTGAGGGAGCGGCAGCGTTTAGCTGCCGATTTGCAGGCCGTTTTTGACGCTGTGCGCAGGCTGCGCGACGAGAGGACAATGATCTTCAGTTTTCAATGACCGCAGACGGGAAATGATGCCTATCTGGAGGCGATGGACGGCGCGCAGGCTCGCCAGCGTTTTACGCGAGCCGGAGCCTGCGCAGCGAGAAGCTGGGAGGCTAGGGTTGGGGCTGAGGGACGAAGCGGGCGCACGTACGCCATCGAGGCTAGAGCACCAGTGCGGAGCGATCGGCCAGAAGCTGTCCTGACCGCCCCAGGTAGACGGTCGCGCGGCGCGCGGACTCACGGGAGCCGAGGTCGCATAGCAGAACGCGGTCGCTGGCCGGATCGATGAGGCTTCGGAGGGTGACCTGGAGGCGAACGAACTCGGCTGGTCGCCCATCGACCATAAAGACACTGTACTGCACCCGCTCCCCATGGTGCTGGAGCGCCACGGCGACTTTGTCCCGGCGGCGATCGTCGGCCACGTCGTAGGCCACCAGGAGGCGACGCACAGCCTCGCTCATCGAAGCTCGATGGGGCGGTAGCTTGGGGCCTCGCCAACGACCAGTGCAAGGAGGAGGCGAGCCTGGACCTCCATCGCACGGCGCCACGTAACGCGGTAGCCGAAATGAGGATGACGAAGCTCGGCGGTGGCGCGGCGTTCGTAGGCGGCGATCAGGGCACGGCGGCCGCGTGGAGTCATCCGAAAGGCGTCTAGGTCGCGCCGGAAGTCTCGCGCGCGGACCTCACCGTTGTTGATCGCCCAGAGGACCGCGGAATCCGCTACCGGGGCTCTGAGCTCCTCCATCAGATCCAACGCCAGGGCGGGCTTGTTGCGAATCGGCGAGTGCAGCACGCCGCCATGTGGATCGAGGCCGCACGCCACGACCGCTCGCAGGACGTCCGCCAGCAGGAGACTGTACGCGACGTTTAGAGCCGCGTTCACCGGATCGTGAGCCGGATGAGCGGATCGGCGCTCAATGCGCGCCCAATCGGGGTTCAGGGCGTCGCTGAGGGCGGGGAAGTAGATAGCGGCGGCGCGTCCCTCAAGTCCAAGAAGCGATGAGGCGTCAGGCGCGGCGAGCGCCTGACGCGCCAGGGAACGCAGCGCCTCACGTTGCGGGCTGAGATGGCGTCGCAGGAGCGCGGCCTGGTTTCGGATCTTGGCGGCGATCATCGCGCGCGCGGCCCGGAGACAGACCGGCTCGGACAGCCGATGCTGGAGGGCTCTCGCGTCCCCGTTGGGGCCATCGGCCCCCGTGGCCCACCCCACAACTCTCCCCGACCACGTGCACCAGACGATCGTGACCCCGCGGTCGAGCAGCTCCCGCACCAGGGCCGAGGACAGGTCCACGTTGCTATGGGCGATCAGACCGCTCACGTGGCCGATCGGCACCTCCACCTGCTCCTGGCCCGCCGCGCGGATCTTGATCTGACCACGGCTGAGGCTGGCGCGAGCGCCAGGCGAAGAGAGGTGCAGCACCTGGCCGGTCGGGTCGGCCACCCCGATGCGCCGCGCCGGGACGCGTTGCCGGTGCTCGTCGGGTAGGCAGATCCCGACATGGCTGCACCAGCCGCATCGAGGGTCATCCTCCAAAGGCGGCGGCGGTGTAAGTGAGCTGAGCACGCTGCGGGTCGCCGTGACGTGCGAGTGCGCGAGATCCGACAGCTCGGAATCGAGCTCAACCGCCACACGGCGTCGCAACGTGCTGAAGTAAACCTCCGCTGCTCTGACCCTGTGCCCAGCCTCCCTCAGGCACAGTGCCTGCAGCGCCAGCTGAACTCGTTGCGCATCGGTCACCCGCGCGCTGCGCCGAACCGGCGTCGCCTTGTGCTCCACGAGGGTGAGCGAGCCATCGTCGTCGACCTCAACGGTGTCGCAGCGTCCGACGATGCCCAGCGTCTGGGAGCACAGCTCGACCGCGTGCAGGCGCCGGCGACGGGAGGTGGCCTCATCGTGTGCCTGCTCGTGTGCGGCGACGCCGTGGGCCATCTGAGCCGTGTCCGTTCGCTCACCGTGCACCTCCAGCCAGGCGCGGCGCGGACAGAAGACGTGGTGGCAGACCAGGCTGATCGGGAGCGGCTCGCTCTCCATCGCGGGCGACGCGTCGCTGGGAGCGTCAGCGCTCACGCCAGATCCACGGGCTCCCCGCGCGCGAAGGTGAAGATGCCGGCCCTGTTTCGACCGGGCGCTGGGCGCTCCTGGAAGCGCACGAGGCAGGGAACTCCCAGCGCCCGCAGGCGCGCGCTCGGCGGTCCGTGGAGCTCGGGGCTGGCGAGTTCGCTCCTGGCCAGCAGCGCCCGAAGCCGCGGTGCGGACGCAGGCGGGGAGCACACGGGCAGCTGGACCGTCAGGGGCTCCCCGCGAAGCTTGAAGCAGCAAGGCGTCCGGCTACCGCGGGTGGTGAGCCCCACCGGCAGCTGTCCAAGTCCAAGTGCGGCAAGCCACTGATGAGCGAGGTGCACGCGAATGCCGGGCGGGCCCCAGCCGGTCCGGTCCTTGTGCTCGGCACCCAGCAGCAGATCGTCCCCCGCCCAGATCGCCAGCAGCTCATCGCGATCGGCCTCCTCCGCTGCGGGTCGCGTCCGGCGCAGCACGCCGCGAACGAAGTCCGACGTGCTGTTGCCGGCGACACCGTCGAGCCGTGTCGCTCCTTGAGCGGGCGTGGCCTTCTCGCCGCCCCAGGTCATCGGCGCTCCGAGCCCCGCCACGAGGCGGGCCGAAAGGCCGTGCTGAACGCCATCGAGCAGCTGCTCGCGCGCCTGCAGTGCGCGGGGGGCGCGAGCTTTCTCGGTGACGAAGCGGGCCCAGATCGCCGGCCTGTCCTTGGCGATGTCCGCGTCGACGACCTCCCTGCATGCCAGCGCGCTCGCCCGGACGCATTCCACGGCGCGCTCCGGGGGCGCTGACGTCAAAACGAAGGGTTCCAGCTCAGGCGAGTCCGCCTCGCACCCGACGAACGCGCGCTCGCCGCCCACCTCCAGCGCGGCGGCCAGCCCGTAGGCCGCCAGATGAGAGACCAGCAGCAGCCCCGAGCTGCCGATTCTCAGCCTGTGTGTGCTCATCTTCCCTCCGCTGAGACCTGCCGGTCGGCGCAGCACAGCAGCGCCTCAAGCCAGGCGAGACCGTGGACGCCAAAGCGACTCTGGGCGCGCGCGCGCAGCAGCTCGTATTCGCCGAGATCGCCGAACAGCCTCTGCGCCCACGCGAGCACCGACGGTCCGCATCCATCCCATCCGTCGAGGAGGTCACGCTCCCTGCGGTCAAACAGGGGGCGCCCTCTGCCGTGATGGGCGCCGACGAGCGCCGTCACCAGCGGGTCTCCATCGGCCGCCACAGCGGCATACGCCGCGCTGAGCTGCTCGTGACGCCACCCGTCCCCACGATCGGGTCGGTGCCCCGGCCGCGGCTTCGCCAGCGGCGGCTCGCCTGCGAGCGCGCCCATGCGCCGCTGGAAGCGGGGATGACGCTTGCCCTCATCGTGAGAGCCCGCGGCCAGGAGCAGCTCCTCCCGCGGCAGGTGAGAATCGCGCAACGCTAGCGCCTGGATGATCGTCGCCAGGCGTTCTCTGACCTCTTGCTGGTGCTCGACGAGGCTCACGCTCTCATCGGGCACCGCTCGCGGAGCCTCGGCTCCGCGCCCGGGAATCTCCCTGACGACAAGCAGGCCGACCTCCAGACCGGGATCGCCCGCGCACCAATCCAGCTCCAGCTCGCCAAGCCGACGGTGGGAGCGCAGGCGGCGGGCGGCCTCGTGGTTGCCGGTCTCCTCGAGCACGTCTGCGACCTCCCTCCGGGCGGCGCGGGTGCCCAGCACCGGATCCTGGTCCAGGATCGGCTCGATGAGCGCGACAGGCAGCGGCAGGATCCGGTCTGGTACGCGACCCTCCGGGTTGTCCTGCAGAACATCCTCGAAGGGCTCTCCGCGACGGGACCCGTCGTCGAGTCCGACCACGCCGGCCGTACAGATGCGGGAGCCGGCGGGCACCACGACCGTGTCGCCCGGACGGGGATGTGGCGGATCGCCGCCGCCATCTTCGGCGAGGCGCTCGACGAGCAGCGAGCCGTCGCGCTCGCCCACCAGCCACGCCTTCGCTCGCACCACATCCAAGATCCGGCCCAGAGGCGTCCCCCGCGCGCCGGGGTTCGACCAGGGGATCGCAGCCTGCTCGTGCTGGCGAGGAGGACAAGCGAGCAGTGCTTCCTTGACGATCGAGGGGTCCAGGTCCAGGTTGGCGCGCGCCACGAGGCTGACCTCCGGACGAGCCTCGGACGGGTCCAGGAGGTAAAGATCGGGCTCGGGGTCGGCCGCATGCGCATCGCTGGTCATCGCCAACGTCTCAAGGTCGGTCGCGCGGATCCGAGGCAACAGGGGCCTCGCCGGTATGGGCAGCTCTGATCGGATCACGTCCAGGGGGGAGATTGAGCCAGGCAGGCCGTCAAGCCATCGAAGGCCGGCCACGAGATCCTCGACCTCATATGGTCCGGCGCCCCGTCCCACGGCCGGGCTGGCGGTGGTTAGCGTCTCGGGCACGACCACGGTCATCGCGGCCTGATCGTTGCGCCCCGATCTGTTGAGCCGCCCGGCCCGCTGGGCGAGCGCCGAGGCAGGGGCGATCACGCTCACGATCGCCGGCAGGTCCAGATCGACGCCCACCTCCAGTGACTGCGTGCTGATCAGGAAGGCGACCTCGGGATCGCCCTCGGCGCTCAGCAGACCGGGACGGCGCCTGCGCAACGCCGCGAGATCGGCCGTCCGCATTCGTCCACAGACGAGCTCGACCTGGTGGCCCTCCTGCCGAAGCGACGCAGCAACGCCAAGCGCCATGGGGACCTCGTTGACGAACACGCCCACCGTTGCGCCCACGCGCTCAAGCTCGGCCCGCGCGCAGTCGACCACCGCGCTCTCAAGCTCTCTCCCCCAGTCGGAGGCCATCACCAGCTCGAGCCGCTTCGCCGCATTCACTCGGGCCGCCAGCGACGGATCTTGCAGGTCCGGGCCGCTGATCCCCATCTGACCGGGCGATCGCTCCTGGGTCGCGGTCATGGAGACCACCTGAAGCGGAGCGATGCCGCCTGGAAGCTCGGCGACCGTCCTGGCCGTCTCCAGCAGGCGCCCGTGCAGGTGCGCCTCGTCGACGATCGCGACCGCGTCCTGGCCGAGCAGCCCCGCCTCGAGGTTGCGGGCGTGCCGCGTTGACCCGTAGCCGCGGAGCAGAAGCCGAGAGCCCCACATCTGCGGCGTGGCGCAGATCACCTGGCACGCGGCCGGCTCAGTTCGCCAGCCGCTGTCGGGTTGCAACCCGCCGCGCAGGCTCCAGGCCAGCACGGGCGGAGGCTCATCCTCGTCCACCGAGCGCGTCTGCAAGCCCCTCAGCGCCTGGGCGTGCGCGAACAGCACAGAGCTGGCGCCCTCCTTCAGACCAGCCGCCAGCCGGGTCGCGACGTTGCGCGCGCGGTCGTACTGATCGTCGACCAGGACGCGACGGGGAGAGACCAGGATCAGACGGCGGGGCGGCCGGGCCTGCGTTCGGCCAAGGACATGCTCGGCGACCAGAAACGCATGAGCCTCCACGACGGCCGATTTCCCGGATCCGGTTGGCGCGCAGATATCAGGCCAGCGTCCCGAGTCGGCGACGCTCTGCACCAGAGCGCACTGCCATGGGTAGGGCCTGGCTCCAGCGTTGAGCGCGGCAAAGAAGGTGACAAACCGCTCGGACGCCGTCATCTCCACAGCTCCGCCAGCGGGCGCAGCAGCCCGCCACCGAGATGGCGAGCGCGCCCGATCGCGAGCAGGCCGCCGCCGGCGTCCAGGTCGCCGAGGCTCACAAGCGCGTCGACGGCCACCAGGAGGTCGCCCGGTCGGGCTCGATGGCAGTAGCGCGACGCCGCGCTGGAGAGGCGGCGCGCTCGCGCCGTCACGCCCATCTGGCGCAGCTGGGCCACGAGTGCGCGGCGGAACTCCCAGCCCGTCCCCCACCCCACTCCCTGCGACTCCAGCACCCCGCGCATGGCGTAGCCGACGGAGCAGACCACCGCGTCATCGAGCGTCCAGGGGGCATGCCGTGGTGTCCCCGGCACATCGAGCACCATCGGCACCTCGGTTGCGAGAGGACCGCCGGTCTCGCTCCAGAACGGCACGGCACTGACCTGCTCAGGGGCTGAGAGCGCCACCGCCCGTCGCGCGTAGGAGACCCTCAGGCCGCCCGAGAGCGCCTCGAGGAGCATCGCCCGGTCAGCGTCGGGCACCGCCGCCGGCAACCCGAGCACCACCGCCGGCGAGCGCTCCGGTCCCAGGACGGTCGGGTGGATGGCGATATGACCCGGGCCGCGCAGCGGCCCATCGCCGTCACGACCACTGACGAGCGGAGGCACGTCATCGGCGATCGCAGCGACCAGCGCCCGGTGCACCGCCGCTGCGAGTCCGACGCGAGCCTGCGGTCGCAACATCCACGGCTCGAGCGCGCGATCTGGCCGCAGGATCCAGGCTTCGGAGTATGGCCAGCCCACCGCTGCATCTCGCCCAAAGCGGCGAAGGCGCGTGTGCAGCTCGCCGATCCCCGCAGGCTGCTCGTCGGGGGCCTGCTTGCCCCGACTGCCGGACGCGTGGCGCCCGGCGCTCAGGCGCAGCGCCTCCCGGTGCGCGTGCATCAGAGCGTCGAAGCGCCCTGGCCGCGCGACGCGCAGCGCAAGCCCGGGACCGCGCCGCTCGGAGTGCGCCAGGAAGCCCACGGCGGCGCGATCCAGGCGACCGGGGTTCACCCTGACGACAACCGAAGCTTCGGCCCGGCCGACGTGGGTGATCTCGCACGCGAGCTCCTGAAGCGCCCGCGCCACCGGCTGGTCGGCCGGCGGCCAGGCGTAGACGACAGGTCCTCCCAGCGCGGTGAAGGGCTCAAAGGGCGTGTTGGCTAGAAAGGGAGCTCGAGCCGCCCGCAGCCGGTAGCGGCGGGCGTTCTGGGTGCTGGTGCGAAACGCGGGAGCCAGGATGCCGAGCGGCTCGTGCTCCTCAAGCCAGCGGACAGCCTCGGCGTGCTCGTCTTGAGCGGCGAGCACCTCCCGCTGCGCACGCGTGTCATGCTGCGCGACGGCCCAAGGTCCCGCCGCCGCCGCCGCCGCAGCAAACGCGGCGTGCAGCCTCGCGGGTGAGGGCAGCGGCTCCGGCGCCCCGTACTCCCCGCCGCTGTAGGCATCGCGAGTGAACCGGACGCTGATCATCAGCGCCTCTTCCATCGCACCTACTCCTCGTCGTCGGCTTCGTCGACGGCTCCGCCGCCTATGACCGGGTCGCCTTCAAGGCGCTGGCACTGGCCCGTCCAGCGCAGGCGATCGGGCAGGCGCTCGATCGCCAGGTCCAGAAAGCGCTCGCAGGAGTCGATCGAGAGGTCCAGGTCCACCTGCTCGCCGTCAAGCGTTGTGCGCGCCCGGGGGGCCGAGACGTCGCAGTAGGCCCGCAGGTCCGGGTCGGCGTCGGCGTACGCGCATCCGAGCAGCAGCATGGCCAGCAGCGCCCCCCGCGCCGCCACGTCCTCCTCGGCCGAGCCGCCGAAGCGCAGACGCCTGAGACCTGCCAGCGAGAAGGTGCGCGAGCGGCGAACCTCGGGCACCGAGACGCCGAACGGCTGCTCGGTGGCGGGCGGGATGCCGCCGAGGCCGAGCTCAGCGGCGGAGATCGCCTCCTTCCTGTCCTTGCGCGCCTTGTTGATCTCCTTGTCAACCTTGTCCACCAGCTTGGGGGACAGCTGATCGCGTTGGCGGTCAAGCAGCTCCCACATCTGCTCCGGGGAGACGTACACGTCCTGGCCGAGCGGGTCCAAGCGCGCGCCGGAGCGCCTGGACAGAGGGTTGCCGCTCTCGGCGACCACACCGAAGAGCTCTGAGACGAGCAGGCCGCGGAGCCGCAGCTGGCCTGTGCGCCGAGTGGAGTCCCAGCCGCCGAATGCCAGCGTGGCCGGGGAGGCGAGGAATACGGCAGAGAGGTCAGCATGGTTGCTGTCCCGCAGTCGCTGGTACCAGTCGCGCCGGATGACCGGCGTGCCGTCCTGGCTGGAGAAGCGCACGTGTGCGTCAAAAGCGCGGTGAGGGAGGCTCAGGTCATACAGCGGCGGGCGGCCCTCATAGATCACCTCGATCACGGGGATCAGGCGCGCTGCGCCGCCATCACGGCGGGAGGCCAGCAGCCCCTCCTCGGCTCGGTTGCTCTGCGACTGCTTTGAGTCGATCAGCGCCGCGCGCCGAAACTCGCCATCGATGAAGCGCGTCTCGAAGACGAACTCCGACCCAGACCTGCCCGCGTAGCGGGCGGGCGCGATCATGGCTCCGTGGGCTACGCCGTAGACCGCCGGATGCTCGAGCGTCGCCGCCCCGCCCCGGTCGAGATGCTCGTAAAGCGCCTCAAGTTCCACCTGCCGCTCCTCCTGTCTTGTGGGATCTTGCCGGTGAGGTCGCCGGTGCAGGCTCGATCCTGACAAGCCTCGCGGGCGCGACGGAGACTTTTTTCTCAGCGCCGCGCGAGCGAGCGCTCCACGTCGGCGGCGGGGACCGGCTGGGCTGAACCGTCGCGCCAGGCGAACACCGCCGGCGTGGTCACCACGCCACCGCGCACGCCGGAGATGAAGTCTCGCTGCACGCGCTCGCGGACGGCCGGGGAGCGACGGTCGGCGTCAAAGCGCTGAACGTCGAGCCCCAGCGCCTGCGCGCGCGCCCAAAGGTGCGGGTCCTCCAGCCGGCCCTGGTCTGAGAACAGCATGTCGTGCATCTCCCAGAAGCGTCCCTGCAGCGCGGCCGCCTCGGCGGCGCAGGCGGCCGGCCAGGCGCGCGGATGGCTTGAGCGGACCGGGAAGTGGCGGAAGACCACCTCCACCGCCAGGCGCGCGAGCCGCAGCTCAAGCGCGGCGCAGTACGGGCACTCGAAGTCCGCGTAGACGATCACGAGCACCGGCTCGCCTTCCACGGCGCTGCGCCGCCGGTGGTCGCCGGCGCCGGGCGGCGGGATCGGCTCAGAGCGCAGGTCGCTCACGGCGCGCGGCGGGGCCACAGCCGTCCTGGCCGCGCTCGCACGGCGAGCCGCGATCCTGGCCGCGCTCGCGCGGCGAGCTGCCGGCGTTGCGCCGTGGGCGGCGACCGTCGCGGCGTCGCTGGCGGGGGCCCGCTCAGCGCGCGAGCGCGTCGAAGATCAGGTTGGCGCCCGGCAGCTCGCCGGGAGACGCGGCCTGGTAGCTCCAACGGACCGTCAGATCCGGCCCGATGATCGCCAGCGCCCGCTGTGCGAAGCCGCCCTCGTGATAGGCGTCGAACGCGCGGCAGGTGGCCCCCTTGGGCTCGAAGTCCGACAGCTGCTCGATCGACACCCCCAGGTGCTCGCGGAACGCCGTCTGCGAGTAGGTCGCGTCGCAGGAGACCCCGTACAGGGTGGCGCCGTGCGCGCGGAACTCCTCGCGCAGGTCGTCGTAGAGGTTCAGCTGGTCGGTGCAGACCGGGCTGAACGCGAACGGGTAGAACACCAGCACCGTCGTGCGGCCCTCAAGGTCGGCGCGCGTGAACTCGCTGCCGTCGGCGCGCCTGAGCGTGAACTCGGGCGCCGGCGTGCCCGCCGGGATCATCGCCGCAGCCCGAGCGCCGCGATCAGCGCGCGGTAGCGCTCGATGTCCTGGCGGCGGAGGTAGTCCAGGAAGCGGCGGCGGCGGCCGACGAGCCTGAGCAGGCCGCGGCGCGAGTGGTGGTCTGAGCGGTGCGTGCGCAGGTGCTCGGTCAGCTGGTTGATGCGCTCGGTCAGCAGCGCCACCTGCACCTCCGTGCGCCCGGTGTCGGCCTCGCCGGCGCCGAAGGTGGCGATCAGCTCTCGCTTTCTCTCCTGGGTAAGGGGCATCGGGCCGGTCAGGCTAGCAGAGCCCGGCGCCCTGCCCGGCGGCCCCATGGCGGCCGCACAGCTCCCGCACCCGCGCCACGTCCAGGCGCATCTGCTCCACCAGCCCGTCCGGCGAGTCGAAGCGGCGCTCGCCGCGCAGGCGCTCGATGAACGAAAGCGACAGCTTGCGGCCGTAGAGGTCCTCGTCGCGGTCCAGCAGGTAGGCCTCGATCAGCGGCGCGAGGCTGGTGCCGAACGTGGGGCGAACGCCGATGCTCACGGCCGCGCAGGCGCCGTCGGCGCGCGCGGCGTAGACGCCGAAGGCGGGGTGCACGAGCCGCTCGTCGGGCACGATGTTGGCGGTCGGGAAGCCGAGCCTGCGGCCGCGGCCGTCGCCGCGCACCACGGTGCCGCGCAGCTGAAAGGGCGCGCCCAGGAACCGTGCGGCCGCCGCCACGTCGCCGGCTGCGACCAGCGCGCGGATGTGCGTGGAGGACACGACCTCCCCGTCGACCTCCACCAGGCGCACGACGCGGGTGTCGAAGCGGGGGTCGGCGACCAGCAGGTCCGGTCCGCCCGCGGCCTGCGCGCCGAAGCGGAAGTTCTCGCCGATCGAGACGCTCGTCGCGCACAGCCGCCCCACCAGCACCTCGTCGATGAACTGCTGGGGCGTCTGGGCGCGGAAGCGATCGTCGAAGGGGATCACGACCAGCTCCTGGACGCCCAGCGAGGCGATCAGCTCGGTCTTGACCTCTAGCGTGGTCAGCAGCTTGGGTGCGTCGTTGGGGCGCAGCACCCAGCGCGGGTGCGGCTCAAACGTCACGACCGTGTCGCTGCCGGCGATCACCGCGCGGTGGCCGAGGTGCACGCCGTCGAACTCGCCCAGCGCCAGGCGGCGCGGTCGCGGAGCCACATCGGCGAGCATCGTCACCCTCATCGGTCAGGCAAGCCTATTGACGCTCAGCGCAGCACGACGATCGGCGCCAGCCGGTCGGGGGAGCCAGCTGGCCGGGCGATCGCGACAAGCCCCCGCTCGTCGCACAGCCGCACGGCGGGCGCGCCCTGCGGCGGCGGCTCGACGCTCACCTGCTGACCGTGCGAGACGCGCCGCGCGCGCTCGGCGTCCAGGCGCACGGCCGGCAGGAACGACAGCGCGTGGGAGAGCTCCACCGGTCGCAGCGGGTCGGCGTCGGCCACGTCCAGATGGCCGATGCGCGTGCGGCGCAGCTGCTCGCAGTAGGCGTCTCCGAGCGCCGCGATCAGGCTGCGAACGTAGGTGCCCGACGAGCATTCGATCTCGAACGCCCGCCGGTCGCCGCGGCGCCACAGCTCCTGGAAGCGGTAGACGGTGATCTCCCGCTCTGGGAGCTCCACGGCCTCCCCCGCGCGCGCCAGCTGGTAGGCGCGGCGGCCTGAGACGTGGACGGCCGAGTGGGCCGGCGGGCGCTGGCGGATGCGGCCGACGGGGAGCGTCAGATCGCCCGCGGGCACCCTGCCGGTGGCGGTGATCTCGCCCTCTGGGTCGCCGGTGCTCGACGTTGCGCCAAAGCGCGCGATCGCCTCATAGCGCTTGGGGAGCCCCATCAAAAAGCGCTGCACCCGCGTCGCGCGGCCGACCAGCAGCACCAGCAGCCCGGTGGCGAACGGGTCAAGCGTGCCGGCGTGGCCGACGCGGGTGCGGCGTCCAAGCCGTCGGCGGACCTCCGCCACCACGTCGTGGGAGGTGACGCCCGCGGGCTTGTCGCACAGCAGCACGTAGTCGTCCACGTTTGGGGAGGATGGGCCGCTCAGCGCGCGGCGGCCAGCTGGGCGTCCAGCTGCTCACGCAGGAACGCGACCAGCTCCTGGTGCGAGAGGTCGGTGCTGAAGCCCGCGGCCTGGCGGTGGCCGCCGCCGCCCTGCGCGCGCGCGATCGCGGACACGTCGATCGATTCGTCGCCCGCGCGCAGCGACACCTTTCGAGCGCCGTTGGCGCCGTCGCGGCCCGCGCGGTGGCGCACGAGGGCGGCCACGCGGGTGCCCTCGAGCGCGCGCAGATGGTCCACCAGGCCCTCCGAGTAGCTCTCCTCGGCCTGCGCCTGGCTGAAGTCGTCGGCCGTGAGCTCGGCGATCGTCAGGCCGCCCTCGTAGCGCTCGATGTTCGACAGCCCGCGCGCCAGCAGCGCCAGCTTGGCGTAGGGCACCCCCTCGTACACGCGCCGGTAGATGCCGTGCACGTCCACGCCCGCGTCGATCAGCTCGGCCGCCATCAGGTGGGCGCGACTGGTCGTGTTCTCGTACATGAAGCGGCCGGTGTCGGTGATCAGCCCCACATACAGGGCGTCGGCCACGGTGCCGCGCGGCTGGACGCCGAGGCCGTGCATCAGATCCCAGACGATCTCCGCGGTGCACGACGCGCTCGGCACCACCAGGTTGACGGTCCCAAAGCGGGTGTTGTCGTGGTGGTGGTCGATGTTGAGGATGTGAGCGCCCTCGCGGCGGAAGGCCTCGGCGGGGTTTCGGTCGATGTTGCCGCAGTCCAGGAACACGATCGTGCGCTCGCGCATGTCCGGCGGCGGCTCGCTGACCAGGCCCGTGAGCGGCAGGAACCGGTACTCCTGCGGAGGGGGCAGGTCGGCGGGGGCGATGAACGTCAGGCAGTCGGCGCCGAGCTCGGACATCGCGCCCTGCATCGCGACCAGCGAGCCGAGCGCGTCGCCGTCCGGGTTCTCGTGCGCGACCAGGATCAGCCGCCGCGCCTGGCGCAGCTCGGCCAGCACCTGCTCGCGCTCGGGCCCGGGCGCGAGTCCCGGCCGGCCGTCGGCCGCGCTCACGCCCTCACCCCGCGTCCCGCTCGCCCCGCGCCGACAGCAGGCCGACGATCCGCATGCCCCGGTCCACGGAGTCGTCGTAGACGAAGGTGAGCGCCGGGGTGCGCTTGAGCGTCAGCTCGGCCGCGAGCCTGCGCTGCAAGAAGCCGTGTGCGGAGCGCAGCCCGTCGATCGTCGCGGCGCGGTCTGACTCGCCTCCGAGCACGCTCACGAACACGCGCGCGTGGCGCAGGTCTGGGCTGGTCTGCACGCCGGTGACGGTCACGAAGCCTACACGTGGGTCCTGTAGCTCGGTGGCGATCACGTCGCCGAGCACGGCCCGGAGGGCCTCGTCGACGCGTCGCATGCGGGCTGAGCGCATCCTATCCCTCCGCCCCCGCGCAGCGCCGCGCGGTCACCGAGCCACGCCGGGCGCACTCGCCGGCGACGGTGATCCCCACGGGCTCGCTTCGGCGGCGTGGCGGCGAGGCGGTGATCCGCAAGGGCTCGCTGCGGCGGCGTGGCGGCGAGGCGGTCATCCGCGCAGGTCCTCCACCGAGGCCAGCAGCCGCTCGACGCTCGCGCCCTCCGGGCAGCGCGCCAGGACGAAGCGCTCCAGCTCGTCGGCGGCCTCGCTGAGCCGCGGCAGCGAGCCGCCGGTGAGCGCGGCGGTCAGCTGGGCGCGCTGCCAGAGGTCCTGATGGCCGGTCTCGGCGACGGTCGCGCCCAGGCGCCCGCGCAGCTGGGCCTTGATCGACTGCAGCTCGCGCCGCTTGGCCTTCAGGCTGCCGGCCTGCGGGAAGTGCAGCTCGATCACGAGCACCGCCACGAAGCCCCCGCCCTGCACGGCGGCTCCCCACCGGCGCGCTCAGGCGAGCTCGCGCTCGACCTGACGGGTCGTGTAGGCCTCCAGCACGTCGCCCTCCTTTACGTCGGCGTAGTCGCGCAGCACGATCCCGCAGTCAAACCCGGCCGAGACCTCGCGCACGTCCTCGTTGAAGCGCCTGAGGCTGGCGATCTCGCCGTCCCAGACGACCGTGCCGTCGCGCACCAGGCGAACCCTCGAGCCGCGGCCGACCTTGCCCTCGGTCACGTGCGATCCGGCGATCGTGCCCACCCTCGAGGCGCGGAAGATCTGGCGCACCTCGGCGGTCCCGAGCGGCACCTCCACCTCCTCGGGGGCGAGCATCCCCTGCATCGCGGAGCGCAGCTCCTCGATCGCGCGGTAGATGACCGAGTAGTGGCGGATCTCCACCCCCTCGCGCTCGGCGACCGCGCGCGCGTCGCCGACCGGGCGCACGTTGAAGGCGAGGATCACGGCGTTTGAGGCGGCGGCCAGCATCACGTCGGACTCGGTGACCGCGCCCACGGCGCGGCGGATCACGTTGACGGTCACCTCGTCCTGGGGAAGCTTGGCGATCTCGTCCTCGATCGCCTCAAGCGACCCGGCCACGTCGGCCTTGAGGACCAGGTTGAGCTCCTGCAGGTCCGATCCGAAGATGCTCTCAAGCGAAACGCGCTTGCCGCTCTGGCGGCGCGCGAGCGACTCGGCCTTCAGCCGCGCGGCGCGCTCCATCGCCAGCTGGCGCGCCCGACGCTCGTGCTCGACCGCGCGCACGTGCTCGCCGGCGGCCGGGACGCCATCGAACCCGAGCACCTCCACGGGCTCGCCCGGCAGCGCGCGCTCGACGCGGTTTCCCAGAAAGTCGTACATGGCGCGCACCCGGCCCCACTGCGCGCCGGCGACGAGCGCGTCGCCGATCTCAAGCGTGCCGCGGCTGACGAGGATCGTCACCACCGGCCCGCGTCCGGGGTCCAGCTTGGACTCGATCACGGTGCCCGACGCGGCGGCGTTGGGATTGGCCTTCAGCTCCTCGACCTCGGCCATCACGATGATCGTCTCAAGCAGCTCGTCGAGGCCCTCCTTGGTCTTGGCCGAGACGTCGACGAACTCGGTGTCCCCGCCCCACTCAACCGGCTGCAGCCCCAGCGCCGTCATCTCCGTGCGCACGCGATCGGGCTGCGCGCCCTCCTTGTCGATCTTGTTGACGGCGACGATCATCGGCACGCCCGCCTCCTTGGCGTGGTCGACCGCCTCCTGGGTCTGCGGCTTGACGCCGTCGTCGGCGGCGACCACGATCACCGCGATGTCGGTGACCTTCGCGCCGCGGGCCCGCATGGCCGTGAACGCCTCGTGGCCGGGGGTGTCCAGGAACGTCACGACGTGACCGTCGTGCCTGACCTGGTAGGCGCCGATGTGCTGGGTGATCCCGCCGGCCTCGCCGGCCGCCACCTGCGTCTGGCGGATCGCGTCCAGCAGCGAGGTCTTGCCGTGATCGACATGGCCCATGATCGTGACCACGGGCGCGCGCGTGACCAGCTCCTCCTCGGAGTCGTGGTAGACGGGCTCGGCGTACTCCTCCTCGTCGGAGTGGACGATCTCGACCTCCTTGCCCAGCTCCTCGGCCAGCACGAGGATCGACTCGTCGGAGAGCGTCTGGGTGAGCGTCTTCATCTCGCCCAGGGCCATCAGCTTCTTCATCACCTCTGGCACCGGCACGTCCAGGTACTCGGCGACGTCCTTGACGGTCGACCCGGAGTTGATCTGTATCGCGGTCCGCTCGGCCACCGCGGTCCGGGCCGGCCGCGCCTCCGCCTCCTCGTCGTAGACGCCGCGGCGCCGGCGTCCGCGACGCTGGCGGCGTGGAGGCTGGTTGGGCTGCGAGGGGCCGCCGCCGGCCCGGCGGGATGCCTGGGAGTCGATCACCACGCGCCGGCGACCGCCGGCGTTGCCGGGGAAGCGCTCCCCCTGCAGCGAGTCGCGCGTGGGGCGCTTGTGGGCGGCGCCCGCCGCCGCCGACGAGGCGACCGGGGCAGCCGGCTGCGCTGCCGGCGGCTGCGCTGCGGCGGCCTGGGCTGCCGCCGGCCTGGCGGCCGCGGGCTGTGAGCTGGCGGCCGGCGCTGGAGCGGCGGGCGCCGCGGGCGCGGGGGCGGCCTGGGCCGCGGGCGCCGCGGGCGCGGGGGCGGCCTGGGCCGCGGGCGCCGCGGGCGCGGGGGCGGCCTGGGCCGCGGGCGCCGCGGGTGCGGCCGTCGCCGCAGGCTCACGCGCGGGCTGCGCCGCAAGCTCGGGCCGCCGCGGCGCAGGCGGCTCGGGCGCGGGACGAGGCCGCGGCGAGGCGGGCTGCGCAGCCGCGGGTCGCGCCGGGGCGGGCGCCGAAGCGGCGGCCGGCTGCGCCGCGGGCGCCGCGGGCTGCGCCGCGCGGGCCTCGGGCTTGGGCTCCGCCGCCGGCTGGGCGGGGCGCGCTGCGGGCTTTGGCGCGGGCGCGGGGGCGGGCCGTGGGGCGCTCGGTGCGGGCTCGGGGGCCCGCGACGGGGTGGGTGCGCGCGGCGCGGAGGCGCTCGCCGACCGCGCGGCTGCGCCGTTTGCGAGCACGCTCGCGGCCAGTTCGGCGTCGACCGAGGAGGAGGCCGCCTTCACCTCGATCCCAGCCGCGCGCAGGCGTGCGAGAACGTACTTGGGGGGCAGTCCCCGCTCCTTTGCGATCTCGTGCACGCGCTTGTTCATTGCCGCGTGAGTTTAGGACCCGGCCTGCGCCTGGCCGCCGTCTGCGGCCGCGGAGGCGCCGCTGGCCGACCGGCCGCCGGCGGCCTTGCCGGTCTGCGCCGAGACGCGATCTGACCCCGTTCCGGCAAGCGCCTGATGGGCCTCAAGGCCGCAGTATCGCGAGCCGGGCAGCGCCGCGTTGGGGCAGCGGCGGCCGTTTGAGAGGATCGCCGCGCAGCGTCCCTGCGCCTCATCCTCCTCGTAGCCGTGCTGGGCCTCCTCGGCGGCGAACTCGGTCTCCGAGCGGATGTCGATCCGCCAGCCGGTCAGCCGCGCGGCCAGCCGCGCGTTCTGCCCCTCGCGGCCGATCGCCAGCGAAAGCTGGTCGTCTGGCACGATCACCGTCGCCTGCTTGCCGGCGTCGTCGACGAGCACCTCGCGCACGCGCGCGGGCGACAGCGCCTTGGCCACGAACCGCGCGGGCTCCTCGTTGTAGGGGATGATGTCGATCTTCTCGCCGCGCAGCTCGGAGACCACCATCCGCACGCGCGAGCCGCGCGGCCCCACGCAGGCGCCCACCGGGTCGACCCCGTCGACGTGCGAGACGACCGCGATCTTGGAGCGGTACCCCGGCTCGCGGGCCACGCCTGTGATCTCCACCAGGCCGTCGGCGATCTCCGGGACCTCGAGCTCGAACAGCGACTTGATCAGCTCCGGGTCACGCCGGGAGACGATGATGCTCGGGCCCTTGGTCGAGTTGGACACGTCCTTGATCACCGCCTTGATGCGCTGCGAGTGGTCGTAGCGCTCGCCCTCGACCTGCTCGGACTTGGGCAGGAGCGCCTCGACGCGCTCGCGGAGCTGCACGAGCGTGTAGCGGCTGTCGGACTGCTGGACGATGCCCGTGATCAGCTCGCCGACGCGGTCGCGGTACTCCTCGTACATCATGTCGCGCTCGGCCTCGCGGATCCGCTGCAGGATCACCTGCTTGGCGGTCTGGGCGGCGATCCGCCCGAAGTCGTGCGGCGTGACGTCGCGCACCTCGATCTGGTCCTCGTAGAGCTTGAGCTTCTCCATGTCCAGCTCGGGCTCCGGGGCGTCTCGCATCTCCCCCGTCTCCGGGTCGACGGTCGGCTCGGCGTCCTCGGCGGAGTGCACGAGCAGCTTCTCCTCAAGCTCCGGCGGGATCTGCAGCTCCCAGACGGTGAAGTCGCCGGTCTCACGGTCCATCTCCACGCGCGCGTACGGGGCCGATCCGGGCGTCTTCTTGTACGCCGACAGCAGCGCGTCCTCCAGCGCCTCCATCAGCTTCTCGGATGAGATGTTCTTCTCCGCTGCGAGGCCTCGCACGGCCTCCAGGATCTCCTTGGACATGGCTCAGTCTCCGGGTACGAGGTTTGAGCGGACGATCTGCTCGTACGGGATCGACACGATCCCGTCGCCCGCCGCGAGCGTGATCTCGCTCTCCGACGCGCCGACGAGCTCCCCGGTGAGCTGCCGGTGGCCCTCGGCCGGCGTCCCCCGCAGGCCGCTCGCCGGCGCCGCCGCGCGCAGGCGCACCCGCGCCCGGCGCCCGACGAAGCGCCGGTAGTGCTGGGGCCTGGTGAGCGGGCGGTCCTGGCCGGGCGATGAGACCTCCAGCGACCAGCGGTCGCGGTAGCCGCCCAGATGGCCGGACACGCGCTCGCACAGAGCCAGCGTCACGCCCGCCGGGTGGTCGATGAACAGCCTCAGCGTCGAGCCGACGACCTCGGCGAGCAGCACCTCGACCTCGGGCTCGACGGTCGCAAGCCGCGCTTCGATCTCGGTCTGGATGTCACTCACCATCGCTCCTCCAATGTCACAAAAAAAGCGGGCGGGCGCCCACTTTCAAGACTGCACCGGGAACGCCCGGCCGGAAAGCTGATGCCGCTCACCTTAGCAGGGCCGGCGGGATTGTTGGCGAGATTGAGGCGCATGACACGATCTTCTCGCGGGGGCGCGGGCGCGCGGGCGCGATCGCTTCAGGGCGGCGGTCAACGCGCCCGGCGCAGGGCGGCCAGCGGTCAGCCGGCGGGCGGTGGCGTGCCGCGGGCGCTGCGGGCCGCGCGCTCGCGCGCGCGGTCCCGGTAGACGCGGTAGTCGTCTCGCTGCGGCTGCAGGCAGGCGGCGAGCGCGAGCGGCCCGCGCGCCTCCCCGTCGCGACCCAGAAGCTGCAGGCAGCGGCCCAGGCAGAAGAGCGCGAAGTCATTGGTCGGCGCGCGCTCGGCCACGGCGCGGAACTCCTCGGCGGCCTGCTCGTAGCGCTGGGCGCCGAACAGCGCCCGCCCGAGCGCCTCCCGGATCGAGCTCTTGTCCGGCGCCAGGTCTCGCGCGCGCGTCAAAGGGATGGCGGCCTGGTGGTGGTGGCCGGCCTCGAGCAGCTCGGTGCCGCGGCAGAACAGCTCGTAGACATCGTCCACCACCCTCAGTCTAGGGGTCCGCGCGGCGCCCTCGCGGGCCCATCCCGGGCGGCAGCGCCCACAGCGCGCGCAGCGCGCCGGCCGCGCCCAGGCCCCGGGCGAGCTCGCGGCGCAGGGCGCGGCGCTGGGCCCGGGTGGGGGGCGGGCCGTCCGCGTAGCGCGCCATCCGAACGGCGCGCACGTAGGCGGCCGCCTCCGGCGCGGTGGCCAGGCGGCGCTCAAGCGCGGCCAGGGTGGTCCCCGTGGCGACCGGCCGGCGGGTCCGCGCCCAGGCGAGCTCAAGCTCCGCGATCGGGTCGCGCATGGCCGCCAGCAGCCGCAGCGCCAGCGCCACCAGCGCGGCCAGGGCTCCCGCCGCGCCCAGCGCCGGCGCCAGCACGCCGAGCAGCACCGTGGCCGCGCCGCCGCCGCGCCCGTGGCGGGCGGCCCCCGCCCGGCCGGCGGGCTCGGCGAGCCCCAGCTCGTGGCGGCGGACGGCCGCCGGGCTCAGGCCACGCGCCGCCCCCGTGGACCTGGAGGCCGCCCGGCCCGCGCCCCCCTGGGCGCGCGCCGGCGCGCTGGCGGGCGTCGGATCAAAGCGCACCCACCCGAAGGAGGGGAACCACACCTCAACCCAGGCGTGGGCGTCGATGTCGGTGACGATGAAGCGGTGCGTGGCGCGGTCCAGCACGCCCGGGGTGAACCCCGCGGCCACCCGCGCGGGCACGCCGCCCATGCGCAGCAGCAGGGCCATCGCGCCCGAGAACTGCTGGCAGTAGCCCTCCCTGGTGGAGAACAGGAACGCCTCCAGCGGCCAGCGCGCCGCCGGCGGGTCCTCGTTGTAGGCGTAGCCGTGGGCGAGGTGGCGCATGACCGCCTCCACGAACGCGTAGGGCGTCGGCGACCGGCGCGCGAGGCGCAGCGCCAGGCGCCAGGCGCGGCCGTAGGGCGAGTCGCGCACGAACGACGACGCGTCCGAGACCGGCGCGGGGAAACCGGCGCTCGGATGCCCGCGCGAGTGAAACGGCGGGAAGGTGACCTCAAGCGGCGGCGCGTCCACGCCTGAGATCGGGATCGAGAGCGTCAGGTCGGCGGCCAGCGCCGCCGCCGGGTAGCGGCGCCCGGCGCGCGCAAGCTGGGCGGCGGTCGGGCGCGGGTCATAGGAGGAGATCCGGTAGCGGGTGCCGGGCCCGGCCGGCTGGGCGAACGTCCACGTGCCGGGGTCGCCTTCGAGCACGCCGGGCAGCGGACGCGCGGCTGCCCCGGCCGCGCGGCCGCCGGCCTGCGGACCGGCGCTGAGCGGCCGGCTCGAATAGCCGCCGCCGATCACATCCGGCGTGCGCAGGTCGAGCACGCGAACGGAGATCGTCTGCGTCCAGCGCGCCCGCCACCGCGCAGCCGGGGCCGGAGGCGCGGCGTCTGGCAGCGGCGAGGCGACCCACGCCCGCCCGTCGAACTCGTCCAGGTCCTGCGCCAGCCAGTAGGAGGGCGTGGCGGCCGCGATCGACAGCACCGGGCGCCCGCTGCGCGGCCAGCTCAGCGGTCCGTATGTCTGGTTCCAGTCAAACACGTCGACGTGCGCCGGACCGGCGGCGCCCCATGCGCGGTAGTCCAGCCAGGGCCTGCGCGGCGCGATGCGCGGCGCGAGGATCGCGGCGGCCGCGGCCGCCGTGGCCAGCGCGGCGACCGCCGTCGTGCCCGCCTGGGCGCGAAGGCGGTCGCCCCAGAGCAGCGCGGACAGCAGGCCGAACAGCAGCAGGCCCTGGAGGTATGGGAACTGCGGCGCCACCAGGGCGTCGGGCACCACCGCCAGCGCAACGAGCGGCAGCGCCACCGCGCCGCGGCGCGCGTCCGACAGCCCGCGGCCGCCACCGCCGCAGAGCGCCAGCACCGCGGCCGCGTCGAACAGGAGCACGGCGGCGCCGAGCACCACCACCAGCCGCACGTCGCGGGCGTGGCCCGCGTAGGGGACCAGCGCGCCCGGCAGCGAGCGAAGGCCGTCGGCGATCGTCCTCGCGCTGAGCGCCAGGCGCAGGTGCCGCGCCCACTGCCACGGGAGCCCGGCGATCGGGAACGCCGCCAGCGCCAGCGCGAGCGCCGCAAGCCAGGCAAGCGCCCGGCTGCGCCGCGCTATCGCCGGGACGAGCGTCGCGAGCGCCAGCGAGGCGGCCAGCACCCCTGCCAGGCGCGCCGTCGGCGGCGCTTTGAGCAGCGTCGCCCAGCGCAGCACGCCGTAGGCGGCGAGCGCCGCGAAGGCGCACAGCGAGGTCAGCCGGCGCTCTGTGCAGACGACGCTCACGGCGTCGCCGGAGCTCCCGGAGGTCCAGCGGAACCGAGCGGTGTGCCCTCCCGCGCTCATGGGTCAGCTTCGATCTCACGCGCTGGCCCGCACCGGCCCTTATCGCGCATTGGTCATCTTTCCCTGGCCGGCGGCCGTCTGTCGCGAGCGGTCTTGCGGCCCGTGGCCGCGAGCGGCCGGTCCGACGACGAAGCCGCGGCACCCGCAGACCGACAGCGCCTCGCGAAGCGGCGCTCCGGCCCGCTCGCCCAGCGCGTCCTGCAGCCGCGACTCGGGGACAACCAGCAGGACCGGGCCGCCGGCCCGGGCTCTGACGGTCGCCACGACCCGAGGCCACAGCGCCGCCGCCACGTAGATCGTCGCGCCGCGCCGGATCGACGGCGCCAGCGCCGGCGCGGGCGCCGTGGGTCCGCCGCGCGCGAGCGCGAGCCGCGTGCACGCCCCCGGCCAGGCGGCCAGCGTGCCGTCGATCGCGGTGGGGCGCTGCTCGCCGCCCAAAAGCAGCGCGCAGCCGTCGCGCGCCAGCGCCAGCACCAGCGAGGCGGCGGCGCGCACGGCGGCATCGACCTCGTCCTGCTCGTCGCGCCCGGGGGTGCGCAGATCGAGCGCCACCAGCGGCCGCGCGTCACCGTGCGCTCTGAGCCGCCGCTCCATCAGCCCGGCGCCCCGCGCGACCGCGGGCCAGTGGATCCGTGAGGCGGGCGTGCCCGGGCGGTAGGCCCGGAGCCCGTCGGGGTCCACGGCGGCCAGCCGGTCGCCGGCGGCGGAGCCGTCGCCGCTGAGCATCCGCCGCACCTCGCCGGCCCCCACGCGCCAGCGGACCGGCTCGGTCCGCGGCAGGACCAGCAGGTCCTGGGAGCCCCCGGAGCCGGTCACCACCGCGCGGGCCAGCCCGAGCGGATCGCCCACCGACAGCTGTGGGGGCGCGAGCCGGTAGCGGCCGCGGCGCTGGAAGCTCGCGCGCACGCGGACGGTCGCGCGGCGCTCGCCGCGGATCGCCGCCAGCGCGTCGGCGAGGTCGATCGAGGCGCCGCTGAACGGGTCGCGGACGACCGCGCCGGGGATCCCGATCGGCCCCCGGCGGACCTCCACCGTGGCCTCGATGGGCTCGTCCTCGACGGCTCGGGCGACGCGCAGGCTCCGGCGCACGGAGCCGCCGCGAGCGGCGACCCACACCCACGCGGGCGTGGCGAGCGCCAGCAGCACGAGCGCGAGCGCCGCCACCAGCAGGGGCGCCAGGTCGAACGCGAGCGCGACCAGCCCCGCGGCGCAGCCGGCGACCAGGACCTGGACGGCGGGGAGCGCCTGAAGCCGCCGCCCGCCCACGGCCTACAGCGCCCTGGTGGAGCGAAGCGCGTCCAGCACGATCTCGGGCGCAGCCTCGCGCGGGGTCTCGGGCGCGAGCACGAGGCGGTGCGCGAGCACCGGCACCGCGAGCGCCTGCACGTCGTCGGGCAGCGCGTGGTCGCGGCCCTCGAGCATCGCGTTGGCCTTGGCGGCGCGCAGCAGCATCAGCCCGGCCCGGGGGCTTGCGCCGAGGTCCACGCGCGGATCCTCGCGCGTGCGCCACAGCAGGCTGACCACGTAGTCGCGCAGCGGCTCCGTCGCTCGCACGCGCGCGACCGCGTCCTGGGCTCTGACCACCTCGGCCGCGCTCGCGACGGGCGCAAGCTGCGCGACGCGGTCCCCGGCCTGGTGGGCGGCGAGCATCGCCGCCTCCGAGCGGCGATCCGGGTAGCCGAGCGACAGGCGCACCATGAAGCGGTCCACCTGCGCCTCGGGCAGCGGGTAGGTCCCCTCAAGCTCGACCGGGTTCTGCGTGGCCACCACCAGAAACGGCCGGGCGAGCTCGTGCGTGTGCACGTCCACCGTGACGCTGCGCTCCTGCATGCACTCCAGCAGGCCCGACTGGGTCTTGGGCGAGGCGCGGTTGATCTCGTCGACGAGCACGATGTTCGCGAACACCGGACCCGGCCGAAACTCAAACCGCTGCTCGCGCTGGTCGTAGACGTTGGTCCCGACCACATCGGCCGGCAGCAGGTCGGACGTGCACTGCACCCGGGCGAACTGGCAGTCGATCGACCGGGCCAGCGCGCGCGCGAGCGCCGTCTTGCCCACCCCCGGATAGTCCTCGATCAGCGCGTGCCCCTCGGCCAGCAGCGCCACGAGCAGATGCCGCAGCGTCTCGGGGCGCACCTGCACGGCGGAGGCGATGTTCGCCGCGACCGCGCGGCCGATCGCGGCAGCGGCCTCGCTGTCCTGGGGCGCGAGCGGCAGATGCTCAGAGGGCTCGATCCCCGGCCTCCGATCCGGCCGCCTCAAGGAGCGCCTCCAGATGGTCGAGCACGCCGTCGGCGATCCGCTCCTTGGCGGCGCGCTTCAGCCGCAGCGGCTCCCGCCCGGCGGTGAGGATCGTCACCGCGTTGTCGGCGGCGTCGAAGCCGATCCCGGGTTGCGAGACGTCGTTTACGACGATCGCGTCCAGGCGCTTGCTGTCCAGCTTGCGCCGCGCCCGCTCGATCCCGCCGGGCCCGTGCTCGGCGGCGAAGCCGACCAGCAGCTGACCGTTGCGCCGGCGGCTCGCCAGCGACGCGAGCACGTCGACGGTCGGCTCCAGCTCGATCATCAGCGGACCCCCGCCGCGGCTGAGCTTGCCCGCGTGCGGCGCCCTGGGCCGAAAGTCGGCGACCGCGGCGGCCATCAGCAGCACGTCGCAGCGCTCGAAGCGCTCGACGCAGGCCGCCTCCAGCTCGGCGGCCGTGCGGACGGCCACCAGCTCCACGCCCGGCGGCGCTGGGAGGGTCACGTTGGCGGCCAGCACGGTGACATCGGCTCCGCGCGCGGCCGCGCGCGCGGCCAGCGCCAGCCCCATCCTGCCAGAGGACCGGTTGCCGATGTAGCGCACGCCGTCGATCGGCTCACGCGTCCCCCCTGCGGTGATGAGCACCCTCCTGCCGCGCCAGGCGCCGCGGCGCCCGCCGCCGGCCAGCAGCTCCTCGAGCGCCGCCAGCAGCGCGGGCGGCTCGGACATGCGACCCAGGCCGTGCTCGCCGTGGGAGGCGAGCTCGCCGCTTTCGGGGCCGACCAGCCGCGCCCCCCTGGCCTCCAGCGCGCTGAGGTTGGCCTGAAGCGCCGGGTGCTCGTACATGCGGTCGTTCATCGCCGGCGCCAGCAAGAGCGGGATCCGGTCGCCGCCGCCGGCGACCAGCGCCGCGGCGCAGACGAGGTTGTCGGCCATGCCGGCGGCGAGCTTGGCGATCGTGTTGGCGCTCGCCGGCGCGATCAGGTACGCGTCCGCGTTCTCGACCAGCGCGAGGTGGCTGATCGGGACGCGTTCGGGAGGCGGGTCGCCCGGGTAGGCGCCGCGCAGCGGATCGGGCTCGAGCTCTGAGACGAGCACGGGCGCGCCCGTGATCGCCTCAAACGTCGCGGAGCCGACGAAGCTGCGCGACGCCGGGGTCTGGATGACGCGCACCGCGTGGCCCGCGCCGATCGCCAGGCGCACCAGGTGCACCGTCTTGTAGGCCGCGATCCCGCCGCAGACGCCGATCAGGATCCTCGCCATGGGAGGGCCGCGCCCGGGCCTCGCTGCGGGGCGCTACCGGTAGTGGTACTTGATCTTGCCCTGGGCGACCTCCTCCAGGGCGATCGTCAGGTAGTTCTTGGAGCGCGTCTCGACCATCGGCGGCGGGAACTCGTCGAACGTGCCCTCGCCCAGGTTGTGGTAGTAGCTGTTGATCTGGCGCGCGCGCTTGGCGGCCACGATCACGCTCGCATAGTCGGAGTCGACGTGCTCGAGCAGCTTGTCGATACGGGGTGAGATCACGGTGGTTCCTCGGTCTTTTGGGTTTGTGCCTAGGTTAGACGCTTCGGGGTGGCGGCGGGCGATCCCCGCGCCCCCGCACGATCGCCTCAAGCTCATCCAGGGCGTCGGCCAGGCGGTCGTTGACGACCACGTGCGCGAACTCGCCCCGGGCGCTTAGCTCCTGCGCCGCGGTGCGCAGCCGGGCCTCGATCTGCTCGGGCGCGTCGGTGCCGCGCGCCAACAGCCGCTCGCGCAGCGCCTCCGGGCTGGGCGGCGCGATGAACACGGCGACCGCTGCGGGCATCGCGGCACGCACCTGGCGCGCCCCCTGAACCTCGATCTCCAGCAGCACGGGGGCTCCCTCGGCGCAGCCGCGCTCGAGCTCTGAGCGCAGCGTGCCGTAGCGGTTGCCCGAGTAGGTGGCGTGCTCGAGAAACTCGCCCGCGCGCACGCGGCGCTCGAACTCGCGCTCGCTCAGGAAGTGGTAGTCCACGCCGTCGCGCTCCCCCGGGCGCGGCTGGCGGGTCGTGGCCGACACCGACAGCCGCAGCCCCGGCAGGCGCTGCATCAGCCCCCGTATCAGGGTCCCCTTGCCCACCCCGGAGGGGCCCGTGATCACGAACACCTCGCTCACGGAGCGCCCGCCGGCGAGTGCGTTCAGCGGCGCTGAAGCAGGGCGACCAGCTCCCCGCGCTGACGCTCGGACAGGCCGCCGAGGGTCTTGCTGGGGGAGATGCGGCACAGCGAGAGGATCTTCGTCGCCTTCACGCGCCCGTACTTGGGGACGGCGAGCAGGAGGTCGAAGACCTTCGCGGTCTGCACGTACTCGGGCGGTTCGCGCAACAGCTCCGCGATCGACACGCGACCGGCCTTGAGGTCGCGCTTGAGCTGCGCTCGGCGGCTGCGGATGTCATTCGCGCGCGCGAGCGCCTCCAGCCGCTGGTCGAGCGAGCGCTGCGGCGCGGCGGCTGGCTTGGGGATGGATTCGGTGACCGGCGGCATGGGCGGCGACTATACATCGTCGGCTGCGCCGATCAAGGCCGCAGCCCCCAATTCGGCTAACGCTCAACCTCAGGGTGAGCATTGTCGAGCATGGTTGCGACGATGTGCCACTTTTGCAGGGGTTTGAGAGGGTTGCCGTGGGCGTCGCGCGCAGCCCGCCGCCGCGTAGGTCAGCCGCCGGCGCGCACCGTCGCACCGGCTCCGTGCAGCTCCTGCAGCGACACCACCTCTGGCTCTCCGCGGCGCGCGCTGATGATCGCTCGCGCGGCGGCCAGCCCGCCCGCCATCGTGGTGATGCACGGGATCCCGCGCGCGATCGCGGCCGAGCGGATCTCCCAGCCGTCCGCGCGCGCGCCGGTGCCCACGGGCGTGTTGATCACGAGGTCCACCTCCCCGCGCTCGATCCAGTCGACCACGTGATCCGGGCCCTCGGTCAGCTTGTTGATCGCCGTGGCGGGGATGCCCATCCGCCGCAGCGCCTGCGCGGTGCCGCGCGTGGCGATGATCCGAAAGCCCAGGTCGTGCAGCAGGCTCGCGATCGCGATCGCCGCCGGCTTGTCCTGGTCGGCCACCGTCAGGAACACCGTCCCGCCGTCGGGCAGCTTGGCGCCGGCCGCCGCCTGCGCCTTGGCGAACGCGGTTGGGAAGTCGCGAGCGATCCCCATCACCTCGCCGGTGGAGCGCATCTCGGGGCCCAGCAGCGAGTCGGCACCGGAGAAGCGGCTGAACGGCAGCACCGCCTCCTTGACGCACACGTGCGAGCCGGCGGGGCCCGCCGGCAGGTCCATCTGCGCCAGGCGCTCGCCCAGCACGATCCGGCAGGCGAGCTTGGCCAGCGGCACGCCGATCGCCTTGGAGACGAACGGCACCGTGCGCGACGCCCGCGGGTTGGCCTCGATCACGAACAGCCGGTCGTCTGAGCGGATCGCGAACTGGACGTTGAGCAGGCCGACGACGCCGAGCGCGCGCGCGATCCCCGCGGTCTGGGCGGCGATGCGCTCGAGCATCTCCTCCCCCAGCGTGTGCGGCGGCAGCACGCAGGCCGAGTCGCCGGAGTGGATGCCCGCCTCCTCGACGTGCTGCATGATCCCGCCGATCCAGACGTCGGTCCCATCGCACAGCGCGTCGACGTCCACCTCGATCGAGTTCTCCAAGAAGCGGTCCAGGTAGATCGTCCCTCGGTCGGAGGCGGCGGCGCCGCCGACCCTCAGCAGGTAGTCCTCAAGCCCCTCCAGGTCGTAGACGATCTCCATCGCGCGGCCCCCCAGCACGTAGCTGGGGCGCACGAGCAGCGGGAAGCCCACCTGCGCGGCGCGCTCGAGCGCCTGCTGGGGATCGGTCGCGGTCGCATACGGCGGCGCGCTGTAGCCCAGGCGCTCCAGCAGCGCGCCGAACCGCGCCCGGTCCTCGGCCAGGTCGATCGCCTCGATCGAGGTGCCGAGGATCGGGATCCCGGCCGCCTGCAGCCCCGCCGCCAGCTTCAGCGGGGTCTGGCCGCCGAACTGGACGACCACCCCCTCAAGGCCGCCCTCCAGGCCGCGCTCGAGCTCGCACACCGCTATCACGTCCTCCAGCGTGAGCGGCTCGAAGTACAGGCGGTCGGAGGTGTCGTAGTCGGTGGAGACCGTCTCCGGGTTGCAGTTGACCATCACCGCCTCGCGGCCGAGCTCGCGCACCGTCTGGGCGGCGTGAACGCAGCAGTAGTCAAACTCGATCCCCTGCCCGATCCGGTTGGGCCCCGAGCCGAGGATCACCACGCTCGGGCGCCCGCCGCCGGCGACCTCGTGCGCGGGCCGGCCGTCGGGGCCGGGCCGCTCCCAGGCCGAGTAGTAATAGGGGGTGCGCGCCTCAAACTCGGCCGCGCAGGTGTCGACCGCCTTGTAGGTGCGCACCACGCCGGGCTGCGCCTCCGCGGGCGCCGCGACGGGCCGCGCGTCCGCGGGCGCCGCGACGGGCCGCGCGTCCGCGGGCGCCGCGACGGGCCGCGCCTCCGCCTCGCCGCCGGCCGCCAGCTCGGCGAGCTCGCGCAAGAACCAGCGGTTGATGCTCGTGCGCGCGTGCAGCTCCTCGATGCCGATCCCCCGCCGCAGCGCCTCCAGCAGGTGATCGAACCTGGCCGAGCCGGGGCGCTCCACCAGCGACAGGAGCCTGCGGTCATCGGCCGGGAAGCTTGGGCGGACGTCCAGCTCGCGCGAGCGCATCGCCTTGGCGAACGCCTGCTTGAAGGTCCGTCCGAGGGCCATGGCCTCGCCGACGGACTTCATGTGCGTCGTCAGGCCGTCCTCGGCGCCGGGGAACTTCTCAAACGCAAACCGCGGCCACTTGACCACGCAGTAGTCGATCGCCGGCTCAAAGCACGCCGGCGTGGCCTGGGTGATGTCGTTGGTGATCTCCTGCAGCGTGTAGCCGACCGCCAGGCGCGCGGCGATCTTGGCGATCGGAAAGCCGGTCGCCTTGCTGGCCAGCGCGCTGGAGCGAGACACCCTGGGGTTCATCTCGATCACCACCGTCTCGCCGGTCTCGGGGTGCACCGCAAACTGCACGTTGGAGCCGCCGGTCGCCACCCCGACGGCTCTGATCACGGTGATCGCCTGGTCGCGGAGCCGCTGGTAGAGGCGATCCGACAGGGTCTGCTGCGGGGCCACGCACACGCTGTCGCCGGTGTGCACCCCCATCGGGTCCAGGTTCTCGATCGAGCAGACGATCACCACGTTGTCGGCCCCGTCGCGCATGACCTCAAGCTCAAACTCGCCCCATCCGAGCACCGACTCCTCCAGCAGCACCTGCCCGATCGGGGAGGCGGCAAGGCCGCGGCCGACGACCCGCTCAAGCTCGGACTCGTCGCGCACCACCCCCCCACCGGTGCCGCCGAGCGTGAACGCCGGGCGCACGATGAACGGCAGCCCCAGCTCGTCCAGGGCGGCGCGCGCGTCGGCGACGCTGTGGGCGATCGCCGAGCGCGGCACGCGCAGCCCAGCCGCGGTCATCGTGTCGCGGAAGCGCTCGCGGTCCTCGGCGCGGTCGATCGCCTCGTAGTCGGCGCCGATCAGCTCGACGCCGAAGCGCTCGAGCGTCCCGTCCTCGTGCAGCGCCTTGGCGAGGTTCAGCGCGGTCTGGCCGCCGAGCGTGGGCAGCAGCGCGTCGGGGCGCTCGCGCTCGATCACGCGTCGCACCGGCGCGGGCAGCAGCGGCTCCACGTAGGTGGCGCTGGCGACCTCCGGATCGGTCATGATCGTCGCCGGGTTGGAGTTGACCAGGATCACCTCATAGCCCTCGGACCTCAGCACCCTGCACGCCTGCGTGCCCGAGTAGTCGAACTCCGCAGCCTGCCCGATCACGATCGGCCCGGACCCCAGCAGCAGGATCCGCCCGATGTCGTCGCGGCGCGGCATCAGCCCTGCGCTCCAATCGCGCCGACGAAGCGGTCGAAGAGGTGCAGCGAGTCGTGCGGGCCCGGGCCCGCCTCCGGGTGGTACTGGACCGTGGCCGCCGGGACGTCGCGCAGCGCCAGGCCCTCGACGGTGCGGTCGTAGAGGTTGACGTGGGTCAGCTCGGCGACCCCGAAGTCCGTCTCCCAGCGCACCGGCTCGTCCCGGTCGACCGTCCGCCTGCCGCCGGGTGCGAGCACCGCGAATCCGTGGTTCTGGCTGGTGATCTCGATCCGCCCTGCCACCAGGTCGCGGACGGGGTGGTTGGCGCCGTGGTGGCCGAACGGCAGCTTGTAGGTGTCAAGCCCCACCGCCCTGCACAGCAGCTGGTGGCCCAGGCAGATGCCGTACACCGGCACGCGCCCCAAGAGCGCCCTGACGGTGTGCACGAGCCGGTCAAGCGCGGCGGGGTCTCCCGGCCCGTTGGCCAACAGCACCGCGTCGGGCCGGCGCTCCAGCAGCGCCTCCGCGGCGATGGTGCACGGGTGAAGCGTCACGGCTGTGCCTCGCGCCCGCAGGTTGGACACGATCGAGCGCTTGACGCCGGTGTCAAGCACCGCGATCCGCGCCGTGGGGCGCCCGTGGGCGGCGCCGTCAATCGGCCCGAGCTCGACCGTCCCCGCCGCGGTAACCGCGGCGGTGAGGTCGCGGCCGGCCATCGGCGGCTCGGCCTCGATCAGCTCCCGCGCGCGGGCCTCTGGCACGCCGGCGGGGAACACGCCGCCGCGCATCGCGCCGCGGTGGCGGATGCGGCGCACCAGCGCCCTGGTGTCGACGCCGGTGATCGCGGGGATCCCCTGCTGGGACAGCCAGCCGCACCAGCCGGGCGGCGCGCCGCCCGCGGGCACGTGGTCGACGGCGGCCCGCATGATCGCCGCGCGCGCGTGCACCCGGTCTGACTCCATCGCCTGCTCGCTGACGCCGTAGTTGCCGATCTGCGGGAAGGTGAACGCGATCAGCTGCCCGGCGTAGCTGGGGTCGCTCATCGCCTCCTGATAGCCGGACATCGACGTGGTGAAGACGACCTCGCCGACCGCGTGGCCGTCGGCCCCGCAGGCGATCCCGTCGAAGCGGGCGCCGTCCTCCAGCAGCACGTAGGCGGTGGCGGCGCCGGTCATCGCCTCGCCGCCGGCTCAAGCGCGCTCTGGGCCCCGGCCGCGGCGAGCACCGGCCGCCTGAACGCGACCGACCCGCCGGCGATCGTCATCAGCACGCGTCCGCGCAGGGTGCGCCCGTGGAAGGCGCAGTTGTCCGAGCGGCTCGCGTAGCCGTCCTCGCCGGCCCGGAAGCTGGCTCGCAGGTCCACCAGGCACAGGTTGGCGGGCTTGCCAAGGCCGATCCGCGGCTCGGGCAGGTCGTACAGCCGCGCACCGGCGCTCATGCGCTCCACCAGCGTCTCGAGCTCGAGCTCTCCCGGCGCCACCAGCTCGGTGTAGATCGCCGAGAACGCCGTCTCAAGCCCGGTGGTGCCCATCGGCGCCTGCTCGAAGGGCACGCGCTTCTCGTGGGCTGCGTGGGGGGCGTGGTCGGTCGCCACGCACTCGATCACGCCGCTGCGCAGGCCCTCCACCAGCGCGCGACGGTCCGCGTCGCGGCGAAGCGGCGGGTTGCACTTCATCCTGCTGTCCAGCGTGCGAACCTCCTCGTCGGTGAGCGTCAGGTGGTGGGGCGTGACCTCGGCGCTGACGCGCGCGCCGCGCTGTCGGAGCGTCTGCAGCGCCTGCACCGACTCCGCGCAGGACAGGTGCTGGAAGTGCACCCGCGCGCCCTCGAGCAGCGCCAGCGCGCCGTCGCGGGCGACCATCGTCGACTCCGACAGCGACGGGATGCCCGCCAGTCCCAGCCGCGCGGACACCGGTCCCTCGTGCATCACGCCGTCCTGGGAGAGCGTCGGGTCCTCCTCGTGCAGCGCCACCACGCCGCCGCACACGCGCTGATACTGCAGCGCGCGGCGCAAAAGCCCGGCGGAGGTCACCGGCCGCCCGTCGTCTGTGAACCCGATCGCGCCCTGCCGCCGCAGCTGGGCCATCTCGGTCAGCTCGCGTCCCTCCAGGCCGCGCGTGATCGCCGCCAGGAAGCCGACCGGGACGCGCGCCCGCGACCGCGCCTGCTCGATCAGCGAGCCGAGCACCGCGGTGCAGTCGACGGTCGGGTCGGTGTTGGGCATCGCCACGACCGCGCAGTAGCCGCCGGCGGCGGCGGCCGCGGTCCCCGTCTCGATCGTCTCCTTGTGCTCCTGCCCGGGGGTGCGCAGGTGCACGTGGATGTCCACGAAGGCGGGGAACAGGTGCAGGCCCGCGCCCTGGACCACCTCGGTCGCGTCCTGCGCCTCAAGCGTCCCGGGCGCCGCCAGCCGCGCGATCGCGCCGCGGCGGACCAGCACGTCCAGCGGCTCGTCGATCCGGGCGCGGGGGTCCAGCACGTGCGCGCCGCGGATCAGCAGCTCGGCTTGCTCGGCGGGCGCGCAGAACAGCCGCACGGCGCTCATCGACCCCGGGCCCTCATGCCACCGCCGCCAGCTGCGGCGCCCCGACCAGCAGCTCGTAGAGCACCGCCATGCGCACCCACACGCCGGCCTTCACCTGGTCTGCGATCAGCGTGCGCGGCGAGTCGATCGTGGCGGCGTGCAGCTCCACGCCGCGGTTGACCGGCCCGGGGTGCATGACCACCTGGTGCTCGGACAGGCGCTCGGGGCCGATCTGGTAGAGCTCCGCGTACTCGGCCAGCGAGGGCACGTACGCCTGGGTCATCCGTTCGCGCTGCATCCGCAGCACGTACACCACGTCGGCCTCGGGCAGGCGCTCCAGGCTCACCTGCACGCGGCAGCCAAGCGTCTCGATCCCGCTCGGCATCAGCGTCGGCGGGCCGCACACCGTCACCTCGGCGCCCATCCTCCCGAACGCCAGGATGTCAGAGCGGGCGACGCGCGAGTGCGCGACGTCGCCGACGATCCAGACGCGCAGCCCCTCCAGCGAGCCGAACCGGCGCCGCAGGGTGAACACGTCAAGCAGCGCCTGCGTCGGGTGCTCGTGCTTTCCGTCGCCGGCGTTGATCACCGCCGCGTCCGTCCAGCCGGCGACCAGCGCAGCCGCGCCGGCGTGCGGGGAGCGGATCACGATCGCGGCTGGGTCGTAGGCCGACAGCGTGCGCACCGTGTCCTCCAGCGACTCGCCCTTCTCGACGCTGGAGCCGGCTGAGCGCACGCTGACCACATCGGCCGACAGCCGCTTGGCGGCCAGCTCAAAGGAGCTCGAGGTGCGCGTGCTCGCCTCGTAGAACAGGTTGACGACGGTGCGCCCGCGCAGCGCCGGGACCTTCTTGATCTCCCGCCCGGAGACCTCGGCGAAGGTCTCGGCGCGATCGAGGATCCGCTCGATCCCGGCCCGGTCCAGGTCGTCGATCGAGATCAGGTGGCGGGGCATCGCGGCGCTCATGCGGCCCTCGCCGGCCGCGTGGCGGTGGGCGTCGGGCCGATCGTCACCTCGTCGATCCCGTCGACCTCGACGACGCGCACGTTCACCCGCTGGCGCGCGGAGGTGGGCAGGTTCTTGCCCACGTAATCGGGCCGGATCGGAAGCTCGCGGTGACCGCGGTCCACGAGCACCGCCAGCTGCACGCGGGCCGGGCGGCCATAGTCGAAGATCGCGTCGATCGCGGCTCGGACGGTGCGGCCCGTGTAGAGCACGTCGTCGACGATCACGACCGTCAGCCCGGCGAGCGGGAAGCCGAGCTCGGTGCCGTGCACCACCGGCGCCGCCGCTCCCCCCGGGCGCAGCCCCAGATCGTCACGGTAGAAGGCGATGTCGACCGCGCCCAGCGGGACGGGCAGGTCCACGAGCTCGCCGATCAGCGCGTGAAGCCGTCGGGCGAGGTGGGCGCCCCGGCGATGGATCCCCACCAGCGCGATCTCCCCGCCAGGGTTCTTCTCGACCACCTCGTGGGCGATCCGCACGAGGGTCCGGCGCATGTCGTCGCGCGACAGCGCGACGGTGGTCTCCTGCAACTGGGCTGCTCCTTCCTGGCCTCACGGGACCTGGTTAAAGGGGCCTGCTCTCTACGCCGCGCACACTAGCAGCGCGCCCGGCGGCTCGCCACCGGCGCAATCGCCGGCCGCCCGGCCGCGACCTGCGCGAGCGGGGGCCCGCTGTCTGGCTCGGTGCGCGCGCCGGCCGCCCGGTCGCTCCCGGCGCGAGCGGGGGCTGCTGTCTCGCTCGGTGCGCGCGCGGCGGTCCACCGGGTCGGTCACTGCGCGAGCGCCGGCCCCTCGGCCTGAACCTGGCGCTGCTCCCAGCGAATCAGCTCCGGCGCGCCGCGCTCTGGGAACGGGACCTCGATCGTGTCGAAGTCCCGCGGCAGGACCGTCTGGCCGAACACCGCCAGCGCCTCGTCTCGCAGCACCCGCGGGGGCTGGCGGGTGGAGAGGTGGTTGAGCGCGAGCAGCCGCACCGCGGCGTCCCGCGCGAGCTCGGCCGCCTGCCGCGCGGTGGAGTGCCCGCTCTCCTGCGCCCGGTCGCGGTCGTCCTCGGCGAAGGTCGCCTCGTGCACCAGCACGTCGGCGGCGTGGGCGGCGATCCGCAGGGCCTCGCACGGCCGCGTGTCTCCCGACAGCACGAGCTTGCGACCCTGGCGCGGCGGGCCGATCACCTGGGCGGGCGAGACGCCGCGCACCGTCTCGCCGCGCTGCAGCCGACCGAACTCGGGACCGGGCGCCAGCCCGAGCGCGATCGCGGCGTCAGGGTCGAACTGGCCGGGGCGCTCGTCCTCGAACAGCACGTAGCCGAAGCAGCGCCCGCGATGCGACACGGGCACGGCGGCGATTCGGTAGCCGTCGCGACGCACGACGTCGCCCTCGTCGAGCTCCACCACCTCAAGCTCAAAGCCGACCCGTCCGGCCATCCTCAGCGCCAGGGAGACCAGCGCGCGCAGGCCCGCGGGCCCGTGGATCGCCAGCGGCCTGTCGCGTCCGCGCAGGTCGAAGGTCTTCAGCAGGCCCGGCAGCCCGAGCCAGTGGTCGGCGTGAAGGTGGGTGATGAAGATCTCGGTCAGCTCGCTGAGCCCAACCGAGGAGACCAGCTGGCGCTGGGTGCCCTCGCCGCAGTCAAACAGGATCCTGTCGGCGCCGCGGCGCACCAGGATCGCCGGCAGGCCACGCCGGGCGGTGGGGACCGAGCCGGCGGTCCCGACGAAGAAGATCGACATGTCCATCGCCGTGCGAGTCTGCCATCGCGGCGCCGGCGCGGCGGTGTTGGGGCCGCTAAGCTCGCTGGGCCTCACCCAGGCGCCCGTAGCTCAGGGGATAGAGCGTCCGCCTCCGGAGCGGAAGGTCGCAGGTTCAAATCCTGCCGGGCGCGCTGCGGAGAGCCCTGCAAACCGCACGGTCTTCCTCATGCGCTGAGCCTCTCCATTGCTGCCGCGGTCTGGTGTTCTGTCTCTTGTCTGCCACCGTCTGCCACGTTGACGCCCTCGACCAGGGCCCGCGGCCGGTCCTTCTCGCCCTTGTCGCAACGCATCGCCTGCCGGTACACGCACAGCGCGAGCGCCGGATCCGTGTGCTCCGTCTCATCGATGACGATGCCCGGATCCTCGCCGAGCGTGTACAGCACGCTCGCGAACGTGCGCCGCAGCGAGTTCGGCGTGATCCGGTCCGGGAGCGGGTTGCGGCCAGCCTCGACGAGGCGCCGCCCGCTCGTCAGCTTCGCGGCCGGCGCCAGCACGCGGTTGCGGACGTTGTCGCGCCACGGCGCCGAGTAGCGCTCCTACCTGCTCGGCCGTGTCGAGCTAGACCGGCGCGGCTCGTGCTCGCCCGCCGCCGCTTGCTCTTCGCCGGGTTGCGGGCGCTCAGCTCGCGCTCGACCTCGCCCTCGAGAATCGCGGCCAGCAGCGTGAGTGTCATGTTGATCTACCGCGGCGACAGCGGCTGGTCCTCGGCGAGCCTCCGGATAGCGTCGCGCGATGGAGCCCCGAGTCACATTGAGCAGTGCGGGCAGCAGCGAGAGCGCGTATGAGCCCGTCCGCGACCAGCCGGGCCAGTGGCGCGAGGTAAGCCCTCGACGCGGCTACCGAGGGGAGAGCCAATCGACGTGGCGGAGCGCGTGCGCGCGCTGATTGCGTCCGTCGAGCACTGACGCCGCCAGTCGCCACGCCTTCACGGCTCAGGTATATCGAGCTGCTTGCAGATTGCCCGCAGTGTTTCGGGCTTGATCTCACGATGACGCGGCAGCGACGACCGCCTGCCGGCGCGGACCCACACGTCATGGCTCGCGCCATGCCGTAGCAGGTACGCGTCGTTGAGTCGGAGCCAGCGCTCGACGTCGCGGCGCTTCAAGCTAGCGAACGCGAGCGCGCGTCACGTCGCGCACGAGTTCTCGAAGCCGCGGCTCGAGAAGATCGAACAGCCGCCGTGCGACGCTCGCCAGCTGGTCGACGACCTCGTCAAGCGCCGCGTCCGCCGCGAACGCGATGCGCTCCGCCGTCGTCGGCTCGTGCATGAGGTCGTGCAGCGCCTCGAGCACGTTGGCGCGCGCCTCGTTCTCAGTTGCGCCCTGCGAGATCGCCGCTGGGAACTCAACGATCTGCGCAGTGACCCAGCCGTCAGGGTTGGGCGTGAAGCGGAAGGTCAGCCGGTCAGGGCCGCCGCTGGCAGTCGGGAGATCGGTCGTTATGGCCATCGAACGTCGGGGCACAGCTCTCTCACGAACGTATCACCCGGGATGGTCGACCGGCGAGACCGCGTCTTTAGGAGCTACCCGCTGCCTGACTCTTGCACGCCGCCATGGTGCGGTCAAGGCGCCAACTGGCAGACGCCCGTCATCGTCGGGCGGAAGCGCCCGTGATCGCCGGAAATCGGCCCCATCTGCCACGAGGCGCCCGGACGCCGATAGAGCCCGAACCACCCGGTAACTACGGGCGATCCGGCTCTCAGCACGATCCGGCCGACCGGCCTCCGCAGCGGAAGGTGCTCAGGGGATAGAGCGTCCGCCTCCGGAGCGGAAGGTCGCAGGTTCAAATCCTGCCGGGCGCGCTCTGCGTCCACCCGCGCGCCCGCCGCTACACCGCGGCCGCAAAGCGCTCCGAGAAGTCCTTGATCAGCGCCTCGAGCACGGTCGCGACCGTCCCCTCGCCCATCGACGCCGCCTTGCCCGTGATCTGCGCCGCGGTGTGGATGCTGACGCTGCCGTCCTGCAGCGTGAAGGTCACGTCCGCGTTGGCGTGCCCGGAGCCGCCCACCTCGCGTGACTTGACGCGCAGCAGCGCGCGGCGCTGCTCGTCGTCGCGCTCGACGATCGTGACGGTCCCGGCGAAGCGCATCGACATCGCCCCCATCTTGACGCGGATCTCAGCCCTGACCTCGTCGTCGGAGATCCGCTCGAGCACCTTGCCGCCCTGCACGCAGGGAACCAGCCGCTCCAGGTCCATCACCAGCGCCCAGGCGTCCTGCGCGGGCCTGTCGATCTGAAACGTCCTGTCAAGCTCAACCATCTCGATCCTCCTGTCTGCGTGTATGTTGCTCGCCACACGGCCACCACGACGGCGGGAGCGGATGACGATCAGCCCTGGAACCTACGAGCTTGGGCCCGACAGCGGCACGCTGACGGTCCGAACCGGCAGGGTAGGGGCCGCCGCGCGCGCGGGCCACGACCTCCTGCTGCGCGTGGGGCGCTGGAGCGCGACGCTGGAGCTCGCCGACGATCCCGCCCAAAGCCGCGTGTCGCTGAGCGCGGACTCGCGGTCGCTGAGCGTCGTGGAGGGCACCGGCGGCCTGAAGGCGCTCGACGACGATGACCGGCGCTCGATCGCCAAGACGATCGACGATGAGGTGCTCAAAGGCACCACGATCGCGTTTCACTCCACGTCCGTGCGCCACGACGGCGACGGCCGCTACCGCGTCACCGGCGACCTGGAGCTGGCCGGCGCGACGAACCTGATCGCCTTCGAGGTGACGATCGACCCCGACGGGCGCCTCACCGGCTCGGCGACCGTGCGCCAGAGCGACTGGGGGATGAAGCCCTACTCGGCGCTGTTTGGGACGCTGAAGGTGGCCGACGAGGTGGTCGTGGAGATCGACGCGCGGCTTGGCGGCTGAGCGCAGCGCCGGGCTTATGCCAGACGGCCGAGCGCAGCGCCGGAGCGCGGCCTGAGGCGCAGCCGCATGCTGCTGTCGCTAGGCGCTGCTGATGACCGTCGGCGTGCCGAGCGGGATGTGGTCGACCAGCCAGCGCCCCTCGGGAAGGGTGAGGCGCATGCAGCCGTGGCTGACAGGCCTGCCGATCGACCACGTCTCCGGGGTGGAGTGGATCGCGATCCGGTTGCCCCCGGTCCAGTCGGGGATCGCATGCGGCGCCACCGCCGAGAGCGCGAGGATGCAGCAGCCGTACGGGCCGCCCGGGTCGCCGGTCAGCAGGCGGTCGGTCACGTCGAAGTTGCCGGTGGGCGTCGGGCTGGCGGGCGCGCCGATCGCGATCGTGTAGCGGGCCAGGACCCTCCCGGCGTGGATCACCTCCAGCCTGCGCGCCTCAAGCGACACGCGCAGCTCCCAGTCCACACGCCCCAGCGTCGCCGCGGAGGCGGGGATCCAGCCGAGGCGGTTGTTGCCGGCCTCCGTGCTCACCACCCCCAGCCAGCGGCCAACCACGCGCCTGACCCACAGCACCTGCGCCGAGCCCCACTGGGTCCGCAGCTGCAGCGTCGCCAGCCGCCGGCCGCCGGGCGCGGCGCGCAGCGCCGTGCGCCGGACCAAGGTCGCCACCAGCGCTCCGGGCCCGCGCGGCAGCCGCAGGGACGCGCTCGGGCGCGCGGGTGCGGAGGC
>Ga0070737_10000870_pt1 | contig 52509 bp, 43 predicted proteins | sample Coa_R1_10_FD_66438 | JGI IMG/M metagenome (GOLD analysis project Ga0070737, IMG submission 66438) | Surface soil microbial communities from Centralia Pennsylvania, which are recovering from an underground coalmine fire - Coalmine... | ecosystem: Environmental > Terrestrial > Soil > Unclassified... | reverse complement strand
TTCTTTCAGCGGGCCTATGGCCCGTCAGGACGGGAGGGGAAGCAAGCGGGGACACCCCGCACCCCGGCAGGGGTGAAACCCCTGCACCCCGAGTTATGAGTGGATGTCAGTTACTGAGACCACATTCGCGCTTGCTCAGCAGATTCTCGGATTACTCAAAAACCATGCTCATAACCGGTGAGAGGCGGAAAATGATCTCGTAGTTTCCGATACTGATGTGGTCGCCGTCTGCAAGTTCGCATCCAGTCACAGCATCAATTTTCTGTCCGTTTACAAACACTCCATTAGCGCTCCGTCTGTCGTAGATGATGTAAGTATTATCCACGCGTTTGAGCAGGGCGTGGTGCCGTGAGGTAAGGTTATCCTGGTCCAACAGGATATCGCTCGAACCGGCGCGGCCCAGAGTGATTTCATCGCTTTGCATTCTATATTCTGCTGGCTGTTCTGTGTATGGCGAGACGATGATCAGGCGTGGAGTAGCTATCACCTGTTCTTGTTGTGTTTGTGGTAATAGTTCCGCATAGTCCGTAAGTTCGCTTATAGAAGCGTAGCCGGCCTGTGGCAGCGTTTGGGGCGTTGTTTGAGGAACGGTGGGTTCGGGCAATGGTTGTGGCACGTCTGGCACCGGTTGTGGAATGGGGTCAGGCGCTGGCTGTGGTGTGTCCGGCTCAGAAGGCGTCTCAGGAATATCCGGTTGGGGTGTAGGGACAGGGTTTGGGGAGGGTTGAGGTACATTGGGTTCCGGTATGGGCTGCGGGATATCGGGTTCGGGGCGCGGTGCAGGGGCAGGCCCTGGTTCGGGTTGGGGCATCTGCTGCGCAAGGTGATCTTCCACTACTAGAGCCTGCTCTTGCTCGTGTGAAGATTCTACCTGCGGTTCGGGCGCTAGCGTTGTCAAGAGGGAGTCTGCGAATGCAAGCACAGAGGGATAACGATCTTCAGGGTAGACGGATAGGGCGCGAAGGAGGATGCCGTCTTGCTCAAGAGTTACTCTTGGATTGAGGGAGCTCGGCAGCGGGATGGCTTCAGAAAGTTTCAAATGCTCAATTTCTTCTGGGGTTCCTAAATAGGGTGGTCTGCCGGTGATCCAGAGATACAGTAATACGGCGAGGGCAAATTGATCACTGGCGGGAGTGACACGTTTGCCGTATTGTTCGGGGGCAGCTGTAATGGGAAGGAATTGATTCTGGGGCCGGCCAAAGCGACGTACAAAGTTGGTCAATCCGGCATCCGCAAGCAAGAAAGGGGCGTAGCCTGGTTCGTTATCAAGATTTGGGCCGCGCAATACCAGGATGTTAGAGAAAGTCACAGAGCCGTGCAAATACCCCAGATTATGGATGTACTGAAGGGCCTGGGCCAGTTGATGTATATAATGGATGGCATCTGCGATAGCAAGCGGGGGACGAAACCACAGGCGGCCTTCATTGCCTAACAAAGTGCCGCCTGTGAGATAGCGGCGGGCGACGTATAGCCTGCTATCGATCTCTCCATAGTCTAGCACCGTTGCGAGGTAGGGGTGATTGAGGGTGCTAAGCCCTTGCATTTCACGGAAAAACTGGCGACGGGCGGCATCGGGAAGGGTGGCCCATGGATGTATCAGTTTCAGCGAAACTTTGCGCAGGAGCATGGTATCTTCGGCCTCGTAGCATGCTCCTGAAACGCCGCTTCCTAGGTGGCGTAGGATACGATAGCGCTCAAATAGCTGTCCATCAAACAATGTTGGCATGGTAGAGTCCCCTCACTTTTCTTTCATGTACTCAATTTAGCATGCACAAAAGAGGCAATTAAGGATGATCATTTGCTCTACTGGCAGCTTCCTCTGGAAATGCTGCTAGCGGGGCATTCTGGATTTCTTCAACTGATTGGGTAGAACGAATACGCCGTTTACGTAGGCGATAAATGACGATTGCCAGGATGATTGCCAGTGTGATTGCCCCGGCCCCCGCCCAGCCAAGTGCGCGAGCTATGTTTTCCACTTCTGTAAAGTTATCCTTGAAGTAGCGGCCAGCATAAAAGCCGAGCAGACCATAGACAATGGCCCAGATGATACCACCGGCAGCGTTATAAAGCAGAAAACTACGCCAGCGCATGTGGTTAACCCCTGCTAGAAACGCCGCCCATGCACGCAAGACGGAAACGAAACGGCCAAAAAAGACGGTTTTATTTCCGTGTTTCGCAAAGAACTTTTCGGCCTGATCTAGATGTTCCGGCTTCAAGAAGACATAACGACCGTAACGTTCGGCCAGGGCGCGGCCTCCCGTGCGACCGATGATATAGCCGATGTTATCTCCCACAATCGCGCCGAGGGCAGCGCAGGCAATGACAATCGGTATCTGTAATTGCTGCTCTACTCCCGCGTAAAAAGATGCTAGCAACAGCATTGTTTCGCCCGGGAATGGGATGCCCGAACTCTCGATCATGATGAAAAGCGCGACCGCCGGATAGCCCAATACGTCCAGCGCGTTACGTAATAGGTCAAGTGAGATGAGTGCGCCCATTGGCTCCCCAGACCAGTAAAGCATTCTGTTTCGAAACAGGAATAAATGGCGCATCGAGAGTCCTTTCGCTCCGGTTGAACAATCGCTAAAGGTCCCACCTAGGCAATTATAAAGCCACCAGTCCAACTCGGCAACTTTATGATATCAAGCCCTGACTTTTTCCGTATAGGCGCTATCTCTTGTTGGGTAGGAGGCCCGTGAGGGAGACTTCCAGGTAAAGTATACAATGAGAAAGGCGACTATGGGAGGGGCAATAGTAGTTAAAAATACCAGGCCGGTCCATATGCCAAATGGCGGGTACCCGTCTTTAAAAAGATAGGTCAGCAATGCCGAAGCCGAAAATACCAGGACAAAGGCCAGCATAGCTCTACCGGTACGGCTCCCCTTTAAGGGAAGGCAAACCGCTATGAGACCGACTAGCCAGGTTACATACCAGGAATAGAACCATGGTGTGACGATGAGTAAGGCGCCCAGGGAAGCGACTGATGCAAGCACGAAATTGCGTATGGTTGGGGCTTTCCGCATCGCAAGCGCCCCTGCCAGGATGGATATCGCTAAGACGAGGATGCTTATATGGTCCCAGGTCTTGCGATTAACTAATATGCTGACAAGTGTATTTGAAAGCGCACTATGTGATTGCTCCCACGTGCTTATGGCTCGCATAATCGAATTTTCGGCGTAAAGGGCCGATGGGGGAGAAGTGAAACTACTCTCGATCGCATAGAGGCTGTGGCCGATCCAGAAAGGGGCATAGAGTGAAAGCGCTACGATGCCGGCAATAATGCTTGCGAGGAGAATCGTGGAGAGCGCTTGTTTCCAGCGCTGTGAGCTTGCTCGCCATCCCAGTTGGCCGCTCGATTCTGACAGGCGCAGCACTCTAAAAGCCAGGAAAATAAGAAAGAGAGTAATAAGAGGGAGAGCCGTGAACTTTATTAAGGCTGCCAGCGTGAATGCGATGATGGGCGGCAGGTAGCCTTGCGGTGTAGTGAGTGATTCCTTGCGATCTGCGCGAATGGCCAGCAAAATCCCGCTAAGTATGAAGGTGACCATAAAGACATCGTTATGACCACCAAGGCTACTCTCAAGCAAAACAAGAGGATTCCAGGCGTATAGCAGCGCTCCGAGGGTGATGGTGCGCGGCGAGTGCTCCATTGTGCGCAGGATGGTGATGACCAGCCAGATATTTATCAGATGACAGGCAAGCGCGAACAAGCGAAACGCCAGGACATATGCAAGCGGTTGAGGGCCAACAATTAACCCCCAAAAAGCGCAGGTGTCTAACCACACAGGACCATAAGCAGCTATCGTGCGAGCCCAGTAGTTAAGATGGTAAAGCGGGTCCTTTGGGTAGGCTGCTAATGGCACGAAGTAGGGATTCGCATGGTACACACTCAATATGCGGCTGTAGCTCGCGTAAACGAGGACATCATGCGAGAGCATTGCTGGTGTAAAGACGTAGACCAATCCTGCCACCAGTGCCCCGGCCCAGATGAGCTGGAGCATTTGCCTGTGCTTATTAGCCGGTGCCAGGCGTAAGATGAAGAGGGCAAACCATCCGTAGATGACAAAAGCAAGCCCGATGAGCATCAAGAATTCCAGGTAGTTTGTGCTAGCCTGGGATGCTGTATGATTCGCCGTCAGGCTCACGGTATTGGGTAACCAGGCTCCTACCCCGGCCAGATAGGTCCCCAGAGGCGTTTGCAGGCGAATAGCCCGGTCTGGTATACGGCCGAGTGGTGCCACGGTAAGCAATGTGCAGACTACAAAAGCTAGCGTACAGAGGACGCTGATGAGTGTTGATGACCGGCCCTCAATGTTTCTTTCGACCAATTTTACCCTCTATTGAATGAAAAGCACAGTAAGAAGTAGCGGGACCCCTATTGCACCACCGGCATTCTAGAAGTAGAATCATGTGACCGCGTACTTTACGAGTTTTGACATCTTTAGGTACTACTACTGAGTGGTGACGAAACAGTTACCTCAACAAGCGTAGTTCGTTACTTTTGAATAGGCCCGATGGAATTTTCACCTTATCTAACGTACTAGATGCCCGGTATGGAACATGAAATTTGAAATGAAACATGTGCGGTCGTATGTGCCAGCCATCAGCATTTTTTGTCTCGCTCTGGCAGTACGCGTGGCCTATAATCTCACAGTAGCGCGTAATTATGTACCCCAACACGACTCTCTTTCTTATTATATGTTGGGCGTCCATATTGTTACCGAGCATTGTTTCTGCGTGCAGCCATATATGCCGACAGTATACCGCGCCCCTTTCTGGCCCGCAGTCATCGCCGTGATTGTTGCGCTCTTTGGTCAACATGCTGAATTGCCGCGCTATTTTTTGTGCCTGGTTGGCTCCGGTACATGCGTACTGGTTTACCTGTTCGCACGAGATCTATTTGGTTGGCGTATAGGCCTGCTGGCAGGGGCATTTGCCGCCATCTACCCGGAACTTTATATCTATGACGGTTGGCTCTATACCGAGTCTGTCTATATTCTCCTCTTCTTTGGTTTTTGCTATGCTGTCTACCGCTTACAACGCGACCGGAAACCGGCAAACTGGATATGGTGCGGAATACTGCTCGGAATGCTCACACTTACCAGGCCCAATGGCATTCTTGTGCTTGCGCTTTTCCTGTTCTGGGCAATTATTATGGGCTGGAGAAAAGTGCTTCCATGGCAATTACTCGCTAAAAGCGCGCTTGGTATTACGCTGATAACCATCATCTTCGTGGTTCCCTGGACGATTCGAAATTATAACGTTTCGCACGCGTTTGTACTTGTGGCAAACGGAGATGGAACGGTACTGCTCGGAGCATACAATTCTCAGACGGTCTACCTGCCAAGCTATCCAGGGGGCGTGCCGGGAACCTGGATCAATCCACTTGTGTCCAGTCCGGCTATCGCGCACAAATATCCGGATTTCTGCGTGCCGGCATGTGAGGTCGCGCGCGATAACTATTTCAAGGATCAAGCCATTCTATGGATCAAGAGTCATCTTAATTTGATGCCTCACTTGCTGAAGTTACATTTCATTAATATGTGGCAACCTGCGACCTTCGAAGCCGATTTACCTGTGGACAAATATTTCTGGCAGCGGTCATCAAAAATTGTTCTGGATATGATGAACACCTTCCCAATCGCTGTTTTTATCATGGCCGGTCTGGGCCTGGCGCTTACCTGGCAAAGATGGCGTGAATTCCTGTTCGTCTATCTCATGATCTTGATGACCATTGCCCAGTGTATTATTTTTTATGGTATCCCGCGCTTTCGAGCGCCTATCGAGCCAATACTCATCTTACTCGGAGCCGGCGCTCTCTGGTGGTTGACGAGCAGGGAAGCGGGCAGCCTGCGCTCACTTATCGCAAGTTACCGGAAAGCGACCGCTCAAAAGGTAGAACCAAAAGCTGAAGAGGATGTGCCAGAGACAAGTGAAGCTCTGGGCAAGTAACATGTGATCAGGGAAGAGCAACTGGCGTGCTTGCTTAGTCCTACTATACCATCCAACGATTCAACACAAAAAGCATCGCAAATACTGCCTGTAAGGTTGGAAACAAAAGTATCAAGGCCTGATGTAGACGATGATGTTTGATGCCAAGCGCTGCCAGAGTGATAAAGGCCGGGAACATTTCCAGCACGAAGCGTTGATTGGACTGCAAAGCATCGTGCTGTGTCGTTGCCGGGCTGATGAGCATGAATAACAATAGAATGACCAGCCACAGATTGTAGCTGGTACGCAGCCTGCGCCAGCCTATCACTGCCAGCACAATAAAGCCAACGGTGGCAGTGAGATCGATTAAGGTATGAACCTCGTAGAATGATCCAAATGGAGTTGCCCAGAATAGATCGACTAATGCCAACCAGATACCTATCCAGGGCCATGACAGATGCCGTGCCCAATAGATTTGTACTGATGCAAACGCAAAAGGATTGCCGAAGGCATACCAGGTATAGAGACAGTAGAGCAGGGTCCCAAGGGGGATGAGAATAACCGGCAAGGCCCTGGGAAGTAAGCCTGGTAATTTGCGGGTAAGGGCCCTGCTAGCATGACCGGAGCTCTCATTTGAGACCCAGATTTCATAGAGAAAAGGGATGACAAGGAATAAACCGGCTGAACGTGTCAAAGCAGCGAAAAACCCCAGGCCTGCCGCAAGCCACCACTTCTTTCGACGCATAGCCAGGAAGGAACTGGCGGTCAAGAAAAGGAACAGTGACTCATTATAGGCGGCAAAAAAGAAAAAAGCGGTTGGGAAGATGCAAAGATACAGCAGCGTTCGTCGTCCAGCCTGCTCTCCTAAAACATCAGCGGCAAGCTGGTAGAGAACAAACAGCGAGCCTAGCAAAGCTAGATTGCTGATAATCATGCCGATAGCGATGTAACCCTGATTGCCAAGTAAAAAAGCGAATGCTTTGATAAGTATGGGAAAAAGTGGGAAAAAAGCCGTAAGCTCCACTCGGGTATAACCAAACTCGGCAATAGAGGTATAATTGGCGGCATCCCAGTGGTTCCAGGATGTAAGCAAACCGATCAGGTCAACGGGTGTGTTTGGATAGACGTGCGCCGGTACCGGAAAAAGAATAAAGCTAATATAGGTAACCAGGATGAGTAACAGGCGCGTGGCTATAAATAGCCAGGCGATATCCCAAACAGGCACAACCTGCTTTATACCTTCGCCTCCCGGTTGCTGAACATGTTCAGGTTGCTGAATGCGATTACGCTGAGAGGTAAATATAGCTTTATTCCTCGCTTGAGTAAAGTTATCGAATTGATCAAGTCTAAGGTATGTAACGTATTGCCTCACCGATTAGATACAATCAGGCCTTATGGCGATCAAAGATGTCCTGCCGGAGATATGTTAAACTCAACAATAGGTGGGTTAGCCAGGACTATTGTTTCACAAGCAATAATACGAAAAGAGAAAGCCGAATCTTTCAGTTCGAGCCTTCTCTTTTCGTATTGACAGGCAGGCGGCGTCATATCAAGGCGATGCCGGTTATTCCTGCAACAACTGCTCGATGCTAGCTTCGATCGTCGCTGCCGTAGGATAATACGCCTTCTCTTCCGGCTCGTTATAGGGGGCTGCGGGAGCAGGGAGCGCGGAGATGAAGATAGGCGTGCCATCCAGATCGTAGAAGCAGTGTTCCACAATCCAGGAATGCAGGTGACGACCAAAGCTGGTGAGGTCGTATTCTTCCGTCACGATAATAACGCGATTCGCTTCACGTACGGCTGCGGATACCGCCTCTTCATCAAAAGGCGCAAGCGTGCGCAAGTCCACTACTTCGATAGCTCCACCGTTGCGGTTGACGATATTGGCCGCGGCAGTGCAGGATTCCAGCGCCATCGTGCCCCAGCTGACGATGGCGATATTGGATCGTCCCTCACCGATGCGCAGGCGCCGGGCCTTGCCGATTGGCAGCGTGTAGTAGCCTTCGGGCACATTCCAGAACTCGGCCATGACTGCTATGAGGTTGCCTGCGCTGTCCTTTGGTGGCTCAGAGCGGTAGAGCCGCCCACGTTCCAGGAACGTGACCGGCGATTGCGAGCGCGCCGCTTCAAGGAGCAGTCCCTTGGCATCGTAGGGCGTGGCTGGGCAAATGGTAATCATGCCTGGTATCGAGGTGAACCATTGCTCGCCCGCGTTGGAATGGCCAAAAGCGCCACCGCCTGCGCCGCCGCTAGAGATGGGACCGCCGCCGCCACTGCCCGACTTGGTACGGATAATCAGCGGGACCGTCCAATCGCCATTACTTTGATACATCGTGCGTGCCGCCATACGGATGGTCTGGGCAGCCGACTGGTGATAGTCAACGAATTGAATTTCAGCGCAGCGCGCTTTTCCATCGATCATGCCTGCGCCCGCCGCGATGCCAACGATAAGCTGTTCATTGAGGGGGCTGCTGATAGCGCGACCGGGGAATTGGCTGACCAGTGAGGCGGTCGCGCCAAAAACGCCGCCTCTAGGACTGCCTACGTCCTGCCCATAGACAAAAAAGTAAGGATCGCGTTGTGCCAGTTCTACCAGCGCGTCATTGATAGCTCCTAACATTGATGCCTGCTTTTTTGTTCCCCGGGGTGTGTTTTCTTGCCATTGGGGAACGGCGAGGACATGCTGCATGACCCGATCAGGGGATGGCTCGGGCTCCTGCAACACCTGGGCTTCGGCCCGCTCCAGCTCGGCGCGAACCTCTTTGCGGATTCGCTCGATATCAGCTTCCTGTAGATAACTATTTTCAACGAGCCAGCGACCAAAGTTTTTCACGGGGTCTTTCGTAGCAGTGGTCGCCTCGATCTCTTCCTTGGTGCGGTAAGCGCGAATGTCGGTGCTGCTAGAGTGTGGATCAAGCAGGCCTAAACGCAGGTGCATCAGAACAGGACCCTGGCCGGAGCGGATGTGTTCGGCGAGGCGCACGGTGGCATGGTAAGTGGCCATTGTATCGGTTCCATCCACCTCTTCGGCATAGACACCGCCGCCCTTAGCCCACTCAACCAGCGAACCTCCCCATTGGATGGGAGAAGGAGTGGTGATAGCCCAGCCATTATCCTCTACAACCATCAGGACGGGTAGTTTATGCACGGCTGCCTGGCGGAACAGAACATTGAAATCGTTGGTAGCGGCTCCGCCATCGCCGGTACAAAACATGAGAATATCTTTACTCTCGTGCCTCTGCAACGAGAATGCCACGCCGCCTGCGAAAGGACCGAGCGCGGCGACTTCACTGAAGGTAGGGAGAATGCGGTGGCGCTTGCTGCTATAATGGGATGGCATATTGCGACCTGCCCCCATAGGACCGGTTGTACGCGAGTATGCTTCACGCAGTGGGCCATAAATATCACCCGTGCGCTGGAGCCAGGCGCCCAGGTCGCGATAGTAGAGAGAAAGCCAGTCCGTTGGGCGGAGGGCCGCGACAACCGCAGCCATACTTTCATGTCCGGCGCAGCCAATATAAAACGCAAAACGCCCCTGCGTCTTGCGCGTTTTCAATAAGTCGTTCGTAACGCGGGCCGTAACCATCGTCCGGTACAGTGCGAGGATATCCAGCGGCTCTGCTGTAGTGCTGGCTTCCGTAGCCTGTATGTTTACTGTCATGCTACCTCCATTGGTCTAAGCTGCTTTGGCTCGAGTTGAGGATTGTTTCGTTAGTCCATTATAGAATCCTTGATTAGAAAAAAGCAATATTGATCGGAGAAAGACAGAGTTATTACTTTTGTGGGCATGAGCGAAAGTCTTTCCTATCATTATTGCTTCACAGCGAGGCCAGGTCGTATAATACACGCGGAAAAAGTCCTTGCAAGACAATAGATCGGGTGAAAATCCATTGGAGAAAAAGGCGGTCTCTGCATCTTCCGCAACCCTTTTAAAAAATTTGTATGCTCGTATGCTTTTTTCGCGTATTGTCGATGATTGTGCCTGGAGATTATTTGAACAGGGACAGATTGATTTTGTAGCGAGCGCTCGTGGTCATGAAGCGACTCAGGTGGGAAGTGCAGTATGCATCGAGGTAGGATTGGATTTCACTCTGCCCTATTATCGTGACCTGGGCGTAGTATTGACTATTGGTATGACACCTTATGAGGTGTTTCGCACGTATTTGCTGGCCCATAGTCGCCATTCAGCTGAAGGCAGACCGGCGGGAACTTCAGGGGAGGGCCGTGTTGAAAGGCGATGGGTGCATCATTGGGGCTATCAAAAACACAACATGATTACGAGTACTACTCCGGTGGCCACGCTGATTCTCCATGCTGCTGGCGTGGCATTTGCCTGTAAGCTACGTAAGGTACCGGCAGTTACGGTTGCCTATTGTGGCGATGGAGCCACCACCGAACCTGATTTCCTCGAAGGCATAAAGTTCGCGGCCCAACATGCCTTGCCGGCGGTATTCATCTGCGAGCAGGATTGTTCCGATTCAACTGTATCTTGCAAGCAAGAATTGGAACTACCCCCAGGCATCGAACATCGTCATGTTAATGGGGTCGATGTTGTGGAGGTATATGATGCGATGAGAAATGCGATGCGGCATGCGCGTAGCGGCCTTGGCCCCGTCTTGTTGGAGATGCACGTGGTGCGCTCGCGCCCTGAACAGCATGAGCAAATGCCATCTGAACAGGCGCCTGCTGATCCTCTCCTACGCTGCCAGCAACTCATGAAGGAGCAGGGTATATGGGATGAGCAATGGGCAAGTGAGCTGTATAAGCGCGCATTTGAAGAAATTGGGCAGGCATTAGAAGATGCGATGAGAGATGTTGTGCAGATGAGATAATTTGATGAGATATATGCTCTTTTATTGCGTGTACAGAAGGGAAAAGCAGTAGCAGTTCCCAGGTGAATTTATCAGGAGGGGTAAGTATGGACGAATCATTGCGTAAGGTTGCCGGGCCGCACCAGGGCCAACCACTTCTGCAAGTGGGCGAGTCGATGAAAAAGGCGCGGGCAGCTATGATTATGATACATGGACGAGGCGCTTCAGCAGAAGATATTCTGAGCTTAACTGCCGACCTGAAACAACCCGGCTTTATATTTCTAGCTCCGCAAGCTGCCGGAAATGCCTGGTATCCCAACAGTTTTCTAGCGCCCACAGAGAGTAATGAACCTTACCTCTCATCGGCTCTGGCAATAATCGCGTCTATCCTGGATCAACTTGCCTCAGCCGCTATCCCTGTGGAACGTACCATTATATTAGGTTTCTCACAAGGAGCATGCCTTTCCTCCGAGTTTGTCGCGCGCAATGCTCGACGTTATGGTGGCTTAGCTGGTTTGAGCGGTGGCTTGATCGGACCTGCGGGCACACCACGGGATTATCCTGGTTCGTTGGCAGGAACACCGGTGTTCCTCGGCTGTAGCGATCTAGACCCCCACATACCCAAGGAGCGTGTGCTGCTAACAGCTGAAGTGTTGCAGCGTATGGGCGGCGTGGTGACGACGCGCTTATATCCACGTATGGAGCATACGGTTAACAGAGATGAGCTGCGATTCGTGCAGGGCATGATGAAAGAACTGGTTGAGAAATAGCGTACCAGCGCTACTCGTGCATCTCTACGTGATCTCTTCGGGTTTAGTGGCATACTTTCCCCTATGAGAAGGCAGCAGGAACGGAACCCCTTTCGCGAACCCGTGGGAGACTGGAACCTAGCCTGTCCTAAGTCCCTGATCTTCCTCTGTGCTGGTGAGTTGTGAGCGAATAATAGCTGCTGGTTGGTTGAGTAAAGCGTCTGCAATACGTTGGCGGTGTTTGGGCAGTGTATTCTCCGGCAAGGTGTCGGGCTGGAAATATCTGCTCTCACTCGCCTCTTCAGTAGCTTGTAACGTCCCACCGGTTATACGGCAGCGGAACGTCAGCACCACCTCTTGCTTTTGGGGTTTCGAGTATACCCCTACCAGTCTTTCAACCTCGATCTCGAGACCCGTCTCTTCCTGCACTTCGCGACGCAATGCTTCATCTACCGTCTCTCCTATCTCCATGCCGCCACCGGGGAGATTCCACCAGTCAGTATCGCGCCGGTGCCCAAGGAGAATATGCCCCTGTTCATTGAAGATCAAAGCAAAGACACCGATGCGAAAAACACGCGGGCTACTTGATGCGTCTAAGGTATCTATCGACCTGGCCAATGTTGTCCCTCCCTGGATTTGTTCTACTTTAGTTCAGAAACATCTTATAGTTGGTAAACGGTGTAGGCAGTATCATGTAAAATTTGGATCGCCAGGTCGTAGGCCTGCTCTTCATCAATTTCGTCTGCATCGATCATTTCCTGAAGAACCTGTGCGATGACGCTACGCCCCCGCATGGCCGCGGCCCAGTGCATTTCAGGCACATTTATACCATCCGAACTGTACATGAGTTTGCTGGCCGGGGCTACTGCCAACGCCTGCCGGGTAAATGCCAGCATCTCTAACCTGTCTACAAAAGGAATCATATAGGACAGATCAAAATAGACATGCGGATAAATGGCCGCCAGGTAAGCCCCCAGTTGTGAGTAAGGGTAGCTCTCATGCAAAAGCACAACCTTCATAGTTTGGTACTCTTTGCGTTCCAGCACATTGCGTAGGTGTAGTGGATTGCCCAACAGCATATCGGTATCACTATCGCCGTAGCCGGTATGAAACTGCAGCGGAAGCTCCTGCTCAGCCGCTTCCTTGAAGGCGATGTGCAAAAGATAATCGATCACAGGCTTGTGAGCGATGCGCAATTGCCCATCTCTGATACTGGAAACTGCTTCTCGAAAAGAGGAGACAGCCTGGTCTTTGCTCCAATCTTCGATATGCAGTCCGGTACGATAGGCGACAATGCTTTTGAATGCGCAGTAGCCGTGTAGGCGTGCGTTGCTCAAAGCCAGTGTGTAGCGCTCAACCATTTCATCGAAATCATGGTATTGCACGATCAAGCGCTGCATAAGCGTTTCCAGGCGTAGCATGCTGGCAACGCGGCAGTGGCCCAGCTGTCCCATACGCTCTGGCGTATAACACATATGCGGGAGCGGGAAAGCAGGGTCGAGAATGAATGTGTCGATGTTGGCGGCACGTATGAAACGCTCGATAAGGGTATCTCCATCCAGGGAGCTTCTTATAGCCATAACGTCAATTTCACTGTTCCGGCAGCCGTAAAAAGTTGCCAGCTGTCGAAGAAGCCAGAGATAGTAGACAGTGTGAGAGATATGAGTTTCTGGAAAGCGGGAATCGCTCGCTTCGGTAAAAAAGCCACGGAAGCGCTGTGCATTTAGCTGCTGGTTTAACAGGACGGGATGGCAGTGATTGTCTACCACCGCGATGCCGCTCAAGTCAAGCATCTCTCCCTCCAGTCTTGGGAGCCTTCATAAACTCATTGCTGGTGGGCCGGCAATCTAACCGTAAAAGTGCTGCCCTTGCCAGGAATGCCTTCGCTTTTTATCGTTAACGTTCCGCCGTGTTTGGCAACCAGAGCGTTGACGAGATAAAGGCCGAGGCCTAAGCCTTTTGAGTCAACGCTCATGGCATTTTCGGCACGGAAAAATCGCTTGGTCAGGTGTGCCTGTGCTTCCGGTGGTATGCCAATCCCTTCATCTTCAACGTCAATTTCGATATATTCGTTGTCGACCTGCCGGATCGATACGATGATCGGGCCATCTTCAGGGCTATATTTGATAGCATTGCTGAGCAGATTCGCCAGTATCTGTTCCAGTTGTTGTTCATCAGCCTCTATTTTCAGAGAGTGTGCTGAGTGAGCGCTCTCTGGCACAGCTGGAACGATGGGAACAGGATTGCCATTGGCAAACAGGTGAAGTTCATGGTTACGTGCGGCGTAGGGCAGTTGTTCGGCCAGCGCGCGGCGTGCCAACTGGACCAGGTCGATCTCCTGTAAGTCGCTTTCTAAGCGATCCAGGTCGAGGCGGCTGACGTCCAGCAGGGTATTAATCATATGTTCAATTCTGCGTGATTGATGTTCGATACTATCCAGCCCTCGAATCAGATCGTTGGTAGCTTCGGCGTTAGCAATTCCTGGGTGCATCATTCTTCTGAAATAACGACGCAAGACCTGGGCCTGACCGCGAATAGCGGTGAGTGGGTTTTTGAGCTCATGTGCGGTCAGCGAAATGAACTCATCTCGCTGGTTAAGCAGCGCGCGAGCGGTTTCCAATTCGCCGTATTGACGATTTAGCGCTAGCAGCAGGTGATTTTTTTCGATTGTCATGCTCGCAAATCTCGCCAGTGCTGTGAGCATATCGACAGTCCACTGCGGGAAATAGGTGGGGTCCTGACCGAGTGGGCGATGTCTTTCGACCCCTAAGACAGCTAGGGGATGCCCGTTGAACATAACCGGGGCGTAGATTGCGGCGCGCAACTGGCGTGGATTGCTCAGAGCGGGGGAAGAGGCGAAATCGAACATCAGGGGACGCGCAAGTCTTAAGGTTTGCAGATAGGGTGGCGAGGATCTGTCTAAGGCCTGTTGCAGATCGATGGTCAATTCCTCAAGTTCCTTATGCCACTCTTCCTTGCTCTGCTGGCTTGAGCCAAACAGTCCAATGGGGACAATTTTCCCTGTTTTATCGTCAAGGCGAAAAGCGACACTATTATCTACCGATTCCATCTGGGGAATGAGGATAGCAATGCGACGTAGAACCTCGTCGATTTCGTTGTTTTCGTTCTCACCATATGTGTCCAGCATGACCTCTAACAGTATGTTTAACGCGGTCAGAGCCTGGAGTTCTTCAAGCAGGTGGTCGCTGACATCATACGAGGTAATAACGACCCCTTTGATAGCATTGCTTGCTGAATGAAGAGGGACGGAATTGATTAGCAGGAACAGTTTTTCACTGACATGCACAATTTCCTGCTGGACCTGTGTACCCGCGAGCGCTCGTGCCACGGCGGCCTGTTTTGCGAGCCTGTTGCCGGACGCGTGTTTCAGGTTCCAATGCCTTTCCGCCGCTTCGTTATGGTAGATCAATGCACCATTTGTATCGAGATAGCAAATTCCTTCGTGAAATGAATTCAGTAGGGGGCTGAGGTCGTGCTGGTGAATTTCAACCATTCAATTACTCCTGACCGTTAAGCTAGAAAATATAGATAAATTATATGCTATCGCTTAAAAGAACGGAAGTCCAATAATTTGTTACTGGCAGGGTCTGCTGATACTTCGCGAAGAGGGTAGAAGGCTGGCGGCGTTTTGTAGTGTATACTGAAACTGATTGATTACCATGCACGTATCTGTAATGGATGGTTTTTAAACTCGTTTTCCAGGCAAATCCAGTACTGATGAGTACTATTAATTTCAGGAATGTGGTACCTGGCAAACTGGCCAGATAGGAAAGGATGGCGAAGATGAACAGTTTCTTTAAAGGTGTGCTGGTTGGGGTTGGGGTTGGCCTGCTGGTGGCCCCCATGCGGGGCGAGGAGATGCGCAACTTGCTGCGCGAGCGATTTGAAGAGCTGCGTGGCTATCTGCCCGAAAACGAACAGCTCAACCAGTACGTACAGCAGGTTTCGAGCAGTGTCTCACAGACAAGCAGTAACTTGAAGAGTTATGCTCAACAGGCGGCTGCAAAGATGAAAGACACAGGTATGGGCCTTGGCGAACTCGCTCAAAAGGCAACTAATGATGTGAAGCAGACGGGCCAGGATGTCGCCCAGACAACGAAGCAGGCCACACAATCTGCAAAGCAAAGCGCGCAGTCGAATACCGGCATGGGTACCGGCACTGCGACCTCTGCTCCGGCTCCGACGGCATACCCCGAATATGTCAATCCTGAGAAAAAAGGATAGCTAGTCGCAATCCCCTAAACGGGAAGAGCCTGGTTCTGTTGCTTCTTGTGGGAGCGCTAGAGCGGCCAAACCCGCAAATGTCAGGGGCGTTAGCACTCTACAAATGATTGTAAAGAAAAGGCCTGGTCTTCAATGGTGATGCCAGGCCTTTTCTTGTTTTTAAGATGAACAATCCGGCACGAAATTGGGATCAATATTTATAAAAGTGCTGGAGCGCCTCTTCCTCAGGTGTCTTATCTTTGAAAAACGCGGCTTCGTTGCGCTTAACTGCAATGTAGGAACTTGCTAGCAGCGGGCCGAGCGCTTCCGTCAAAACCGTATCGCGTTCCAGTTCGTCTAATGCTTCGTCGAGTGTTGTGGGAAGACGACGGATGCCGCGCTGCTCGCGTTCGGCATCGGTATAGTTTCCGGGATCTATCTCCTGTGGATCGCCAGGGTCGATCTGGTTCTGCACCCCATCCATACCGGCGGCGATGAGTGCGCCCATGGCGAGATAGGGATTGCCACTGTGATCAGATGGCTTCAGCTCCAGGTTGATCGAATCGGCTTCGCGTCCCCAGAAGACCGATGGCACGCGGATGGCTCCTTCACGGTTATCGAAGCCATAGGCGCCATAAGCGGAACTCCAGAAATGCGGCAGAAGGCGGCGGTAGGAGTTCGGGCTACCGCAAGTGATGGCAACCAGCCCGCGAATATGCCGTAAAACGCCGCCGATGAAATATTTACCAAAATCACTCAACGAGCCGCGTGCATGCGGGTCGTAGAACAGGTTTTTGCGCTGGTGTTCCTCACTCCCAGTTCCCCAGATGCTCAGGTGGATGTGCGCTCCACTGCCTGCCTGATCGAGGAAAGGCTTGGGGGCGAATGTGGCGAGCAAATCGAACGAGCGTGCAACGCCGCGAGCCGTCTCACGCACCAGGCAGACATTATCCGCCGCCCGCAGGACATCGGCATGCTGAATAGAGAGCTCCTGCTGCGCGGGGCCGAGCTCTGTGTGGAACAGCTCAATGGAGACGCCTTGCTTTTCCAGTGCCTCTAGAAGAGCGTCTATCAGCTCGGCCTGTTCGTCCAGACCGATACTACTATAGCAAAGGCTGTGGTCGGCAGGAACGTATTTACCGTTCTCTTCACGAGCAAGATAAAACTCGTGCTCGACAGCGGCCTCGGCGCGCATGCCTTGATCGGCCAGCCGTGCTACCATACGTTTCAGAAAAGTACGCGGGCATGCCTCCCATGGTTTGCCGTCTGTCCGGATCATGTCGCACATCATGCTGCCGGTACTGGGCACGTAAGGTAGGATAACGAATGTATTGGGGTCAGGGACCAGGCGGAACTCGCCAACCGGCCCCATACCCTCAACAGGGGCAAGCGACTCGACGCCGGTAAAAGCCTGCATTGCAAGCGTCTGGCCGATGCCTTCACTAATACGTGTGGCGAGTTTGCCGGCGTGTGTGGCTTTGCCACGGATAATGCCGCCATTATCACAATACAAAAATCGCACCAGCCGGAGATCTGCCTCGTTTGCGTGTCGCACGACATCTTGAGCATTCATGGGTCTGCTTTCTCCTAATCTACGTTGTAATGCAAGAGGAAAAGAGCCATAGAACCAGTATCGATCTGCTGGCAGTAGTATATCAAAGCAGTTGAGAGAATACAAGAAGAAAGGGCATAGACATCGTGAGGCGTGTGTATCGTATCGAACTTGCGCTCGCTAACAGGTTATGATACCCTGTCCCTTGCAAATGATATACTCAATTTTTAATGATCACCGGGTGGATTGCTATGCCAATTGTGAATGTAACGCAGGTGGGGAAGTCGTTTGGGTCTGAACTCATCTTTTCTGGCGTGAGTTTTCAAATTGATGAGCATGATCGTATTGGACTTGTAGGCCCCAATGGCGCCGGCAAAACAACGCTACTCAATCTCCTTGCCGGTTACGAAGAGCCTGACGAGGGCACAATATCTATCGCTCGTAATACTCGCACCGGCTATCTGAGACAGCTCACAGATTTTCATCCTCAAAATACACTACGGGAAGAGATGCTCACCGTCTTTGCGGAGGTGCGAGCCTGGGAACGGGAACTGAATGAACTGGCCATTGCGCTGAGTAGCCCCTCTGACCAGGCTGGTACCACAACGCATGACCAGCTTTTGCAACGCTATGATGAATTGCAGATGCGCTTTGAACACGCGGGTGGCTATACCTACGAAAATCGTATTGACCAGGTGCTTGATGGATTGGGATTTTCGCGAGAGCAACAGGAAGCTCCGGTGGAGCAACTCAGTGGTGGGCAGCAGACGCGGGCGGCTCTCGGCAAACTGCTCTTGCAGGAGCCTGACCTGTTACTGCTCGATGAGCCGACGAACCATCTTGACCTGATGGCCCTCGAATGGCTAGAGACCTACCTGAACGGCTGGAACGGCGCCATGGTTATCGTCGCGCATGATCGTTACTTCCTCGACAAAGTCGTCTCGCGCACCATCGAGATGGCTTTTGGTCGCATCGAAGAGTATCCTGGCAATTATACAAAATATCTCCACCTACGAGAGGAGCGCATGGAGCGCCGGATGCGCGAATACGAGGCGCAGCAGGCGCATATCGCTCACACAGAGGAGTTTATTCGTCGTTACAAGGCAGGCCAGCGCAGTCGTGAAGCGCGCGGGCGCCAGAAACTGCTTGACCGCCTTGAACGTGTCGAGCGACCCCAGGATTTTCCAGAGATGCATTTCGAGTTCAGCCCCGTTGTGGATAGCGGTCAGATGGTGCTTTCTACTCAGAAACTCGTGGTGGGATACACCGCCGCGAATGCGGGGGGTGGATTGCAAGAGCCGAAGGTGCTGGTGCGTGTTGCCGACCTGGAGCTTTTGCGTGGTGATCGTGTCGGGCTGCTTGGGCCGAATGGCGCGGGCAAGACGACTCTTTTGCGCACGATCATTGGAGAGCTCCAGCCTGCCAGCGGGCAGGTCAACATTGGCCATAATGTGCGCATCGGCTATTATTCGCAGACCCATGGCGGGTTAAATCCCAATCGCACTATCCTGGACGAAATCCGCCAGGTGAGCGTATTGAGCGAAGATGGTGCGCGCAGCTTCCTGGGACGTTTTCTCTTCAGCGGAGACGACGTGTTTAAACCTATCGGCACGCTAAGTGGTGGCGAGCGCAGCCGTGTGGCGCTGGCTAAGTTGACACTGCAGGGTTCTAATTTTCTGGTATTAGACGAGCCAACGAACCATCTTGACCTGCAATCGCGCCAGTTTCTCGAGGAAATCCTGGGCGAATTCGAGGGGACGCTGCTCTTTGTCTCCCATGACCGCTACTTTATCGACAGCCTGGCAACCAAAGTCTGGGTGATTGAGGACGGTGTATTGATACCCTACCTGGGCAACTACACGGAATATCGCACGCGCAAGCGGCCCCTGGTGCTCGATATTCCTGCCGCGGCACAGAATGATGGGAGGGCCTCCGCAACAGTTGTTAAGCCCCTGCCATCGCCTGCTCTCGCCTCTAAACCGGCCGCCAGGAAAGGGCCGAAAATCAAGGTGCGTACAGTCGAGGATGTTGAACGGGATATCGAAAAAGCTGAGGCTCGTGTGAGAGCAGTAGAAAATGAGCTTGCTGAGGCGGCTCTGCACGGGGATGCCGCCCAACTGACGAAGCTGGCAGCTGATTACGAACAGGCTAAGGAAGAGGTTGAGAAGCTGCTGGCTGAATGGGAACAGCTGGCCGAGGTGTGAAGAAGCATTTTCTCAATTTTTCCGCCGCACACCAGCGAAAAGCCCGGCAATAAATCCGCCGGCGCCTGCCAGAAAAGGTACTATTGCCGCTGCCAGCAGCCACATGGCGAGGAAGACCACGGAGACAATCAGTGGAGGATTCGCAACGACTCTATTTACTATCCAGTTATAGCCAAATTTATAGAGTGCGCCAATGATGCCGGCGGCCATCAGGCTGGTAATGAACGTAATCAGCAGACGTGAAAATCCGTAGAGATATGCTCCTCGCGCCGCGTTCACACACAGAATGGATAAACCTAAACTTCCCAGCACGAAAGCAATAATAATAGCGAGCTGTGGTTCCACAAGCAGCAGCGAGATGCCAATTGCGCCAACGGCGAGAGCAAAAATTTGCAGGCAGGCGCTAAGCAAGAAGGATGCGGCATTGTCACGTGGACGAGCGTAAGCCGCTTGCAGCTTCTGGCTCTGTTCGACGAGTTGCTGTCTTGTCAGGATGGTTTCCTTGACGGCGCGTGTCTCCGGATTGTTGGGGTCGATGGCAAGCGAGCGCTCAACCGAAGTTAAGGCCTCCTGAAACTCGCCCAGGTTGGCTAATAAGGCCGCCTGCATGCTCCATGCCAGCGCATTGTTAGGCTCTGATTGTAACGAGTGTTTAATAGCGGCAAGCGCCTCCTGGAACTGGCCCGCAGTGCCTAAAATCTGCCCTTTGAGAATAAGCGCGTCACTAAGCGTTGGTGAGATTTGCAAAACCTGATTTACGATATTTAATGCTTCGGTAAGATTATGCATCTGTACAAGCTGGCGAGCCTGGTTCAGGAGCATCATACACTGCTGTTGACGATTTCTCTCTAAGACTGAGAGCGCCAGTTGTCCAGAAGTTGTGGGTGACATTTGCCTTGTTGCGGTAGCAGTTGATGCCCTGTTCTGGGGAGATTGTTGCCATGGTGAGTTGTTGCTTGCCTGAAAAGGAGTTGTTCCGGCGGGGCTTGGCGGAGGGGCAGCGACAGGCTCATAACCATTTTGCTTGCTGCCGGTAAGTGTAGGGAGATCGCCTACCAGGACGATTGGACGCTGTTCTTGACCAAATACCTGGGGCGAATATTGCGGGCTGAGAGAACTCGACAGAAATGTATGCAGCCTTTGCAGTGTGACCTGGCCGGTAGCAGGGTCGGCAGCCGGACCACTGAGACCAACTATTGCACTGTGCATCAGGATGCCTAGGTTTTTTCCACCCACCTCTGGCACAGATTCGTTTCCTCGACAAGAACAGTAGAGCAATCGGCCCTGTACCTGTTGCAGTCCATTCAATAGTGAGTGACCAAGCAGCGGCTTGAAGTCAAAAGGAGAAGCACGCAGCGAGTTCCAGGCAGGGCCCGTCTGGAAACAATCGAGTACCAACAATATTTGAGCGGCGCGACTGGCGGCGATAATATTTCTAACCAGGGAATAGAGGTGCAGGCCGGTATCTGGCTGTTGGTAACGGGTATTTGCTAAAGCAAGGTAGCCCTCTTTCCTGAAATCATCGACGAACGCATGACCGGCGAAGTAGATCAGGATGAGGTCGCCGGGCATGGCCTCATTGAGGCAGACTTGTATAAGCAATGATTCGGTTAATTCGCGTGTGGCCTGTGAGCCGAGTACAAGCTGTACATCGGACGGGAGCCATTTGCCACCTCGAACATTCACCAGCCATTGAGCCAGCGCTTTAGCATCGGTTTCGGCAAATTGCAAAGGTCGAAACGCAGTATCTTGATACTGATTGATTCCGATAATGAGCCCCAGGCGTCTGGCCAACTCTGTTTCTCCTTAGAGCCTAAGCATTGCAAGTATCCTTGAGGTATTGTACGATACGTAGCAGAGAATATGGAACTGAAAACGCAAAAACAAGTACTTTTGTGGTATTCAAAGCGTATCAAAACGTTCAGTTGGCCTCCACAGAGGGCGACCTGGAAGTAATCTAAGGAATAGAAGAGATATGCCGCGAATTATTGGAATAACCGGCAATATTGCCTGTGGCAAGACTGCCGTTGGGAAAATGCTGCTGGAATTGGGAGCCGCGCGCTATATCGATGCCGACGCGCTTGTCCACCAACTCTACCTGAAAGACCAACCAGTAGCAGTAAAGGTTGCCCAGGCATTCGGTCCCGGGGTTGTTGCTGCTGGCGGGAGCATTGATCGCAAGGCATTAGCAACGATCGTGTTTCACGATGCTGGAGCCATGCGCCGCCTGGAAGCGATAGTGCATCCGGCGGTGGGGCAGGCATTGCTGAATGAATTAGCCACGGTCGGCCCTTCTGGCATCGCGGTCATCGATGCAGTGAAGTTGCTGGAGGGAGGCTCAGGCGCCTTATGCCAGAGTAAATGGTTGATTATCTGCTCCGAGGAACAAGAACTGGCGCGCTTAATGGCCCGCAATGCTCTGAGTGAAGAGGAGGCCTGGGCACGCATTCGGGCGCAGCCTTCTGTTGACGCCCGTCTTCGCCTGGTCGATGAAGTGATTGATAACAGCGGTTCATTAGAGGAAACGCAGCGCCAGGTAGCTGCCGCATTTGAACGCTTCCTCAATCGTTTCCCGGCGTAGAATGTAACGAAAAATATTTGCCGGTAATTTGGCGAAGTTGAGCATAAACTATTGACATCATATGCCAGGATGCGTATAATCTCTCCAAATTATTACCCCGTCTTTTCCCTATTTGTAGGGGAAATCAGAATTCCAGTATGAACTCACGAACCGTCGTCTTGAAAGCAAAGCAATCGGGAATAATCTGATCTGTAATTAGCTCAATTTGGTGAGATTTGCTGAAAAGCTGACGTACTTAATCGTAGGAAGGGATTCCCAGTTCTGAGAACTGGTCCTTTCTAAAGACTTATGAGTCCATATTTCGTATTGTTGAAGGAGGCTGACTACGATCATGAAGAGAAGTTGGTCACGTATTTTTGCCTTGACATTGGGAATTCCCTTGTTGCTAGCAATTCTCGTGGCGTGCGGCGGCACGGGAACGACTGGAGGGAGTGGAACGAGTGGTGGAGGCACTACCTCTGGCGGAATCATTAAAATTGCCACCGATCTGCCGGTGAGTGGGGCAGAAGCTACCGACGGCAAACCGGCCGAGAATGGCGCGCACCTGGCCGTTGATCAGGCCAATGCCAACCATACCATCCCCGGCTATACGCTGGTCTTCGATCCGCAAGATGATGTGGGAGCCAGCGGCGTGCATGACCCGGCAGTAGGCGCTGCCAACGTCACCAAACTGATCGGTGATGCCGAAGTCGCTGGCATCATCGGCCCGTTCAACAGTAGCGTGGCCCAGTCCGAAATGCCGATTGCCAATGAAGCCCCTATCGTGCTCATTAGCCCATCGAATACCAACACCTGCCTGACGCAGGATAGCCCGGATACCGGTTGCACTGGCGCTAATGATATGCTCTCTACTTTGCGGCCGACCGGGAAGGTCACCTACTTCCGTATCGCTACCACCGATAATCACCAGGGCGCAGTCGGAGCGGATTTCCTGTACAAGACGCAGGGCTACAAGACCGCCTATGTGATCGATGATACCGAGACCTATGGCGTCGGATTGGCCACCCAGTTCATCAAAGAGTGGCAGGCCGACGGTGGAAAACTCCTGGGTCACGACAGTATCAAGAGTACCACCGACTACACCGGTGAATTGACCAAGATCGCGGCCTCAAAACCCGATGTGATCTACTTTGCTGGCGTGGAGGCCAATGGTGGTTTGCAGATCCGCAAGCAGATGGCCACTACCCCTGGCCTGACCAACACTCCATTTGCTGGTGGTGATGGCATCCAGGATAGCGCCTTCGCGACGGCTATTGGCACCAAGACGGGTGGCCCCGTCTTCAGTACAGTGGCAGCGGTCGATGTTACCAAAGTGCCGTCGGCGGCCAACTTCATCCAGCAGTACCAGGCCAAGTATGGGGCGTTGGGAGCCTATAGTGCCAGTGGTTATGACTGCGCTCAGATCCTGATCCTGGCGATCAAGGCGGCTATTGCCAGTGGCGCCAAGCCCCCGACCAGTTCGAGCGATGCGGCCGCGGCCCAGACGTTCCGGCAGGCCGTCATCGATCAGGTGGCCAAGACCGATTACAACGGGGTCACGGGTCACCAGTCCTTTGATCAGAACGGCGATACGACCAACAAGACCATTTCGATCTACCAGTTGGCCGATGTCAATGGTTCACCTGGTTGGAAGTATGTGACCGCAGAAACGCTGCCGTAAGCTGTCTTCCGGGTAAATGGTATCAGCGGCCTGACTGCGAACAGGCCTCGCGGGTCGCTGCATCCGGCAAGGAAAGCATGAAAGGGGGTCGTCTTCATACTCCCGTTGACGACTCCCTTGCTTGCTATTCATTTCCTGAATGATATAATTACTCCCGATTCCATCTTAACTCGCGGGAAGGAGGGTTGCCGCATACTATGACGCTCTTTGTGCAGTTACTGATAGTAGGCCTTTCCGGAGGCGCGATCTATGCGCTCATCGCTCTTGGATATACGATGGTCTATGGCATCATCGAACTGATTAATTTCGCGCATGGCGACATCTTCATGATTGGTACCTTCATCACGATAACCATTCTCCAGGCATTTAACGTTACTGATGATCCTACTGTAAATGGCACACTGATTGCCGCAATACTGGTAGCTTTTTTTGCCTCGATGATCTTGTGCGCTATTTTAGGTGTTGTGATCGAGAGGGTTGCCTATCGTCCGCTGCGTAATGCCCCGCGCCTGGCCCCCCTGATTTCCGCTATTGGTGTATCTTTGATCCTGGAAGATATTGGAAAGCTCTGGAAAGGCCTTAGCCCCATCTCCCCACCTCAAATTTTCGGCGCGGGCGCAGTTTTCTACATCGGCCCGATATCTATCCAGGTGGTTGATATCGTTGTCGTCGTGGTCTCTATACTATTGATGGTCGGCTTGCAATGGATGGTCAATAGTACCCGTCTTGGTCGTGCTATGCGTGCAGTCGCGCAGGATCGCGAGGCGGCTGCATTAATGGGCGTCAATGTTGATTTTATTATTTCGTTCACGTTCCTGGTCGGTACTGGGCTGGCAGGCGCCGCCGGTTTTATCTACCTGTTGAAATTCCCGGTTACGACCTTCACAATCGGTTTCGATCTGGGCCTGATCGCCTTTACTGCTGCCGTGCTGGGTGGCATCGGCAACCTCTATGGTGCAATGCTCGGCGGGCTTGTGATTGGCCTGGTACAATCGCTGGTCAATCTCATACCCGATTCTAACAATCCAAGTTCTCATGGATTAGGCCTGCCACATGGTGGTGGCGCCTGGGCGACCGCCATCATTTTCGCAATCCTGATCTTGATCCTGGTCTTTCGTCCCTCCGGCCTCCTGGGTCAGCAGACTCCGGAGAAAGTGTAAAGGAACAGCTATAGTGGCTAATGATTCATTTCGCAGATTTGCCGGAACCAAGGAGAGAAAACCATGTCTGCTGTCACTATGAACACAAATTCGACTGGTCCGGTGAGCACCACGCGCTCGTTGTTAATAAAATGGGTGATCGCATTGCTTGTGCCCGTACTTGTCTTCAACTTTGTCTGGCAGGGAGACTATTTGATCAACAATGTGATTCTGGGCTTCATCAATCCTGCCGACGCTCTTGTTGATACGGGTAGCCTGATACAGGCATCGATCTTTATTCTCTTTTTCTACCTGGTTGTGCTGGCGTTCGCCGGATACCTGGTGGCAGCGGATACGGGGCGGAGGAGTATGCTAGAGGTATGGGTCGATGTGCTTATTTTTGCGGTTCTGCCCATCTTGCTGATCGTCCTGGTGAACGATAACCTGATCATTGGCCTGGCTCTGTGTGCGATACTATGGCCTATTTACTTTTATATTCGCCGGCGTGTCCCATTCTTCGCTCGCAGCAAGGCTCTTTTGTCACCCAAAAGTGTTTCTCTCTTAAGTGCTGAACAGAAAGCGGCGATGGTCCGACGAGCCAGGCTAGGCGGCTTCGCGTTTGGATTATCTCTGGCAATCACCTGGCTGGTTGTCGACCTGGTTTCCTATTTTGCAGGGGCCTTACCCACAGAATTGCTCATCGTGACGGCGGTTCGTACCGTATTTCTCGTCGTAGCCGGATATTTTCTGGGCTGGGTGGGCGGAATAGTTGCCGTGCGTCTAACCCTTTCTGCGAACGCTAATTCCGCTAATGGCGGGGACAATTCCGCTCAATCTGGTGCAAATGGGCGAAGAAAACGCCAATTGATGATGTTAGCGAGTTCTCGCGCCAGGGAAGAGGCCAGGGAAGTGGTGCCTAATGATTTGCCTTTGCGCAGCGCCGGCGCTCGACGGTTCTTTCTTATCCTCTTGATTGCGTTTGTCCTCTTCTATCCTGTGCTTGATCCGTTCCTGTTTGGTTATGGAACTGCTGGCCGTCTGGCAGGTTACACTGACGCGGGCTATTATGTCATTCTTGCGCTTGGCCTCAATATTGTGGTGGGCTTCGCGGGGTTGCTTGACCTGGGATATGTAGCGTTCTTCGCCATCGGCGCTTATGCCTGGGGTATTTTTGGTTCAACACAATTTGGACGGCTTACGAATATCATCATCCAGCCAGAGGTTCTATCCTGGCTCTTCTGGCCGATGATCATCGTTACCGCGCTCATTGCGGCGCTCTGGGGGGTAATATTGGGAGCCCCAACGCTGCGCCTGCGCGGCGATTACCTGGCGATTGTCACGCTGGGTTTTGGTGAAATTGTTCCGGTAGTCTTTCTCAATCTGGATAAATACACTAACGGTACGAACGGCATTGTGGGTGTACGTTCGCCCGCTTTCTTTGGCATACAATGGACAGTAATCAACCATGTTCCTTACTACTACTTGATCCTGGCCTTGATTGCCCTCGTGATCTTCGCCAATGTCCGCCTGCGCGATTCCCGGCTGGGCCGTGCCTGGATTGCCATACGCGAGGATGAGATAGCGGCGGCATCCTCAGGTGTGAATCTTGTGCGCACAAAATTATTCGCGTTCGGCACGGGCGCATTCTTCTCGGGTATCGCGGGGGCCTATTTCTCCGCTAAACTGGGTAATGTTTCGCCGGACCTGTTCAGCTTCAATGACTCGGTCATTTACCTGGCAATGGTTGTGATTGGTGGTCTGGGTAGTATCCCTGGTGTCATCGTAGGGGCGCTGGCCGTCTACTCCATCAACCTGTTTATCCTGAACAACCTTGATTCCATCGCCTCCGATCCCACCAGTTTCCTCTATGGAATTGACCAGTTTATCATCCATTATATTCCGAGCTTTACGTTCGGCAATATTCGCAACCTGGTTTTTGGCATTATACTGGTAGCGATTATGATCTTCCGTCCCGAAGGTCTGATACCGAGCGCGAGAAGGAAACGCGAATTGCACCAGGCCCCCGAAGAGGAAGCTGTAGAGCTCGGCTCGCTGGATGTCACCACAACCGATCCAGGCTTCGAGGCCGAGGTTCGTATCGAGTAATATCGAGCAGGGGAGAGAACTACTATGGTCGAGGAACAGGCATACGTACCTACTAACGAGGTACTGCTGGATTTACAAAACGTAACCAAGCATTTTGGTGGTCTGGCCGCGGTCCAGGATGTCAATCTGCAGGTCCGGCGAGGCGAAATTGTCAGTGTGATTGGACCGAATGGAGCCGGAAAAACAACGGTATTTAACCTGATTACTGGAATATATCGCGTGTCCAGCGGTGATATCGTCCTCGATGGAAAGTCAATTCTCGGGTTGACACCCGACCAGGTACTTCGTCGTGGTATCGCGCGCACCTTTCAAAACATTCGCCTCTTTAATAATATGACCGTGCTTGAGAACATTCTGGTCGGTCAGCATACACAGTTGAACGCGAACATACTAACTTCGCTCTTTCGCACACCTGGCGTCCGGCGAGAAGAAGAGGAGGCCCGAAAGCGAGCTACGGAGTTATTGAGTTTCTTTGGCTCTGAACTGGTAAGCCGGCAGGAGGAATACGTAATAAACCTCTCCTATGCTGACCGGAGACGTGTTGAGATAGCTCGCGCATTGGCAGCAAGGCCAAAGTTACTGTTGTTGGACGAGCCAACCGCCGGTATGAACGAGGTTGAAACACTGGAGGCCGTGAAATACGTGCGCCGTTTACGTGATGAATTGGGCCTGACTATCCTGTTGATTGAACATAAGCTTGCAGTGACAATGGGCATGTCGGATCGCATTTACGTACTCGATTATGGACGGAAGATCGCTGAAGGCTTGCCGGAAGAGGTGCGCCGGAATGAGAAAGTCATCGCGGCCTATCTTGGCAAACCTACAGCCAGCGAGCAAAAGGCGGCCGGTGATGCGCCTTATGTGTAAGTCGAACCAGTCGCATGTGTTCTCCGTCCCGTATAGCTGCTTGAGCTAAGGGGTCGATAGCGCAGGAGGTAATTATTTCATGTCAAGTGCAGATATATTTCCGACCGCTTATGGGGCAAATGTGCCAGGCGCAACAGATACAGCAATGTTGCGCCTCAGCAATGTGAATACGTTCTATGGCCCAAGCCAGGTACTCTATGATGTATCGATTCAGGTGAATAGGGGCGAGATTGTTTGCCTGCTGGGGGCAAATGCGGCTGGCAAGACAACCACGATGAAGACGATCTTCGGCCTCGTGCGCCCTCGCAGTGGAGCGATTGAATTCGAGGGCAAGCGCATTGATCGAATGTTACCCGGTGATATTGTGCGTCTGGGCATGGCGCTGGTGCCCGAAGCGCGCCGCATCTTTCCACGTATGACTGTGCTGGAAAACCTGGAGATGGGCGCGTTCATTCGCAATAACCGGTTGGAGATCAAGCAAGACCTCGACCATGTATGCCAGATATTCCCTCGTCTCCAGGAACGCTTGAAGCAGGTTGCGGGTACGATGTCGGGTGGGGAACAGCAGATGCTGGCCATGGGTCGTGCCTTGATGTCTCGTCCGCGCATGATATGTATGGATGAACCATCAATGGGCTTATCGCCGATTCTTGTTGAGACCGTTTTTAACACCATCCTGCGCATTCGCGATGAAGGGGTAACCATCTTCCTGGTAGAGCAAAACGCGTCAATGGCTCTGAACCTGGCCGATAGAGGCTATGTTTTACAGACCGGCCATATTGTATTGAGCGATTCGGCACGCAATTTGCTGACGAATGATCTTGTCCGGCAGGCGTACCTGGGTGGCGCGTAGAAAAATCGCTGAAATGAGATATCCCGAATTTTGACAAGTGGGCTTGTCGATGGCGACTACGACGTGCGCCCTCTTTACCTTGCCTGTATCTCAATTCGGGATGTCTCATGTTCTCATTTCAGGTCGAGTTGCCGGTGTAATTGGTCGATGCGCTCGATGACCTCCGCCAGCGTGGTTACTCCTAAATCTTCCATATCTTCACGAAGTGTCTCCAGCCGTTCCAGCAGCTCCATCACATCATATTCTTCGCCACCGAGATCATCATCAGTTTTATCAGCAAAATCCCGGCCCTCTGAATGGTGATTCATCTCCCGTAATCCTTTCGTAACAGCGCAGTTCGTTCGTATGGTACTGCCCAAATTGTACATCTATCTATGTGGACGGCGTAAGAGCATGACAGGATAGGAACCCGATCAAAACAAAAAGGATGTATTGGGGTCTTCATAGCTCCAGCCAGCCTGCGAATCGTTTCCCGCATCTACAAGGGTGGGTGTGCCCTGAACTTTCCCCTGATTATCAAGAGTAACTGTATAGAGGCCATTAGCAGAATGCAAACGCTGCCCCTGCCAGGTCAAGCGAGAGCGTGCCAGAAAGAGAAAATGCCGGCTATCCGCGGCCCAGGGACTATTTGAGGCAGGCTGGAGCAAATCATCAACCGTAGGAAGAGCAGGCGACGAAGCCCCTGGCACCTGCGTCTCTCCGGAATCGCTCAACAATAGCTGCTGGCTCTGGTGGGCGATCTGCACAAGTACCAGGGTATGTAAACCATCGAGCAGCAAAAATTGACTGTCCGGTGACCAGTAGGGAAGGCTTCCTGCCTCACCCGAGATAGTGAAAGCTGAGCCGGAGTGTATGTTCATGACGGTATAGGTTGAGCCTGTACTATACAGCACTGAGTTTCCATCCGGCGACCAGGCAAATTGAGTGCAGCTACAGGTTGCCAGTGAGGAGGTGTGACCATCGCTTTCGCGCAGCTCCAGTTGGATACTTACTGCCCCCGAACCAAACGATTTAGATTGTGATAAGGGAACCGCAATAGCATAAAGAATGGCGGGATTCTGGTGCGCAGGTTGCCAGAGGATACGCTCCAGGCTGGCTGGCAGCGGATGGCCTGGCAGAACAGAGGGTATAATGTATTGTATGTTGGTTCCAGCCAGTGTCGTAGTAAAAACCCCCTGTTCCGAATTTCCTATAGCCAGAGAACTATTGGGTGAGAATGATGGGATCGAGAAGGTGCCGGGAAGCGATTTGCGGGCGATGCCGCTCGGTTGATCATTTTGAGATACCCACCAGGAAACACCTAGAGGGCTTTGAACATTGGCTAAAGGTTCTTCGCGATACAGCAAACGGTTGCCACTCGCATTCCACCAGGCATTGCTGCGTGAGATATCGGAGCTGGCGAAGATGATGGGAATAGGAGTACCTCCATCGATGCCAACCGTATTAAGCGTAGAGGGGACATCGCCAGGCACTCCCGCGATTGGATTAAACGTGAGATGCTGACCGGCCGCGCTCTTAGCGAAGGTACTATCGAGTGTGCGAAATACAAAGATATGATGGTCAGGTGACCACGCATAACCAATAACGGGATCAGCGCCGGAAACTACCTCATATGCATTTGCGCCATCAGGGTCGATGGTCCACAGGTGCCCATCGCGCACAAAAGCAATCTCATTACCTCCCACGTGTCCAGAACTGCATGAGGCGAGCAGAGGCAGCAGGAGTAAAGTCAGTAATAGTAGTACTTGATACCCTTTCATAAAGCGCAGTATAGCCTTGTGAAAGGGGTCAGTCAATAGCATCGCTATTGACTGCGTATCTACAATCTCATATGCTAGATAATATTTCAATCCCCACCGGGAAGCCGGGAAAAGGATCAGTTCCTGCCGCTTCTCTGTGGAGAGAGGATAGTGGCCAAACCCGAATATGTCAAGGGCAAATGCGTTAAACAATGTAAGCCGCAACGGGCACTTACCAGGAACATACTAATGAACCAGATTGAACGATTCCGTCTTTCGTTGCTAGAGATAAAACAGGAGCGGCGAGGGGGTAAAATCTCCGTCGATAGCGTAGGAGCGCTCCTAGGAGCGCTTGTTGTTACTTTCATCATTTACTTTTCTCACCTTTACCCGCGCATTCCGAATATATCGCTACTGTATATAGTAGTCGTGCTGGTACTGGCAAGTACGCGCGGTCTCTATGCTGCTGTTCTTACGTCTATAGTGGCTTTCTTATCGTTCGATTACTTCCTGGTTCCTCCATACTATACCCTCAGCATCGCAAAGATTGATGAATGGCTGGCGTTATTCATTTTTCTGGTCACGGCGATCATTACCGGGCAACTTGCTTCTGCCCTACGGCAGCGTGCGGAACAGGCGCGCCGCCGCGAGTATGAGACGAGAATCCTTTATGAACTTGCGCGTGATATGAATAGAGAAGAGAATCTACAGAAGCAGTTGGATATCATTGTGCATGGGATTGCCGATAACTTTGCTTCGTGGGGAGTCCGTGATTGTGCTATTTTTCTTCCTGACTCCGCTGGGCGGCTCCTTTTACAGGAAAGCGCCCGAGAACCGGCGCATCAAGTCAATCTTCTGCCCGACGAAGAGGCAACCGCGGCCTGGGTGATGGCGCAATCGCAAACCGTTGAATTGCACGATGTCGCGTTAAATCCCCCCCAATTGTCGGTTAACGCGCCGAGGGCAGTAGTGCGTAGTACCAGGCATGGACAGGTGGCACGCCATTATATACGCTTGATACCTCTAAAGCTAGGGCAAAAAGTGGTTGGTGTGCTGCGTCTTTCGATGGAAGACGACCCCCAGTTATTCGCCGCGGAGAGAAGCCTGGGAGTGGAACAGGAGAGATCAAATCCGCGTCTGGCCTTTTTCTGGGCCTTTGTCGATCAGGCGGCGGTTGCAATCGAGCGCGCGCGTTTAAGGCATGAAAGTTTGCGCGTCCAGGTTTTGCAGCGTACAGATGAACTGCGAGCAGCGTTGCTCTCTTCTGTCTCACATGATCTGCGCACCCCTCTTTCAGCGATTAAGGCGGCTGCTAGCAGTTTGTTGCAAGAGGATGTACAATGGGACGAAGAGGCACGGCGGGGCTTTGCCCTGTCTATCGAACGGGAAGCAGACCGGCTCAACCGGCTGGTTGAGAATCTACTGGATATGTCGCGCATCGAAGGTGGAGCGCTCAAACCTGAAAAAGAGTGGTATCCGGTAGATGAACTGGTTCATGACGTGTTAGGGCGTTTGCAACCGGACTTACGAGGACGCGAGGTAATCCTGGATTTACCTGCCACTTTGCCACCCGTCAAGCTGGACTATATGGAAATAGACCAGGTTTTGACCAATATTCTAGAGAATGCGGTGGACTATTCGCCCGCTGGATCGCCAATAGAGATAAGCGCGAAAGTTGATGGCGATCAAATGCTGGTAAGTGTGGCAGATCGTGGCCCAGGTATACCACCAGACGATCTGGCGCGTATCTTTGATAAATTTTATCGCATCAGGAATATAAAAACGAAATCGCCACGCGCTTCTGGGTCGGGATTAGGACTGGCAGTAAGCCGGGGAATGGTAGAGGCGCATGGAGGGCGTATCTGGGCGGAAAATCGTGAGGGCGGCGGAGCGATCTTTCGTTTCACCTTGCCGGTAGGGAAAACAGAGGGAGTATTGCTCCATGAGTAGGAGTGGCGCGCGCATTCTGGTTGTTGATGATGAGATCGAGATCATGCGGGCCTTGCATCGCAGCCTGGCTGCGCATGGATTTGAGGTGTTCACTGCCAGTAGCGGTGAGGAAGCGCTGGATGCTATTATTCAGCACCGGCCTGACCTGATGATATTGGATCTAGGGCTGCCAGGTATAAGTGGGCTGGAAGTCTGCAAGCGGGTACGGGCGCAATCAAATTTGCCCATCATCGTGCTTTCCGTGAAGGATACCGAACGCGACAAAGTGCTGGCGCTCGATCTGGGGGCGGACGACTATGTTTCCAAGCCTTTTGGAATGAATGAGGTGCTGGCGCGTATCCGCGTGGCCTTGCGTCATGCCGCACAGGTCGAGTCTGGAACGGAACCCATCTTTACCGCTGGCCCACTGAAAGTGGATTTTGCGCAAAGGCTGGTACAGGTCAATGGAAAAGAGGTGAAGCTGACTCCAACCGAATATGACCTGCTCAAGGCCCTTATCAAGAATAGTGGCAAGATTATGACGCGCCAGATGTTGCTTTCCCAGGTCTGGGGAACCGGATATGGCGCCGAGTCTCATTACCTCCATGTGTATATAGGTCAGCTGCGTCGTAAAATTGAGCCTGATCCCGCGCATCCTCGTTTTATCCTCACGATATCTGGCGTCGGTTATCGCTTCAATGCTGACGAAGAAGTTGAGCCGGCCAGATATTGAGCGAATCTTGAGTTCTTCGCCTTTTCTCCTTAGCACATATTGACCTGCTTTTAGTTAAAATGCAGGCATGAACAAAGAGGTTATTCTTTGCCTCCGTTAGGTATTATCCCGACTATCTGGAGGCCATGATGAAAAAATGTTTACTACTCCCTTTTACGCATGGCGTCGACTCATTTGCGGTTGAGCAGGCTATACGGTTAGCGAAGAGCCTGGATGCTATCCTCATTCCTCTCTCAATAATTTTTGTGGCGCTCGAACGGCGCCCAGGAGGGGCGCGCCTCGAACATATTCAGCAGTCGAAAGATTTTCTCGAAATGGTGAAGTATAAGGCGGCAAGACTGGGTGTTCCTCTGGAACGCTTTGAGGTTTTTACACCTGATGTTGTGGACAGTATTATCATTGTGGCCAGGGAACAGGGATGCGAGGGTATCTTGCTCTTCGTAGAGGACAGGCGAGGCGTACTTCTGCAAGCAGATGAGATTAAGCGTCTGATGGAGAGAGCTGTTTGTAAGCTCTATATTATGCATTTGCGGTCTGATGATAAAGATACTCCTGTACAATCTTTTCGCGAACGCCTCTCTCATTTGCTTTTCCAGAGAAGGCAGAGATATCAGGGGGTGCCGCTCGAAGTGCTGGCCTATGCTGAAGAGGAGACAATGCCTTCCCTTGAAGTAGGAAGTCTTGATTAAAGGAGGCAGAAAGGTCTGCCTCTTTTTTGTGTTCACCGGACAGGAAACCTGACTATGAACGTAGTTGAGCATTTACCCGCAATCGAAGAAAGAAAAGCTCCGACCTGGAGAAGTTTCCTGTATGATACAGTTCTGGGTATAGCGGGAGCTTTGCTAATTACTGCTATCATCTTCTTGCTTCATCTCTATCCGCGCATTCCGAACATATCGTTTGCCTACCTGCTGGTTGTGCTGGCACTGGCAAGTACACGAGGATTGTACGCCTCGATTCTCACCTCCGTGACAGCATTTCTTTCGTTTGATTACTACCTCGTACCGCCAATTTACACCTTTACAATACAAAGGGTGGACGAGTGGCTGGCCCTGTTTTTCTTCCTGGCGGTTTCCATCATCACGGCGCAATTCGCTACGGCCCTGCGGAAGCGTGCGGAGGAAGCGCGGCGGCACGAACGTGAGATGCATATCCTCTTCGATCTCGTGCGCGTTACCAATAGTGAAGATGATCTTTCGAGGGAACTCAGCGTGGTTGCCCGTGCATTTGTGGATGTGTTTTCGCCGTGGGGAGTGCGTGCGTGTTCGATTCTGCTCCCGGATGAAAGTGGAGTGCTTACTATACGCGCGTCCGCTAATGGGCTTGCAGCGATCAAACCGGAGGAGCGTTCCTCTGATGAGGAAGCAACGTGTTCATGGGTACTCTCTCATGGCCAATCCGTAAAGCTGCACGAGACATCAACTTCTCTACAAAAGTCGGCTTATACGCTGCGAGTTTCTGCAACTGGCAGGGCGGAACTTCCTGACTCGCGTTACGCGCTCTACCTGCTCCCACTCAGGGTGGGACAAAAAGCCGTGGGCGTCCTTCGTCTCAAGATCGAGGGGAACCCGCACTGGCTTTCTTCGGAGTCATCTCTAGATAGTGAAAAGGAGCGGGCAAGCTCGCAGACTGCTTTCTTCTGGACCTTCCTGGAACAGGCTTCGACGATGATTGAACAGGCGAGTTTGCGCCAGGAAACGATGCAAGTCGAGGTCTTGCGACACACAGATGCCTTGCGTACTGCCCTGCTTTCCTCTGTTTCGCATGATTTGCGCACTCCGCTGGCCTCGATAAAGGCGGCGGCCAGCAGTCTCCAGCAGGAAGATATGCAGTGGGATGAGGAGGCGCGTCGCAGCTTTGCCAATACTATTGAACGTGAGGCTGATCGTCTCAATCGCCTGGTTGAGAACCTGCTGGATATGTCACGCATCGAAGCTGGTGCGCTCAAGCCCGAGAAAGAGTGGTATTCGATCACCGCTTTGATCCAGGATGTGGTGGGCCGCCTGCAGCCGCTTTTACAGGGAAGGGAGGTACGGGCCTCTTTGCCTGCTGATTTGCCACCGGTAAAGATAGATTATCTCTACATTGATCAAGTCCTGACAAATCTCCTGGAAAATGCCACACGCTACACACCATCAGGTTCGCCGATTGATCTCAGCGCAGAAGTGAAAAATAACGCCATACTTGTCAGCGTCGCTGATCGTGGCCCTGGCATTCCGGTTGGTGAGCGTGAGCGTATCTTTGACAAGTTCTACCGCATACTTGGGAGCCAGCGCGATACGAGAGGATCTGGATTAGGTCTTGCTGTCAGTCGTGGTCTTATTGAAGCTCACGGAGGGCGTATCTGGGTAGAAGCGCGTGAGGGGGGCGGCTCTGTGTTTCGTTTCACGCTTCCGCTTGAGAACATAGAAGAGGGACATTTCCATGATGAATGAAAATGCGCACATTCTGGTAGTCGATGATGATATTGGTATTCAACGCGCTCTACAACGCAGTTTGAGCGCTTATGGCTATCAAGTGAGTACTGTCAGCACCGGTGAGGAGGCGTTGGAGGAAATTGCTCGGAAGCGCCCTGACCTTGTTTTACTCGACCTGGGATTACCCGGCATGAGCGGTCTGGATGTGTGTGAGAAGATACGCGCCGGATCCAACCTGCCGATCATCGTGCTTTCTATTAAGAACGCGGAACAGGATAAAGTCCGCGCACTTGATCTTGGCGCTGACGATTACGTCTCCAAACCTTTTGGAATAAACGAAGTGCTCGCTCGCGTTCGCGTGGCGCTGCGTCATGCTACACAGCGTTACCCTGAGACGGAACAGGTTGTGAAAGCAGGCTCTTTGACGATTGACTTTGCGAAACGAAAAGTGCTGGTAGGTGGACGCGATATCAAGCTTACACCGACCGAATATGAATTGCTGGCGGCCCTCGTGCAGCACACTGGCAAGATCATGACGCGTCATATGCTGCTCTCTCAAGTGTGGGGGAATGGTTACGAGGCGGATGCGCATTATCTGCACGTTTATGTGGCTCACTTGCGGCAAAAGATCGAACCAGACCCGGCGCATCCATGCTTTATATTAACCATCCCTGGTGTCGGTTACCGCTTCAACTCAGAGTTCTAGGTTAACACGCTATTCCTACTGCTCATTTTGAGCAAATATTGAGATGCCGCATTATTCTTCTTAGTTCATCTTGATACGAAACGCGCGATAATTGCTGTAAAGGTAAGGCCAATGGACTAGCGTTTAGAGGTACTGCCCATGACGAGGCTCACGACGCTTTTGTGACACTTCCTTCTTATGCCAGGGCCAGAGAGAGCCTGGCTCCTCAGTTCGGAAGCGGAAACGACCCCGCCGGATGAGCCTTTGAGTGAGGAAATACCCTGAAAAGGAGCCATATGTTATGCCTGGAGCGCGGGTTCTCCTGGTAGAAGATGACGATGTTCTCTGTGACGTCATTGGGCGCAATTTGCGGGCGCGTGGCCATACAGTGACCGTAGCGTTAGACGTGCAGAGCGCAATCGAATACTTGCGCACAAAAGAATTTGATCTCATCGTGCTGGATATCAACCTGCCAGACCAGACGGGGTGGGATGTGTTACGTGCGGCACGCGAGAAGGGATACATTCATCCAATTGAGGAAGATGGAAATAAGCTGCCGGTAGTAGTGCTTTCGGCAGTACGAGTAAGTCCTCACCGCCTGGCTGAATTTCGCCCATTGGCCTACCTGCCGAAACCGTTTCCTATGGATGCCCTGCTGCGCCTGGCTGCCGAGGCTGCACAGCATGGGAAAGCTCCCTCACATAATGAAGGAGCAAGTATGGGGGATTCCGAGAATCCTCAAACAAACGAGGAGGAGTTACGTGCTTGATGTGATTATCATCCTGGCTACCATTATCACGTTTGTCGCGTTTATCGGTTTCACCGAGGGTTGTGATCGCCTGTAGCAAAAGAAAGAGGGAAAGACATGAACACCCCGCTGGAGTATATCCTGGTCGGCATTGTCACATTGGGCGTACTCATCTATCTGATTATCGCACTGCTGATGCCCGAAAAATTTTAATAGTGTTTTTTCAACATAAGTGAGGTAACGAATTATGCCTGTAACACTCAATAGTGTCCTGCAGGTAGCCATCTTCCTGGTGATTGTGCTGCTGCTGACTAAACCGCTTGGCCTGTACATGTATAAGGTTTTCAATGGGGAGCGCACCTGGCTCTCGCCAGTCTTTGTCCCCATGGAGCGTTTTTTCTACCGCCTCAGTGGAGTCAATCCGGAGGAGGAGCAGAAGTGGACGGGCTACATGATCTCTGTGCTGATCTTCAGCGTAGTGGGCATGTTGCTCCTCTATGCTTTCGAGCGCACCCAGCAATGGCAAGGGCCGTTCTTCAATCCGCAGGGCTTGCCCAACGTCGAGCCGCAGCTGGCTTTCAACACAGCAGCCAGCTTCACCACCAACACGAACTGGCAGAACTATGTCGGTGAGCAGACCATGACCTACCTAACGCAGATGGCCGGCCTGGCCTTTCACCAGTTCGTTTCAGCTGGCGCCGGCATCGCGATGGCCGTAGCGCTGGTGCGTGGATTAGCGCGCCGCAGCGCCCAGCATCTGGGCAATTTCTGGGTAGACCTGACACGCGCCACGCTCTACATCCTGCTGCCCATCTGTGTGGTGGTCGCGCTGGTCTTCGTCTCGCAAGGCATGATCCAGAACTTCAATGCCTATACTGCTGTGCATACCCTCAATGGGGGAATGCAGACCATCGCCCAGGGGCCGGTGGCTTCTATGGAGGCGATCAAGGATCTGGGAACGAATGGTGGTGGCTTCTTCAACGTCAACGCGGCGCACCCCTTCGAGAATCCCAACGCCTTCACTGCCCTGATCATCATCCTCGAAGAGATTTCTATCGGCGCGGGCCTGTTCTATATGTTCGGCAAGTGGGTGGGTGATACACGCCAGGGCTGGGTACTGTGGATCGTCTCGGCCATCCTGTTTGTCGTCGGCATGGCAGTTGTCATCCCTGCCGAGCAGGCTGGCAATCCTATCCTGACCAGCATGGGGGCGAACCAGCAGGTCAGCGCGACACAGGCGGGCGGCAATATGGAGGGCAAGGAGGTGCGCTTCGGCATCACTATCTCTTCGTTACAAGAGGTGACCACGACCGCCACTTCGACCGGAACCGTCATGAGCTTCCACGACAGCTACACGCCGCTGGGTGGGCTGGTCCTCATTGCCAACATGGCACTTGGTGAGATCATCTTTGGAGGGGTTGGCGCAGGACTGTACTGCATGATCATGTTCGCCATCATCGCGGTCTTCATTGCAGGTCTGATGGTGGGTAGAACGCCAGAATACCTGGGCAAGAAGATCGAGCGCAAGGAAATCATGATGGCGGTGCTGGCGCTGCTTGTCTCACCCCTGGTGATCCTGGGATTCTCCGCCGTTGCCACCGTACTCCCGGCGGGCATAGCCGGGCTTACGACAGGAGCTAATAATTTGGGACCGCATGGCCTGACAGACATCCTGTACGCCTTCACCTCAACCAATGCCAACAACGGCTCGGCTTTCGCCGGGCTGAACGGCAATAATCCTTTCTATAACTGGACGCTGGGCTTCGCTATGTTGATCGGACGCTTCGCCGAGGTCATCCCCTTGCTGGCCTTGGGGGGCGCGCTTGTCAGGAAGAGAGTTGTGCCCGCGAGCCTGGGTACTTTCCCCACCACGGGTCCATTGTTTGTAGGATTGTTGATCGGTGTGATTCTGATCGTAGGCGCACTCACTTTCTTCCCCGCCTATGCATTGGGACCAATCGTTGAACATTTGCTGATGCTGCAAGGGAGGACGTTCTAAGATGCAGACCAATCAAACACAGCCTCAGACACAATCCGATAGTTTAGAAGTCAAACAATGGAAGACGCGGCGCAAGGGGGATATCTCGATCTGGGACCCGGAGATCATCTGTGCCGCCATCCCGTCGTCGTTCAAGAAGCTGGACCCCCGTGTGCAGGTCAAGAACCCGGTCATGTTCGTGGTCGAGGTTGGTAGCGTTATCACCACCATCGAATTCATGCGCCTGCTCTTTACCCAGCCCAGTGCCGGCTTTACCGGCAGCCAGCTCGTGGCCGAGCGGCTCTTCGTGCTGGCGGTAGCCGTCTGGCTCTGGTTCACCGTCGTTTTCGCCAACTTCGCCGAGGCAATGGCTGAGGGGCGCGGCAAGGCGCAGGCTGAGACGCTGCGCCGGGCACGCACCACGACGATGGCCAAACAGCTCGCCAGTCCCGACCGCTTCGGACCCGTGCAGGAAGTCGCGGCCTCTGAACTGCGCAAGGGCGACCTGGTGCTCGTCGAGGCCGGTGATGTCATCCCTGGCGATGGCGATGTGGTCGAGGGAGTCGCCTCTGTCGATGAGTCGGCTATCACCGGCGAATCGGCCCCGGTTATTCGTGAGAGCGGCGGCGACCGCTCCGCGGTAACAGGTGGTACGCGCGTCCTTTCCGACTGGATCGTGGTCAAAATTTCGGCGAATCCCGGCGAAACGTTCCTGGATCGGATGATCGCGCTCGTGGAGGGCGCGAAGCGGCAGCGCACACCCAACGAGATCGCATTGAATATCCTGATCTCTGCCCTGACCATCATCTTCGTGCTGGTGGTCGTCTCCCTGGAGCCATTCGCCATCTACTCAGGACAGGCCGTCTCAGTCACCACGCTGATCGCGCTACTCGTCTGTTTGATTCCTACTACCATTGGTGGGCTGCTCTCAGCCATTGGCATTGCAGGTATGGACCGGCTGGTGCAGCGCAATGTGCTGGCGCTGAGCGGACGCGCGGTCGAGGCGGCTGGCGATGTCGATGTGCTGCTACTGGATAAGACTGGCACCATCACTATCGGCAACCGCCAGGCCACGCGTTTCATTCCGCTGCATGGAGTAGACGAACGCGACCTGGCCCGCGCGGCGATGTTGTCCAGTCTCTCGGATGAGACGCCCGAAGGTCGCTCGATTGTCACGCTGGCGAAGGAAAAATACGCGCTTACCGACGAGATCGATTCCTCTGCAACCTTCATTCCGTTCTCGGCCACTACACGGATGAGCGGCGTCGACCTGGATGGTGCTCATACAGGCAACGATGCTCTACCTGTGCGTTCCATTCGCAAAGGTGCTTCCGATTCGGTTGCTGCTTATGTGGCCGAACATGGAGGCAAGACCAGCGATGAGTTGAAAGTGATCGTCAATGGTATCGCCAGCGCGGGCAGTACACCGCTCGTCGTAGCGGAGACGGAGCCGGGCTCCAATGGCACAAAGGAGCGCGCGCGGGTGCTGGGCGTGATCGAACTGAAAGACATCGTCAAGGGTGGAATGCGGGCGCGCTTCGACGAACTGCGCAAGATGGGCATCCGTACCATTATGATCACCGGTGATAACCCGCTCACCGCTGCCGCCATCGCTAAAGAATCGGGTGTGGACGATTTCCTGGCGCAGGCGACGCCTGAAACCAAGATGAAGCTGATTAAAGAGCAGCAGAGCGGCGGGCGCATGGTGGCCATGACCGGTGATGGCACTAACGATGCGCCGGCCCTGGCGCAGGCGGATGTAGGTGTTGCCATGAATACCGGCACGCAGGCTGCCAAAGAGGCCGCCAATATGGTGGATCTCGATTCCAATCCGACCAAGCTGATCGAGGTGGTCGAGGTGGGTAAGCAACTGCTGATTACGCGAGGCGCGCTGACCACGTTCAGCATTGCCAACGACGTGGCGAAGTACTTTGCCATCATTCCGGCGGCTTTCTCGATCACGTACCCGCAGTTGCAGGCCTTGAATATCATGCACCTGGCGACGCCGCACAGCGCGGTACTCTCAGCAGTGATTTTCAACGCTTTGATTATCATAGCTCTGATTCCCCTGGCCCTACGGGGCGTGAAATACCGGGCGATTGGAGCAGGTCTGCTGCTACGGCGCAATCTATTGATCTATGGCATTGGTGGTATCATTGTTCCTTTCATTGGCATTAAGGCCATCGACCTGATCTTGCAGGTGCTGCACCTGACTCTATAAGCAAGCAAAGGATAGATAAAATGAAGACATTTTTGATCAAATACCTGCGCCCGGCGGTGGCGCTGGCGATCATTCTGACCATCGTGACAGGATTCCTCTATCCAGGTGTGGTAACAGTGCTGGCCCAGGCACTCTTTAACCACCAGGCGAACGGCAGCTTGCTCTGTAACGCTCAGGGCCAGGTGGTCGGCTCCGAATTAATCGGGCAGTACTGGACGCAACTGAAGTACTTTCATGGGCGGCCCTCGGCGACTGTCAACCCGGTGACAGGGAAGCCCGAGCCATACGCGGCTGATAATTCATCGGCTTCGAACCTTGGTCCGACGAACGCGGCGCTTAAGCAGGATGTGCAGCAACGCATCGCAGCATTACAGGCGGAATTCAAGCAGGAGCATCTGCCGGTCCCTGCTGGTTCGGTGCCCGTGGACCTGGTAACGGCTTCTGGTTCAGGGTTAGACCCGGACATTTCGATAGCCGCGGCGATGTACCAGGCGCCAATTGTGGCGGCTGCACGGGGAATGAGCAAGCAGGCGGTCATGAATCTAGTCACATCCAACGAGACGGGACGCTTCCTGGGCGTTTTCGGCGAGCCGTATGTTAATGTTCTTACGTTGAACCTGGCTCTGGATGGGCCGAGCGCGAATGTACACCAGTGCTAATGCTTCTGGACTGGAACGCAGCATGATAAGATAGGGTCATGATGGCTCAGCAACCACCTGATGAAGAACAACATGAGCGAGAGGGAGGGCGCCCCGACCCAGAGGAACTGCTCAGGCGCTATGGCTTGCGAGATAGCGATCTGGCGACTCCTTCTCCTGGCATGCCGTCGGAGAGCAGGCAGAATCAGACTATCCTCACTCCTAGCCGGGTGACCCACTCTCACCGGCGCGGTCGCCTGCGCGTTTACCTGGCGGCGGCAGCGGGAGCGGGGAAGACCTATGCTATGCTCAACGAGGGGCATCGCCGCGAGGGGCGAGGCACCGATGTGGTGATCGGCTACGTCGAGACGCATAAGCGCCCACAAACCGAGGCCCAGATTGGAGACCTGGAGATCATCCCGCGTAAAAAAATTACCTACCGCGGAGTGACGCTCGAAGAAATGGACACCGAGGCAATTATTGCCCGGCATCCAAAGGTGGCGCTCATCGACGAACTTGCGCATACGAACGTTCCAGGTTCCAAACATGCCAAACGCTACCAGGATGTATTGGAGATTCTGGATGTGGGCATCGATGTAGTAACGACGCTCAATATTCAGCATCTTGAGAGTCTCAACGACACAGTAGCCAGTATCACCGGCGTGCGTGTGCGTGAGACCCTACCTGACTGGGTGCTGGACCGGGCTGACGAGGTGGAGCTGGTTGATATCTCACCATATGCTCTTCGCCAGCGCATGAAGCATGGGAATATCTACCCTCCAGAGCGCATTGACGCGGCGCTCAACAACTTCTTCCGCGAAGGAAATTTAACGGCGCTGCGCGAACTGGCATTGATCCGCACCGCTGAAAAGACGGAATCGCAACTGCAGGAATACATGACCGAGCATAAGATCGAAAAGCTGTGGCCCGCGAGCGAGCGCGTTCTGGTAGGGTTCGACACCCGGCCACAGAGCCGCCAGATCATCCGTGATGCCTGGCGTCTCGCTCATGGTCTGCATGCCGATCTCATTGCCGTCACAGTACAACCGGAGGGCTACCTGGCTTTTACTGGCAAACTTATTGGATTACTCAAGTATGGCAGCGAGGCCAAAAAGCACCGGGAAGAGGCGCGGCAGCGCCTGGAACAGCACGCTTTGCTCGCGGAAGACCTTGGCGCTGAAGTAATCCGCACCAGCAGCAACGACATTGCCAGGAAGCTCATCGAGGTAGCCCGTGAAAACCATGTGACCCAGTTAGTGCTTGGCCAGCCAGCGCGTAGCCGCTGGGAAGAGCTGCTGAGAGGTTCCATCATTAATCGCGTGTTGCGTTTAAGCTCAGAAATCGATATTCATCTTGTGCCTCAAGATAGGGAAGAGTAAGTAGGCATGAATTTCCTATATCCACAGATGCGCAATGACCCATGCCACGTAAATACAGAGCAGCGCCAGGCCAGATACACGCCCAAAACGCCCTTTCAATACGCCAAAAAGCATACCCAGGGTGAGCAGGATCGTGAGGGGCATATCCAGGAATAGGATCGAGCGATCAGAAAGCAATCCTTGCCAGAATAACAAAGGCAATGCGATACCGAGTGCCAGATTGATGCTGTTGCTGCTAAAAATTTCTTCTACAGAGGCGGCAGTTTCGTCTGTGCGCGCCAGGCTTACTGCTACGACAGTATTAGGCAACGATGTAGCAACAGCAAGTATCACTAAACCGGTAAATACCGAAGGTAGATGGAAATCAGCAGAAACAACCTGCCCGCTCTGGACCATCACTATCACGCCGAGCAGCGCTATTCCCAGTGCGAGAACAACCTCAGTGCTTAACCTGAAGATGCGCATGGATGGTGATCGGCTCAGATGGGTCTGGCTATGGGTAGCCAGCGGTGACGCCGGTCCTGGATGAGAACGCCTGAGAATATGCACAATGAGCCAGGCGAATATCCCCAGGACAATCAGGTTCGCAAGTGACATGAGAATGCGTACCGGGCCTGTTTCCCAGCTTTTGGCGATTGCCGGTGTCGTTGGAAGTAAAGCAATTACTGCCTGGATTCCAAGCGTGATGGCCAATGCAAACCAGCCGATGCCACGCGCATCCTGAGCTTCTTGAGCGTTGAGCGTGATGCCGGAACTTTCCCGCGAAGCCAATGTGCAAAGGCCGAGGATAATCGCAATGTTGTAAATGCTGGAGCCGACAATAATACCTATGCCAACATCGGTGTGACCCGTGACGATGGCATCTGTAGAAGCCGCGTAATTAGGAATATTGGCTCCAATTGCGCTGAGCAGGCTTAATATGCCTATCGAGAGGCCAAAAAGCTCGCACAGCGCCTCAAGCCGGCGTGTAAACCAGGCTGCAGCCCCCATCACAATGAACAATGAGACGAAAAAGAGGAGCAGCGCAAACGGCAGTTGTGAGATGCTCATATTGTCACTCACCATACAAGAAAAGCACCGGATCTGATTTGACGGCCTGATGCTCTCTACACGCGTTGATTTTTCTCTAACGCGCGTATGATATCTTGACCGACCAGTCTTCCCGGTGCTCCTGATAATTCAAAAAACCTGCCCTTCCCTGTAGGGACAGAGCCTGGTGCCTGTCCTCTTAGAATACCGGATAGGGCAATCCTGTAGGGACAGAGCCTCATATCTCTTTTCGCAGTATATCATAATGGCGATTTCAAAACAAAAAAAGCATCTTTCTAAGCATCTTTTGAGCATCTTTCTGTGTTTCATGAGCATTCTTTGAGAACATCGCTGCTACAGTATAAAGAAAATGATAGAAACCATAGCAAGGATTAGTTGTAGGGACAGAGCCTAGTGCCTGTCCTCCTGGAGATTCCAGATTCGAGGTAGATATTCTTATGCATGAAATAGAGCGCATTCCGCAACTACCAGGACAAACAGAGATGCCCTGGCAAAAATATCTCATCGACAGCCTCCTGGCCGTAGGGGGAACGTTAGCCGTTACAGCCATCATTTACGCTTACCGTTTATATCCAACCATTCCCAATATCTCGATTGTCTACTTACTGATTATTCTACCCCTGGCGACTAAGCGTAGTCGTTATTCAGCATTACTGGCTTCTGCGGTTGCCTTTCTCTCGTTCGATTTTTTTCTCGTGCCGCCATTGTATACCTTTAACATATCCCGTTGGGAGGAATGGATTGCCTTGTTTGTGTTTTTAGTAACAGCTCTGATTGCCAGCCAGCTAGCGACAGTATCACGGGAAAGTGTCGAACAGGCCTGGTTACACGAGCGTGAGGCGCAGATCCTTTATGAAGTTGGGCGTGTCCTCACTATAACAGACCAGCTTGATGAACAACTCAATACCATTGCCCTGGCTCTCGAACGGGTATTTCACCCATGGGGTGTGCGCGAGTGCGCATTACTGCTCCCTGACGCGAACGGCAGACTACATGTTCAAGCAGATGCTCCCATCCGCATCGAGCAATTTACCCTGTCGCCTGATGAGTTAATGGTAGCGCAAGAAGTGCTGGCCCAGGGAACTATGAGGGAAAAGAACCAGACTTCATTGGCTTCTCAGTCCACTTCTTCGGGCCAGAATCTGATCTTATATTTGCTTCCCCTTAAGACAGCTAATCGCGTACTCGGCGTGCTTTGTTTGCGTGTTGACCATGAAGCGCCGTGGATTGCGAATGCGCAACATCCTCAGGAAGGGCCGAATTTTGAACGCGCTACCTTTTTAAGAATGTTCCTTGATCAGGCTATCCTGGTAATTGAAGAGGCACGCCTGCGCACACACGCCCTTGCAAACAACGAAAGTTGAGGAGTCACGAAACGGTTGTCACAACCCTCTCCGGCTCTCTCGTTTCTCCACTATTGACTGGAGCGTGATGTCCAGGACTCAGTACCAGCACCTCGCATGGCGCATTCTTCAACACATAATCAATAGCCGGATTCACCTGCTGCACATTGCCTCGTCCCCGGATAGATGTCCGCGCGATGAGAATCATATCCACCGTTTCTTCCTCTGCCTCCCGCACAATCGCCGCCCCTGCGTTGCGCGCCTTCAGAATGCGACGGCTTATTCTATTGCCATTTTTAGTTCCGCATTGTTGCGCTACCGCCTCGGCGCGTTCCAGCAATTCAAGGGCGTACTTTTCATCTTCTTCCACCTGCGCGTTTATCGGTAATGTAAAGGGCACTTCGATCACCGCCAGCAGGACCGCGCTGCCGTTCCTCTGCCGTATCATTTGTGCTGCTAATGCGACGATGCGATCTGTAGCCTCACTTTGCGCTAAAATCGGCACCAGTATACGCGTCATCCTGTTCACCGAGCGGATTGCCTGGTGTGCCGTTCGCGTGCGTTCCGTCTCTTTGGGCAGTCGTAACATCCAACCAAGGACGCCTACAATAGAGGTCATGAACGCTATGGCGATCAATACACCAATGAAAGTGATCTGTAGCGGATTAGTAGTGACCGCTATGTTGTTCGTTGCCAGCATATCCAGGTTCACTTTCTTTTCCGCGCCGGTATACCTTGATGCTGTTTATTCCACGCATAAGCACGTAACCTCACCACGCCTAATGCCACAAAAGCCATACCAAGCACAATTAACGTCCATGCCTGTAGCCCAAACAGCGACGCCCGTACCAAAATGATCAGGCCCAGCGGAATAATCAGCGCACTCACCAGCGTACGATAGCGTTTGCGTAGTGATAGTTGCTGGGATTGCGGCTTCATACCTTTTCTCCTTTGCGCTTCCTGCTATGATTCCCATTGGAGGGCAGCGGAACATCCAAAACTTGCGTGCCAATCGGCAGCCTGCTCTCGATTTCCTCCTCCCCATGCAGGCGGCGTTTGCGTGCCAAGTTCTCTTTCAGTTCGTCGGCAAGCTCATATTCGCCCGCGTCTTCATACACATGCATCTGTTCCTTTTCCCAGTTGCGTTTCAGCGACTTTGTCACCGGCAGCTTATTGCGGCGGCGGTGCCAGATGTAGATCAGCAGACCCAGGATAATCCATGCCGGGCCCGCAATACGCCCAATCGCATGTGTGAGAACAACCAGCGCCAGGATACTGCTGATACCCAGGAACCCCAGCACGCCTACGATAGGCAACAGCCGTGTTTCACCATCCTTGCCCCGGAAACGTAGATTCAGAGGCACTTTAAATGGTCGTGGCGTCCACGGGTCGATAAAGCGCAGCACCAGCAACGAGACAAACACCAGCATATAAGCAGTCGCCGCTCCAAATGCATACATATTGCCAAGCACATCGTAGGCGTTGGGTGATAGACCCGCCAGCCACAGTTCTACCAATGCAATGCCGGAAAAGACCACCAGCGTGCGAATCGGTGTGCGAAACTTCGGATGTACCTTTGAAAACCAGCGTGGCAGCAAGTCGAAGCGCGCCATCGAATAAGTAATGCGGGAAGCGCCGAACACCCCCGCATTGGATGAAATCAGTACCAGTGTAGCTCCCAGCATCGCCACATACGGCCCCGCGATCAGGCCCAGCACAGGTATATGGCTGGCCAGCCACGCGATAGGGTCACCGTTATGTTGAGCAAAAGATTGCCATGGCAGCATTGCCAGGCTCAAATTTGAAAAAGCCAGCGCGTAAATGAGCACGGTCAGGATCAGTGCAATTGATGTGCGCGGCACTACTTTACCGGGGCGAATGGTCTCCTGGCTTGCCTGGCTGATCGACTCAAGCCCTACAAACGAGATGATCGCCAGCGAGGCTCCATAGGCCAGGTGAAATGCATCAGGCCATTGCGTGAACATCTGGTGAACGAGCATCGATGGATTAAACGCGAAAAGGAAGCCGAAGAACAGTATCGATGATTCGCTGATCACATCGAGCGCGCCCAGAATCTCGTTAAATTTTGAAGATTCGCGCACACCGATAATATTCAGGAACGTCAGAAGCACCACAAAGATCGTTGCTTCTAGAATCAAAAAGGGTTGTACTCCCGGAAAGGTAATGCCAGACAGGCTTATATTTATATGCGTATCCAGTACCGGGATGAAGAAGTTGATATAACCGGCCGATGCCAACGCGAAGAGCGAGATATCGATCGTAAAATCGAGTAGCACTGCCCAACCGGCTACAAATCCCCAGAAATCGCCTAACCCGCGCAGGACGTAGAATTGACCACCTCCGGCCATGGGATAGGCAGCGGCCAGCTCTGTATAGGCCAGGCCAACCATCACGTAAACCAGGCCGGCAAAAAGAAAGGCGACGTTTGTAGCTCCTTGAGCCGCCGCCATCACAATGCCGAGTGCCACATACACATCGGCCCCTACATCCGCGTATCCCCACGTATATGAGCCCCAGACGCCAACAGCGCGTCTCAGACTGTGACTATCTTGTTCTATTTTGGCAGCTGCGCCGGATGCAACAGCCGCATCCGGCGCCGTTTTGCTTGCCATAGATATTCCTCCAGAATGATTGTAAGGGCGGCCCTTGTGGTTGCCCTTACCCTATCCTCAGTACAGCATGCAGCCTTATTTGATGGTAATGGTATAACACTTCTACAATTTCAGGCTCAAAAAACGCTCAAGAAGTTCGTTAAAACTCTCAAAAATGCTCAAGAGAAGGATTTTCATGGGCAAATTTCCTTGATAGGGAAACTATGGACTGACTATACTGGAATCAGCTACTTCAGGCTATATCTCGCTTGCTTGACAGGCGTTAAGGAACAGAGGGTGGTATCAATGGACGATCAAAACAGCCAGGATAAGCCAACCCAGGAAGACGGTGAAGCTAGCAGCCTCACCGATCAAAACGTGATCCTGGTTGAGGAGGATGACCCGACGCTTTTGTCTCGTAAGGAAGTGTTAAGAGGCAGTTTGCCAGGCAATGAGCGTGTGCGCATTGTGCGTCCGAATCAGCGCGCGTTTCGACGCTTAAGCACAGGTATGCTCGAAGCGACCGAGTTAACACAAACGCCACAGGCTGGTTTGTCGCGTGGCATATATAGGATTAGACGCCTGTTGATCGGGCCTCCACTGGCCAACGCCCAGGCGGAACACGAGCGCCTGACAAAATTCAAAGCCCTGGCCGTTCTCTCTTCCGATGCCATATCTTCGGTCGCATACGCGACCGAAGCCATTCTCATCACCCTGGTGGCAGCCGGGTCAGGCTATCTGGGACTGACTTTGCCAATCAGCTTTGCGATTGTCTTATTGCTCGCCATCGTTGCCACCTCCTATCGCCAGACCATTCCCGCCTATCCCAATGGCGGCGGTTCATATATCGTAGCGAAAGATAACCTGGGTGTGCTGCCCGGTCTTGTTGCTGCCGCTTCGCTGATGATCGACTATGTGCTAACCGTCTCCGTCAGCATCTCTTCCGGCGTGCAGAATCTGGCCTCGCTTTTTACCGCGCTGGCACCGCACGTCGTCATCATTGATGTCGCGCTGGTCATTCTCGTCACTATTGTGAACCTGCGAGGCGTGCGCGAATCCGGTTCCATCTTTTCAATTCCTACCTACATTTTCATTGGCAGCGCACTGTTGTTGATTATCGTGGGTGTGATCAAGTCCTTTTTTATCCAGCACAATCCTGTCATTGGCCATTTCCAGTATGTGAAAGCCATCGAACCAATCACCATCTTTCTGATTCTCAGATCGTTTGCCTCTGGTTGTTCGGCGATGACGGGCGTGGAAGCAATTTCTAATGGCGTTCCGGCTTTCAAGAGGCCGGAGCCGCGCAATGCTGCGATCACATTGACCTGGATGGCTGTAATCCTTGGTACTCTCTTCATCGGCATCACTTTTCTGGCCACGTCCTTTCACGTTGAGGCGAACGCGGCTGGCAATCCAACCGTCATAGCGCAGATAGCCGCTCAAGTATTCTCAGGGCCGCTGTACTTCATGTTCCCTATCTTCCAGCTTGCCACTCTGCTCATTTTGACACTGGCCGCCAATACCAGCTACTCTGACTTCCCGCGCCTGGCCTCGCTGCTGGCAAGAGATCAATTTCTGCCCCACCAGTTCTCTTTTCGAGGTGATCGCCTGGCCTTCTCTACGGGCATCATTTTCCTGGCGGTTCTGGCGAGTCTGCTGCTGGTTGTATTTGAAGGAAATACGACGCAGCTCATCAATCTATACGCCGTCGGCGTCTTTATGTCGTTCACGCTGTCACAAAGCGGAATGGTACGCCACTGGTGGAGATTACGCCGCACACAGAGGGGCTGGCAGCGCCGTCTTGCTATCAACGGACTGGGCGCATTCACTACGCTGGTAGTGAGCCTGGTAATAGCATCAACAAAATTCCTTGAGGGTGCCTGGATCGTCGTTCTGCTGATTCCCTTGCTGGTGCTGATGTTTGTTGCTATCAACCGTCACTATCAGAAGGTTGAGCGCGAACGGGTCGTCGATATTCCGATCCATCCAAGGGATATTCATCATCGTGTCATAGTGCCTATCGCCGGATTGGATCGCGCCGCAATTCAGAGCCTGGCCTATGCGCGCTCGATCACACCGCACACCACTGCTGTGCATATCGCAGTCAACGAGGATGATGCTATCCGGACTCGTGATGCCTGGCAACAGTGGCAAAAGCAGCTGAGCGAGAATGAAGAGACGCATTTGATTATCATAGAATCGCCCTACCGTTCGCTGACGCGGCCCCTGCTGGCCTATATCGATACCGTCCACGAACTCTTCCCCAACGATACGCTCACCGTGATTCTGCCGGAGTTTGTCGTTTCCCACTGGTGGGAAGGCATTTTGCACAATCAAACGGCCCTGCGCCTGAAAGCAGCTCTGCTTTTCAGGCCCGGCATCGTCGTGACGAGCGTTCCGCAGCACCTGAGAAGCCGAATCAGAAAGTAATGGGCGGCTCATTGCAAATTGGGTGCTGCTGTAGGGACAGGCGCCAGGCACTGCCCCTACAGCGTTTTCCCGTTTTCCCTCTTCGGTTGTTCAAAATCATCATCTATGGTAGACTTGTCTTGCTCTGAAACGGGCAAGATGTGGGGCGACACAAGGTATCTGAAAAAGAGGAGTTACCATGGATGCTCAAGACGGACATTCTTTCCAGGAGGCACGATCGGCCCGTCTGATGGCGGTAGGCAATCGGATCAATCTGCACGCCGCGGTCAGCGAAGACAGTTTTTCAGAGGAGTTAGAGCGCATTGTTGGACTGGCTGTAGAACATCTCGCGCGAGACCGGCCGAATCTGGTGGTGCTAGGTGAGGTCCTGGGATTGCCGCTGGCATTAACCGGAAAACGTGGCTATTTATCGCGGCGCATGCATACCTCGAATGTGGCAATGAGCATGCTGGCCCTGGGATATGCCCGCCGGATATTTCATTATCGTCGAATGTATCCAGATATTTCTCTTGTTCGCGCCTTGCTGCTCTCGCTCTCAGATAGAATGTATCGCCCCTTTACAACCACCCTGAGCCAGCTTGCCGCGAAACATAATATTTATATATCCGCAAGCACCATAGTTCCGCATGTCAATTGTTCAACTTCTCTGGCGGATGTCGTCAGATTGGGGCGTCGCACAGAAAGCAAAGTCTACCTGCCCGCAGGACCGGAAGTGTACAACACCGGGTTTTTGTGGGGACCGGATGGTGATCTCATCGGAACAACCGATAAGGTTTTTCTCACCGAAAGTGAGCAAACAATCCTGGATTTGACCCCGGGCGACCTGGAATGCGTGCAGGCATTTGAGACTGAGATGGGCAAGGTTGGTATGGCGATCAGCCTGGATGCCTTTACGCCTGAATATCTTCATAAATTGGATAGCCTGGGAGCGCGCATTGTAATCCAGAACGATGCGAATGACGCAGTATGGGCAGGGCCTTGCAAAACCTGGGCATGGCAGCCGCAGGAATGGCTCAACTCTGTCCTTGGCTCTGTACAGAATGATTATCCTAACCTGTACTATAATGTGTGTGCCATGCAGGTAGGAAACTTTTATGATATTCCGTTTGATGGGCAATCAACTATCACCATGAAAAGCGAGTATGAACCGGACCCACAGTGCAATTTCGTGGGAAACGAGGGATTCGTGCATACTGTTACAGGCAGATCAATGACAGGCGCAATCCTCGCTATGTCGCCCTGGGTTGTTGAGGATCCTATTCGCGCAAAACCGGGTTTGACACTTGAGGAGCGCCGGACCGTTCTGGAACAGGTGGGAAGGCAACTCCTGCCGGGCGGGCCGCGGGCCAATCAGTATTGCGAATCGGTCATCTGGGCCGATGTTGAGGTTCCAGTGCCGTAAGCCTGGGGGCAAAGGAAAGCTCGTGACCAAAGCGGTGTGGTTGGTGCAGGTGGTGGTGCTGGGTACGAAGTGGGCTCCCTGGCTCTTGCTCACGGATTGGCCGGTGCAGGACGAACAGCAGGCCGTGCGTATCTTTGCCATGTATCGACAGCGCTGGGCGGTGGAGGATAGTTTTAAAGTCACCAAAGAGTGCTTGGGCTGGGAGGAGGTTCAGGGGCTGGATCTGCGTGGCATCCGCACGCTGGTGGCCATGGCCTGGGTGGCGGCAGGCTTTCTCTAGCAGTTGGGCGTGACGCTGGAATGGGCCGAGGTGCATCTGCTAGCCAAGTTAGGCGGCTGGGTGCCGCACAAGGATCGTCGTCCTGGCAAGATCACCCTGATGAGAGGGTTACGTCGTCTGCTCGACATGCTGGCGACTCAAGCCATCCTCAGTGACGCCGCTGCTCAACCGGGAGGTCTGTCGCCCAATATCCTCACCTTTCTGCAAGGCTGGAAACCTCCTCAACTCGATTTATGACCGGATGTCAG
>Ga0070737_10000864_pt1 | contig 52669 bp, 38 predicted proteins | sample Coa_R1_10_FD_66438 | JGI IMG/M metagenome (GOLD analysis project Ga0070737, IMG submission 66438) | Surface soil microbial communities from Centralia Pennsylvania, which are recovering from an underground coalmine fire - Coalmine... | ecosystem: Environmental > Terrestrial > Soil > Unclassified... | reverse complement strand
TGACGATGAACACGTACCAGATGACCGACAGCACGCCCGCCCAGATCGTCGCCGGGCCGGGGATCAGGTTGCGCTCGTGGATGCTCGCCAAGCCGCCGGGGAACGCGCCCCGGCGCGCCATCGACAGCGCCGAGCGCGCCGCGGGCAGGATCGTCGTCTGGGTGGCCGCGGTGGCCGACGTGAGCACCGCGATGATCAGCAGGAAGTGCAGCCCGCCGAGCACGCTCTGCGACAGCCCCCCGGCGAAGATGTCGTTGGGGTTGTTGGCCAGGTACTTGGTCCCGGCGTAGGCCTGCGCCGCGGTGGAGACCAGCAAATAGATGAAGATCAGCACGAACGTCGAGACGACCGCGGCACGGCCCGGGCCGGTGGACGAGTTCTTGCTCTCCTCGTTGACCGACACGCCCGTGTCCCAGCCCCAGTAGAGGAACACGCCGAGCAGCATCCCCTCGACCAGCGAGCCGAAGCTCAGCGAGAAGGGGTTGAACCAGTCAAGCTGCACGTGGGCGGAGTGCGCCGGCGAGCTGGTGTACACCTTGACCAGCGCCACGACCGAGAACAGGATCAGGATCCCCATCTCGAACGCCAGCAGCAGCTGCTGGGTGCGCGCCGACAGCTCGATCCCCTTCCAGCAGATCCAGGTCAGCACGATGATGAACACGACCCCTAGGATCGTCACGTCCAGCGTGTTGTTTGCGGCCGCGTTGAGGTTGAACAGCTGGAAGCCGTAGCTTCCGGCGATCTGCGCCTGGTTGGCGTTGACGACGATGTCCGAGAAGACGACCGTCCAGCCGACCACCCAGCCCAGCGCCGGCCCGAACGCCCGCGTGACCCACGAGAAGGTGGTGCCGCAGTCCGGGTCGGCGGCGTTCATCCCCTTGTAGGCGGCGGCGATGAACCACATCGGGAAGAAGGACACGAGCACGACCGCCGGCTCGTGCGTGGTCACGCCTCCGATCAGCACGATGAAGCCGACGGTGGCGGCAAGGCTGTAGGCCGGCGCGGTCGACGCCACGCCGATCACGATGTTGCTCAAATACGAGACCGCGTTGCGCTTGAGCTGCGGCCGCGCAGCGGCAGCGCCCGCTGCGGGGGGCGCGGCAACCGAAGTGGCTTCCATCACGTCCTTCCTCGAGTCGTTAGAGCGCTGACCACAGGGGGTCGGCGGCGGCAGAGTACCGCGCCGATCGGGCGCAGCTTAATCTCCAAACGTACAAAAGCCTTCGGACAGCATGCTCCAAAACGTCCAGCGCGGCGGACCAGGCCGCGACGTGTCCGACAGGCGACGGCGGTCGCGTCGCGACAGCGGTCGCGGGGACGCCGGCCGTCGCTGCGCGTCGGCCGGCGCTACACGTCGGCTGGCGCGGTGTGAGCTCGGCGCGAGGCGCCGCCGGACGCCGCGATCACCAGGGCGATCCCCGCGAGCGCGCGGCCGCCCAGGCCCTGCCCGAGCACGACCAGCCCCGCGAGCGCGGCCACAGCCGGCTCAAGGCTCATCAGCACCCCGAACACCGACGGGCGAATGCGCCGCAGCGCCTCGAGCTCAAAGGAGTAGGGAAGCGCCGAGGACAGAACGCCGACCGCCGCCCCGAGCGCCAGCGACCGGGGCGCCAGCAGGCGAACGCCGCCTGAGGCGATGCCCACCGGCGCCACCAGCGCCGCGCCGACGCACATCGCCACCGCCAGGCCGCTGCCGGTCTGAAACGCCCGTCCCAGGCGAGCGCTGAGCAGGATGTAGCAGCCCCACAGCGACCCCGCAGCCAGCGCGAACACAACCCCCGTCGCACCGACATGCCCCTGGCCTCTGGTGAGCGCCGCGATCCCGGCCAGGGCCAGTGCCACCCACAGCAGATCCAGCCGCCTGCGCGATCCGCCGACCGCCACCGCGAGCGGGCCGACGAACTCAAGCGACACGGTGATCCCGAGCGGGATCCGGTCAAGCGATTCATAGAAGCAGAGGTTCATCGCCGCCAGGACCGCTCCGAACAGCGCCGCCAGCCCGAGCCTCCGTCCGCGCAGCGACCGCAGCCTCGGCCGAGAGGCGCACAGCAGCACCACGCTCGCGGTCGTCAGGCGCAGCAGCACCGTCCCGCCGGGCCCGACCGAGCCAAACAGCCGCACCGACAGCGCACCGCCGAGCTGCACCGACGCGATCGCCGCCAGCACGAGCGCCGGGGACGGCGCGCGCGCGAGCGGGGTGCGGCGAACCGCCGCGCCTCCGCGGCGCCCCCCGCTGACCTCGGCAGCTAGCCCCCGGCCGGTCTCGCGCTCCCCGCCGGCGCAGGCAGGGCGCCCGCCGCCCGATCTGGCGGCGTGCCCCCCGCTCGCCGTGACGGCCGTCTCCCCCAGTTCGACGCTGCCGTCACTCATCTCCTTGATCGTAGGAGCAGGCGCGTTACCCTCGCGAGTCGATGACGCTCACCTGTCCCCGGTGCGGGGCGGAGCGCGAGGCGGACTCGGCCTGTCCCGACTGCGGAGCCGTCGATGACGCCTCTCCCTGGGCGCTGCCGTCAGACGAGGCGCTGCTGGAGCGCGTCGAGCAGTCGGTTCACGAGGCGGCCGCCATCGCCCGCTCCGCGCAACGTCGCGTCGTGGGCGACGGGCGGGGGCCGCAGCTGCCGCCGCGCCTTGCCGAACGACTCCGGCGCCAGGCCGTCCTGCTCAGGGATGAGCTCGCCGCGCACGAGCGCGCCATCGCGGCCCTCGCGGCCGCGATCCGGCGCGTCGAGCGCGCGCTCGAGCGCTCCGGGGAGGACGAGGCGCCACGGCCGCCGCTGGTCGACGTTCGCCTGCCCCGGATCCACGACGCCGCCGAGCTCGCCCGCCGCCACGTCCACAGCCGGCTGGCACCCGTGATCGACGCCGAGGCGACGGCCGACGCGGCGCTGATCGTCGCCGAGCTTGTCGAGAACGCCCGCGTCCACGGCCGGGGGGTGATCTCCCTGCGCGCGCTGGCGCTGGCCGATCGCCTGCGCGTCGAGGTGTCGGACGAGGGAAGCCCCGCGTGGCCGGCGGTCCTGGAGGGCGTCGACGGCGGCACCGGGGGCTGGGGGCTTTGGATCGTCGCACGCCGCTCGATGGCGTGGGGAGTCGACGAGCGCACCGCGCTCGTCTGGGCCGAGGTGCCGCTGCGCCGCGGCGGCCACTGAGCCCGCGGGCGCTGACCGCCCCCCGCGGGCCAGCGGCGATCGCCTCGCCGATACGGACGCCGCCGAGCTCGAACGCAGAGTGGCGCCTTATACTGAGGCGCCACGCGGCTGTAGCTCAGTTGGCTAGAGCGTCTGCTTGCCATGCAGAAGGTCGAGGGTTCGAGTCCCTTCAGCCGCTTTTACGAACTCCCTGCAAGCGCGCGAGTTTTGAGCTTTACGGGCTAAGGCTTCGGTCGCTGGCCTGCCTTCCAGGCCTGATGGAAGCATGGTGGAAGCGCTTGTCCACGGTTCGTATGCCGGTAGGCCGCCCCTCATCTGGGCTCCTCGCCCTGGCTGGCGTCAAATCCGCCGGCACCAGGATGGTGTCGTCGATCGACCGCGGTCGGCGCGATCATCCCTGTCGATGGGGTCGCATCGAGGAGACGTAGGAGGGGCGCTGCTGGGGGCATTTTTCCTGTGCTGCGTCACCGCCGCGCCGGCGGCGACCGCGAAGGTGCCGGTGGCGACCGCGTAGGACTCAAGCTGGACGAACCCTTACGCCATCGCGCTGCTCCTAATCGGGGTCTTGTGCCTGCTCGGAGCGCTGGTCGCCTTCGAGGCGTGGGGGATCATCGTCCATCCTCCTGTGAGGGCCGTGCGACGCATCGAGGCGGGCCTTCGCCGCCTTCGGTCAATGCCCTCGGCGGTGGCTCATTGGAGCCCGATCGTCGTCTCGGCGCGGGGCTTCCCCCCTCGAACCGTGCCGCTCGTTTCCCCCGGGCACGCCAATCGTGATCCGCGCCATGTACGGCGCGGGGGACCAATGGGCGGACGTTGACGGGATGCCTGGGCGAGCAGGAATCCGGGTTCGTTTGCCGGGGGGCTGGGCCTGCTAACTCGGTACCACGTGCAGATAGCGCCGGTTGGCCAACCGGTAGGTACGGAAGTGCTCGTCGAGAGTGAAGATTGTGCGCAGGTCGCGGGTCTCAGCGAGCGCCACGAGCGTGGCGTCAGCGAGGTCCATCGGGTGATCGCGGTAGCGGTCCATCAGCTCGGCGCTGCGCAGCGCGAGTTGGAGATCAAGGTCAGCGAGTATCAGCGCGCTGCGGCGGATCATCGCCCACAGAGCGCGTTGGCCTGGCCAGCCGGCGACTTGGCCCAGCAGGTAGATCGCTTCGGTGAACGCCGGCCACGTCGTCAGCAGTGGAAGCTCCAGCTTCTCCAGCGTCTCACGACAGCGGTCGTGGTCGGGCTCGCCTGCGTCAATCAGGGCGATCAGCGCCCCGGCGTCGGTGAGCGTCACGGCTGCCGCTCACGACGCGCTTGCAGCAGCTCACCGAACGCGGCTCCGGTCCGCCGCGCGACTCCCCCCTGGGTCCGCACCGCGCCAAGCACGTCGTCGAGTTGCACGCGCGCGCCGAGCGTGCGTCGCGCCCTGTCGGCCGCTGCGCGCCGCATGAACTCAGACACCGACGCCCCTTCTTGCGCGGCAGCTCGGCGTATGAGTTCGTCGAGCTCGGGGTCAAGTCGAACGCTCCGCATGGCGGCAGCGTATCACAGTGCATATCGTCTGTCCTACGATCTCGGCGGCCGTCTCGCTGACCCAGGATTTGGCGCGGTCTGCCCAGCCGGCATTGAGTTGAGCGGCGGCGACCGAAGCAGCTGATCGAAGCTGGCGTCACCTACGCCTGCGCCTGTCGGCAAGCTGGCGAGTGATCAGCTAGCTGTTCGGTGAAGCGGCGTTGGACCGCGCATCCACGGCGTCGAGGCCGATGCGCCCGCTGGAACGTTGCTGCGTATCGATCCCCGTGCGCACCGCGAAGCGACCGCGGTCCAGGCCAACACGGCGTTCGTCGCGGACGGGTGACGAGTCGACTTCTACAGCGAGCGCATCAGACCTCCTCGCGCCTGGCGGCACGATCGGATACAACGCCCGCTGCGGCGGGCGCCTGGATCCCTATCTCTCAGCAGAGACCCCGGCGGCCTTCAGCTTCGCCAGCGCCGTTGCACAGAACCGCTCGGCCAATGGCTCCCCGCGCACCGACGCGGCGATCCCGTCGATCAACTCTCGGGCCCTCATGGCGTGGCACATCGACTCATCGCCGGCGAGCGTGGCGAGCTCGGTGTGGATCTCCAGACGAAGCGCGGGCAGCCCGTCTGTTCCGGCCTCGGCCAGGGCTTCCCGCAGCAGCCTTCGAGCGTGTCGGATCGAGCCGCGTGCCCGCGCGCAGCGTGCCAGCAGCAGCCGGCCCTCGGCCATCGCAGGGACGATTCGCGAGCGCTCCGCGGCGCCACGGTAGCGCTCGATCAGCGCCTCGGCGCGATCGGCCCGCCCGGCGGCCAGGTACGTGCGAGCCGCGCTGGTGTAGGTCGAGATCGTGTAGAGGTAGGCCATCCGCGGCGGAGTTCTCACCTCATCGAGCAGCGATTCGGTCCGCGCCAGCAACTCAAACGCTCCAGCGTCGTCTCCCGTCTGCCAGCGCAGGTAGGCGAGGTCCGCCGCGCAGCTCAGGATCTGCAGCCGTGCGTCGATGCGCTGGGCGGCTTCGAATCCCACCTCAAGGATCTCGCGCGCCTTCTCCGTTGCCGAGATCTCACGAAGCACCATCGCCAGGGTCATGGACAGCCAGCCGTGCCAGATCCCGCCGCCGTGCCCCGCCACCGCCAGACATGCTCGGCCGTCGGCAAGCGCGCTCGCGTAGTCGCCCTGCAGGCGCCGAGCCCAGCACCTGCCGTGAAGCATCAGCCCGGCGGCGGATGGGTCGCCGATTCGCGTGCTGATGTCCACGGCTTCATCGAGCCTGGCGATCGCGTCGGCGAAGCGGCCGCGTGCGAGCTGGACGAACGATCCTTCAAGCAGCGTCCACTGGAGAAACCATGTCTGGCTGCCGGTTCTTTGGATGAGCTCGAGCCTGGAGGTCAGCTCCTCAAGCGACTCGATGTCGCCGAGCGCGAGCGCGACGAACTTGAGGCTGTCCATTGCCCGCATCTGCGCGTCGCCGTCGCCTTCCGAACGGGCGAGCTCGAGCGCGCGCTCGCCGAGCTCGCGCGCGCGCACCAGGTCGAGCTGGTTGGCGCAGACGAGCGACAGCCGGTGCAGCGCGCTGACCTGACCAGGGCCATCGCCCAGCTCCTCAGCGATCGCTAGCGCGTGCTCGTGGCAGGCAATCGCACGCGGGGAGTTGAGCACGTGCCAGCGCAGCCCGAGAGCGTTGAGGACCTGCATCTCGAGCGCCCGGTTGCCGAGCGCGCGAGCGGCGTGGAGAGCGAGCTCCAGATCGCGGTCCGCCAGCTCATCCGCGTCGACGAACCGGGCCAGCCAGGCGCGGCGGAGATGCAGGTCAGCGATCTCCACGCTTGATCGCGCCGGGCGACCGACCAGCTCCGCGGCCGTGATCGCGCCCGTCAGGTGCTCGAATGCGGCTTCATACGCCGCCTCCCGCTCGAAGCGATCGGCCGCCTGAAGGTGGTAGTCGAACGCCTTCTCCGGCACCCCGGCAGCGCGGTAGTGGTGTGCGAGCGAGCCGGCATTCTCCGCGAGGCGGTCGGGATACAGCGACTCGAGCGTGTCTGCGAGACGCCGATGGATCAGCGCCCGGCGGTTGATCGAGATGTCGTTGTAGATCGTCTCCCGGATCAGCGGATGGGCGAAGCGATAGCGGCCGATCGCGCTGGGTTCCTCGGCCAATACGTGGGCCTCGACGGCGGCATCCAGCTGCGCGACGACCTCCTCGGCGGATCCCTCTCGCAGACGCTCGAGCACGGCCAACTCGAAGTCGCGGCCCGCGACCGCGGCGATCGCGAGGGTCCGCCGGCACCCTTGCTCCAAACGCGCGAGTCGTCTGCGGAGCAGGTCCTTGACGCCTTGTGGGATCTCGAGCTCTGCAGGACCGGCGGTTATCGACCCGCCGATGTGACGGAGCAGTTCCTCGATGAAGAGCGGGTTTCCGGCGGTGTGGTGGGCGACGTGCCGCGCGAACCGCGTCGATGGCTGGCTCCCGGACAGGAGGGCGATCAGCGCCGCGACGTCCGGCTGGCCGAGCCCGTCGATCTCGATCTCCTTTACGGCTCGCGCCCGACGCATCTCGGCGATCGCCGCCGGGAGATGTCCGTGGCGTTCAAGCTCGGTCCCTCTGACCGTCCCCAGCAGCATCAGCGGGAAGCCCTCGGTCGCCCGGACGATATGGCGCACCAGCAGCAGGCTCGCGTCGTCGGCCCACTGCAGGTCGTCGAGCACCAGGATCGTTGGCCTGGCGGTTGACGCCGCGACAAGCAGCCCCGCGACAGCCTCGAAAAGGCGGATTCGCTCCTGCTCGGCCCGCTCGACGGGGAGCCCATCGTCCGCGTCGTCGCAGAGCTCCGGCAGGATCGGCGACAGCTCGCGCCGGTGCGGATCAAGCTGAACGGTCAGCTCGACCGGCGGGCAGGCGGCCACGTAGAAGCGCAGCGCCTCCCTGAAGGGCCCATAGGGCACGAGCTTGTCCTCGTAGCAGCGACCCGCCAACACGGCCGCCCCGTCGGCCTGCGCCGCGCGGCAGAACTCGGCGACGAGACGCGTCTTCCCGATCCCCGGCTCGCCGGCCACGAGCACGATCCGACGGCGCCCGCCACGCACCTCGTGCCACTCGCGCTCGAGCTCGGAGCGGGCATCGGCGCGGCCGACAAACGCGCCGCGCGCCACGCCGAGGAGGGCCGGCGGGAGCGCGATCGGCTGCTGAGCCGCCGGCCTCCACCCGACTTCCCAGGTGGCGACCGGGTCGGCGATCCCCTTCAGCGTGAGGGGTTTGAGCGCTGTGAACTGAAAGCCGCCCCTGGTCTCGACGAGCACGCGCACCACGTCTGCCGACAGGATCTGCCCCGCCTCGGCCGCATCGCACAGCCGCTTGGCTAGGACAACCGCCGCTCCGAAGTAGTCGTCCTCGTCGATCAGCGGCTCCCCGACGTTGAGGCCGACTCGGACCTTCAGCATGCCAGCCTCCGGGCCGCGGTGCACGGCCTGCTGGATCGCGATCGCGCACGCGACCCCGTCAACCGCGCTGGCGAACGCGACCATCAGGCCATCGCCGAGGTTCTTGACCTCGGCCCCGCGGTGGGCCCGCGCGACCTCGCGCAGCAGCTTGAAGTGCTCCCGCCGGAGGCGCTCGGCCTGCTCATCGCCAAGCCGCAAGAGCATCTCCGTCGAGCGCACCTGATCGGTGAACAGGAGCGTGACGGTGCCGGATGGCCGGGGCGCCGGGCCGAGCGCCGACATGTGCCTTGGAGCGTCTTAGCGCGGCTTGTTCGAGGCGATCTGGATTGGCGGCCTCACGGGCGGCTGGGCGAGGCTGTAGAAGGCGCCGGGGCTCGCGCCCCTGTCGCCAAGGCCGATTCCCGCGCCCGCCAGCGCAGCCTCCACCTGGCTGACGCGGCTGAACTCAAACAGCGCGAAGCCGTAGTTGTTTGGCGGACTGGCGTTGATCAGCGTCTGCGCCAGCGCCCGATGCTCGGACTCGACGCCGGCGAGCTCCGCCGCGTAGCGCGCGAGCTTCGGGCGTCCCGCCATGGCAAGGACCGTCACGCCGATCAGATAGGTGTTGACGAACAGCGTCTCACCGGCCACGAGAGCGTGGCCGACCGCCGTCAGGTCCAGGGCGTCGCCTGCACCACCCCAGACTGCGTCTGGGATCCAGAAGCGCTCGGTGCTGGGGCGGAAGTACCGGCGGATGAACCGCCAATGGTCGAGTTCAGCCGCGTATGCCCCCTGGAAGACCCGCACCACCGCATCGGGGACTTCGGGGTGCAGCGCGACGCGCCGAAGCAACTCGGGCAGGAGCGTGACCGTGAATGCCTCGGTCGTCGCGGCAAACACGCCCCATTCCTGGAGCGAGCCGCTGGAGGTGGCGCCGAAGGCGTCCGAAGCGGGTGCGACCAGCCCGCCCAGTGTGACCCCGGCCGCTCCGACGGCCACGCGCTCGAGCAGTCCCCGACGGGTCTGCGTCGACAGCGAAGCGTCACGCATCACGGTGTTAAGGGTGTTCAATTGGTCAGGCACCGTCATCTCCTCTCTGTATGGTTGCGAAGCGCCCTGGGCGTCAAACGCGGGCAACTCACGCCGTGCCTGGGCCGTTCCGGCACAGACAGCGCCCGCGCCAGACGAATCCCTGGTTGGGAGCCAGTCATGACAGTCATGAGCCGCGCCACGGTTCCGGTGATCTCGGTGATCTCAACCTTGGCGGTTCACGCACCACATTCTCCGATGCATCGCCGGCCAGGCATGACCAGTCGCCCTGTTGGAGCTTGTCGATCGCCGCGGACACGTCACGTCGCTCCCGCACCGCGGCGGCGATGTCCGCGGCGTTCCCCGGGGACGCGATCAGGATCGCGCCAACCACCCTGCCATCGCTGATCACAAGCTTGCGGTAGCTGTGCCGGTGGGCGTCCTCACGCACGATCACGAGGTCCCCCTCGCCAGGCTCGCACCGGCCCGCCGACATGAGCTCCACGCCCACCACCTTGAGCTTGGCCACAGGCACGGTGCCTCCATAGGCCCGCGTGCCGCCGACGGCGTTTTCGGCCGCAATCTCGCCTTGCTCGACAGCTGCCGGCCACAGCCCATAGATCGTTCCCTGGTGCTGTGCGAGGTCACCCGCGGCAAAAACGTCGGGATCGCTGGTGCGCAACCGATCGTCGACCACCACCCCTCGTCGCGTGTCGAGACCGGCCTTGCGCGCAAGTTCGACCATCGGCGCGATCCCGGCAGCCACCAGCAAAAGCTCGGTGGCCAGCTCCCCGCCGTCTGACAAGACGACCCCGCCCAGGCGGCCCTCGGTCGACCGCACCGCCACCGGTGCGCTGTCAAGCTGGATCCGCACTCCGAGCCCCTCGAAGTATTCCCGCAGAAGCTCGCTGGACCGCGCGTCGAGTTGACGCGGGAGGAGCCTCGAGCCCCGCTCGAGCACTGTCACGTTCAGACCGAGCCTGCGAATCGAGTACGCCGCTTCGAGCCCGAGAGGGCCGCCGCCTGCGACGACGGCGCGCGTCGCATGGTGGCGCTGCGCATAGGCGCGGATCGCCAACGCATCGCCCGCGCGCCGCAACACGAACGTACCCGGCAGTCCGAAGCCTTCGATCGGCGGGGTGAACGCGTCGGCTCCCATCGCGAGGATGAGCCGGTCATAGCCGAGCGCCTGGCCGGTTCCCAGCATCACCTCGCGGCGGCTCACGTCGAGCTCCTGCGCGGAGGTGTTCAGCCAGCAGCTGATCCGATTGCGCTCATACCAGTCATCGGGAAGCAGCTGGAGCCCGACCATCGCGGCCCGGCCGTAAACGAGCCGCGAGACGCCCATTCGGTTATACAGCGGATAGGGCTCATCCGCGATGATGTCGATCTCGCATTCGGGGTGGCGCCGACGCACGTGATCGGCGGCGGTGACCCCCGCGATTCCGTTGCCGATCACCACGACGCGCCTCACCTCGCGGTCGTAGGCGAACCCCTGGATCCGCGGGCTGGCCGCGAGCTCGCGTCGCTCGGGCGTGACCGATACCTCAAGCGGACCGTTGATCCGGGCGCAGCACGCCATCCGAGTGCTGTCGGCATATCCGAGCCGGTCAAGCGTCCCGCGCTCATCCGGCGCGATCGGTGACAGGTTCTCCATACCGGACAGGACGCGAACCGGATCGGCCCCGCAGACCCCCATCCGGCAGCCGGCTTCGATCTGTGTGTCCGCGGCCTCCAGCAGCTCGAGCAGCGTCGTCCCAGGCTTGGCCACCAGACGCAGCCCGCTGGGTGCGATCGTGACCTCCGGGTGAGTGTCGCGCCTGGCTCGGGCCGAGGCCAACCCGCCGTCGAGCGTGCGCGCCGCGCTCGCTCGGCTGCCCACCCCGACGAAGACCGCCTCCTTGCGCCATGTGCGAACAAGCCACGCCGCGGCTAGCGCCCAAGCCATCGCACGCAGCCCCCAGTCAAACCACCCGGTGCTGGAGCGCCCGGTCAGGGTGCCCGCCAGAACCGGCGCGCTGTACCAATAGAACAGACTTAGCGCCACGGCTCCGTATACAGCGGTGAGCTTGTTGACTGTCACGCGCAGCAGCGTCTCGCCAAGGAAGAAGCTGCCGGCGCTTGCGGCCAGGCAGATCGCGAAACGGCCGTAGACGGCCGCCGCGCCGATGTGCGCGGGCAGCGTGAAGTAGCAATAGACCAGACCGGGGAAGGCACCTACGAAGAGTCGCCTGTATCCGGTGTAGTGCCGATCGCTGTCGTACAGGTCGGCGAGGTACGCGACCCGGGGGTTGAAGTCATAGCAGTTCTTGGCGCAGCCCACGCAGGGCTGGCAGTAGCGGTTTGCGACAGCGACGTACGGCGTTTGCCCGTAGACGCGTTGCACCGGCAGCAGCGGACATATGGAGCTGCACCAGCCGCTCTTGCCTTTGAACGCGAAGCCGCCGACAAGCGCGCCAAACAGTGAGCAACCGATCAGCGCCGCAGTCGCAAGTCCGCTGGAATTCAGCAGCGGCTTGCGCGATGCCACCAGCAGGATGAAGACCGTCATGCCGGCGACCGGGGCGTACTCGCTGTACCAGGTAGGCGCGGTCCGGCCGCGTGCGAGGCCGAGGGCCCGAGGTGTTTGGTTGCTGGCCGCCAGCGGGCACAGGTTTCGCCACAGCCCAGGTGCGGTCAGCCAAAGCAGCGGGAGCGACGGGATCGCCAAGCTCCACCACAGCCGCAATCCGATGCTCGGCTTCGCGACGAGCGCGACGCACAACGCGCCTGTGGCGGCAACCGTGAGCGTGCGGCCGACACGCCACGCCCACGCTGGCGCGCGCCGGCGCATCTCGATGTAGGACGGGAACGGGTTTCGCTGGGCGGACGCGCCGGCGACCATCATGCTCAACCCCCGGCCAGGCCGATGATGTCGTTCGTCTGGCGCAGGCGCGCGGTGACGATCCGTGCGAGGTCGAACAGGATCGCCCGGCCAAGCTCGGGCTCGCGAGCCGAGAGCGCCTCGAAGCTCTCGATCCGCAGTCGCAGCACCTCTCCGTCGGTGAGCGCCAGCAGCGTCGCCGACCGCGTTCCGCCATCGAGGAACGCAACCTCGCCGATCACCGAGGGAGCGTCGATCGTCCTGAGCGTCCGCGCATGGGGGCTGGGCAGCCTGAGCTCGAGGGCGCCCTCGGTCAGCAGGTAAAGTGCGCGGTCGCCGTCGCCGGCGGATATGACCTCCTCGCCGGCTGAGAAGCGGCGGATCTCTGTGTGATCGAGGACCTTGGCCCAATCGTCGGGCGAGCGGCCGGACAGAAACCCAAACTCGCCGGTCCGCACGCGGACCACGCCCGAGCCGTAGTCAAAGAACGCCGCCGCGAGTCCCGAGCTCAATTCAGCCGCTCCGCCTGCTCTCAGCGAGGAGGCTCGAGGTCGCGCGGGCGATCATCGCGACGGTGAGCGTGCGCATCTTGACTGCCTCCATCGCGCCCTCCGGCCGGTTGCGTGACGATGAGTGCCATGCCGAAGCCAGCGTAGGTTTGCTTGGCCTGCAGCGCATCCGGGGGGGCCCCTAGTCCTCGACCTCAGGTCAACGACAATTGGTGCCGACCACCGGTTCAACCCATCTCCCGCCGGGGCGTTGGGTCGCTGGTGCGCCGGCGGCTCCGCGGCGGGGCAGGCCTGACTCAGGTGGTGATCGCCCGTGCCTGGATGTGTTCGGCGGCTGGTTCTTGCCGGCCAAGCTCCCGCGCGAGCTCCTCGCGTGAATGGATGTCGAGCTTGAGGTAGATGTGGCGCAGGTGGTACTCGATCGTCTTGGGGCTCAGGAACAGGGCGGCGGCGGCCTCTCGGGTCGTCCTTCCGCTCGCTAGCAGCAGCGCTATCTGGAGCTCCTGCGGGGTCAGCTCGTCGAGGGTGGTTGGGTCTCTGCGCCGCAGCGTCTCGCCTGAGGCCCTCAGTTCGGCTCGGGCGCGCTCGGACCACGGGCGGGCGCCGAGGCGCTCGAACGTCTCGAGCGCGGCGCGCAGATGATCTCGCGCGCGGGTTCGTTCTCGCGCACGGCGCAGCCGCTCGCCGTACACCAGCTGGGTCCGCGCGGTCTCGAACGCGTCGGGTGTGCGCTCGTGCTCGCCCAACGCGCGCTGGAAAAGCACGTCGAGGTCGCGGTCGCCCGCGAGCAGCGCCTGGCAGCGAAGCGCGCGGGCGAGCGACCAGGGCTGACCCTTCGACTCGGCGGCCTCGAGGAAGGCACCGGCGGCACGCGCCGCGTGGTCGGCGCGTCCGAGCCTGGCGTAGAGCTCGACGAGCTCGGGGACCGGTGAGAGATCGGCGTCGGTGATCCCCAGCTCGCGAAGCAGTGCATGTTGGCGCTCGAAGTGCTCGGTGGCGGACGCGGCGTCGCCGGCTCCCAGCTCGAGCGCTCCGAGCGATTCGAGCGCCCATATCTGGTGAAGCCGCGCGCCGAGCTGCTCGCACAGCTCGAGCGCCTCGCCAGCGCAAACGCGGCACTCCTGCTCGCGCCCTCGGCGAGCGTGCAGACGCGCCAGCCCCGCAAGCCCGAAGACCAGATCGGTCCGCTGGTCGGTCTCGCGCGCCAGGGCGATCGCCTCCTGGTAGGTGGCCTCGGCCTGCTGCCAGCGGTCGGTGGTCGCGTGGTCCAGGGCGATCAGGTTGAGCACGAACGGGAGCGCGCCGACCGCAGCCTGCGCGCGAGCGCGCGACAACGCGTGCTCGAGCAGCGACCGCCCCACGCTGGCCTCGCGCAGGAAGATCGGCGCCACCGCCAGCCACGGCAGCAGCCGCAGGTCACCGCGCAGCTCGGGCCTGCCCTCGGCGAGCGCGATTGCATCGCGGATCGACTGCGCCCCGCTGGCCGCATCGCCACACACGGTGTGCGCCATCCCGACCGCCATCCAGGCCAGAAAGCGGCTGCGGCTCGACGGCGCCTCGGGCAGCCGTGCCCGCGCGCTCTCGGCGGTGGCGAGCATCTCGGCCGGGACGCCGGCGTAGAAGCAGGCGGCTGCGGCCTCGGCGAGCATCGCGACGGCACGATCGGACTGGGCTCGCTCGGCGGCGGCGGCGAGGATCTCATGACCGCGCATCACGGGTCCGCGACGGGCCGCGACGTGACCGGCGAGCTCGTCGACGTCGAGCAGCACCTCGGGATCGTCTGTTGACGCCCGCGCCTGCTCCAGCAGCGCGGCGGCGCGATCCGGCAGACCCGCGTCCCAACCTGTGGCGGCGGCCAGCACCAGGAGCCGCGCGCGCGCGCCGGCGTTGGCGGTCAGCCGCGCGGCCCGCTCGAACGCGGCGGTCGCCGTCGCATACCCGCTGCGCGCTCGCGCGCGAGCGCCAGCCTGCGCGAGCGCGGCTGAGGCCGACTCGTCGACGCCAGCCGCAGAGGCGGCGAGGTGCCAGGCACGGCGGTCGAGCTCGCGGTCGGGAAGCGCGGCGGCGAGGGCCCGATGGGCCTCGCGTCGTACGACCGCCGGCGCGTCCGTGTAGATCGCCGAGCGGGCGAGCGGATGCCGAAACTCGATCGTCCCTGCTCCCAACCGGATCAGCCCGGCCGCCTCCGCGCCTGCGAGTGTCGAGAGGTCCACCTCGAGGACGCCTGCGGCCCGTCCCAGTGCAGCGAGATCGCCGCTGTCGCATGCGGCGGCGAGCACTAGCGCCCGCCGGGCAGCATCGTCGAGCGCCCCCGCGCGGCGCAGGAACGCGCGCGCGATCCGCTCTGAGACCAGCAGCGGCGCACCCTCCGGGGCGAGCGCCAGATCGTCAAGCTGTGGCGCGAGCTCGAGCAGCGCCAGCGGGTTGCCGGCGGTCGCCGCTTTGAGCCGTGCGGCGATCTCGGGGCGGACGTCGCCGAGCAGCAATGTGGTCTCCTGGTCGCTCAGGCCGCCGAGCCTCAGGGTCGGCAGGTCGGCGCCGTCGAGCAGTGATGGCTCGCCGTCGCGCGCGGCGATCACGACGGCGATCGGGTCAACGAACAGCCGGCGGAAGGCGAACCGCAGCGCCTGCGCGCTGGGCTGATCCAGCCAGTGCGCATCGTCGATCAGGACGGCGAGTGGACACTGCTCGCCGCCGGCGGCGAGCAGGCTGAGCGTCGCCGCGCCGACAGCGAACCGGTCCCGCGCCGCCCCGGGCCTGAGCGCGAGCGCGGTCTGCAGCGCCAACGCCTGCGGTTCGGGAATCCGCTCGAGCAGCTCAAGCGCGGGACGCACCAGCTCAAGCAGCGACGCGAACGGGATCTGCGCCTCGGACTCAACGCCCCGGGCGCGGAGCACGCGCATCCCGCCCGCCATGTCCGCGGCGTGGTCGAGCAGCACAGTCTTGCCGATGCCCGGCTCGCCCACCAGCGCCAGGATCGCGCTCGCGCCGGAGCGAGCCCGGTCCAGAGCGAGCTGGATCGCGTGCCGCTCCGGCTCGCGCCCCACCAACATGGCGGCGATTCTAGGCCCAGCAAGGCTAGGTACCCACCTGATGCGAGCAGGCTGGCCCGGGGGTTACCTTCGCTCCCCCAACGTAAAGGAGGAGATCGTGAGCACTGTCGAGCGGGCCGTCGAGGTCGACGGCGAGAAGCTGATGCAGTTCGTGTTCCGGGCGGTTGACGAGGTGGGCGCGACCCTGAACGCCGCACTTGTGGTGATGGGCGACAAGCTCGGGCTGTACCGCGCGCTGGCGGACGCTGGGCCACTGTCGCCGGCCCAGCTGGCCGAGCGAACCAGAACCGCTGAACGCTATGTGCGCGAGTGGCTGAACGCCCAGGCGGCGGGCGGGTTTGTGGAGTACGACCCCGACAGCGGCCGCTATCTGCTGCCCCCCGAGCAGGCGGTCGCGCTGACCGATCCCGACAGCCCGGCATATCTGCCCGGCTTCTTCCAGATCGCGCTTGGCTCGGTGATCGACTCGCCCAAGATCACCGAGAAGGCCCGCTCCGGCGACGGCTTCGGCTGGCACCAGCACTCACGCGATGTGCACGAGGGATGCGAGCGGTTCTTCCGTCCCGGCTACAACGCGCACCTGATCTCAGAGTGGCTTCCAGCGCTCGAGGGGGTGGTGGACAAGCTCTCCAGCGGTGCGCTGGTCGCCGACGTGGGCTGCGGCCACGGCGCGTCGACAATCCTGATGGCCAAGGCATTCCCGCGCTCAACGTTCGTCGGCTCGGACTATCACGACGGCTCGATCGAGACCGCGCGCGAGCGAGCACAGAACGCCGGCGTGTCCGACCGCGTCAGCTTCCAGGTTTCCCCAGCGGCGGCGTACAGTGGCGACGGCTACGACCTTGTGACGATGTTCGACTGCCTGCATGATATGGGCGACCCGGTCAGCGCCGCGCGCCATGTGCATTCGACGCTGAAGGCCGACGGCAGCTGGATGATCGTCGAGCCGCGCGCCGGCGACCGCGTCGAGGATAACCTCAACCCGGTCGGGCGCGCCTACTACGCATTCTCGACGCTCCTGTGCACGCCGGCATCGCTCTCCCAGGAGGTGGGGCTGGCGCTCGGCGCGCAGGCGGGCGAGGCCCGAATCCGTGAGGTGGTCGAGACGGCCGGCTTCACCCGCTTCCGCCGCGCGGCGGAGACGCCGTTCAACCTCGTGTTCGAGGCGAGGCGATGAGGTGACCGTCACCGAGACGGGCACCCGCGCGCGCGAGCCGGACGAGGCTGGTTACGCCAGGTCCGCCGACGGGCTGCGACTGTATTGGGAGGTCCACGGTCGCGGCGGCACGACGATCGTGTTGCTGCCCACCAACCCGATCGGTCACTCCCGGCTGTGGAAGGCCCAGGTCCACTACCTGGCCCGCCACTTCCGGGTGCTCGTCTACGACGGCCGGGGCAACGGCCACTCTGACAGTCCGGATCCGGCGGCGGAGTGGCAGGGCGAGTGGTGGGCGTCGGACTGCCTGGCGGTGATGGCCGCCACCTCCACCGAGAAGGCGGTGCTGGCCGGGATCTGCGTCGACGGGGTGTGGCCGTCAGTGCAGATCGCGGCCGCGCACCCGGAGCGGGTGCTGGGGATCGTCGCGCTCGCTCCCGGCGTCCCGCTGCTGAGCCCAGATCACCCCTGGCGGACCGCCGCGCTTGAGAAGTTCGACCGGGAGCCGCGAGACCCCCGGGGGTGGGACAAGTTCAACCGGTCGTACATGCGGCGAGACTACGCGGGCTTTTTGGAGTTCTTCTTCGGCGAGATGTTCCCCGAGCCGCACTCCACCAAGCAGATCGAGGACGCGGTCGCCTATGGCCTTGACGGCAGCGCGGCGGCGCTGCTGATGAAGCGAACGCTGGTCGCGCAGACCAGGGAGCAGACCGAGGAGATCTGCCGGCGCGTGCGCTGCCCGGTGCTCGTCGTGCACGGCGATCGCGACAACTGCCAGCCGTTTGAGCGCGGCCTCGCGCTCGCCGAGCTTGTCAGCTGCGAGCACGTGCGGCTCATGGACGCAGGTCACCTCCCAAACGCACGACATCCCGTCCTGATCAACCGGCTGATCCACGATTTCGCAAGCCGCTTGCGCCGGACGGATCATCGACGTCGCACCTGGGTTCGCCCGGGCCGACGTCCCCGTCGGGCGTTGCTTGTCTGCTCCCCGATCGGCCTTGGCCACGCCTGGCGCGACGTGGCGATCGCGCGCGAGCTGCGCCAGCTGGTCCCCAACCTCGAGGTCCACTGGCTCGCCCAGCCACCCGTCAGCGCGTTGCTCACGCGGTGTGGCGAGACCATCCATCCCGCCAGCGCCGCCCTCGCCTCAGAGGCAGCCGGCGTCGACGCCGAGGGCGGCGAGCACGAGCTGCACGCCTTCCAGATGCTCCGCCGGCTGGATGAGATCTTCTGCGCCAACTTCATGGTGTTCCACGATCTCGTGCGCGAAGAGGCGTTCGACGTGTGGATCGCAGATGAGGGCTGGGAGATCGACTACTTCCTGCACGAGAACCCGGAGCTGAAGACCGCGCCGTACGTGTGGCTGACCGACTTCGTCGGGGTTCTACCGATGCCCGACGGCGGCGCCCGCGAGGCAGCCCTGGCGGCCGATCACAACGCGCAGATGGTCGAGCACATCGCCCGCCACCCGCACCTGCGCGACCGGGCGATCTTCATCGGCGAGCCGGAGGATGCCCTCGACGAGCGCCTCGGCCCGGAGCTGCCGTCGATCCGCGCCTGGACCGAGCGGCACCTCGAGTTCGCCGGCTACATCACCGGCTTTGAGCCGGCCGAGATCGCCGACCGGGAGGCGCTGCGTGCCGAGTTCGGCTACCGGCCGCACGAGAAGGTGTGCATCGTCGCCGCCGGCGGCTCGGCCGTCGGCGCGCAGCTGCTCAGGCACGCGGCGGCAGCGTTCCCGCACGTCAAGCGCCGTGTCGAGGAGCTGCGAATGATCGTGATCGCCGGGCCGCGCCTGGATCCCGGATCGGTGCCGCGCGCCGACGGACTCGAGGTGCGCGGCTACGTCCACGAGCTCTACCGCCAGCTCGCCGCGTGCGACCTCGCGATCAGCCACGGCGGGCTGGCCACGACGATGGAGCTCACCGCCGCCCGGCGCCCGTTCCTGTACTTCCCGCTCAAGAACCACTTCGAGCAGAACTTCCACGTTCACCACCGTCTGGCGCGCCACCGCGCCGGCCGGCGAATGGAGTTCGACCAGTGCCCGCCCGAGGCGCTCGGCGAAGCGATCGTGGACGAGCTCGCTCGGCCGATCGACTACGAGCCCGTGCCAGCGGGCGGCGCGGCCCGCGCGGCGGCGATGATCGCCGAGCTGCTGTGAGGGCTCGGGCCGATGGCCATGGCACCGCTTCGCGAGCAGACCCGCGCTCGATATCCCGACGAGGAGGGGTTCGTGCAGCGCGATGGTGTGCGGCTGCACTACGAGGCATACGGCTCGGGGGAGCCGACCGTCCTGCTGCTGCCGACCTGGTCGATTGTCCACTCGCGCCATTGGAAGATGCAGATCCCCTACCTTGCTCGTCACTGCCGGGTGGTCGCCTTCGACGGGCGTGGCAACGGACGCTCGGACCGGCCCAAGCAGGCGAGCGCGTATGACGAGCGCCAGTTCGCCGCCGACGCGCTTGCGGTGATGGACGCGACTGTCACCGAGCGAGCCATGCTGGTCTCGCTGTCGCTCGGCGCACAGCGGGCGCTGCTGCTCGCCGCCGAGCACCCGCACCGCGTAGAGGGCGCCGTCTTCATCTGTCCGGGGGTTCCATTCGGCGAGCCGGTCACCGGCCGCGGGATTCACTCCTGGACCGAAGAGCTCGACACCGACGAGGCGTGGGCCAAGTTCAACCGCAACTACTGGTTGAGGGACTATCGCGGCTTTCTTGAGTTCTTCTTCGCGCAGATGTTCTGCGAGCCTCACTCGACTAAGCCGATCGAGGACTGCGTCGGCTGGGGGCTCGAGACGACACCCGAGACGCTGGTTGCCACACAGCTGGGTGACGTCCTCGACGAGCAGACAGCGCGTGAGCTGTGCGGCCGGCTTCGCTGCCCCGTGCTGGTGATCCAGGGGACCGAGGACGCGATCACCGGAACTCACCGGGGGATCGCGCTGGCCGAGGCCACCGGCGCTGCGCTCGTGCTGCTTGAGGGCTCCGGCCATGCGCCACACGTGCGCGACCCGGTGAAGGTCAACCTCCTCCTGCGCGAATTCGTCGCGCCCGCGGGGCCGCCCCGCCGCTGGGTGCGCGGCAGCGCGCGTCCACAACGCGTGCTGTATGTCTCCTCGCCGATCGGCCTCGGGCACGCACAGCGCGACCTCGCGATCGCCACCGAGCTGCGCAGGCTGGTGCCGGACCTCGAGATCGACTGGCTGGCCCAGCATCCGCTCACCAGGGTCCTCGAGGCAAGCGGCGAGCGGATTCATCCCGCGAGCGCGCAGCTGGCCAGCGAATCCGGCCACATCGAGTCCGAGTCGGCCGAGCACGACCTGCACTGCTTCCACGCGATGCGGAGGATGGACGAAGTCCTGCTCTCAAACTTCATGGTCTTCCACGACCTGGTCTCGCAGGAGCCGTACGACGTGTGGGTCGGCGACGAGGCGTGGGAGCTCGACTACTACCTGCACGAGAACCCGGAGCAGAAGTCGGCCGCCTACGTGTGGCTGACCGACTTCGTCGGCTGGCTTCCCATGCCAGACGGCGGCGAGCACGAGGCGCTCTTGGTCGCCGACTACAACGCCGAGATGATCGAACAAATCGCGCGCTCGCCCCGGCTGCGAGACCGGGCGATCTTCGTCGGCGATCCCGACGACATCGTGGCGGACCGGTTCGGCCCCGAGCTGCCGCCAATCCGCGACTGGACCGAGCAGCACTTCGAGTTCGCCGGCTACGTGTCGGGGTTTAACCCCAAGGTGTTCGAGGACCGCGAGGCGCTCCGAGCCGAGCTTGGCTACGCGCCTGAGGAACGAGTGTGCATCGTGACCGTCGGCGGCTCCGGTGTCGGCGGCAACTTGCTGCGGCGGGTGATCGATGCCCACCCGCTCGCGGCCGCGCAGGTGCCCGGACTGCGCACGATCGTCGTCACCGGACCGCGCATCGATCCCGGGTCGTTGCCACGGCATCAGGGTCTGGAGGTGGTGGGCTATGTTCACAATCTCTACCGGCACCTCGCCGCCTGCGACCTCGCGGTCCTGCAGGGCGGTCTGACAACGGCGATGGAGCTCACCGCCAGCCGGCGACCGTTCATCTACTTCCCGCTCAGGCACCACTTCGAGCAGAACTTCCACGTCCACCACCGACTGGAGCGCTACCGCGCCGGAAGGCGAATGCACTTCGAGGACTCGCCCAGCGAAGCGATCGCAGCCGCCATCGCCGAGGAGATCGGCCGCGAGGTGGACTACCGGCCGGTTGAGGCCGGAGGCGCGCGCCGCGCGGCCGCCATGATCGCAGAGCTGCTGCGATGACGGCGACGGTGATCCTCTCGCCGCACCCGGACGACGCCGTTCTCTCCTGCTGGCACGCGCTCAGCGCCAAGGGCGAGGTCACCGTGATCAACGTATTCGCCGCGATTCCGTCCCCGGGCCAGCCACTCTCCTGGTGGGACCGGATGACCGGCGCAGTGGACTCGGCGGCGCGGATGCGCGAGCGCCTGGCAGAGGATGAGCAGGCGCTCGTGCGGGCGGGGCGAACCGCGGTCAACCTCGAGTTTCTCGACGATCAATACCGCAACGGCGCCCAGCCGCTCGACGAGATCGTCGCGGAGCTTGACCGGCGTCTGCCACCCAGCACCAGGGTGCTGGCACCGGCGGGCATCGGAGCCCACCCTGACCACCTGCTCGTCCGCTCCGCGGCGATCCGCCTGCGCGACGGCGGCAACGAGGTCGCGCTCTATGCCGATCTGCCACACGCGATCCGACACGGCTGGCCTCCCCACGTCAGCGGCGGCTCACGACGCCGCCCGGGCGGCGCGGCGCAACTGGACTGGGAGCAGGCCCTGGCCCGTATCGGCCGTGCGCTGGAGCCCACGACGATCCATCGGCTCACCGCGCGGGCGCGCGCCGACAAGCTTGCGGCGCTCCGTGAGTACAGCAGCCAGCTGGAGGCGCTCAGCACGATGGCCTACCAGCCACTGGAGACCCCTGACACGCTCCGCTACGAGGTCGTGTGGGGGCTCGGAGCGGGTGCCTGCAGGTAGTCGACGATCGCCAGCCGGCCGGGGGCGCCCACAGCGGATTTGCGACCGCTGGTCGACGGTCAACCGTCGTGGAAGGGAGCAGCCATGCCTGAGGGTACGTTCGCTGGGGTCGATTGGGCCAGCGAGGAGCACGTCGTGTGCGTCGACGATCAGGTCGGCGGGGATGGTCGAGGAGCGCCCGGTTCCCCGCCCGCCAGGGCTGGTGCCGACGGCGCTCCCCCGCCGCGCTGCTCACCGCCTGCGAGCAGCCGCCGACGGCCGCGCCGACGCCGGGCTGCGCCGGCGGCTACGGCGGACGCGAGCCGGCGGCCACGGCGGACGGAGCCGGCGGCCACGGCGAGCCGACCTGATCGCGCGCGAGCGTCTATGCTGCCGGCCAGCACGAGCGATGGTGCGTGGAAGCCGGTGGGAGTCCGGCACGGTCGCGCCACTGTGACCGGATCGCAGATCCGGAAGTCAGGACTTCGAGCCATCGCGGAGACCAACGTCGGGGACGCGTCATCCCCAAGGAGGTGCTGCGCAGATGTTCAGCGCGGCCTGTGCCGTGCAGCGGAGCGACGTCGACCGCTGCCCCGGTGTGATCGCCCTGCACCCGGCGAACGATGGGCTGCTGGCCCGCCTGCGGGTGCCGGGCGGCAGGCTGACCGCCGCCCAGCTTTCGGCGCTGGCCAGGGCGGCATCGCTTGGCAACGGCGTGGTGGAAATCACCTCGCGGGCCAACATCCAGCTTCGCGGCCTTCCGCGATCCGCCGAGCGCCCGCTTCGGAGCATCCTCGGGCGGGCCGGGCTGGTGCCCTCGCCCGCGCACGATCGCGTTCTCAACGTGATCGCCAGCCCGCTCGCGGGCCGCCACTCCCGCTCGCGCGCGGACACGGACGGCCTGCTCCGGCGCCTGGTGGAGGGCATCTGCGCACAGCCTGACCTCACCCGCCTGCCGGGGCGGATTCTCTTCTCGCTGGACGACGGCAGCGGCCTCGCGCTGCGCCCCGCCGCCGACCTCGCGCTCACGGCCCTCGGCAGCGACACCTTCACGCTGACGATCGCCGGCCAGCCGACCCGGACTGCGCTGCCCGCCGAGCGGGCGAGCGATGTCGCGGTGTCCGCGGCGCTCGTGTTCACCAAGCTGCGGGAAGCGCTCGGCGAGCGCGGCCGTCGGATCTGGAGGATCGCCGAGCTTGACGACGGCGCTCAGGCGATCGCACAGCGGCTGGGTCTGCAGCTGGTCAGCTCACCAGCCGGAGCGTCACCAGGATCCGGGACCGCTTGCACCTGCGGCCGCGAGCTTGCCCCGGGCCGCCTGGTGCAACGCGACGGCCGCGTGGCGCTCACCGCGTTGGCGCCGCTCGGGCGCCTTGACCCGCAGCGGCTGGCGGCCCTCGCGCAGCTCGCCCCGGAGCTGCGGCTCGGTACGGGGCGAACGCTGACCCTCCGTGACCTCTCGCCTGCCGCTGCCAGCCGGCTGTCGACGCGGCTCATCGAGCTGGGGCTCGTGCTTGACGGCGGCTCGGGCTGGGTGGGGTTGAGCGCGTGCTCGGGCTTCGGCGCCTGCCGGCGGGCGGCGGTCGACCTGCGAGCGGCGATCGAGGAGCGCGCCCGCCGTCGCCGCCCGGGCCAGGCGCACGAGCACTGGGCCGCGTGCGAGCGGCGCTGCGGGGAGCGCTCGGACCAGAGGCTGGCGGTCGCCACGCGCGACGGCTCTTTGCTTGTCAGGATCGACGGCGCGGCTGTGGAGGCCGGCTCGGTCGAGGAGGCGCTCTCCCTGCTTGCGGGGGCGTCGGAGCCATGAGACAGCTCCTGCGCGGACTTGGCCGCCGCGAGCGGCTGTGCGCCGTGGCGATCGCGCTCACGGTCCTTGCCCTCAACGCGGCCGGATGGGTGGCCTACGCGCTGCTTCTGGCCTCACGGCGCTACCAGTACGCGGGACTGGGCGCCGGGCTCGGAGCGGCCTTTGCGGCGTGGACGCTGGGCTGCCGGCACGCGTTCGACGCCGATCACATCGCCGCGATAGACAACTGCACGCGCAAGCTGATCGCCGACGGTCGCCGGCCGCTGGGGTCAGGGCTTGCGTTCGCATTGGGCCATTCGAGCGTCGTGATGGCCGCCGGCGCCGGCATCGCGGTCGCCGCGCGAACGGTGCTGCGCGATGTGGTGGCCAAAGGCTCGGGCTTCGAGCTCGTCGGCGGCGTGGTCGGGACCGTGGTTTCCGGCGCGTTCCTGTGGCTGATCGCCGCGCTGAACGTCGCCGTGCTGGCGGGGATCCTGGCGGTGTTCGGGGACCTGCGGCGCGGCGCCCATGATGAGGCGGAGCTTGAGGCCCGCCTGCAGGCACGAGGACTGCTGTGGCGGCTGCTCGGACACTGGACGCCGTTGATCACCCGCACCTGGCAGCTGTACTTCGTCGGCTGCGCGTTCGGGATCGGCTTCGACACCGCCACCGAGGTGCTGCTGCTGGCCGCGACCGCGGCGGCCGCGACCGAGGGGCTGCCCTGGTTTGCGGTCCTGACGCTGCCGCTGCTGTTCGCCGGCGGCATGGCGCTGATGGACACCGCCGACGGCCTGCTGATGAACGCGGCCTACGGGTGGGCGTTCGGCCGGCCGGTGCGCAGGATCTACTACAACATCGTCGTCACGGTGCTGTCGATCGCGATCGCCTTCTTGATCGGAGGGGTCGAGATCCTGGGGCTGTTGTCACGCGAGCTGTCGCTGCACGGCTGGCCCTTTGACCTGGTGCAGCACTTTGACATCAACGCCGCCGGCTATGTGATCGTCGGTCTGTTTCTGTCTGTCTGGCTGGTCTCAAGCCTCATCTGGCGCTTTGCGCGGCTTGAGACCAGGTGGCAGCCCGCGCCGGGGGGCGGCGAGGGCGCGCGATGAGCCGCACCTCCGAGCACGGGCCCAGCCGCCCCTCCGAGCGGGGGGCGAGCCGAATCGCACAGCGCGAGACGAGCCCCTCCGCGGGCGGGAGCCACACCACGGCGGAGCGCCCGGCGAGCCGCCGCCCCACGGCCGGCCCCGGCACAGCGGACCACCTTCGCGACGGCGCGGAGATCTACAGGCGCTCGTTTGCGACGATCCGCGCCGAGGCCGACCTGTCCGGGCTTGACGCGGTGATCTCACGGGTCGCCGTCCGCATGATCCACGCCTGCGGGATGGTCGACCTAGCCGCCGACATCCGGGCATCGGACGGCTTTGGGGCGGCGGCGAGCGCCGCGCTCGCGGCGGGCGCGCCGATCCTGTGCGACACGCAGATGGTGGCGGCCGGGATCACCCGCTCGCGGCTTCCCGCAGCCAACGAGGTCATCTGCACGCTTGCGGATCCGCGCGTTCCCGCCCTGGCCGCCGAGCTTCACAGCACGCGGTCCGCGGCGGCGCTCGAGCTCTGGGGCCCGCACCTGGAGGGAGCGCTGGTCGTCATCGGCAACGCCCCGACGGCGCTGTTCAGGCTGCTTGAGCTCCTGGCCGAGGGGGCGCCCACACCGGCCGCGGTGATCGGCGTTCCGGTCGGCTTCGTCGGCGCGGCCGAGTCAAAGGAGGCGCTCGCCGGCACCGCGCCTGCCGACTACCTGATCGTCCGCGGCCGACGGGGCGGCAGCGCGATCGCGGCCGCGGCGGTGAACGCTCTCGCAAGCGAGGCGGAGTGACCGGGCGGCTGTTCGGCGTAGGCGTCGGACCGGGCGATCCGGAGCTCGTCACCGTCCGCGCCCGGCGGCTGATCGAGAGCGCCGACGTGATCGCTTACACCACCGCGCGGGGTCGCGCCGGGGTGGCGCGCGGCGCCGCGGCGCCGTACATGGCCCAAGGCCAGCTCGAGCTCGAGCTCGCCTATCCGGTGACCACGGGCGGCAGCGATCACCCCGGCGGCTACGAGGGAGCGCTGCGCGAGTTCTACGACCGCGCGGCGCAGCGGATCGCCTCCCACCTCGACGCCGGCCGAGATGTCGCGGTGCTGTGCGAGGGGGATCCGTTCCTCTACGGCTCCTACATGTACCTGCACGAGCGCCTGGCCGATCGCTACCCGACCGAGGTGGTTCCAGGGGTGACCTCGTTCAGCGCCGCCGCGGCGGCCGCTGGCGCGCCGATGGCCAGGCGCGACGAGGTGCTGGCGATCCTGCCCGGCACCCTGCCGCGCGAGGTGCTGGAGGCGCGGCTGCGCGAGCTGGACGCGGCCGTGGTGCTCAAGCTCGGTCGCACCTTCGATCATGTCCGTGACGCCGTGGGCGCGGCCGGCGTGGCGCGGCGGGCCATCTACGTGGAGCGGGCCAGCAGCCCGCGCCAGCGCATCGCGCCGCTGCGCGAGGTCGACGGGCGGGTCCCCTACATGTCGCTGGTGCTGATCCCGTCCTGCGTTGGACGCACCACGACCCCCGCCGCCACGCCCGACGCTCCGCGTGCGCCGCGCACGGCAACCCTGGCCGCTGCTCCCCCCGACGCTCCGGATGCGCCGCGCACCGCAAGCCCCGCCGCCAGCGCGGCCGCCGAGGGCACCGGCGGCTGCCCGGCCGGCGGCACGCGACGCTCGCCGGGCGCGCTCACCGTCGTGGGACTGGGCCCGGCGGGGGCTCGGTGGCTGACGCCGGAGGCGCTGGAGGAGCTTCTCGCCGCCGAGGAGCTCGTCGGCTATGCGGGCTATCTGGCGCGGGTGCCGGAGCGGCCCGGCCAGCGGCGTCACGCCAGCGACAACCGCGCCGAAGGGCAGCGGGCGCGGCACGCGCTTCGGCTCGCGGCGGCGGGAGCGAGGGTGGCGGTCGTGTCGTCGGGCGACCCGGGCATCTTCGCGATGGCCGCCGCCGTGCTGGAGGAGTACGAGCGCGGCGAGCGGGAGTATCAGGGCGTGCGCCTGCGGGTGCTGCCGGGCATCTCCGCGATGCAGGCCGCGGCGGCGCGCGTCGGCGCCCCACTGGGACACGACTTCTGCGTCCTGTCCCTGTCGGACAACCTCAAGCCGTGGGAGACCGTGGAGCGCAGGTTGCGGGCGGCCGGCGAGGCCGACCTCGCGCTGGCGCTCTACAACCCCTCCTCTCGGTCGCGCGCCGGGCAGCTCAAGCGCGCGCTCGAGGTGCTCGCCGAGCACCGTGACCGGGACACGCCGGTCGTGGTGGCCCGTGCCGTGGGCTGGCCCGAGGAGTCGGTCACGGTCACCACGCTCGGGCGAGTGAGGACCGAGAGCGTGGACATGCGGACGCTCCTGATCGTCGGCTCGTCGACCACCCGCGTGATGCACGGCCCGCCGCCCCGCGTCTACACGCCAAGGAGCTACCCGGCGCACGGCGAGAGCGCCCAGGAAGCACGCTGCGCGCCCCCGGACGACAGCCGGAGGACCGCGGGCGCAGTTGCGGACGGCAACCGGAGGACCGCCAGCACAGGCGCGGATGGCAACCGGAGGACGGTCAGCGCGTGAGGACCGTCCTCGTGATCGGCATCGGAGCCGGAGACCCCGAGCAGATCACCGTGCAGGCGATCCGGGCGATCAACCGGGCCGAGGTCGTGTTCGTGACCGAGAAGGGCTCGGAGGCCGATGAGCTTGCCGATCGCCGGCGCAGGATGCTCGAGCGCTACGTCGAGCCCGGCCGCCATCCGCGCGTCGTCTCGCTTCCCGACCCTCCACGTGACCGGGCGGCGGACGACTACCACGAGGCGGTCGAGCGCTGGCGCGACGGGCGCGCGGCCCTGTGGGGCGAGGCCATCGCGGACGCCCTGCGGCCCGGCGCAGCCGGCGCGTTCCTGGTCTGGGGCGACCCGTGCCTGTACGACGGGACGATCGATGTGCTCGAGCGAATCCGCCGCCGGCCGGACATGGCGCTTGAGCTGGAGGTGATCCCGGGGATCACCAGCGCCCAGGCCCTGGCGGCGCGCCACCGGATCGCCTGGAACCGGATCGGCGGCGCGGTGCAGATCACGACCGGGCGAAGGCTCGCCGCGGGAATGCCCGCCGGCGCCGAAGACGTGCTCGTGCTGCTGGACGGCCGCTGCGCCTTTGCGCAGCTGGCCGAGGAGGACCTCGAGATCTACTGGGGCGCCTACGTCGGCACCGAGGACGAGATCCTCGTCAGCGGCCCGCTCAGCCGGGTCACCGAGCGGATACTGCGCCTTCGCGAGCAGGCGCGCGCTCGCAAGGGATGGATCATGGATGCCTATCTGCTGCGCCGAGCGCCCAGCAGAGCGCCTGCTCGACGGTAGCGACGGTGGGCACCGGCGGCGCCGGCGGCCGTCGCACGAGCACCACGGGCAGGCCGCGCTCCCGCGCCGCGTCCAGCTTGGGCTGGTTGGCCTCCCCGCCGCTGTCCTTGGTCACCAGGACGCCGATCCGGTGGCGGTCGATCAGCGCAAGCTCGCCGGCCAGCGTGCGCGGCGCGCGATCGAGCAGCAGCCGGCAGCGGGGCGGAAGCGGCACAGACGGCGCCTGGACGCAGCGAACGAGAAACCAGCAGCTGTCCACGGAGCTGAACGCGTCAAGCCCCTGCCGGCCGGTCGTCAGCAGCACCCGGCCGCCCCACTCCCCCACCAGCGCGGCGGCGCTGTGAAGCTCATCCACATACGTCCAGCGGTCGCCGGGGCGCCTGACGAACCCCGGCCGCGAGAGGCGCAGCAGGGGAACGCCCGCCAGCTCGCACGCCTGCGCCGCCGAGGCGGAGATCCGCTGGGCGAATGGATGCGTCGCGTCGATCACCGCGCGCACGCCGCGGCGGGCGATCCAGTCCGAGAGCGCCCGCGGCCCGCCGAACCCCCCGACGCGCACCTCGCCGCGCGGCAGACGGGGGTTGTCGACGCGGCCGGCGAGGGAGCTCACGACCGCCACGCGGCGGCTCACCAGCTCGTCGGCGAGCGACCTCGCCTCGGCGGTTCCGCCGAGCAGGAGGATCACGCGCGCTCCCGTCGCGGGGAGTACAGATGGCTGTCCTGAAAGCCGCTGGCCGCCAGCGCGGGCCCGACGAGGATCGTCGCCGTCCGCCTCACGCCGGCCCGGGCGACAGCCGCCGCCAGCTCGCCCAGCGGCGCGCGCAGCACCAGCTCGTCGTCCCAGCTTGCGCGGGCGACGACGGCGGCCGGGCAGCCAGGCCCGTAGTGCGCCAGCAGCGTTCGCGCGATCTCGTCGACCGCCCCGGCGCCCAGGTGGACGACGAGCGTCGCCCCGTGAGCGGCCAGCGAGCCGAGCTCCTCGCCGGGCGGCATGGGCGAGGAGCGCCGGCCGTAGCGGGTCAGGATCACCGTCTGGGCGACCGCCGGGATCGTGAGCTCCCGGCGCAGCGCCGCGGCAGCCGCCGCGAACGCGGGGACCCCGGGGGTGACGTCCCACGCGATCCCGAGCGCGTCGAGGCGGCGCATCTGCTCGGCCGCCGCGCTGAAGATCGAGACATCGCCGGAGTGCAGCCGCGCGACGTCCTCGCCGCGGCCGTCGGCGGCCGCCATCTCGGCGACGATCTCATCCAGGTCGAGGCTCTGGGTATCGATCAGGCGCGCGTCGTCAGGGCAGTGGGAGAGCACTTCGCGCCCAACCAGCGAGCCGGCGTAGAGGCAGACGGGGCAGCTTGAGATCAGCCTCGCGGCGCGCAGCGTGATCAGGTCCGCCGCGCCCGGGCCGGCGCCGATGAAGTGGATCACCGGCTGCTCCACTGGACGATCGGCAGCTGGGGGCGCCACGCCGAGAAGGACCCGAGCGGCCGCGCGTGCGACACCTCCAGGCGCATGAGGCTGCCGCCGTGCGCGGCGTGCGCGGCGTGCAGCGCGCGCTCGCCCTCCAGCGTCACCGCGTTTGCGACGACCCGCGCGCCGGTGCTCACGCACAGATCGATCAGCCCGGGGCTGCACGCCCCGCCGCCGACGAACACGACATCCGGTCTGGGCAGGCCAGCCAGAGCGCCGGGGGCCTCGCCGCACACGACCGAAAGGCCGGCGGCGCCGAGGCGCTCGGCGTTGGCGCGGATGCGGGTCACTCGGTCGGCGCGCCGTTCGATTGCGATCGCCCGGGCGGCGGGCTCGGCGCGCAGCCATTCGATCGCGATCGAGCCGCTGCCGGCTCCGATGTCCCACAGCAGCAGCCCCGGCGCGGGCGCGAGCGCGGCGAGCGTGACCGATCGCACCGGCCACTTGGTGAGCGCACCGTCGCTCTCAAACGCCTCGTCCGGCAGCCCCTGGTGGCGGCCCAGCGTGAGCGCGCCGGCCGCCGCCCGGCACTCGACCGCGACCGCGTGCAGCGGGTCGATCGCCTGGTGCTCCCAGGTCTCGGCGGTCGCCTCGGAGATCCGCTCGGCGGGCCCGCCGAGCTGCTCGAGCACCACGAGCCGGCTTGGCCCGTAGCCCCGCTTTGCCAGCTCCGCCGCGACCGCTTGGACCGGTGCGTAGATCACGATCCTGCGCCCGGGCGCCAGCAGCGCGGCGGCTGCCTGCGCCGACCGGCACAGCTCGACCTCGGCCTCCGGCCAGCCCAGGCGCGCGCAGGCCAGCGCGAACGCCGACACGTGCGGGTGCACGACCAGCCGCTGGGGGCCGACGAGCCGCGCGAGCGTGGCGCCGATGCCGTGGAGCATCGGGTCGCCGCTGGCCAGCACGCACACGCCGTCGCCGACCGAGCCCCGCGCCAGCTCCGCGACCAGCGGATCGATCGGCGACGGCCACGTCCGCCGCGCGGCGGTGCACGCCGCAGGCAAGAGCGACAGCTGGCGCGCGGAGCCCACGATCAGGCGTGCCCGCACGAGCGCCCGGCGGGCCTCGTCGCCCAGTCCAGGCCAGCCGTCGGCGCCGATGCCCACGATCGTGATCGCGGGCGCCGCGCGTCCGCCCCCCGGCTGGCAGGCGATCGCCGGCGGGTGGCGCCCGCGGGCGCAGGCGGCAAGGCCGTCCTCCTGGCCTTCGCGCGCTGGCGGCCGCTGCAGCGGGATCGGCCTGCCGGCGACGACCAGCTCGACGTGCTCGGCGGCGGCCGCGAGCCGCTGCACCGCCTCCCCCAGGAGGTCCAGCCAGTCGCGTGCGACGGGATCGACCGGCAGCATGCCCTGACCCGCCTGCTCGGCGACCACGATCACCGGGCGGTCGGCCGATGCCCGGATGAGCTCCTGCACGCCGGCCAGCGCGGCGCCACGGTCGACGCGCGCCAGCCACACGCCGAGCCCGTCGAACAGCACGCAGCCCTGCGGGAGGCTCAGCGTCTCGCCCGCCTCGATCGTGGCCCAGTCACGCGGACGGCGGGCGCGGTGCGCCGCGATCCGCTGTGCCATGGTCGCATCGGCGGTCCCGACGTAGGTCACCGGCAGCCCGGTGGCGGTCGCGAGCCGCTCGCCGCGAGCGCTCTTTCCGCTGCGCACCCCTCCGAGCACGAGCGTCAGCGCCACGGTCGCGCGAACCTCCAGGCGATCTGCGGATACGCCGCCCAGTGCACGTGCAGGTACCCGGCCTGGACCGGGCCGGCGACGAACCCGTCCCGCCCGCGACCCGCAAGCTCCCAGGCCGGGGGCAGGCCATCGGCGCCCTGCGTGCGCGAGTAGTGAAACTCGTGGCCGCGCACGGTCGCGCCCTCGGCCAGCCAGGGCGTCGCCCTCGCGGCCCTCGCCTCCCGGTAGCCGAGCGCCAGCCGCCGGGTCATCGAGGCTGTGGCCGCGAGCTTGCCGCACATCGGCTGGCCGTCGAGCTCGCGACAGAGGTACAGCAGGCCACCGCACTCGGCGAGGATCGGGCCGCCGAACGAGCGGATCGCTGCTCGCAGCGGCTCGTTGGCGGACAGCTCGGCGCCGAACACCTCGGGAAAGCCGCCTGCCAACAGCAGCGCGTCGCATCCCTCAGGCAGCCTGCCGTCGCTCAGCGGGTCAAACGGCGCCAGCTCAGCGCCCGCCGCGCGAAGCAGCTCGAGGTTCTCCTCATAGTGGAAGGAGAACGCGCGCCCCCCGGCGAGCCCGATCCGGGCCGAGCGCCCCCGGAGCTGGCCGGGCGGCGGCTCCGGGCTCCAGACGGGGCCCTGCAGCGGCTCGGCGGTGGCGGCGATCGCGACGATCGCGGACAGGTCGAGCTGGCGTTCCACCGCCGCCCTGAGCCTCGCCAGCGTCCAAAGCGCGCCGGACGGCCGCTCGGCCGCCGGCACCAGGCCCAGATGGCGCTCGGGCGCCCGCAGCGCCTCGTCACGGCGAAGCGCCCCGAGCACCGGCAGCCCCAGGCCGCGGAGCGCGTCGCGCACAAGCAGCTCGTGGTGCTCTGATCCGACGCGGTTGAGGATCACCCCGGCGATCCTGAGATCCGGGTCAAACGTCCGGTAGCCGTGGACGAGCGCGGCCACCGAGCGCGCCATCCCGCCGACGTCGGCGACCAGCAGCACCGGAGCCCCGAGCAGCTTTGCGACCTGCGCGGTGGAGGCCAGCTCGCCGCGGCCCACGGCCCCGTCGAACAGCCCCATCACCCCCTCGATCACGGCGATGTCGGCGCCGCGCGCGCCGTGCCGAAACAGGGGCGCGATCAGCCGCGCGCCGCTCATGAAAGCGTCCAGGTTGCGCCCCGGGCGACCGGATGCGAGCGCATGGTGGCCGGGATCGATGAAGTCGGGACCGACCTTGAACCCCTGCACCCGCAGCCCGCGGGCGCGCAGCGCCGCGATCAGGCCGCAGGCGATCGAGGTCTTGCCGACGCCCGATGCGGTGCCGCCGATCACCACCCTGGGCGTCATCGGGCCACCGCGTGCCAGTCCGCCAGCAGCTCGAGCGGCCCGATCAGCGGTGCTTCCCAGGAGGCTCGCTCGGTGATCGCGGCCGGGCCCGCCTGGGCGACCCCGCGTCCCCACACGAGCGCGGGAACCGGAGCCGGGTCGTGGCGCCCGGTCAACGGATCGGTGCCATGGTCGGGACAGACGGCCAGGCGGCCGCCCCGCGAGGCGACCGCGTCCCTGATCGGTCCAAGCAGCTCGCAATCCATGCGCTCCAGCGCCTCCACGACGGCCGCCGGCTGGCGCCGGTGCGCCGCCTCGTCGGTGGCGCCGAGGTGCACCACGACGCGGGGCGCGTTCGCCCGGATCGCGGCGAGGGCGGCGCGCGCCTTGGCGCACAGGTCGGTGTCGAGGTCTCCGGTTGCTCCCGGCGGGCAGATCACCCGCGCGCCGATCAGCTTGGCGGTTCCCGCCGCGACACCCTGTGCGCAGATCACCACCGTTTCGACGGGAAGCGGCCCGCGCGGCGGCTCCCCGCGCGGCCAGACGCGCACGTCCAGGCCCAGGAGCCGGCGGTCGGGCGGGCGCTCGCCCGAAAGCAGGAGCAGCCTGTTGCCGGCGGTCACGCGCGCGCACCTGCCCAGATGAGCGCAGACATCGCGCGCCTGCCGGATGGAAGCCCTTCTGCCGCTTCGGTAGAGCACGTCCGCGCGCCAGGGCACAAGCCCCTCCGGGACGGGCACGCCGTAGGCGGCCGCGTCAACCCACCCGCCCCCGACCGTGGCGCGCGGCACCGAGCCCAGCAGCGATGCGATGCCGGTCTCCGCGCCGGGGGGCAGCCCGGTCGGGGTCGTGGCGACGCGGGCCACCGCGCCCTCTGTGGCGAGCTCGTCCAGGACGGGCGTTCGCGCCGCCTCGAGCGCCGTCGGCAGCCCCGGGCGGGGTGGTTGCGCGGCCCCGGCGGGGATCACGAGCACGTCTACCACTTGAGGATCACGAGCGCGCCTACCACTCGATCCCCTGCTGTGCTCGGATGCCGGACTGCATCGGATGCTTCACGGCCACCACCTCGGACACCAGGTCCGCGGCCTCGATCAGCTCGGGCGCCGCGTCGCGGCCGGTGATCACCACGTGCTGGAAGCCCGGCCGCTCCCTCACCGTTCGCACGACGTCCTCGACGTCGATCCATCCCCAGTTGACGGGATAGGTGAGCTCGTCCAGGAGCAGAAACTCGTAGCGCGACTGCGCGATCGCGCGCCGCACCTCAGCCCAGCCCTCGCGCGCCAGGTCCGCGGACTCGCTGAGATCGCGCTGCAGCCACGACCAGCCGTTGCCCATCTTCTCCCAGTCGATGCCGCCCAGCGCCGCGGCGGCCTTAGCCTCGCCGACCTTCCATTTGCCGGACTTCACGAACTGGAAGACCCCGCAGCGGTAGCCGCGCGCCCAGGAGCGCATGAGCATCCCGAACGCGGAGGTGGACTTGCCCTTGCCGTGGCCGGTCACCACGATCACCAGCGGCCGGTCGCGCGGCTTGCGCCGCCGGGGATCCGAGCTGCCCGCGTCCCCGATCCGGGCCCGGCCGGGCGAGCCGGGCGCCCTGCCGTCCGCTTCCCTCATGCGACGCTCCTCAGGCGGTGCAGCCGCCCGCCGGCGGCGGCGGCGATCGTCGCGGCCAGGCCGACGCGGACCGGGCCCTCCTCGGTGTCGACGACGTGCACGCCGTCCGCGGCCTTCCCGAGCCGCGCCGCGGCGTCCGCCACGCGTCCGTGCGGGTCGTGAACCCGTCCGTCGGTCAGCACGAGCGCCAGCGAGCGCCTCCCGTTGCGGCGCGGCGCGTCGCGCGCGATCACGGCGCGCGCGAGCTCCAGGCCCTCGGCCAGCGGTGTCAGGCCGCCGGCCCCGAGCGCCCGGATCGCGGCGGCAGCGCGCTCCGGCGGGGAACCCGGTGCCACGAGCAGGTGCGCCTCTCGCTCGCGGAAGGCGATCACCGCCACCCGGTCGCGGCGTGCGTAGGCATCGCGCAGCAGGCCGATGAGCGCGCCACGGACGCGCGCCAGCCGCCGCCGCGCCGCCATCGAGCCGCTTGCGTCGATCACCAGGCACAGCAGAACCCCCTCGCGTCCGGCGCGGACGTTGGCCCGCAGCTCGCGCGCGCGCAGCGTGGCGACGATCGCGATGTCGGTGTCGTCCTCGGCGGCCGGTCGGCTGTCGATCGCGCCCGCGCCGGCGCCGGCCGCCTTCGCCCGCCGGCCGTGTGGGCCGCGTCCGGCGCCTTCGAGCGCGAGCGCGCCGAGCGGGAGGCGGGCCGCGACGGGAGCCTCGCGCCGCCCACCGTTCACGGAGGGTGCTCCGGCGCGGTCGGCGGGCGCGGCCGGGTGAGGGCCTTCACGCGCGTCGCCGGCCTCGCCGCCACCGTCGCCCGGCTCGGCATCGCCCTCGGCGACGCCGCTTCGGATCCCCCGCGGCCACCGCGCGCCGCGCGAGGCCTGCGGCGGGCGAGCGCCGGGCGGGCGGGCGCCGGACGCCCAAGCGTCGGGCGTGGAGGCGCCGGATGCGGAGGGGCCGGGCGCACGGTCGGGCGCGGAGGGGTCGGGCGGCTCGTCCTCGGGCCCGTCGAGCGCTCGTTCCAGGCTCGGCGCCTCATCGCCTCCCAGCGGGTCGCGGCGGAGCCGGTGCGCGAGCGCCAGCTCTCCGGCGCGGCGCACGTGCGCGGCGCTCACCTCGTCGGCTCCGTTCAGCGCCGCCAGCGTCCGCGCGGCACGTGACCACACGATGTCCCCGCGCACGCCGTCGATCCCAAGCCGCGCGCAGGCGCTGGTGATCCGCAGAAGCTCCCGCTCGGGCAGCCTGACGCCGTCCAGCAGGAGCCGCGCCCGGCGCACGCGCTCGGCCAGCGCCTGCTCGCGCTCTGCAAACCGCTCGACGAACGCGGCCGGGTCACGCTCGAACGCCAGCCGGCGACGAACGACCTCGGCCCGCACCGCCGGGTCCGTCGGGCCTCGCACCTCCACGCCCAGGCCGAAGCGGTCCAGCAGCTGCGGGCGAAGCTCCCCCTCCTCCACGTTCATGGTCCCGACGAGCACGAAGCGGGCCGCGTGCGCGACCGACACGGAGTCCCGCTCCACCCGCGCGACGCCGGAGGCGGCCGCATCCAGCAGCGCGTCGACGAGGTGGTCCGGCAGCAGGTTGACCTCGTCGACATAGAGGATCCCCCGGTGTGCGCGCGCGAGCAGGCCAGGCTCGAACGCGTGCTCGGCATGGGCCAGCGCGCGGCGCAGGTCGATCGATCCGAGCAGCCGGTCAAGCGTTGTGCCAAGAGGCACCTCGACGAGCCTGCCGTCCAGCAGCGGCTCCAGCGCGCGCACCGCGGTCGACTTGGCGCTGCCGCGCTGGCCGCGGATCAGCACGCCGCCGACCTCGGGCGAGACGGCGCAGATCAGCAGCGCCTCGAGCAGAGGCTCCTGGCCGACGATCGCGCTCAGCGGGAACGGCGGCATGCTCGGCGGCTCGGGCGCGCGGCGATCGTCGATGCTCACGGGTCGCCCTCGGGGTTGGGGCCGGCGGTGTTCGACGCGGGACCTCTCACGCTCGCTCCAGCTCCTCCTCCATGACCAGCAGCCGTTCCCGCAGCTCCGCCAGCGTGCCGGCATCCGGCTCTGCCCACAGGCCGCGCTGCGCTGCCTCCAGCAGCCGCTCCGCGATCGCGCGCGCCGCCCACGGGTTCGAGCGCTCCAGGAAGGCCGCCACGTCCGGGTCCAGGACGTAGCGGCGCGCGACCTGGTCGTACATCCAGTCGTCCGCGGCGCCGGCGGTGGCGTCGTAGCCGAACAGATAGTCGACGGTGGCCGACAGCTCGGCGGCGCCCCTGTAGCCGTGGCGGATCATCGAGGCGATCCAGCGGGGGTTGGCGACGCGCGCGCGGAATACGCGCCGGGCCTCCTCGGCCAGCGACCGAGCTGTCACGCGCGCGGGGTTTGAGGCGTCGCCCACGTAGGCCGCCGGGTCGCGGCCGGTGAGCGCGCGCACCGTCGCGACCATCCCGCCGTGGTACTGGTAGTAATCGTCGGAGTCCAGGATGTCGTGCTCGAGGCCGTCGACGTTCTTGACGGCCGCCTCGATGCGCGCGAAGCAGTCGCGCATCGCCTCCGGCATCGGCGCGCCGTCGATCCCCCGGCCGTAGGCGCAGCCTCCCCAGGCCTCGTAAACCCGCGCCAGGTCCGCGTCGCCGCGCCAATCGCGCGCCGCCATCAGCTGCAGCAGGCCGGCGCCGTAGGCGCCGGGCGGGGAGCCGAACACCCTCGCGCTCGCGCGTCTCCAGCTCGCGGCCGGATCCGCCAGCGAAGCCGCGAGGCGCTCGGCGTCCGCGCGCACATGGGCGGCGACATGGTTGAGCTCCGGCGGCTCATCGAGCGCGGCGACGGCCGCCACCGCGTCGTCGAGCAGCTGGATCACGTGAGGGAACGCGTCCCGGAAGAAGCCCGAGATGCGCATCGTCACGTCGACGCGGGGCCGCCCCAGCTGCTCGGCCTCGATCACCTCAAACCCCGTCACGCGCCTGGTCTGTGGGTCCCAGGCCGGCCGCACGCCCAGCAGCGCGAGCACCTCGGCCACGTCATCGCCTCCGGTGCGCATCGCCGAGGTGCCCCAGACGACGAGCCCGACCATCCGGGGAAGCTCCCCGGTCAGCGAGCGGTGTCGCTCCAAAAGCGCGTCGGCGAGCCGCTGCCCCACCTCCCACGCCAGCTCGGACGGGATCGCGCGCGGGTCGATCGAGTAGAAGTTGCGACCCGTCGGCAGCACGTCGATGCGCCCGCGGGTGGGGCTTCCGGACGGGCCGGCGGGCACGTGACGGCCCCGCAGCGCCTTCAGGACTCCCTCAAGCTCGTCCGGCGCGCGACGGATCAGCTCGGCGACCCGCGGCGCGCGGGGATCGATCCGGCCCCAATCTGACTCGCCGGTGTGCTCGAGCTGGCGCTCCTGCTCGCGGTCGAGCCCGAGCATCGCCGAGAGCAGGCCGCGCAGCTGGGGCGCATCCGGCGGGGTGCCGAGCACGTGCAGGCCGTCCTTGATGCGGATGTCCTTGATCTCGCACAGGTAGCCGTCGATGTGGCCGACCAGCTCGCCGAGGTCGTCCGGTCGCTGCAGCACCCCCAGATCGGCCTGCAGGTTGGCGCGCTCGATCGCCGACCAGATCCTCGCCGCCAGCGCGGGCAGCTTCGCGGGGTCAAGCACCTCCAGGCGCGCGTAGTCGTCCAGCAGCCGCTCGAGCTCCGCCAGCTCGTCGTAGACCTCCGCGCGCATCATCGGCGGGACGAGGTGATCGACGATCACCGCGTGCGCGCGGCGCTTTGCCTGCATTCCCTCGCCCGGGTCGTTGACGACGAACGGGTAGATGAGCGGGACGTCGCCGAGCGCCGCATCAGGCGCGCACGCGGCCGACAGCGCGAGCGTCTTGCCGGGGAGCCATTCCAGCGTGCCGTGCTTGCCGAGGTGCACGATCGCGTCCGCCCCCCACACCCGGTCAAGCCACCGGTAGCAGGCGAGATAGTGGTGGGTCGGTGGCAGCTCGGGGTCGTGGTAGAGGGCCACGGGATCCTCGCCCCACCCCCGCGGGGGCTGGATCGCGACCAGCACGTTGCCGAGCGCAACCCCCGCCATCACGAGGTCCTCGCCGTCCAGGAACTGGTCACCGGGCGGCGGGCCCCACCGCTGCTCCACGGCGGCGCGCAGCCGCTCGGGCAGCGTCGCATACCAGCGCAGGTAGTCGTCCACCGGCAGCCGCAGCCTCGACTGCGAAAGCTGCTCCTCGGTGACCAGCTCCGGGTCGTGAGCCCCGGCCGCGATCAGCTCGTGCATGAGCTCATCCGCCTCGCGGAAGCGACGCTCGACCACCATCCCGTCGCGCGCCAGCGCATCGAGCAGCCGCAGACAGCTGGCCGGCGTGTCCAGGCCGACGGCCATGCCGACGCGCGCATGCCGGGTCGGGAAGCTGGTCAGCAGCACCGCCACCCGCCTGCGCCGGGCCGGGGTGCGCCGAAGCCGCGCGTGGCGCACCGCCAGCCGCGCCACGCGCGCGCAGCGCTCCGGGTCGGCCACGTAGCGCGCGACGCCGTCTCGATCGCGCTCCTTGAACGAGATCACGCCGGCCAGCAGCCGGCCGTCGAACTCAGGGATCGCGACCTGCGTCGCGGCGTCCAGCGGGTTCAGCCCGATCGACTGCGCCAGCCACTGGGAGCGCGAGGTCGTGGCGCACACCGCCTGCAGGACCGGTACGTCCAGCGCGGCCAGCGCCGACGCGTCCCACTCGTCACCTGCGCCCGATCCGCCGGTCGCGAGCATCGTGACGACCACGGCGTCCACGCGGCCGGCGAGCAGCTCAAGCGCCGGCACTCGCCCGTCGGGCCCTGGACGCAGCGTGTAGCTCCAGACCGCCAGGGGGTTGGCTCCCGCCCGCCGGATCGCGTCACAGAGCTCAAGGACAAACCCCGTGTTGCCCGTCAGCTGGTGCGAGCGGTAGTAGCACACGCCGACCGTCACCCGGGCGGGATCGGCCTCACCGCAGTCCAGCACGCCGCAGTCCGGCACCTCGTGCGGCGGCTCAAACCCGTAGCCTGAAAGCAGGAACGTGTCGGCGAGGAAGCGCAGCAGCTGCTCGACGTTGTCGACATCGCCGTGGCGCAGGTACTCGCCGGCCTGGGCGACCGCCCCGGCCGGAGCCAGCGAGAGCGCCGTCAGCTCGGCGTCGGGCTCCGCCTCCCCGCCGAGCGCGATCAGCGCCACGCCGCGCAGCTGGCAGCGCGCCCGCAGCCGGTCAAAGCCCTCCACCCAGCCCCGCCGGCCTCCCAGGATCCGGCAGACCACCACCCGGGCGCCGTCCAGCAGGCCTTCCACGTCACGGGCCTGCAAGTTGGCTGGGTTGGCCCAGAGCACCTGCGGAAAGCCCGCGGGCAGTCGCCGGACGGCGGTCGCCACGGCCAGGATCTCCGTGTCGGCGGTGCTCAGCACGCGCAGCATGCGCTCAGCTCCGTTCGCAGTACCGGCAGGCCCCGCGGCGGGCCGCCGTTGATGATCGCCCCCACCCGTCCGAGGTCGAGATGCTCTTCGACGAGGTCGCCGAGCAGCTCGAGCCGCGCCTCGCGGACCGAGGAGAAGGCGCGGCTGCCCGCGGTGAAGGCCGGGGACACCCAGCGCAGGAACGCACGCCGGAAGCCATCGTGCTCGAGCGCGCCGTGCCAGGAGAGCCCCAGCACCGAGCCGAGCCGGCAGCCCTCCGCCTCGCCGTCTGACGCCAGCAGGAGGGGCTCGCCGCCGTGCGCGCGCACGCGGCCGTGGCGGATCTCGTACCCGCTTGCGCCAGTGCCCAGCCATCCGCAGTGACCCACGCGCCGGCGAAGCAGCTTGTCGCGCTCAAACGTCGTGGTGACCGGAAGCAGGCCAAGCCCGCGCACCTCGCCCCGGCCGGACTCGACCCGGTCGATGATCCGCTCTCCGAGCATCTGATAGCCGCCGCAGATGCCGAGGGTCGGCCGCCCCGCGGCCGCGCGGCGGCGCAGCGGCCCCTCCAGTCCGTCGGCGCGCATCCGCTCGAGGTCCTGCACCGTGGCCTTGGTGCCGGGGAGGATCACCAGGTCCGCTCGCTCCACCTCGGCCGGCGAGCGGGTGAAGCGCACGCTCACGTCCGGCTCGGCGATCAGCGCGTCGACGTCGGTGAAGTTCGAGATCCAGCGATGGCGCACGACCGCGACCTCGATGCGTCCCTCGCCCGCCGGCAGGCGCGCCAGATCAAGCGAGTCCTCCGCGTCCAGGGACAGCCCGTCGACGTGAGGCAGGACACCGAGCACCGGGCGACCGGTGAGCCGCTGTAGCTCGTGGAGGCCGGGAGCGAGGATGCGGCGATCCCCTCGGAACCTGTTGATCACGAAGCCCGCGATGTGCGCCTGGTCGCGCGGGTCGGCGAGCGCCAGCGTCCCGACCAGGGAGGCGAACACGCCGCCGCGGTCGATGTCGGCGACGATCAGCACCGGCAGCCCGGCGTCTGCCGCCAAGCCGAGGTTCACGAGGTCAGAGCTCCTGAGGTTGACCTCGGCGCAGCTGCCCGCACCCTCGCACACGACCACTTCAAAGCGCTCGCGCAGGCTCGCCAGAGCGGTTGCGATCACCGGCTGCAGCCGTTCTTTCAAAGCCAGGTAGCCGCGCGCGTCCACCTCCGCGCGAGGCCTGCCCATGACGATGAGCTGGCTGCGTCGCTCGCCGGAGGGCTTGAGCAGGATCGGGTTCATCGCCGCCTCCGGCTCGATCCCCGCCGCCGCCGCCTGCACCGCCTGCGAGCGGGCCACCTCGGCTCCGTCGCCGGTCACGACGGAGTTCAGCGACATGTTCTGCGCCTTGAAGGGAGCCACCCGCACGCCGGCGCGCCGCAGCCAGCGGCACAGCCCGGCGACGACCGCGGACTTGCCCGCGTCCGAGTGCGTCCCGCAGACCAGGATCGACCCTCTCATCCGGCTCCCATCGCGCACAGCCCCGCGGCGGCCGCGCCCACGGCGAGCGACAGCCTCGCGGCGCCCCTGATCGCGCCCACGTCCGCCGGTGGGCCGTCGCCCAGAGCCGGCCGCACCTCGGCGCGCCCCTCGTAGCTGAGCGGGCCGCCGAGCCGCACGCCGAGCGCGCCCGCGAACGCCGCCTCCATCCGCCCGGCGTTGGGCGATGGATGCGCGGCGCCGTCGCGGCGCATCGCCCGCCAGGCACCGAGCGCAGAACCGCCTGAAAGCGGCGCGCAGACGACCGTGAGCAGCGCCCCGACGCGCGCGACCGGCCAGTTCATGAGGTCGTCCAGCCTGGCGGCCGCCCAGCCGAACTGGAGGTGCCGTTCTGACCGATGCCCGAACATCGCGTCCAGCGTGTTGGCGGCGCGGTAGGCGGCGACGCCGGCGGGCCCCGCGACCGCCCCCCATACCAGCACGCCCACGACCGCATCGGCGGTGTTCTCGGCCAGCGACTCGACGACCGCGCGTGCGATCCCCGACTCGTCGAGCCGGTGCGGGTCGCGCCCGGCCAGCGCCGGGAGGTGAGCGCGAGCCGCCTCGATGTCGCCGTCGCGCAGCAACCCCGCGATCCTGCCGGCGTGCTCGACGAGCGAACGGCCGCCGAGCGCGATCCAGATCAGCGCGGTCGCAGAGCTCCACGAGCGCGCGCAGCGGTGGCCGAGCGCGGCGGCCACCCCGACCAGCGTCAGCGCGAACGCGGCGCCGCGCAGGCGGCTGTGCGCGTGGACGACTCGCTCGAGCGCTGCGGCGAGGCGCCCGAACGCGGCAACCGGGTGACCGCGGCGCGGGTCGCCGAGCAGCAGGTCCGCCGCCCAGCCGGCGATCAGCGCGCGGCCCATCACGCCGCCGCTCCGATCCGCTTCAGGGTCCAGCCGCCCGCCGCGCGGCCGGTGAGCTCGGTGACCGACAGCGGCGCCACGTCCAGCCGCCAGAACGCATCCAGCGGCGCGCCGAGCGCGTGCACCACCGCCGCGCGCACCACGCCGCCATGCGTGATCACGATCCTGCAGCGCGCAACCTCGTCGCGCGGCCGGGACGCCCGGTGCGCGCGGGCCGCTGGCTCTGCGGCCCCTTTCAGGCGCGTGGGCGGGTCGATCTGGGCCTCAAGCCAGCGCGCCACCCGCGCCGCGAAGTCCCGCAGCGTCTCGCCGCCGTGCGGCGCGCGGTCGGGGTCTCGCATCCACTCGCCCGCCTCTGCAGGCTCGATCTCGGCGAGCGTGCGTCCGGCCCACCTGCCGAAGTCGCACTCGCGCACGAGCGGCTCGATCCGCGGCCGCAGGCCCGCGGCGCCCGCCGTCTGCCGGCAGCGCAGCGCGGGGCTGCAGATCGCCTCGCACCCCCGCGGCAGCGCCTTGGCCAGGATCGCGGCGCTCTCGCGTCCGCGGGCGTCCAGCGGCTCGTCATCGGGGAAGGCGAAGCTCGACGCCGCGTCGGTCGACGCGTGGCGTACGAGCAAGAGCCGGATCACCCGGACCGGGCGGCGGGTCCGTGAGCGGCGGCGGTGCGGATCTTCTACCTCCTCGGGATCGAGCGTCCCGATTTCTGGGGGTGTTCGCGCCGGGCGAGTTCCTGACTTGCGGGCTTTGGGCCCGTACACAGTGGCGCGACCGTCCCGGACTCCCACCGGGTTCCACGCGCCGACGCGCTTGACGCGCGCACTGTAGCGAACGCGCGGCGCCCCCGGACTGGGGATAGCCTTCCGCGGCGTGAGCGAGCCGCTGGCGCCCCCCGAGCCGCTTCGCCGGCCCCCCACTCCGGAGGGCTTTGACAGCTCGCGCGCGGCCGAGCGGGCCGCCGACCCGACCGCCTGGCGCTTCGAGGACCGCGATCGCGAGGCGGTGCACCGCGCGATCGCCCAGCGCCGGGACATCCGCCGCTTCCGGCCCGACGAGGTGCCCGACGAGGTCCTGCGCCGCGTGCTCGAGGCCGCTCACCGCGCGCCGTCGGTCGGGCTGATGCAGCCGTGGCGGTTCATCGTCGTGCGCTCCCTGCAGACGCGCACCGCGGTGCGGGCGATCGCCCGCCGCGAGCGCCTGCGCCAGGCTGACCGATTCGGGGAGCGAACGCGCCAGTTCCTGGACCAGAAGATCGAGGGCGTGGTCGAGGCGCCGCTTGGCATCTGCGTGTGCTGCGACCACGGCGACCCGGCACGCGAGGTCCTCGGCCGGGGCACGATCCCCGAGACCGATCTCTACAGCACCGCCTGCGCGATCGAGAACCTCTGGCTGGCCGCGCGGGCCGAGGGGCTCGGCGTCGGCTGGGTGAGCTTCTACCGGCCCGGCGACCTCCGCGAGCTGCTGGGGATCCCGGACTCGGTCGACCCGGTCGCGTATCTGTGCGTCGGCTGGCCGGACGAGCGCCCGGTGCGGCCCGGGCTCGAGACGGCCGGCTGGGCCAGCCGGCTGGACCTCGACGCTGTCCTGATGCACGAGCGCTGGTCGAGCCACGCGGCGCATGTCGACCGGCTCAAGTCGGCGGCGCGCGCCCGCGCGGGCGAAGCGGACGTCCAGGCCCCGCACCTACGCGACGGCCGGGCGGCGGTCGCCCCGCGCGAGCGGCTAAACCGGCAGGCCGCCGTCGCCGCCCGCGCGCGGCTCGACAGGCAGGCGGCGATCGCGGCGCGCGATCGCCTTGACCGCCTCGTCAAGCCCGCCGGGAGCCTCGGGAGCCTCGAGGAGCTGATCGAGCGCTGGGCGCTGATCTGCGGATCGCCTCCGCCCGCCTCGCCGCGGGCAGGGGTTCTCGTCTGCGCCGCCGACCACGGCCACCTGCGCAGGGGCACGAGCCTCTTTGGGGCGGAGGTCTCGGCCCAGGTCGCCGCGGCCGCGGCCCGCGGGCAGACCGCCGTGGGCGTGCTGGCGGCCGCCGGCGGGCACCGGCTGATCGTCGCCGACCTGGGTCTGGCGCAGGCGACGGCGGCACCGGTCCGGGGGATGAAGATTCGCCCGGGCACCGCCGACATGCTGGACGGACCGGCGATGTCCTGCGACGAGCTCGATGCCGCCCTGACCGCGGGCTCCACGCTCGCGCGGGAGCTCGTCGCCGGCGGGGTCGACTGCCTGGCGCTGGGCGAGATCGGAATGGGCAACACGACGACCGCGGCGGCGCTGGCGTGCGCGCTGACGGGCGCGCCGCCCGCGGCCACCGTCGGGCGCGGCGCGGGCCTGGACGCCGCCGGCGTCGCGCGCAAGCGGGAGGTCGTGGCGGCCGCGATCGACCGCCACGGCGCCCCGCTGGCAGCGCGTGATGCGCTGCGCGCGGTCGGCGGCCTGGAGCTCGCCGCGCTCACGGGCGCCGTGCTGGAAGCCGGACGGCTGCGCGTGCCGGTGCTGCTGGACGGCTACGCCGTCGGCGTGGCCGCGCTGGCCGCCGTCCGGCTTGATCCGCTGTGCGCCGAGGTGCTGATCGCAGCGCACCGCTCGGCGGAGCCCGGGCACGCGCTGGTGCTCGAAGAGCTCGGCCTCGAGCCGCTCCTTGACCTGCGGCTGCGGCTGGGCGAGGCCTCCGGCGCGCTGCTGGCGCTGCCGATCGTCGGCGCCGCCGGCGCGCTGCACTCCCGCATGGCGACCTTCGCCGAGGCGGGCGTCAGCCGCGTGACGCCGCCCACGCCGAAGCCGCGGGTGTGACGCGTGGGGATGACGGGCGCGCACCGCCTGCCCGCGCGCGCGATCGCCGGCGGGCGGGCCGCGATCGCCCTGCTGACGATCGTTCCGGTCGGCGCCCGTCGGCAACCCGGCGGCCTAGGTGATGCCGCCGGCTGGTTTCCGCTCGTGGGGGCACTCGTGGGTGGCTCAGGCGCGGCGGTGGAGCTGATCGCCGCACACCCTCTTGGGCGCGCGGTGGCGGCCGTGCTGGCGGTCGGCACGCAGGTGGTGCTCACCGGAGGGCTGCATCAGGACGCGCTCGCCGATGCCGCCGACGCGCTCGGCGCGCGCGGGGACCGCGCCCGGCGCCTTGAGGTGATGCGCGATCCCGGCATCGGAGCGTTCGGGGCGCTGGCGCTGGCGTTCTGGGTGGCGGCGATGATCGGCGCGGTTGCGGCGCTGCCGCGCGACCGAGTGCTCGGGACCCTGACGGTGGCGGCCGCGCTCGCACGCTGGTCGGCGGTGGCGCACGCCGCCGCCCTGCCGGCGGCCAGGGAGCAGGGGCTCGGGGCCGCCTTCACGCCCTCCGCGCCGGGCACCGCGGTGGCCACGTGCGTCGCGGCCGGGATGGTCGCCGCGGCGGGCGTCGCGGTGGCCGGTGCCAGCGTCCTCCTCAGCCTGCCGGTCGCCGGCGCATGCACGCTGGCGACATCGGTCGCAGCGGCCCGGGGACTGGGGGGCCGGACCGGAGACACGATCGGCGCGACCGTGGCGCTGACGGAGGTGGCGACATGCCTGGCCCTGCTGGCGGCCGCGCGTTGATCGAAGGCCGCGCGTTGACCGAGGGCCGCACGCCGATCCCAGGCCGCGCTCAGATCCCAGGCCGCGCTCAGATCCCAGGCCGCGCTCCGATCCCAGGCCACGCTCCGATCCCAGGCCGCGCTCCGATCCGCGCTGACACCGAGTCCGCTCACGTCGCCTCATGCAAGGCTTGACGGCGCTCGCAGCGCCAAAGATGATGCCAATGTGACTAGTCCCATCGGCCGCGTACCGGGGGTGGAGCGCCTGGATCCGAGCAGCCCCATCGCGCTTCACGAGCAGGCCGCGGCGGCGATCCGCCGCGCGATCGCCCAGGGCGAAGCCAGGCCCGGGGAGCGCCTTCCCCCGGCGCGTGACCTGGCGGCGGTGCTGGGAGTCAACGCCAACACGGTCCTGCGCGCGCTGCGGACGCTGCGCGACGAGGGGCTGCTGGAGTTCCGCCGCGGCCGCGGGATCACCGTGACGGGACAGGCGGCCGACCGCAGCCTGCTGATCGACCGCGCTCGTGAGCTCGTGGCGCTGGCGCGCAGGCTCGGCTACGGGCAGCGTGAGCTTTCGGAGATCGTCAGGCAGGTGGCCGAGGGCCGCTCGTGATCCGCTCGGCCACGCTCCGGGTGACCGAAGCAGCCTTCAGGGCGACCCGCCCGGCACAGCGATGCGCTATCGTCAGATGAAGTCGGGCATCCGCTCGATCTCAAATCGCAGTGCCCGCGTTTCGCAAGTCCGCTGTTCCCAGCGCTGCTCGTGTCACGCAGCGCACAGGAATCAGAAGGAGGGCCACCGTGCCCACAGGAACAGTGAAGTGGTTCAGCGACGACAAGGGCTTCGGGTTCATCACCCCCGACGAGCCCGGCAAGGACCTTTTCGTCCACCATACGGCGATCCAGGGAGACGGCTACCGGTCGCTGGCCGAGGGCGCGCGCGTCAGCTACGAGGCCGAGCAGGGTCCCAAGGGCCCGGCGGCGGCCAAGGTGCTGGCGATCTGACCCGCGGGCCCGCGACTACAGGAGCGGGTGTCCGCGAAGTGTCGATCCAGGACCGCGAGGGCCTGATCGCCCGCATCCGCCAGCTCCGGCGCCTGGCGGCTTCACGAGACGCACCGGAGCGCACCGCCCCGGCTGCCCAGCCGGACCGGTTGGAGGCGCTTGAGGCGCGCGTCGCCCACCTGGAGGCCCTCCTGGAGGGCCTCCAGGACTCGGTGCACCGAGAGTCCGAGCGTCACGCCCGGCTGATCGCAGAGCTCCAGGCGCAGGTGCGCCCGGAGGCGATGAGCGCCTCGCTCGCGCGAGACGCCCGCGACCGCGGGCTCTGACAGGGCCTCGGAGCGGCGCGTCGGCGACAGGCCGGCGCTCGCGCCGAGCTCGTTCAGCCAGAGCCCGCGCCGGCGCCGAGCTCGTTCAGCCAGAGCCCGCGCCGGCGCCGAGCTCGTTCAGCCAGAGCCCGCGTCGGCGCCGAGCTCGTTCAGCCAGGCGCGCATGAGCCGCCCGGCGGGTGTCGCCTGGCCCTCCTCGTAGCCGGTCGTCGCCCGCGCCAGAGTCACGCCGTCGAGCGTCGACCAGCCGTACTCGATCCCGGTGCCGCGTGGCGCGAAGCGGGCGATCGGCTGACCCTGTTGGAGGATGCTCCCGGGCGTCGCGATGTCGGTGATCTGCTCGGCCACGTACTGCACGCGTCCGGCGTCGGGCCCGTCGAGCAGCTCGAAGTAGACGAGCGGCTGGCCCGCGTACCAGTCCGCAATGACGGCCAGCACCTTGATCGTCCCCGGAGCGAGGATCGGCGCGCCCACCGGCAGCGCCGCGTCCACGCCCTGGTCGGTGCGACCCCAGTGGGTCACGTAGGCCAGCGGGTCGATGTACCTGGCGCTGTCGGCCGAGACCGCTACCAGCTCCCGGGCCAGCTCACGGCGCACCTCCGGCAGCGACGGGGCGTGCGCGTGCACGTCGCCCACGGGGTCGGAGGGCACAAGCATCAGCGCCTGCTCGCCCGCGATCGGCTGGACCGCCTGTGGCCTGGGCCTCGGCGGCGCGCTCTGCCGCGCTGGCGCCGATGCTCCGCAGCCGGCGAGCCAGAGCAGCGCCAGGACGGTCCCCGCCGGGACGCTCAGCCGCCGCCTTTGAGGGCATGGACGCTCGCGGCTGCGGCTGGCGGGCACGGGCTTCTCCGTATGGGTTCGAAAGGCGGCTGCCTTCGAACGCTAACACCCAGCGGACGGGCACGGGGTGCGCTGCGCGGCCTGGGGCCGGCTCCGTTCAGCGGGCTGGCGCGGCGACCCGCCTGCGCTATGTCACCGTCAGATCAACCGTCACCGGGCCGCGCAGCCAAGCGGGCAGGCGAATTAGCGCCACGCGTCGCAGCGCAACCGGCCTGGTGCACCGTCTGGGGCCTGCGCCTGGCGATCGCCGCGCACAGGCGCGCACGCTGAGCGCTTGCGTCGCTGCGGCCAAGCGGCGCACGAGCACGAGTCGCGGTCGCGCCCGCCGGTGGCTGCGGCTGGCCGCTGCGACGGTCGCGACCGGCCCGCCCTGCACGATGGCGGTCGCCAGGCTGCGCCCATTGGCCCGCAGCGCCCGCGCCCGGCCCGCAACGGTCAGCACGACGGACGCGCGCCCTGCGCGCGGATGACCATGCGCCCGCCCGTTCTTCGACCAGCGGGGCTCGGGCGCGACCGGCCCGACCGGCGCCGACGCTGCGTATCCCGTGCCGTAGGCGTTTGAGGCGCTCTCCAGCACGCGCACAAGCTCGCCGGCATCGCCGCCACCGAGCGTGTAGGCGGGCGCCGTCGCATCCGGGATCGTCGTCCAGCTCAGCCCGCCGTCATCGGAGCGCTGCCAGCGGATCGACACGCTGCCGGACGGGCTCCACGCGGGCGTTGAGGCGGTCAGCGTCTGGCCCTGCACGGCAGCGCCGGATAGCGCGGGCTCGGCCTCAGGCTGTGGCGCCCCCGCCGGCGTGGTGAACGTGTAGTCGTAGCCGTAGGTGGTGCCGTCCGCGTTGGATGCCACCAGCCGGTAGTGGTAGGTGGTGCCGGCCTCAAGCCCCGATAGCTGGGTCGTGATCTGCTGCAGGGGCGCCGCCGCCGCCAGAACCCCCGGCGTCGACTGCTGGCCGTAGGCGTCGGTCGGACCGTACTGCCACCAGTACGTGGTCGCAAGCTGGTTTGGCCAGATGCCCGCGACGAGCGTCACGGCACCGGCACTGACGCTCTGCGCGTAGGTGTTGCTCGTGCCCGAGCCGATCGTCGGGCCGCCGACACCGGGGGCGCCGGCGACGACATCGCCGGAGATCGAGCCCGCGCCGGTCGGCCCGTCGTAGCCGGGGCCGGCGTTGCAGATGTAGGCGATCGATGCCCCGCAGCTGCCGTTGGAGCCGCTCACCGGGTCGTTGAGCAGCCCCTCGTCGGCGTACGCCCACCGGGCGTCGCCGGCCGGCACGCCCGTGACGGCCTCATAGGCGGCGATCAGGGGAGCGGCCAGGCTCGTGCCGCCGACCAGCATCCAGCCGCCCGCGCCCGAGTCGTAGACCGCCAGGCCGGTGTCCGGGTCCGCGTCGGCGGACACGTCGGCGTAGGAGCGTCCCGTGCACCCGGTGTCCGACTGCCATGCCGGCTTGCTCTCGCTCACGTCGCAGCCGGAGCCGGTCCCCCAGCCGCCGGCAAGCGACCAGGCCGACTCCGCGAACCCGCGCGCGCTCGGAGCCTGGCTTGAGGAGGGCGTCAGCGTCGTGCCGCCGGCTGCGGTGACGTCCGGAAGGGCCGCCGGATAGGCGTCCCAGCCGGGGCCGTTGTAGCCGTTGTCCCCAGCGGCGGCGATCACCGACGCGCCCGGGAACGAGTAGGTGCCGGGGATCGGCGTGCTGGAAGCGACCGACCAGCTGTCGGAGATCTGACGCGCCCCGAGCGCGGCGGCGGTCGTCTCGGCCTGGTCCATGTCGCCTGCGCTCGTGCTCGCGGCCTCGACCAGCAGGATGCGGCAGTTTGGGCACAGCGAGGACACCGCGTCGAGGTCCAGCGAGATCTCGGTCTGCCAGCCGGAGTCCGGCGCGGGCAGCGGGGACGCGGCGCCGTACTCGTTGACCTTGGAGAAGCAGCCATCGGCCGTCGTGCACGGCGGCAGCCCGTAGGTCGAGCGGAACACGGCCAGATCCGACTCCGCGCTGGGATCGTCGTATGCGTCGACGACCGCGACCGTGTCACCGGCCCCGGCGGTCTGCGACAGGTAGGTGAGGTCGTATGCCTGCTGCAGGTATGCGGGGGTGCCCGCCTGCGGCGGGCCCTGCGCCGGCACGGCCCGCGGCGCGACTGCCCCCGTTGTGCCCCGAACGGCCGCTGTGAACCGGTCCGCCGCGCGGATCCGCGGGCGGAGGAGCCGGCCGCTTGATCTGACAAGCAGAGCCTGCGCCTGACAGCGCGCGTGCCCAACGGCCACCGGAGGGCACAGGTCCACAGCTGTGACCTGCGACGGGCCGATGCCCGTCAGCTGCGTCAGCGCCCCGGCCCGCTCGCTGCGCGTTGGCGCGGCCGCAGGCAGGCCGGCGCGCGGGAGATGCGGCCGCCCGACGGCCGCAGCGTGCGCCGGCGCCGCCGTGAGCCCGCCGCTGAGCGCCACCAGCGCCGCCGCCACCGCGCGGCGGCGCCCACGCGCACATGATCGATCGATGAGCCGGCGTGCAGCTGCCATGTCGATATCCCCATTGGCAGCGGCGGGCGCGCGCGCGAGCGTCGCGGCGGTCGCTGGACCGGTGTCGTAGTGCCCCGGGCGCGTCGCGCGAGCCCGTCGGCCGCGTCCGCCCCTGGCGGCGTCCGGCGCCTCAGCCCAAGGCCAGAACGCCGTGGCCCGCAGCCAGGCCGGCCGCCACCTGCGGCACGACCAGCGCGAGCAACAGCGCGACCGGCCCGCTCCAGGAGCCCGTGAGCGAGTGCAGCGCTCCCACCGCGAGCGGGCCGGCGGCCGCGAGCACGTAGCCGACCGACTGAGCCAGGGTCGAAAGCCCCTCGGTCGCCTGCACGCTGCCTCCGCGCAGCACGATCAGCATGAGCGCGAGCGGGAACATCGCGTTCTGCCCGAGCCCGAGCAGGACCGCCCACAGATAGGAGGCCGCCATCGGCGCCACCAGGATTCCCGCCAGGCCGGCTGCCGTCAGCGCGCAGCCGGTCACCGCCAGCCACCGCTGATCGCCAAAGCGAGTCGCGAGGCCGGGCACGACCGGCGCCGCGACGACGCCCACGATCATCGTCAGGCTGAGCAGCAGGCCCGCGTGGGCGGCGCTGTCCCCGTGGCTTTCGAAGATCGTCGGAAGCCAGGCGAGCGTCGCGTAGAAGCCGGCTGACTGCAGCGCGAAGAACAGCGTCACCTGCCAGGCCAGTGGGCTTTTCATCAGCGACCGTGCGGAGTGCGGGCGGATGGATGCCGGCGCGCCCGGGCGGTCGCCGGCGCCGCTCACGTCGGCGGACAGCAGCGCCGGAGCCCAGGCCAGCGCGGCCACCCCAGCCGGCAGCGCCCATACGCCCAGTCCGGCCCGCCAGCCGCCGCCCAGCGCCTGCGCGAGCGGAACGGTCGCGCCCGCGGCCAGCGCGGCGAAGGCGATCAGAGCGGTGGTGTACAGCGCCATCGCGCCCCCGGTGCGATCGCGGAAGTCGCGGCGGACCAGCACCGGGACGAGCACGTTCGCCGTGGCGATCGCGCAGCCGGCCAGCGCGGTCCCGGCAAACAGGAAGCCGACCCCGGGCGCGAGCCGGCCGAGCATCCCCGCCGCCAGCACGCACATCGACCCGGCGATCGTGCGGCGCAGGCCGAAGCGCTGGGCGAGCGCCGGAGCGAGCGGGGCGAGCAGCCCGAAGCAGAGCACCGGCAGGGTGGCCAGTGCGCCGGCGGCGGTTGACGAGAGATGCTCGCCGGCCTGGATCCTGGTCAGCAGCGGCCCGATGCTTGCCGCCGCGGGCCGCAGGTTGATCGCCACCAGCACGACGCCGCCGGCCAGAATGGCCGGCGTCAGCGGGGCCGGCTCGATGCGCTCGCCCTCCACGCCCTAAACCTATGCCAAAGCGCGCTCAGGCGAACCACAGCTCCGACGCCAAGGCGCGCTCAGGCGAACCGCAGCTGCGAGACGTCGGCGACCCGGGCGCCAAACAGCATCTGCGCCTGGCGCAGCGAGGCGTCCATGTCCGCAGGATCAAGCGCGGAGATCCCGTCTTTGACGAGCACCACCTCATACCATCGCAGGGCGGCGCTCGCGGCCGTGTAGTGGACGCAGATGTTCGCGACCGTCCCGCAGATGACCAGCGTGCGCACCCCCCAGAGGCGCAGCAGGTGGTCAAGCTCGGTGCCGTAGAACGCGTCGTAGCGGAGCTTTGAGATCACGGTCTCGCCCGGCCGTGGCTCCAGCTCTGAGACGATCCGCTGGCCCCAGGTGCCCCTGCGAGCGTGCTCTGGCCAGATCTCCCACTCGGGGTCGCCCTCGTCGTGAGCGTCCTGCGTGTAGATGACGCGCGCGCCCGCGGCCCTGGCCCGCTCGAGCAGGCCGGCGATCGCCGGGATCGTGGCCTGGGCGTCGGGAACTCGCAGCGACCCGCCCTCGGCGACGAAGTCGTTCTGCATGTCGACCACGACCACCGCCGTGCTGGAGCGCTCAAGCGTGATGGCGCCGGCGTCCCCGGTGCCCCCACCCCCAGCGGTCGCCAGCTGCTCGATCACGACCAACAGCCTACGCCCGCTAGCGTCCCGATCCGTGAGCGACGATCGGTCGCAGCGACAGCGTGGGTGGCGCGCGGAGCCCTGCGATCCCGCCGCGCAGCCGTGGCTGGAGGACGTCCGCGGTGGCCATCCGCGCGCCGAGCTGGGGCTTCGCCCGGGGGTTGCGATGGTTCGCGGCCTGCTGACGGGAGAGGTGCCACCGCCGCCGCTCTCACGGCTCACCGGCCTGACGGTGACGAGTGTCGGCGCCGGATCGACCACGTTCGCGCTGCCGCTGAGCGACTGGCTCGCCGACGGCGACGGCGAGGTTGGGCTCGGCCCCCTGACGGTCGCGGCGGACGCCGCGATGGCGTGCGCCGCAATCACCCTGCTGCCGCCGCGGGTGGGGCTGACCACGGCGCAGCTGTCGATCCGCCGCGTGCGCCCGGTGCGCTGCGGGGGGTTGGCCACCGCGACGGCGAAGGTGGCCGACCGCACCCCCGCGGGCGTGATCACGGAGGTGTCGGTGAGCGCGGGCGGCCGAGTTATCGCGCACGGAAGCTCGCTGTGCGTGGAGCTCCCCGAGCACGGCGGCCGGCCGCCGGCTGCGCCCGGGCAGGCGCACGGCTCCGACGGGCAGGCGCACGGCTCCGACGGACCGGCACGCGGCTCCGACGGACCGGCACGCGGCTCCGACGGACCGGCACGCGGCTCCGACGGACC